>Ga0302320_10004145_pt1 | contig 33007 bp, 32 predicted proteins | sample Bog_T0_3_FD_202130 | JGI IMG/M metagenome (GOLD analysis project Ga0302320, IMG submission 202130) | Peat permafrost microbial communities from Stordalen Mire near Abisko, Sweden - Bog_T0_3 | ecosystem: Environmental > Terrestrial > Soil > Wetlands > Peat | place: Sweden: Abisko, Stordalen Mire... | reverse complement strand
TTCAACAGCGACGTCAACGCCTTGCTGTGGTCCTTGGTCACCGGGGTCGGCTGGCGCTTGGTCCACGCCAAGCCGCCACGCAGGTGGTCATAGAGCTTCATCAGGGCGGGCAGGTCGCTGAGCTTGGCTTTACGGATCATGCGGGGGACCTCGGTAGAGCGGGGTTGGAATCGGGACTTAAGGCCTCTTGCCTCAGTGGATCAAGTCTTTGATGCGCAGCTTGCCGTCGCTCCCCAATGCGGCGAGAACGAAAAAGCGCCCGGAGCGCAACCCGGCCAACGACTGGCCCCGGACTTCGCTGAAATAGTACCGCTCAATGCCGAATCGGATGCGCCCAGCCGAGACTTCTCCGCGCGCCCAACCATCAGCCGCTGGATACAGGCCATCATCGTCACGAGTCACGACCGTCTTGGTCACTGCCTGCCAAAGCGGCCAGGACTTTCCAGCCACCAACGTGTCACCAGCGTTCTCAAGTTTGACCGCGAAGCGGGTGCCTTCCACCGGGGCTTGGACATCCGAGCCATCCAGGTCCCCGGCAGGATAGCGCAGGTCCATATATTGGCCAGCAAAGGGGTCGCGCGGATCAAAGGGTTCGGTAGCCAACAGGAATGTCTTGTCGACTCGATGCGACTCCTCCTGCACGGCCCATCCAATGAAGAAGACGGCTTGCGCGGCGAGCACGGCCATCAACCAGCGGCGGTTCATGCGCGGACCTCGTTGGCCATGGCCAAGAGCCTGCGGCGGCCCTTCTCCAACACCCATGCCAAGAGGCCCAAGCCAAGACCGCCAAGGATGAAGGCCAGGCCGCTATCCAAAAGGCTGTCGAATAGGTCAAAGAAGCGGGTCAGCACCAGGACGGCCATGATAAGCACGCCACGATTGACCACTTTGGGCAGGCCACGCTCGACTCCATTGAACATCCACAGCGCCGCCGTGACCGCCATGCCGACATTCGCCAGGAACAAGGCCACTGGCCTCAAGTCCTCCCAACAGCCGACCACGGCCACCAGGGCGGGCAACAACAGTGCAGCCTTCAGCCATACGACCCTGGCTGGCTTCCCAGCGATGCCTTCCAAAGGCGCCACGGCCAGGCCCGCCACGGCGCCTGACACCACTAGGACGAGATACGCCCCGCCCACCGCCCCCGGGGCGTGTTGCGTGCCATAGGCAACGCCCTTGTATTCAAATGTCTGGCTGAAAAGCACAACCGCACCCAGCCATGACACGGGGCCTTCCAGTTCCTGCGCCTGCAGCCCCACCCAGCCCCCGGACCACGCCATGGCAGCCAAGGACCCAAGTACTGCCAATCCTGGCCCGTTCCAGCCCAATCCAACGCCTTGGCTGGTGGCGACTTCCATCAAGTTGATCAAGCACCAGGCCCACGCGAATTGCCGGGCCAAGGTCCCGGTGAATCGCCGGGCGTGAGCCAGCAGCGCCGCCCACAGCGCCAGGGCGAAGGTCAGGTGCAGCGCCGCCTGGTACCCGTCCATGCCGCCGTCTGAAAACCGCCGACCCAGCCATATCGGGCCGGAGCCCAATCCCACCCAGCTATCGCCGTGGTAAAGCCCCGCAAAAAGGCCCCAGCCCAACAGGATCTGATGCAGGATCACGACAAATGGATCCTGCCCGATCCAGACCAAAGGAAGGGCGAAGAGCCAGGCGATGAAGAAGGGTCGAAAAGGGTCCCCGCTAAGCTGGTAGATCTGCGCCCATAGTCCTATCCCGATCAAGGGTGCGATGACCCAGGCCGCGCCCAGCGCTTTGGCCACCATCGGCCGATCTTGCCAGCGGATGTAGGCCCATCCCAGGGCTATCAAGCCGCAAAGGTAACCGGCCTGCCGGATCCATGCGGGGATCCGCTCCCAATTGTGGGCGACGACCAAGGCGACTCCAAGCACGACGCAGAGGCCGGCGAAGCCAGCAAGGATCCAAACCGGGTCCAAACGCATCCGCTTGCGGTGCTCCTGCTCGTACGCCTGAACGCCCTCAACCTGCTTGGCCGTTACCAGCCCTTCAGCTTGCCAAGCCTTCAAACGACCTTCGAGCCAGCGATCTTCTCGCAGCTTCAATTTGGCATCCCCGTCTACAGGGCCTTCCGGCCCCAGAAGATATGCACCGGGTTGAGCGCATCCAGCCGATGCAGCGTCTGCGTCGGCGTCTTGATGGCCTTGCCCCGGCTGACCTGGACCTGCAAAAAGCCCCAGTCCAGCCCGCTGGCTTCGAACCAGTCCAGCGCCTCGGCCGTGTTCTGCACCGTCACCGTGTTCAGCACCAGCGTGCCGCCGGCCCTCAGCCGCTTCTTGCAGGCGTCCAGGATGGCGTCCATCCGGCCCGCCGTGCCGCCGATGAAGACCGCATCCGGGTCGTCGCCCGCCGGGATCCTGTCCAGCGCGTCAGGCGCGGCGCCGTGCAGGGCCAGCACGCTGGGCGTGTGGAAGCGCTGGGCGTTCTCGCGCACATTGTCGCAATCCTCGGCGTTCTTCTCCACCGCCCAGACGCGCCCGCCCCGGCTCAGGCGGGCGGCCTCAATGGCCACGGACCCGGTCGCCGCGCCGATGTCCCAGGTCACCGCGCCGGGGAAGAGCTGCAGCTTGCTCAAGCTGAGCACGCGCACCTCGCTCTTGGTGATCAGGCCCTTGTCCGGCTTGCGCTGGGCGAAGGCCTCCTCGTCCAGGCCGAAGGCGTAGGCGGCCCGCGGGTCGGCCAGCTCCTTGCGCTCGATCACCACCACGTTCAGGGCGCCGAAGCCCATCTGGCCCAGCTGCTCCAGCGTGGCCGGGGTGGTGCGCTCGTCGGCGCCCTCGATGTTCTCCACCACCCAGGCGGCCGAATCGCGCGGCCAGCCCAGGCTGACCAGGTAGCCGGCCACCCGGGCGGGGGTGTTCTCCTCGTCGGTGAAGATGCCCACCTTGCGGCAATCCGGCGGCAGCGTGCCCAGGTTGTCGAGGGGCCGCCCATGCACGCTGACGAAGGCGGCGTCATCCCATTTCAGCCCGGCGCGGGCGAAGGCCAGCTGCATGGAGCTGAGATAGGGATGCACCTCCACCTTGCCCGAGCCCAGCTTGCCGATCAGGAAGCGCGCCACCCCGTAGAACAGCGGGTCGCCCGAAGCCAGCACCACCGGCCGGGCGCCGGGCTTCTTAAGCTCCTGGGCCAAGGCCTCGGCCAGCTCGGGCAGGTTGTTGGTGATGGCCAGCGTCGGCACCTTCAGGTGCGCGCAGAACTCCAGGTGCCGCTTGCCGCCCGCCAGGAAGGTGGCGCCATCCAGCAGCGCCCGCGAGCGCGCCGTCAGCGACTCCAGGCCGCCGTCGGAGATGCCGAGGATCAGGACCTTGCTCACAGACCGCCCCCTAAATGCTCAACGCCGGCCTTGCCCGGGTCCACCGGCCGCCGCTGGTAGCGGAAGACCAGGATCAAGCCCACGGCCATGGCCGCCAGGCCCCAGACGGAGCGGGCCCCGAAATCCTGGTACTGGCGGTAATGCGCCTCATCCACCCACAGCGTCCACGGGTGCTTGGCGCCCCCATCCACGCGGAAGGTCCGCCCGCTGGCCGGGTCCGCCACCGGCGACGCCCCCACCAGGCCCCGGTTGTTCTGCACCGCCCCGACCAGCAGCAGCACAAAGCCCGCCACCGCCAGGCACCAGCCCAGGCGCCGCCGCTGGGCGCGTTTCTGCCCCGGGTCGCTCATCGCGCCACGAACTGGCCGGTCACGTACTTGTGCAGCACGCTGGCGATGAGGGTCTGATACGGCATGCCTTCCTGCACGGCCTTATCCTTCAAACCATGCAGGTCTATCGGCGCCAGGCGGATGTTCACCCGCGCGCTCTTGGCCAGTTGGGCCCGGGCATCGGCCTCCAGCTCCTTCTTGCGCTTGGGCCAGTTGGGCACGCTCTTCCACTCTCCGCGCAACAATTCCTGCTCGATGGCCCGCTCTTCGGGGGTCAGCTTAAGCTTTTTTTTCATCCCAACCTCCATAGCCGAAGTGCTTTGTCGCCTTGCGGCCAGGAAAAGCCGTCTTCAGGAACCGACGGTCCACCGCTTGCACGTATGGCAGCAGGCAGACCTGGCCCTGGTAGCCGACCAGCAACAATCTTTGATGGGTCCGCTGCGGGCCCGGATGGTCCCGGTCATCCAGTAGCGACCCGCTTTCGGCCGCCTGCACCAGCTCCTCGAACCCGATCCCACGCTCAGCCCTGAGCCAAGCGTCCTTGTCCGCGCTCCAGCGGTAGTCCGCGTCGCCTCCACAGTATGACAATGTGTGCCTTTTGGCAATGCGACGCCGACCCTGTGCTGCGCCTTCCCGGGGGTCCTGCAGACGAGCGTTAGATCTCCGCCTTCCCGATGATCACGCCGTTATCAAAGTCATACAGCCAGCTCTCGATGATCAGCTCACCGCCCTTGGCCAGCACATGGTCCTTGGCCGTCTGCGCGGCTTTGGCGCACAGCGCATCCAGGAAGCCCTGGGCCCATGGCTGGCCCGCGCTCAGCTCCCAGGCATAGCGGGCGGTGGTGCCTTTGGCGATCAGCTCCACGGTCTCGGGCGGGGCGCCGGCGGCGGCGGCCAGCTCGGCCACCAGGCTCAGGTCCACCGAGGCCTTGCGGGCATGGGTGTGGACCTCGCCCTGGGCCAGCTTGGTGACCTTGCCCATCTGCCCGGCCAGGATGGCGCGCTTGACGCCCATCTTCAGGCAGTGATCCAGGGCCTTGCCCACGTAGTCGCCCATCTGCACGAAGGCGGGCTCGGGCAGCTGGGGAAGGCTGCGCATGGCGTACTGCTCGGTCAGCCCGCCGGTGGTCAGCACCACCGTGTCCGCGCCGCAGTGCACGGCCACTTCAATGCCCTGCTCCACGCTGGCGATGTAGGCGGCGGTGGAATACGGGTGCACGATGCCGCTGCGGCCCAGGATGCTGATGCCGCCCAGGATGCCCAGGCGCGCGTTCAGCGTCTTCTTGGCGATGGCTTCCCCGTCCTTGACGCTGACGGTGATGTCCACGCCCTCGCTGGGGCGGCCCAGCTCTTCGAGCACGGCCAGGGCGTGCTCGGTCATCATCCTGCGGGGGACGGGATTGATGGCGGGCCCGCCCACCTCGAGCCCCAAGCCCGGCAGGGTCACCCTGCCCACGCCGTCGCCTTGCAGGAAGCGGACCACGCCCTTGAGGCCGTTGAGCCGCACCATGGCCCTGATCTCGGCTTTGTGGGTGGCGTCGGGGTCGTCGCCGCCGTCCTTGATGGCGGCACAGGTGACGGCTTTGCCCTCGCGCAGGGTGTATTCAATTTTAAAGGTGGGGGTCTGCCCCTCGGGCAGGGTGATCTGGACGGACCCCAAGTCCTGGCCCGACAGCAGCCCGCGCAGCGCCGCCACCGTGCAGGCGGTGGCGTTGGCGCCGGTGGTGAAGCCGGTCCGGGTGCCCCGGGGCTGTGGGCCGTCCATGGCCAAGGCTTAGAACTGCGCCAGCAATTGGTGCAAGGCCATGAGCGCGGCCACGCCCAGCAGCTCGGCGCCGGCGCCGCGGGCCAGCTTGGCCAGCTTCGCCTGGGTGGCCTGCAGCTCCTGCAGCAAGGCTGGGTCGGGCTGGCCCTGGGCCTGGGCCGCCTGGATGGAAAGCGCGCCCAGCCTCTCGGCGGTGGGCTTTTGCACCAGCAAGCCCTTGATGAATGCGTGCAACGCGCCCAGGGAGGCCAGGGTCAGGACCGCGCCTTCAGGATGCTTCAGCCAGTCCACCCCGCCCTTGGCGTTGAAATCGGTGGCCCACAGCGCGGCGCCGCTGAGCACGCACAGGCCCGCCCACAGGGTCATGTAGAGGGGGAACCTGCGCTTGATGACGCCGCCCATGACCAGGCCCCCGCCCGGCCCCGCCTCTTGGATCGCCGGCAGCACGAAGGCCCCGAAGAAATAGGCCCCGCAGGCCCACAAGATGCCGCTGAGAACATGGATGAAGATGAGGCTGCCAAAGACGACGGGATTCATGGAGACTCCTTGGGAGGTGGGGCCGGCTGGGCCACCTTTTGACAAAGGTCACGGTATGAAACGATAATAGTTTTCCATCCCAAGGCTAGTTCAGCCAGCCCTTTCGAGGTCCCCTTGATCGAAATCGTCGAATCCCTGCCCCCCGGCGTCAAAGCTGGATTCTGCATCTGCCTGGTCCACGAAGGCGCATCGCTCGTCAAAGGGTCCTGCGCCGATGAGGCCGTGGCCGCCGCCGCCAAAGCCGACGGCTTCCTGGCCAAGAAGGACCAGTCCTTTTACGTCCCCACCACCCGCGACCTGTTCCTGGGCCTGGGCAAGGCCAAGGACGCCACGCTGGAGGCCTACCGCCGGGCCGGCCAGGCGGCCGCCCGCCGCGCCCGCGACCTGAAGGTGGAGACCGCCCGCCTATGCCTGCCCTCCGGCGCCACCAAGGAGCAGGCCGGCGCCGTGGCGGAGGGCGCCTGGCTGGGCCTGTACAAGTACGAGGAAGGCAAGGGCAAGCCCGCCGAGCCCAAACCGGAGAAGGGGGCCGAGCTCAAGCGCCTGCAGATCAAGGGCGCGCCCGCCGGCAGCGCCGCGCTGCTGCATGAGAAGCGCCTCTTGGCCGAGGCCGTGATCCTGGTCCGCGACCTGGTGAACCGCGCCCCCGGCGAGAAGTACCCCGTCCGCTACGCCGCCGACGTGGCCAAGCTGGCCAAGGGCGTGAAGGGCCTGACCTTGAAGGTGCTCGACAAGAAGGCCATCCAAGCCTGGCCCATGGCCGGCCTGGTGGCGGTCAACCAGGGCAGCGCCAACCCCCCGGTGTTCGTGCACCTGCATTACAAGCCGGCCCGGTCGCGCAAGCGCGTGGCCTTGGTGGGCAAGGGCGTCACCTTCGATTCCGGCGGCCTGAGCCTGAAGCCCGCGGGGAGCATGCTGGACATGAAGTGCGACATGGCCGGCTCGGCCACGGTCATCGCGCTGGCCATCCTGGCGGCCAAGCTGCAGCTGCCCGTGGAGATCCACGCCGTGGCGCCCATCACCGAGAACCTGCCGGGCGCCGACGCCATCAAGATCGGCGACGTCATAAGGTATAGGAACGGCAAGACCGCCGAGATGCTCAACACCGACGCCGAGGGCCGCGTCATCCTGGCCGATGGCCTGCTCTACGCCGAGGAGCTGAAGCCCGACGTGATCCTGGACTTCGCCACGCTGACCGGCGCGGCCATCGCGGCGCTGGGCATGAACATCACCGCCGTGCTGGGCGACGACAAGCTCTGCGAGAGGTTCAAGGCCCTGGGCGCGCGCACCGGCGAGAGCTTCTGGCAGCTGCCCATGCCGACCGACTACCGCAAGCACATCGAGAGCAAGGTGGCCGACATCAAGAACGTCGGCAACAGCGGCGAGGCCGGCACCATGGCGGGCGCCTTCTACCTGAAGGAGTTCGTCACCACCGCCGCCTGGGTGCATTTCGACATCGCCGGCCCGGCCTTCCTGAAGGGCGAGGACGGCATCAACCCCGCCGGCGGCACGGGCATCCCGCTGCGCACGGTGTGGGAGTACCTGAAGGGCCTCTAGCCCGAAAACCCCGGAAAAAGCGCCCGGCCTCGCGACAGGCCGGGCGCTTTTTTCACCAGACCGGAGCAGCCGGTTTCGCGTAAAGTACGTCGCTGGACGGATGAACCTACCCAGTTTCGAAGGTGCCTAGCCTATGCCGCCTGTGACCATCCCGTACCTCCTGACCGAAGTGATCCAGGAGACCCCGGATACCAAGACCTACCGCATCAAGCCCCAGGCCGGGGGCGAGGTGATCGCGTACAAGCCCGGGCAGTTCGTGCAGCTGCACCTGGCGCCGGACAGCGAGGTGAAGCTGTCCCGCAGCTACAGCATCGCCAGCAGCCCCACCACCCGTGACTACCTGGACCTGACCATCAAGATCCAGGGCAGCTTCCCCCAGTCGCTGAAGGACCTGCAGCCGGGCCACGTGTTCGGCCTGCGCGGGCCGCTGGGCCACTTCTACTTCGACCCCGCCACCCAGCCCCACATCGTGCTGCTGGGCGCGGGCGTGGGCGTGACCCCGCTGATGGGCATGCTGCGTTACGCCACCCACCTGAAGCTGGGCAACAAGATCACCTTCCTCAACGCCAACAAGACCGAGGAGGACACGATCTACCACCAGGAGCTGACCCAGCATCACGCCAAGATGAACGCCAGCGCCGACATCGTGCTCAGCTACACCCGCCTGGCGCCCGAGCACCCCTGGGCCGGCGAGCGCGGCCGCATCAGCTGGGACATGATCCAGCGCCACGTGCCCGAGCCCATGGCCAAGCAGTACTTCATCTGCGGACCCGACCAGATGAACAAGGACCTGAAGGCCCTGCTGCTGGAAAAGGGCGTGCCCAAGGAGCTGGTGAAGCTCGAGAACATGGGCTTCTAGCTTGAAGCCGCCCGCCTGCTGCAAGGCCGTCGCCCTGGTGGCGGCGGCCTTGCTCTTTTCACGGCCCGCCGCCGCCGCCCGCGTGGCCGACGTGCAGCTGTTCCAGCCCGTGTGCAGCCAGGCCGACCCCGCCCGGGTGGCCCGGGCCCTGCAAGCCGCCGACGCCCTGCTGCGGAAAAGCTGCGGCGTGGGGCTGCGGCTGGCCTCGCGGACGGCCCTGCCGCTGGGCTGGGGCTACTGCCACCTGCCCGCCGACCCTGCGGCGCGGCAGCGGCGCCTGGCCCAGCTGGCGCGGGCCCTGCCGCGGCGGCACGCGCGCTGCCTGGCCCTGGTGCTGCTGCCCGACGGCGCCGACCCCCGCCTGGCGTGGACCCTGATCGACATCAGCACCCAGGCGGGCTGCGGCAGCCCGCGCGAGGCCCGCTTCCTGGACCGCTTCGGCGTGATGTGCTTCAGCGACGGGGCTTGGGCCTCCAGCGCGCCGCCGCCCGAGCTGCTGGTCCTGCACGAGGCCTTGCACGCCCTGACCCAGCGCGGGCATCCCACCGGCGCCGTCCGAGGGGAGGCGCTGGCCGACCATCTGGCTGACATCGGCCCCCGCGTGCCCCAAGATGCCTGCCTGTGCGCCCAGCAGTCCCCCTACCTGGTGGAACGTCCATGAGGCTCTACCGCCTCTACAACCTCAGCGAGCATGCGCCGGCCTGCGGCCTGCTGTTCTTCCGCCGCGACCAGGCCGAGCAGTACCGCGAGCTGGTGAAATGGCCCTACGCCAACACCCAGCGCTGGCCCCTGCCCGACGGCCGGGAGATCCCCTTGGCGGCCGTGGACCTGCGGGTGGAGCTGCTGGAGCGCGACGTGGCCCAGGCGCCGGAGCTGGGAGTGGTGGTCTTCCGCAACGAAGGCGTCCCCGGCGGCGCGCCGCTGCTGCCGGGCGACTGCTTCGACCCCGATGAATGGCAGGCCGCCGGCGCGGCGGACCTGGACGGCCCCGCCACCGGGCTGCGCTGGCGGCAGGCGCTGGCGGAGCTGAAGGAGCCCTTGGCCTGAGCCGCCACGCCTCCCCCCCATAAAAAAAGACCCAGCCTCGCGGCCGGGTCTTTTTTTGCCGCAAGAGGCCTAGGCGCTCAAGCGGCGCTGCACCCGTTCCAGCGCCCGCAGCCCCGCTTCAAAGCCGGGCTGCACCTTCAGCGCCTCGCGGTAGCAGGCCGCGGCCCGCAAGGGGTCCTGGGCGCGCTCGTGGATGCGGCCCATGTTGTACCAGGGGAAGTGGCGGTCCGGGTTCACCGGGGCGCTGACGGCCTGCTGCAGGCAGACCAGGGCCTGCTCGTCCTCGCCCTGCTGCATCAGGTAGACGCCCAGGTCGTTGCTGGCGCGGCCGTCGTCCGGCTCGGCCAGGATGGCCCGGCGGCACTCGCGGGCGGCGCGCTCCAGCTGGCCGCTGTAGGCATAGGTCCACGCCAGGCCCGCGCGGGCCTCGGCGGTCTCGGCCCACTCCAAGGCGTGGGCGTAAAGGTAGCCCGCCAGGGCCACATCCCCCTGGTCGCGGTGGGCGCGGGCCTGCTTCACGGCCGCCTGGGCCCGCTCGACCAGCGTGGGCCCCTCTTCGATCGGGTTCATGCTCATGCCGCCTCCACCCTTCCCTGGGCCGGGGCTCAGATCTTCTGGTAGATCTGGGCGCCCTTTTCCACGAACTCCCTGCTCTTCTCCTGCATGCCCTTGGCCAGGGCCTCCTCCGGCGCCACGCCCAGCTGGTCGGCGTAGGCGCGCACGTCCTCGGTGATGCTCATGCTGCAGAAGCTGGGCCCGCACATGCTGCAGAAGTGCGCCTCTTTCATGGCGTCCTGCGGCAGCGTGGCGTCGTGGAAGCTCTTGGCGCGCTCCGGGTCCAGCCCCAGGTTGAACTGGTCCTCCCAGCGGAACTCGAAGCGGGCCTTGCTCAAGGCGTTGTCGCGCAGCTGCGCGCCGGGATGGCCCTTGGCCAGGTCGGCGGCGTGGGCGGCCAGCTTGTAGGTGATGACGCCTTCCTTCACGTCCTCGCGGTTGGGCAGCCCCAGGTGCTCCTTGGGGGTCACGTAGCACAGCATGGCGCAGCCGAACCAGCCGATCATGGCCGCGCCGATGCCGCTGGTGAAATGGTCGTAGCCCGGCGCGATGTCGGTGGTCAGCGGCCCCAGGGTGTAGAAGGGCGCCTCGTGGCACACCGCCAGCTGCTTGGTCATGTTCTCCTGGATCATGTGCATGGGCACGTGGCCGGGGCCTTCGATCATGGTCTGGCAATCGTGGGCCCAGGCTTTCTTGGTCAGCTCGCCCAGGGTCTCCAGCTCTCCAAATTGAGCCAGGTCGTTGGCGTCGGCCACGCTGCCGGGCCGCAGGCCGTCGCCCAGGCTGAAGGACACGTCGTAGGCCCTCATGATCTCGCAGATGTCGTCAAAATGGGTGTAGAGGAAGTTCTCCTGGTGATGCGCCAGGCACCACTTGGCCAGGATGCTGCCGCCGCGGCTGACGATGCCGGTGACGCGGCGGGCGGTCAGGGGCACGTAGCGCAGCAGCACGCCGGCATGGATGGTGAAATAGTCCACGCCCTGCTCGGCCTGCTCGATCAAGGTGTCGCGGTAGAGCTCCCAGGTCAGCTCCTCGGCCTTGCCGCCGACCTTCTCCAACGCCTGATAGATGGGCACGGTGCCGATGGGCACGGGGCTGTTGCGCAGGATCCATTCGCGGGTCTCGTGGATGTTCTTGCCCGTGCTCAGGTCCATCACCGTGTCGGCGCCCCAGCGGATGGACCAGACCATCTTCTCGACCTCCTCCTCGATGCTCGACGCCACCGCGCTGTTGCCGATGTTGGCGTTGATCTTCACCAGGAAGTTGCGCCCGATGGCCATGGGCTCCAGCTCGGGATGGTTGATGTTGGCCGGGATGATGGCGCGGCCCCGGGCCACCTCGTCGCGCACGAACTCGGGCGTGAAGGCCTTGGGGATGGCGGCGCCGTAGCTCATGCCCGGGTGCTGGGCGGCCACGAAATCCTGCTGGCGCTGGCTCTCGCGGATGGCCACATACTCCATCTCGGGCGTGATGATGCCCTTCTTGGCGTAGTGCATCTGGCTGACGTTGCCGCCGGCCTTGGCGCGGCGCGGGGCGCGCAGGTTGGGGAAGCGGATGCCCTTCAGTGACGCGTCCTGCTCGCGCTCACGGCCATAAGCCGAGCTGATGCCTTGCAGCAGCTCGGTGTCGCCGCGGCGCTCGATCCAGGGGCTTCGGATGGGCTTGAGGCCCTGGGTCAGGTCCAGCTGGGCGCCCTCGTCGGTGTAGGGGCCGGTGGTGTCATAGACCTGCACGGGCGGGTTGGGCACGGCCGTGCGCGCATCGCCCTTGCCCACGAAGGTGGGGGTCTGGCTGATCTCGCGCACAGGCACCTGCACGTCGGGGTGCAGCGTGCCGCCGATGTAGACCTTCTTGGAAGCCGGCATGGGCCCGCGGGTGATGCCCTGGATGCGGGGCGCGTCGATCTGGTTCTGATTGGCCATGGTCTTCCTTCGATGAGGCTTGATGCTGCCAGTCGTGCTGATTCAGCCCCGCCCTGCCTTCGGTTCCGGCAGGGCATGGTATCGCTTGTAGCCGCGCTTGCCGCCCACCAGCTTGCGCAGGTAGGCCCGACCTTGCATGGGCTCCATGGGCAGCGGCTGGAAGGGATGCCCGGCGCTGTCAGTGTACACCGGGACCAGGTCCCAGCGCTGCACGCGCTTGCCCGCCAGTTGGCAGCGCAGGATCACGCTGCGGCGGCGGGCCTGCATGCGGCCGCCCGAGAAGGCGAAATTGCCCAGGCTGTAGGCGATCAGGCCGCGCCCCCGCTCCTCGAAGCGGCCGACGGCGTGGGTGTGGGCCCCCAGCACCAGGCTGGCGCCGGCGTCCACCAGCTCCCGGGCCAGGCGGCGCTGCCAGGCCTCCGGCTCGGCCACCGGCAGGTCCTGCCGCCGCTCGATGCCCCAGTGCAGGCTGACGATGGTGGGCTCCGGCCGCTGGGCCAGGGCCTTCACCGCCGCCAGCAGCTCATCGCGCTCCAGCTTGGCGGTCCCCGCCTGGGTGGGGCCGGCGAAGGTCAGCGGCGGGCCGATGACGTTGCGCGCCAGGAACCAGGCCTGGCCGCCCTGGCCGTCATCCACCAGCACGGGCTGCTGGGCGTCGCCCAGGCTCATGGCCGCGCCCACGGCATGGATGCCCTGGCTTTCCAGGGCGGCCACGGTGTCGCTCAGGCCCTGGGCCCCGCAATCCATGGCGTGGTTGTTGGCCACCGACACGGCCCGGAAGCCCGCCACCTTCAAGGCCTGCACGCTGTCGTCGGCGGGGCTCTTGAAATAGTGGCGCATCCACTTGGGCTTGAAGCGCAGCACCGGCGCGTCGGTCAGCGGGCCTTCCTGGTTGCCGAAGACCAGGCCCTGGAAGCTGGGCTTCACCAGGGCGAAGGGGTAGCTCTCAATGGTCCAAGGGCCCTGTTCGGGCGGCGGCGTGTCGACCACGTTGGCCGGCATGGCGCCGTACCATAGCAGGATGTCGCCCACCGCGCTGACGGTCAGGGCGGGCAGGGGCGCGGATGCCAGCAGCAAGGCCAGCGCCAGCGCCGGGGCCGCCGCCCGGAGCGCAGCCGCCTTAGGCCTTATCGTGCTCGTCTTCCAAGAAACGTATGGCTTCCAGCGCCGCGCTGCAGCCCTTGCCGGCGGCGGTGATGGCCTGGCGGTAGCGCGTGTCGCTGACGTCGCCGGCGGCGAAGACGCCTGGCACCACCTGGCCCTTTTGCAGGCAGCGGGTGCGCTCGTCGGCCAAAAGGTAGCCCACTTCGTCCTGGTCCAAGGCCTTGAAGGCGCTGGTGTTGGGCTGGTGGCCGATGCCCAGGAAAAGGCCGTCACCTTCCACGATCTCCTTGGCGCCGTTCTCGGTGTTCACCAGGGCCAGGCCCTCCACCTTGGCTTCGCCCAGCACGTCCTCCACGGCGAAGGGCGTCTTGAAGGCGATCTTGGGGTTGTCCTGGGCCCGCTTGAGCATGATGGGGCTGCCGCGGAACTTGTCGCGGCGGTGCACGATGGTCACCTTGCTGGCGAACTTGGTCAAGAAGGTGGCCTCTTCCAGGGCCGTGTCCCCGCCGCCGACGACGAAGAGATGCTTGCCGCGGAAGAAGAAGCCGTCGCAGGTGGCGCAGGCGCTGACGCCGTGGCCCTTCAGCTTGTTCTCGTTGGGCAGCCCCAGGTACTTGGCGCTGGCGCCGGTGGCGATGATGATGGTGTCGGCCTCGTAGGTGGCCCCATTCATGGTCTTCACGCTGTAGGGGCGCTTCGAAAGATCCACGCTCTCCACGTGGTCCTGCAGCACCCGCGTGCCGAAGCGCTCGGCCTGCTTCTGCACGATGGCCATCAGCTCGGGGCCCTGGATGCCATGCTCGAAGCCGGGGAAGTTCTCCACCTCGGTGGTGGTGGTCAGCTGGCCGCCCAGCACGCCGCCGCCCGTGTCCAAGGGCATGCCCGACAGCACCAAGGGGCTCAGGTTGGCGCGGCTGACATAGATGGCGGCGGTGAAACCGGCGATGCCGGAACCGATGATGAGGACGCTCTCTTTGGGCATGGGTCTTCCTAGGCTGGCGTAAGAGGGGACTAATCTAATATGAATACGGCCGGGACAAAAGGCCCGCTTGGGGCCGGTGCAGCTATTACGGAAAAAAGGCTTTCAAATAAGGTCTTTTGTCAGCTCTCGATGAGCAGCGGGGCCTGCTCGAGGAAGCCCAGCAGGGCTTGGGCCTGGGCGCTGGTATAGGCCTCGTGCGCCGACCAGGCGGCCCGGCAGGCCCAGGCAGCCTGGTCCAGCTCGCGGGGCCCGTTGTGGCGGGCCTTCCAAACGGTGGTCAGGGCCTTGCGGGCCCGCACGTCCTCGCGGGCGAACTCGTCCCAGGACTTCCACTGGCTCAGGGCCCCCACCATGGCATCAATGGCCTGGCCCAGCCCCGCCTCCAAGGTGGGGGGCGCTTCCAGCCCCTCGGCCTTCCAATCGAAATAGGCCTCCACTTCGCCGAAGACCGGCTCGTGGCCCCGGCGCCGGCTCAGGGCCGCCAGCCCCCACTGGGGGTCGAAGAGCATCCACTGCAGCAACTGGGCCCAGACGCCGCCCAGGTCCGCCCCCGGCGCTATGGCCTGGGCGAAGCGGCCGGGCCAATGCTTGAAGGCGGGGTCGGGCAAGGCTTCAAAGAGCCCATCGGCCAGGCGCAGCAGCTCCTCGGGCACACCCATGTCCGCCGCCAAGGCCGCGTGCCCGCCAGTGGGGTCTTGGCTCCAACAGCCCACGGCGCAGCCGCGGCGCACCTGAGGGTCCCAATACAGGCCCTTCTCGAAGGCGTCGATCCATTCGTGGAATTCGGCCTTGCCCAGGTAGTGGGCCTTCAACTGGGCGCGGCCGTGATAGGCGAGGAGGCTCATGGCCCCAGCATGGCAGGCCGCCGGCATCGGCGCGGTGACCGGGCTCACCGCGCGCCTGTGAGTTCGGACACGTGAGCGGCGTCACGGCGGGATCTAAGGCGTCGCCAAAGCCTGGAGGGCGTCGGGATCGGAGGAATCAATGCGCAGGACCTGGCGCCAACATTGCTGAGCATAGGCCACCTGGCCCAGCCGGGCGTAGAGGCTGGCCAGACCCTTCCAGGCAGCCAGGTCGTCGGCGTGGGCGGTGGCCGCCTGGTGGTAAAGCATCAACGCGGACGGGTAGCGCCCGGCGGCTTCCAGGGCACGGGCCTGCACCACCGCGTCGCTAAGCACGCGGAAATGGGCCTGCGGCAGTGACGGCGCGGGGCCCAGCAGGCGGGTCGGCGTGACCACCGGACTGGGCTGGGGATGGGGCGTAGGGATGGGCCTGGGTGCGGGCGTGGGCTCCGGCGTGACGATGGGCCGGGTCGCCGGTCGGTTCCAAGGTTCAGCCAAGCTCAGGCTGATGCGGTGGGTGGCCCCGAAGCTGCCCCAGGGCAAGTAGGCGTAGTCCAATTGATAGCGCCCAAGATTGATGCCCAAACCGCCGCTGAAGCGGCTGCCCAGGTCCTGGACCTGGTCGGGCATGGCTTGGCTGTAGCCCAGGCGCATGAGCAGCGGCAGCGAGCGGCCCGCGCCCAGCTCCAGCCCCGCGTCCAGTTCAGCGGCCGTGGCGGGATCCAGGCGCACCGTGCTGCTGATGCACCAGCGCCACGCGCCCGGCAGGCTCTGCAGGGCCAGGCCGGCGTTGCCGCTGACGGCCCAGGTCCCCCCGTCCTGCGGCAGCAGCTTCAGCACGCTGGCCAGGCGCAGGTTGGGCGTGGTCTGCCACAGCAGCCCCAGGTCCCCGGCGGCGGACTGCACATCCACGCCCGGCAGGCCCAGGCGCAGGTAACGCCCGGCCAGGCCCAGCGCCAAGCCGCCCCAGCAACCGGACACGGCCAGCCCCAGCCCCTGCTCCTGGGTGGAGAACTGCCCCAGGTAGGCGCCGCTGCTGTCCCGCAATTGGGTGCTGCCGTAGTTGATCCAGGAACCGTAGGCGCCCAGGCCCAGGCTGGGGCTCAGCGGCAGCTGGGCGCTGACCACTTCGCGGTCGGTCTGGTCCAACCAGGTTTCATGGTGCAAGCCCAGGCCCAAGGCCTGGTTCATGGCCGGGGCGGCCGGGTTCCATTGGGCCGCCGACGAGTCGTCGGCCACGGCCTCGAAGGCCCCGCCCAGGGCCAGGGCCCGCGCGCCGGCCGGCTGCTGCGAAAGGCTGAACAGTTCGCTGCTGCCGCCCAGGTTCACTTGGTTGGCCGCCAAGGCCGGCGTCCAGGCGATCAGCAGCAGCGGCCAGAGGCGACGCCTCACGGCAGAACGATGAAGTTCTGCACGCCCAGGGTCTGGCTGCTGCCGTCCGCCAGGTTCAACTTCACTTGGTAGTAGTAGACCCCGGCGGCGTAGCCGCCCAGCGTCATGGGCACGCTATTGGTCCCGCCCAGCACCGCCTGCGTCAGCTGGGCCACCGGCGAGCCGCCGGCGTTGAGCACCGTGATCACGGCCGTGCCCGGCCCCGGCGCGCTTACCTCAAAGTTGATGCCGCCGCTGGCGGGATTGGGATAGGGATAGGTGCCCGCCCCGCCCGGCGGCGGCCCCAGCGTGGCCGTGACCATGGGCGTCACGCTGCCATTGGGGGTGCCGGTGGCGCTGCGCGTGGGCGTGGTGCTGGGCGTGGTGGTCGGCGTGGCGGTGAACGAGTCGATGGCCGTCTGCGTCTGGGTGAGGGTGGCGCTGGGGGTGGCCGTGGTCAACGGTGAGGCGGTCCAGCTGGGCGTGGGGCTGACGCAGACCGTGGCCATGCTCACATCGTCCATATAGGCCGGGACCATGGGGTAGGAGTAAAGGTAGATGCGAAGGCCGGCCGCCCCCGGCAGGTAGGGATTCGAAGCGTCGCCCACCAACACGCATAGCTGAGACCAGCCCGCCGTGCCGCTGGACCCCTCCGCCGGGTCGGTCCCGCTCAAATACTTCAAGGTGGGGCCGCCGGGCGCAACGGGAGGATTGGTCAACAGATTGCCCGCGGCGTCGATCTGGCCCACGGTCAGCCAGGCCTGGCCCCCGGTGTCGACCCTGGCCCAGACGCAAACCTGGGTGGCGCAGGCACCGCTGAGGCACACGTCCTGGACCAGCATCGCCGAAGCCCCCGGCGAATAGAGGATGGGCCCCACCGGATAAAGCAGCAGACCCTGGGCGCCGCTGTGGGCCGGACCGGTCAGGGCCTGGTAGGCCCCCCCGCTAAAGGCCGTCCACCCGCCATAGTATGGTGCGGTGCCGCCCGAGGCCCATGGCGCTTCGAGGCTGGGATCGGTGATGGTGGCCAGGCAGGCGCTGGGCCGCGGCGTGGAGCTGGGCGTGGGCGTGGGGCTAGCCGTCCGTGAGGGCGTGACGCTGGGCGTGGCGGTGGGGCTGGCCGACGGCGTCTGGCTGGGCGTGGGGGTGGCGCTGGCGCAGGAAACGGTCTGGGTGGCCGTGGGCGTGGCCGAACAGGCCCCGCAAACGGTGACAGTGTAGGTGGGCGTGGCGCTGGGGCTTGGGCTTGGGCTTGGGCTTGGGCTTGGGCTTGGGCTTGGGCTTGGGCTTGGGCTGGCGGTGGGCGTGGCCGTGGCCGTGGCCGTGCCGCAGGTGTTGTCCAGGCTGCCGTCACCGCGAAGGCGCAGAAGAAAGGTTTGGTAGTTGGTGGTGTCTTCGCCATTGACCAACAGCTTGCCGTCCCCCTGCAGGTAAAACCCATACGAGGCGACCACCGGGGCGGGATTGGCCACCCCGGCGCTGCCGAAGGAGGGGTCCGCCGTTCCGGTGGCCAGGTATTGCAAGAGCTTTCCGTTGCCGCCGGAGTAACCCCCGCCGGCCGCCAAGACCCGGCCATCAGGGCGTACCGACACGCTGGGGCCCCAAATGGTGGGGAGGGTCACAATGCCCCCGCCAAAGGACCCGTCAACGCTGCCATCAGTGTTGAGCCTGACCAGGCGGCCGCTGTAGTTGGCGCTGCCGCCCAAGATCAGCTTCCCGTCCGGTTGCAGGGCCAAGTCACTGGTGTAGCTGTGGTTGCCGCCACCGCTGCCGTCCACGAAGGCGTAGCCGCCGCTGCCAAAGGTCGTGTCGAGGCTGCCGTCATAGCGCAGCGCCGCCACCGCCATCCGCGAGATCGCTCCCTGGACGCCTTGGGCGGCCACAAAGACCCGGCCATCGCAACCCAGGGCCAGGCGATAAGGGGTATAGAACGCGTTCCCTGGGCCCAGCACTGCGGGCGCCCCGCCGTTGAAGCTCGGGTCGACGTTGCCGCTGGGCATCAGGCGCCGCACATCGATGGACGACATGCTGCCCGGGCCGTCGACGACCACCAGCCGCCCGTCGGCCTGGCTCCGGATGAACACCAGGTAGGCCGGGTTCACCGTTTCCGGGATCACCACCAGCCCGCCGGCCCCGAAGGCCGGGTCCAACGTCATGTCCGCGCGGAACTTGGCCACCAGCACGGCCGTGGCCGCCCCGCCGGGGTTGTTGGCGTAGCCGGCCACGGCGAAACCGCCGTCCGGCGTGCCGATCACGTCGGTGGCCTCAGCGCCGGTGCCGATGGTCCACAGGAAGGCGCCCGTGCCTTGATAGGTGGCATCGTAGGCGCCATTGGCAAAGGTGTGGCGCACGGCGAAAACAGAGGCGGAGGAAGCTGTGATGGAGCTGCCCACGAGGATATAGCTGCCGTCATTCAATTGGGTCATGGCCCTGAATGTGTTGGCGGTCTGCCCCTGGTAGAGATAGTCAGGCGAATTGAAGCAGGCGCTGGCGGGGGGGACCAACGGCCCCGCCGGGCAGGCCGGCGCCAAGGTGGGCGCCAGCGTGGCGGTGATCCACGGGGTCGGCGACACGGTCTGGCTGTACGTCAGGGTGGGACTGCAGCCGGGGCAGCCATCAATGGTCGCGGTGGGGGTGGCGGTGGGCGAGCTTGCAACCCCGACGCTGGTCGTGGCCGTAGGTGTGGTCGTCACCGTGGGGGTGGGGCTGCCGCTGACGCCGGTGGAGCTTCTGGTCGGGGTCGGGGACGGGGTGCTGGTGAAGATCGGGTAGCCGCAAGCGGGGATGTAGACGCAGAAGTTGTTGGTCAAGGGGGTGGTCCCCGATACCGTGGACGGGAAGCTGCCGAAGGCCTGGGTCACCACGGCCGAGGTCCCGGCTCCGGGCGCGTAGGCCAGGGCCACCCCGTTGCTGACCTGGATGGCCAACCACGCCGTCATCGGCACCGAGCCGGTGCTGGCGCTCAAGGGCAAGGTGTTCCAACCAAACGCGTAGTTCAGGGGCGTGGCGGCCCCCTGGCTCCATAAGCCGGCCGGCGCCGTGCCGGTGCCGTCGTCGAAGTAAAGGGCCGCCGCGGCGAAGTAGGAGCCGAAGCTATCGCCCCCCAACTGAACCGAGGTGAAGCTGAAGTTGGCCGGCAACGTCAGTCTCTGGAAAATCATCTGGTTCGACGGGGAGGTGTATGTGGCCGAATAGACGTCGTTGCCCAGGATGGCGCCGGCGCAGTCCACGGTCTGGGTGGCGGTGGGCGTGGGGGTGCCCAAGGCGGGCGATGGCGTGGGAGTGGTAGTCGGCGTTCCGCAGGGCGCGTCCACCCAAATGGAGAATTGCAGCGCATCCAGGCCGAGCTGCTGGTCCGCGGCGGTCCCCTGGTTTGAGATGTTGCGGACATAGACGCGCAGGTTGCCCAAGTCCGCCGGGGTCCAGCCACCGGCGGGCGGATTCAGGACCATGGTCGCGCCCAAAAGATTGGCCTGACCGTCGCTGGTCGCTTCGCCGAAGCTCGCTGTCTGCTCCGGCACGGCTCCGTTGGTGCTGCCGTCCACGCTATATTGGACCGCCACGGCATTGGTCTGCCCATCCCCGGGGACCAGGGCCAGCACCGTCAGGTAAATGTAGATGTAGGGCGGGTTGCCCGGCGGCGGGGTCGACGGGGTGATGTTGAACCAGGCCTGGTCCCCCGGGGCCATGATTCCGGTGTTGGCCTGGATGTAGGGTCCGCTGCCTGCGTTGCTGACGCCCAGGGCCTGGGCGGCCTGGGCCGGATTCATGGCCGCGCCCGACGTGCCGTTCCAGGCGCCGCCGCCGTAGGACAGGGCCCACTCCGTGTAGCCGCTATGGCCGCAATTGGGCGTCGTGGAAGCAGTGGCCGTGGCGGTGGGGGTGGGTGAACCCAGGCCCTGGGTCGGCGTCGGCGTGGTGGTGGGGCTGAAGGGCGAGGGCGTGGCGCTGGGCGTGGGGGACGCGGTGCTGCTGGCCGTGGGCGAGCCGCAGCTGCCGGTGACCTCGGCCATCACGTCGATGGCGTCCAGGTAGGCCTGTTGGTTGGCGGTGCTCCCCAGGGCCGAGGTGTTGCGGACGTAGACCTGCAGGCTGGCCAGCTGGGCGGGGATCCATCCGCCGGCGGGCGCGCTCAGCGGCACGGTCAAGGTGGTCCAATGCGGCTGACCATCGCTGTAGTAGTTGTAAAGGCTGGCGCTCTGCTCGACCACCGCGCCGGTGGTGCTGCCATCCGCGCTGTATTGCACGGCGAAGCTTCGGTTCACGCCGTCGCCCGGCATGATCACGTCCAGGAAGACCAGGACGTTGGTGACCGACCCGCTGAAGACGGCGGGACGGATGGTCCACCAGCCTTGGTCCCCCGGCTGCATCAGGCCGGCATTGGCCAGCACCGGGCCGCTGGCGTCCGGCACACCCAGGACCAGGGCCGCCTGGGCCGGGTCCATGGCGCTGCCGCTGGTGCCGGTCCAGGTGCTGCCCCCGAAGGTTTGGGCGTTGAGGCCATCCAAGGCATAAAGGGTGCAGCCCAGGGTCTGGGTAGCCGTGGGGGTGGGCGTGCCGGCCGCCGCCAGCGGCCAAGCCAGAGCCGCCAACACCAAAGCGCCCACGAAACCGCGCCAACCCGAACCCATGCTTAAGCCCACCATGGCATCCCCCCAACCGCTTTTCAGCGGACCTCGATCTCCACCCATTGCTTCAACACTTGATCCCCAGCCCGCAGGCGGAATTGATAGGCCCCCGGCGCGGCCAGGCCATCGCGGCGGTCGCGGCCGCTCCAGCGGAAACGCTGGTCGCCCAGGTCCACCAGTTCGCCCACCTTGCGGCCTTGGGCGTCGAACACGCCCAGGGCCTCGGCCTCGGCGCCGCTGACGCGCACGTCAAAGGGCCCCTGCGGGGTCTGGGCGCTGACCCAGATCTTGGCCGTCTCCGCCGGCTCAGCGGCCGGACGGCGTTGGGGGGCTTGCGGGCGCGCAGCTTGGACTTCAAAGCTGCCGCCATCGTCGGCCACCGCCAGCGCCGCCTGCCGGGCCGGGCGGGCCAGCCACAGCGCCGCGCCCCCCGCGCCCAGCGCCAGCAGCAGGGCCGCCAGCTTCCAGGCGCCGCGCCACCGGGCGGCATCAGGCTCGGGCAGGCCGAAGGCGCGGTAGTCGTCGGCGGCCAGGGCGGCGAAGCGCTCGGCCTCGGCCGGGGACGCCTGCAGCAACGCGGCCAGTTGGGCCTCCTCGGCGTCATCCAGGTCCCGGCGGTAATAGTCGACGATCAGGTCGGGCTGGCTCATCAGGCCCTCGCTTTCTCGATCAGGCTGGCTTGGCAGCGCCGCAGGCGTGAGGCCACGGTGCCCTGGGGCACCTTCAAGCGGTCCTTGATCTCCGCCAGGCTGTGCCCGTCCAGGAAACGCAGCTGCAATATCCGCTGGCAGGGGGCTCCCATGGCGCCGATCCAGCCCTTTAAGAGCTCCTGCCGGCGGGCCAGGCGGGCCTGCTCAGCCTCTTGGGCCTGGCGGTCCAGGCTGGCCGGCGCCAGCAGGCGCTCCAGATCCTCGGTCTCGGTGGCCAGGGCGCGCCGCCGCTTGCGCAGCAGGCTGAAGCACTGGTTGACGCAGATGTGATTCAGCCAGGTGTAAAGGCCGCTGCGGCCCTCGAAGCCGTCCATGCCCTTGAAGGCGGCCAGCAGGGTCTCCTGCACCACGTCCTCGGCGTCGGGGTCCTGGTGGCCCAGAAAATGCCAAGCGGTGGCCAGCAGGCGCTGGCGGTAGGCCCGCACCAGGGCTTCCTGGGCGGGGCCATCCTGGCGTCTCAAGGCTTCAAGCAACGGGGCTTCAGGCAAGTCATCCTCGGTATAGTCGCGGTCGGGCGCCAAATTATCCCTGTCGCATCAAATAACGCAGCGGCCATTATCATCCGCCCCAATCTTGGAGGCAAAAAAAAGACGGCCCGAAGGCTCCCCTCCGGGCCGCAGGCGACCGATCCATGGATGGCCCTTAGAGCTTGGGCGGGTCGAACTTCACCACCTTGTTCTTCACCGGCGGCACCGTGCGCAGGTAGTCGTAAATGGCGCCCAAGTCGGCGTCGCTCATGCCGCTGTATTCCAGGTAAGGCATCAGTTCCACGTATTCGCCCTTGTCCAGGTCCAAGCGCTTCTGCTTGGCCTTGCCCTGGGCGCCCCGCCATGAATCGAAAAGGCCGATGAAATCGGCCTTGGTCCACTTGCCGATGCCCGTCTCCGCGTCCGGGGTGATGTTGGGCACGCGCAGCAGGCCCCCCTTGGAATGCAATTGGTACTTGCTGTTGAAGTAGGGGAACTCGAAGCCGCCCGCCATATCCCGGCCCGGCAGGGGGTTGTGGTGCTTGTCCACGGGCGTGTGGCAGTCCATGCACGAGCCCAGGGTGGCCAGGTAGCGGCCATAGGCCACCGTATCCTTGGGGTCCACCGGCGCCGGATAGGGGCCGGCGTCCTTGGGGATGACGCGCACGATCACGTTCAAGGGCGGGTTCAGCCGGTGCTCGGCCACGTCGTTCTTCTTCTCGGGCAGGCTGCGCAGGAACACGATGACCGAGTCCAGGTCCTCCTCGTCCATCTGGGCGTAATGCTGGTAGGGCATGAAGGGGAACAGCGGCTCGCCATCCTTGCGCACGCCCGTGCGGATCACGCGCACCAGCTCGCCATCGTTGTAGGAGCCCAGATTGTAGGGGGTCAGGTTCTTGGGGGGGATGTCGCCGGGCAGGCCGATGGCCGCGGTGAACAGCGGCTCACCGCCCTCGAACTCCGTGCCGGGGATCACCGGGTGGCCGTAGGTGTTGAAGTCGCGGTGACTGTGGCAGCCCATGCAGCCGGCCACGTTCTTGGCCAGGTATTCGCCGCGCTTCAAGCGGGCCGGCGTCACGGCGATCTTAAGCGCCGGATCCGCCGCCGCCACCTTGGGAAGGGCCGTGAAGGCGTAGGTGACCATGGCCACAATGGCGATGATCACCAGTCCCAAGAGGATGCCCACGGTTTTAAGGGCGCGGTTGAGCCAGAGTCCCCAATCCATGCATCTCCTAAAATTAGAGGCGCCCCATGGTAACAAACGACCCCAGCGCTCTCAGACGGAAATTTGACTTACATCAATACTCAGGGAGCCTGGAGGGCTTGGGTGGCGGGGATATCCCCCGGTGCCAAACGCAGGACCTGCTGCCAACAGGTCTTGGCATAGTCCAAGCGCCCGGCCTTGCCATAGAGCTGGGCCAAATGCCGCCAAGCCGGCAGGTCGCCAGCGTCCCGCTCCACCGCCATCCGATAGGCGCCCAGGGCCGCCACCGCCTGGCCTTGCTGTTCCAGGGCCTCGCCCCGCTCCACGTCCTCGCTGAGCACCAGCACCTCGGTGCCGAGCGTGGGGCCAGGCGGCGGCAAGGGCGGCAAGGCGGGCGCCGGCAGGGGCGCGGGCGCCCGCTGGGGCGTGGGCAAGGGCGTGGGCAGGGGCAGGTCGGCCAACGGGGGCTGAGCCGGGATCTCGGCGGGCGGCGGCGGGGGCAGGGGCAGCGATCGCGCCACCGCGCCAAGGCTCGGCGCGGCCGGCGGGCTGCTGAAGGCATAGCGCACGCCCAGGTGGTGCTGGGGCTCGAAATCGCCCAACGGCACAAAGGCGTAGTCCAGGCTCCAGGCCTGCCACTGCACCGTCAAGCCCAGGGTCCAGCCGGCGCCTGAGCCCAAGACAGCGTCCGGAATATCCAGGCCCCAGCCACCCAGCAGTTCCAGGCTCCAACTGCCGGCGCGAAAGCGGCGTGAGCCCGCCATTTGCAGGCGCTTGGACCCGCCCTGCTCCACGTTGGCATCCACCGCCGCGCGCCAATCGTCGGGGCCCAGGCGGACGCCCCCATCGAAGCTCCAGTCCGGCAGGACCAAGCCCTCGGTGACGCTGCGATAGCACAGGGCCACGCCCAGCCAATCGCTGGGCCGCCACTCGCCGCCCACGGCCCAGGCGTAGCCGATGGACGCGCTCTGGTCGATGGTCTGGCGCGTCAGCAAGCCGCTGAAACCCAGGGCCAAGGCGTCCCATCGCCGGGCCAGCCCGGCGCCCGCCAGGGCCTCGCTGGCGGTATAGGTGCCCACCACGGCCCCGCTGGCGTCGGTGCGGTCCATGGGGTCGAAATTGGTCAAGCCGGCGGCCACGCCCAACTGGGTGGCGTCGTCCACCGGCTGGCGCAGGTTCAGCTGGTCCCAGCTCTCGCCGGCCAGCCATTCCCCGTGGTGCAGGCCCACTTCGCCGTCATGCTGCCAGGCCAGCGCGCCGGGATCCTGGCCCAGCAAGCCGGCGTCATCCGCCATCAACAGCGCGGCCGGCCCCAACGCCAGCGCGCGCGTGCCCTCCAACAGGGTCCAGGTGGCCGAGCCGCCCGTGCCATAGTCGGTCTGGGCCCCGGCCAAGCGCGACGCGCCCAGCCACAGCGCCAGCACCAGCCAGGCGGGTCGGGGCTTCACCACCTCACCGCAGCACGCTGAAGCGCCGGGTAGGCAGGAACTGCTGCGAGCCGTCGGCGTAGCTGACCTTGACCTTGCAGAAGTAGACCCCGCGCCGCAGGGCGCTGATATCCAGGCTCAAAAGGCCCGCGCCCGCGCCCAGCGCCTCATCCACGCTCAGGACCGCCCGGCTGCGCGCGTCCAGCACCAGCACCTTCACCTGGCCCGCCTGCTGCAGGTTCAGCGCCAAGGTCACGGTGGGCCCGGTAGCCGGAGAAGGGTAGATCAGCGTGCCGCCGTAAGGCGGGACGTTCACCGGCGCCAGCGTGGGCAAGGTCCCAGCGCCGGGGGTGCGCGTGGCGGTGGCGCTAAGGGTGGGCGTGGGGCTGACGCAGGCCGCGCTCAGGCTGATATCGTCAAAATAGGCGGCCTTCTTGGGCGTGCCATAAAGATAAAGCCGCAGCGCCGCGACCCCCGGCAGGTAGGGGTTGGACGCGTCGCCCACGATGACGCAGGCCTGGGTCCACCCGCTGGCCACCATGCTGATGACCGCCGGCGAGATGCCACCGGGATAGAGGATGACAAGTCCCCCCGGAAGGATGGGCGGGTTGGTCAGCAGGGTGCCGGAGGCATCCACCTGGCCCACCGCCATGACCGCGATCCCGCCGGGGTCGGCTCGGCCCCAAAAACAGAGCTGGCTGGCGCAGGCGGTGCTGACGCAGACGTCCTGCACCACCAACGCCGAGTTCGATGGCGAGATGAGCAGGGTCCCCACGGGGCTGAGCAACAAGCCCTGAGCACCGCTGCGGGCCGGGCCGGTCAACGCCTGGTAAATGCCGGTGCCGAAGGCGGTCCACCCGCCGTAGTAGGGGCCGTTGTCGCCGTACAGGCTGTTCCCCCATCCCGTTTCAAAGCCAGGGTCGGTGATCACCGGCGAACAGGCGCTGGGCCGGGGCGTGAAGCTGGGCGTGGCCGAAGGCTGCGGGCTAGGCGTGGGCGTGGCGGGCGCGGTGGGGGTGGGGGTGGCGGAAGCGCAGATCAGCGGCAGCAGGGGCCAGGTGAAGGCCGCCTGGTCAACGCCGGCCGCAGCGAGGGCGCCCTGCTCCACCTGGCCGGCTTCGGCGCAGTCCGCCAGGCCGGTCCAGGTGAAGGACTCGGTGCTGTTGGGGGCCAGCGCGAACGCCCACGCCACCACGCCCTCGTTGACGCCGATGCCGGTGGGCAGGGGCGCCAAGGCGCTGGGGCTGGCGCCGACAAAGTCCATGCCGGCGGTCACCGTGTCCCACAGCGTGCCGCTCAGGGTGGCCGTGCTCAGCACCTTGAAATTCTGGGTCGAGGCCGGCCCGGCGGGGTCAAAGGCCCCGGGCGCCCACACGGTCCCGTCGCCGGCGATGCCGCAGGGCAGGGGGCTGGGATCGGTCCAGATGAACTGCCAGGCCGCCGGCTCGGGGGCGCCCCGGGTCCAGTACTTGGCGCGGAAGGTGCCCACCGGTCTTTCCTGGGCCTTCAGCGTGTACCAAGTGCCGCTCACCGGCGCTATGGGCGCGGTGTAGGCCGCGCCGGCGGGCCAGGACGCGACGTCCAGGGCCGTGCGCACCAGCATCAGGTTGCCGCTGGGGTTGAGGCCGGTGCTGACCACCACCACGTAGCTGTCGGGCAGGGCGTTCGCGTCGCCGCGCAGGACCAGGCCCGCCTGGTGCGCATAGATGTCGCTGTCGATGCGCACGTCCGCCTGCACTTCCATGCTGCCGCAGGCGTCCTCGCCGTCGGCCTCGGCGGCCGGGCAGCTGAAGAACAAGGCGCCATAACCGTCCTGGCTTTGCAGGGCGTGGGTGCCGTTGCCGCTGCCATCGTCGATGACCTGCCAGTCGGTGCCGGTGATGCCGAAGGACCAAGCCCCGAAGATGGTGGTCCCCGCCGCCGGGCTGTAGTTGACGTAGCGGTAGCTGCCCAGCGGCGCGCCCAGCAAGCCGTCGGCGCAGCGCAGGCTGCCGTCATCCTGGCTCAGGCTCAGCACCCAGTTGACCGTTTGACCCTGAGCCGCCGCCGCCAGCGTATTGCCGGCGCCGTCGTAGGCCTGACCGCTCAGGCTCAGGCCCGCCGCCAGCGGCAGGGCCAGGCCCCAAGCCAGGCCCAACCCCGCGGCCCACGGCCCCAGCATCCTCCCACGCCCCATCCCGACCCCAGAAAGACCGCCCCTCAGCGGGCGCTCACATCCACCGTGCGCGCCAGCGTGCTGCCGTCATCGCGCGTCAGCCGCAGCTTGTAACGCCCCGGCGCCAACGCCTGGCCATCCTGGCCCGCGCAGTCCCAGCGCAGGGCCACCGAGCCGGCCTTCAAGGGGCCCTGGTACAGAACCCGCAAGAGCCGGCCTTCCACCGTGCAAAGCTCCAGCGTGGCGCCCCCCGGCCGCCGGGTGTCCAGCGTCAGCACGTAGTCGGCGCCCTGGCGGTGGACCTGCAAGCGGTCGGGCGGCGGCAGCGGGGCGGCCGCCGCGTCCGGGGCGGGGGCGGTCGGACGCTCGGGCGCCGGCGTGGCCAAGGCCTCGAACTCGTCGACTTCCTTGTCCACTTTCAGCACGGCGGGGCGCGGCGCGGACGCGGGCCAGAAGGCCCAAGCCAGGCCGGCGCCCAGCAGGGCGGCGCCCAGCAGCCAAGCCAAGCCGTGACGGCCGCGGGGCCGGGCCAGGGCGCTGGCCTCGTGCTCCTGGCGGGCCAGCTCGGCGAAGCGCACGGCGGCGTCCTCGTCCTCGGCCAGCAGGCGCGTCAGGCGCTCCTCCTCGGGCCCGCTGAGGGCGCGCTGGAAGTAGGCTTTCAACAGGTCATCCACGGCGTCCTCCTTTCTCCGCCTTCAGGGCGGCGATCCGCCACTTCTCCTGGCAGCGGGCCAGGCGCGAGGTCACCGTGCCGATGGGCAGGTCCAAGCGCGCCTTGATGGCGTAAGTGTCCGACCCCTCCACCCAGCGCAGGCTCAGGATCTCCTTGCAGGGGCCGGCCATGCCTTCCAGCAGGGCCAACAGGGCCTGGGCCCGGCGCTGACGCTCGTCGCCCAGCTGCTGGTCCTCGTGGCGGCGCTTGGCCAGGCTGGTGCTCAGCAGCTCCAGGTCCAGGTCCTGGGCCTGGATCACGCGCTTGCGCTTGCGCAGCCGGTCCCAGCATTGGTTGACGCAGATGGCCGTCAGCCAGGTCGACAGGCTCGAGCGCCCCTCAAAGCGCGGGGCGGCTTTGAAGGCGGCCACGAACGCGTCCTGCACGGCGTCCTCCACCTCCGGGTCGTTCCAGCCCAGGAAATGCATGGCCGTGCCCAGCAGGCGCCGGCGATGCAGCTCAAACGCCTGGGCTTGCGCCTCGGCGTCCTGGCGCTTAAGCCCGTCGATCAGCTCAGCGTCGGTCAAACCCCCTCCACCAGTTCAGACGTTCTCATGGGATCGCGACTGCATCCCAACAGAATAAATCGGATAAATCCCTGCGATACCACAGGTTCCGGGCATAAAAAAAGCTCCGGGCCCGCTGGCGGCCCGCAGCCTAGCCCCCCACCCCGCCCGGCGTCAGCGGCCCGGGCCGCCGCTCTCGACCACCTGGGTCTGGGTGGGGAAGGCCAGGCCGGTGCCGGCGCGCTCCACCTGCTCCATCAACTGCAGCAGCAGCTCCTGGCGCCACAGCAGGAACTGCTCCATGTCGGCGGTCTTGAAATAGGCCACCACCTCCACGTTCAGGCTGTAGCTGCCCAGCTCCACCAGGCGGGCGCGGCGCACCAGGCCCTGGTCCAGGTCGGGATGCGCCCGCAGCAGTGCCTGGATGCCCTCCAGCGCCTGCCGCACTTGGGCGGCGCTGGCGTCATAGCGCAGGCCCAGCTGGGCCTGGAAGCGGATGCGGTCGCGCCGGGCGAAGTTCTCCAGCTGCAACTGGCTGAACTCGCCGTTGGGCACGGTGATCAGCGTGCGGTCCAGCGTGCGGATCTTGATGCTGCGCAGGCCCACATCCTCCACCGTGCCGCTCTGCTCGCCGAAGCGGCAGAAATCGCCCACCCGCACGGGCTGGTCCAGCACCAGCACCACCCCGCCGAAAAGGTTCTCCATGGTCTTCTGGCCCGCCAGGGCGATGGCCAGGCCGCCCACGCCCAGGCCCGCCAGCAGGGCCTTCATGTCCAGCCCCAGGTTGTCCAGGAACAGCACCACGATCAGCATGGCCCAGGCGGCCTTGCCGATCTTGCGCAGCAGCGGCAGCACCGCCGCCGCCGCCGGCCGGCCGCCCGACAGGAAGCCCGCGCGCAGGTGGCGCATGACCGCGTCAATGGCCAGGAAGCCGCCCCACAACGCCGCCATGACCGAGCCGAAGCGCTCGATCATGTCCAAGCCGCGCGGGTCGCCATGCAGCGCCTTGTCCATGGCCACCGCCGCCACCAGGGCGCCCATGAACACCAGGCCCTGCAGCACGGCCCGCAGCAGGCGCCGCCAGCCCTGGTTCAGGCTCTCGGCCGGCGGCGTGCCCGGGGCGTCGCGGCGCAGCGGCACCAGGCGCCCCACCGCCAGCGCCAGGCCGGCCGCCACCAGCACCACCAGCACCGGCAGCAGGCGCTCCCAGAACAGGTCCTCCAGGCGGTGCGGCGGCACCGGCAGGCTGTTGAGCGGCAGCACCTCCAAGGCCGGGCTGGGCATCAGCGCCGGGCCTTGGTCTTGGCCGCGGCCTCGGTCTTGGCCTGCGCCTTGGCCGCCGCCTTGGCCTTGGCCATGTCGCGGGGCCTGATCCCCTGGGCCTTGGCGGCGTGCTTCACCAGGGCCAGCACCTCCTGGGGCGTGTCCACGATGCGGAAGAGCTCCGGGTCGGCCGAGTGGATGTAGCTGCCGCCCACCATGTGCTCCTTCATCCACTCGACCAGCGGGCCCCAAAAATGCTTGCCCACCAGGATCAGCGGGAAGGGCTCGATCTTGCCCGTCTGCACCAGCGTGGCCACCTCGAAGAACTCGTCAAAGGTGCCGAAGCCGCCGGGGAAGTAGACGAAGGCGAAGCTGAACTTCACGAAGTTCAGCTTGCGCACGAAGAAGTAGCGGTTCTCCAGGCTGATGTCCTGGTAGGGGTTGGGGTGCTGCTCGAAGGGCAGCTCGATGTTCAGCCCCACGCTGGGCGAGCCCGCCTTGTAGGCGCCGCGGTTGGCCGCCGCCATGATGCCGGGGCCGCCGCCGGTGACCACCGCGAAGCCATGCTGGCTGAGCAGGCGGGCCGCCTCCTGGGCGCTCTGGTACAGGGGGTGGTCCTCGGGCGTGCGGGCGCTGCCGAAGATGCTGACCGCCGGGCCCAGCTCACGCAGGGCCTCGAAGCCGTCCACCACCTCGCTTTGGATGCGCAGCACGCGCCAGCTCTCCGAGTGCATCTGCGGCCGCTCGGCCTCGTGGCGCAGCAGCTCCTTCTCGGCGTGGCCGCTGGGCTTGAGATTGTTGATGGCACGACGCATGCACTTCCCTCCGTGGGGCCTTAGGGGCGTTGGTAGTCCACGAACGCGAAATCGAAGCTGACTTCGCCATCGTGATGGTGCTCTTCCCGGGCGGTCTCTTTCCAAGCCTTCCGGTCGAACGCGGGGAACCGGGCGTCGCCGTCAAAGGGGTGCTCGATCAGCGTCAGCGCCAGGCGTTTGGCCGCCGGCAGCGCCAGCGCATAAGCCTCGGCGCCGCCGATGACGAACAGGCTGGGGTCCTTGGGCAGCGGCTCGCCCTGGTCCTCGCGCTGGTCGAACCAAAGGCGCGCGCGCTCCTGGGCCTGCTCCAGGCTGTGCACCTGCATGGCGCCCGCCCCGCGCCAATCCGGCTTGCGGGTCAGCACCAGGTTCAGGCGCCCCGGCAGCGGCCGGAACTTGGGCGGCAGGCTCTCCCAGGTCTTGCGGCCCATCAGCACAACGTGCCCCAGGGTCAACGCCTTGAAGCGCTTCAGGTCGGCGGGCAGGGCCCAGGGCAGGCGGCCATCCTGGCCGATGACGCGGCCGGGCCAGGTGAGGGCGGCGATCAGGGTCAGCGGCATGCTAGACCGCCACCGGCGCCTTGATGCCCGGATGCGGGTCGTAGGCTTCCAAGCTGATGTCCTCGTACTGGAAGGCGAACAGGTCCGTCACCGCCGGGTTCAGCTTCAGGGCCGGCAGCGGCTTGGGTTCGCGGCCCAGCTGCAGCTGGGCCTGCTCCACATGGTTCAGGTAGAGGTGCAGGTCGCCGAAGGAATGCACGAACGCGCCCGGCTTCAGCCCGCAAGCCTGGGCGATCAGGTGGGTCAGCAGGGCGTAGCTGGCCAGGTTGAATGGCACGCCCAGGAAGATGTCGGCCGAGCGCTGGTACAGCTGGCAGTCCAGGCGGCCATCGGTGTGGACGTAGAATTGGAACAGCGTGTGGCAGGGCGGCAGGGCCATGGTGGGCACGTCCGACGGGTTCCACGCCGACACCAGGATGCGGCGCGAGCGGGGGCGCTGCCGGATCTGGTCCAGGATGTCCTTGATCTGGTCCACGCCCGGGGCGCCTTCCCTGCCGTTGAAATCGCGCCATTGCTTGCCATAGACGGGGCCCAGGTCGCCCGAAGCATCGGCCCATTCGTCCCAGATGCTGACGCCGCGGTCCTTGAGGTACTTGATGTTGGTGTCGCCCGACAGCAGCCACAGCAGCTCGTGCACCACGCTCTTGAAATGGACCTTCTTGGTGGTCAGCAGCGGGAAGCCCTGGCTCAGGTCCCAGCGGTTCTGGTAGCCGAACACGCTCAGCGTGCCGGTGCCGGTGCGGTCCTCGCGGCGCTCACCCGTCTCCAGCACGAAGCGCAGCATGTCCAGGTAGGCGTTCTCCGGATGCTTCATGCCAAGCCCTTCAAGGCGGCCTCCCGCTCGGCAAGGCCGCGGCGGAAGGTGATGAAACGCAGGCCAAGGTAGTTGAGCACGGTGCTGGTGCCGGTGGCGGCCACAAAGGCCCCGGCCGGCGCGGCTTCCACCAGGCCCCAGCGCAGCAGCGCCGCCAGGCTCCAGGCATAGATGCCCACGTTCACCGCCAAGGTGGCGCCGTAGAGCAGGCCATAGCTGAGCGCCTCCACCCCGACCGCGCGGCGTGAGCCGAAAGCCCACCACTTGTTAAGCCCAAAGCCCAGGACCATGCCGGCCAGGTAGCTGCAGCCCTTGGCCAGGGGGTAGTCCCAGCCGGCGTGCGCGCGCAGGGCGCGGAAGACCGCCAGGTCCATGGCCACGCTCAGGCAACCCACCACGGCGAAGCGCAGCAGGTGGCCCAGCTCGCGCTGGCGGCGGGGCGAGGCGGGCGACTTCAATGCATCAAGGTCCACGATCCCTCAAAAACAAAAGGACCGCCCCATTTTGCGGGGCGGTCCTTTGTAATGCAAGCCAGCAGGGTCTTACTTCGCGCCGTCGGCGGGAGCAGCCTCGGCCGGAGCAGCGGCAGCCTTCTTCTTCTTGGCGACCTTGTGCTTCTTGGCCTTGTGCTTCTTGGCGGGCTTGGCCTTGGCAGCGGGAGCCGCGGCCGGAGCGGCAGCAGCGGCGCCATCATCGGCGCGCAGCGGCAGGGTGGCGGTGACGAACAGGCCCAACATGAGGGCGATAAGCACCTTCTTCATACGAGCGACCTCCCCAGGGGTGCAAGACCCCATCGAGGCCGGACAGCCAGGCGCCCTCCACGACGCCCACCCTCCCCAGCCAGCGGAAAAATGATAGCATCCCGCCCGGAAAGCTCCATCCCCAAATGCAACTGTAACGGCCACCCGACCCTTGACGGGGCCCCCCCATCAGGGTAAATTCTGCTCCCTTTTTAGCCCCGCCTCCGGGCCTTTTTTCGGCTAAACTTGGGGCGCTTCCGGCGTCTGTGGGCCGGATCAAGGCGCGGCACGGAAAAGCTTGGGCTTGTAACTCAGCTGGTTAGAGTGCCTTCTTCACAGGGAGGAAGTCGGGGGTTCGAATCCCTCCAAGCCCACCAATCAATGTAGGCCCAGCAATGGGTTTACATGCATCTAGCCCTCCAAAGCCAGTCTTTGGGGGGCTTTTTGTTATCCTAACCCCCTTGATCCCCAACTAGTGATACCAAGGACTTTCAGGCGGGGTCCGCAGATCGGGCGCAAAAGTGTTAGCACTTTGTTAGCGCCTCACTAGATGCTGGATGTTGTGGATCGGGGTGGGAAGGGGTCGGCACCCCGCTCCAGTCTGAACCCTGAAACCAGAAACCAAATGGGCTGGGCAGGACGGTTGGCACTCTAACCAGTTGAGTTACCAGCCTCGCCCCCAGAAACTTTTTAGGGCTCTAGGGGACATGGAAGCCCCAAGGCGGGTGGGTTAGGATTGGGTGTCTCTGGGAGGGGGATAGAATGGCCGCCAGAAAGAGTAAGTCCGAATCTGAAG
>Ga0302320_10004143_pt1 | contig 33015 bp, 28 predicted proteins | sample Bog_T0_3_FD_202130 | JGI IMG/M metagenome (GOLD analysis project Ga0302320, IMG submission 202130) | Peat permafrost microbial communities from Stordalen Mire near Abisko, Sweden - Bog_T0_3 | ecosystem: Environmental > Terrestrial > Soil > Wetlands > Peat | place: Sweden: Abisko, Stordalen Mire... | reverse complement strand
GTGACGAACGCCGGCTACCTGAACGTCGAGGGCTCGGCGACGGGCACGGGGCTCATCACGCTTTCCAACGACGCCACGCTCAATTCGTATTACGGCACCTCGGTGCTGCCGAACGCCCTGACACTTGCCGGGAACGCGACCCTCGGCTCCGCCGGCACCCAGCAGTACGGCGACTACCTCGAGGTGGATGGCCCTGTCACGTTTTCCACGACGGCGCCCACCTTAAACATTGGCCAGAGTGGGTCGGCCGGCGAGGTCGTGTTGTCGGGGGTGCTCTCAGGGCCCGCCGGAACCGCCCTCACCATTGCCGGGAACACAGCGGCAAAGCCGAGCGACGGCGGATCTCTCCTGGTGCTCTCGGGCTCGACCGCCACATCTATAACAGCACTCACGGTGCAGACTGCCCAGGTGATACTCGATCCCTCGGCGAGCGCCACGACAGCGTTCGCGAGCATCCAGGGAGGATCCCTGAACATTCAAGGTGGCAGCTACCTGGGTCTCGACGGGACATTCACGGCCCCGGGTGCCGTCGCTGGTTTCTTCACGACGTACGCGAGCAGCATCAACTCCGCGTCGTTTAACGGATCGATCGGTTTTGACACGTTCGCGGGCGGCACGACGAACGTCTTCACCGACCCGATAAACTATAGCGGCGTCACCTCCACGAACTTCCTCGGGCTGGGCTCCTCGACCTCGGCGATCCTTTCGAGCACGGCCCTGATCACGCCGAGGGGGAATACTTATGCATTCGGTGGCGGCGGCGGGACGCTCACGGTCGAGAGCCCCCTGGCGGACGGCGGCTCGCCTAGGGGCGTGTACATGTCGGATGCGCCGTCGCCAGTCACTGTGCTGCTGCAGGGAGGCGCCACCTACACCGGTGGGACGTACGCCGACGGAGGCGTGTTGATCTTCGACTCTGTGGCCCCGACCACGGTCGGCGGCATCCAGAATGCATACGGATATGTTGGTTACACCGAGAACGCGACAAACATGGCGAACGCCGGACAGTTCATAGGTCTCTTCAACACGGGCAACAGCAACGGCATCATCGGCTTCGATTCCGCGGTCCCCACGTCTCCCCGGATGATCACGGACGCCATAGACCTTTCAACCTTCACGTCCGACCCGTTCATCGGGACAGCCACCGTGGTGGACATCAATGCGCCGACAATCACGCCGACCCACGGCCACTACCAATTCACGGGCGTGAAAGGTGGCGCGCTCACTGTCTCTACCGCCCTGTCCAACTTTTCGGATTCCGTGGTCATCGGCCTCTTGAACCCGATCGAGTCCAACGGGAGCGTGTCGAGCGTGACGTTGTCCGGGGACAGTTCCTACGGCGGTGGAACGGTTCTGAACTCGGGTGCCCTCTATGTGACGATCCCCAACGCCTTGGGCGCGGGCGCCGTCACGGTGCCGAATCTAGGCACCCCCGTCGTGGCTCCCGTCCTTGCCGCCTCAGGCGCTGATGTCTCCATCGGAAACGCAATTTTTGTGTCCCCATACCAGTCGAACGCCCAGCCCGGACTCATCCTGGGCAACCCGACAACGAACGACCTGCTCACACTCACGGGAGTGATCGGCGACGGAAGCTCGACGGGAACCATAGGAATCCAGGGCCATGTCGCCCTGATGAACGCCAACACCTACACCGGGGGCACCTACTTCACGAGCGTCGGAAACAACTCGGGCAGAGGTGTCGCCTACGTCGGCAACAACGCGGCGTTCGGCACGGGCATGATCGACGTCGCTTCCCAGGGCTCAATTGTTCCCCTGGGCACGAATGTGACTATCTCTAACCCGATCTATCTGCAGTCCACTCTGACTCTCGGCGAAAGCGGAAATACGAACATGCTGACCCTTTCGGGTGCCATCACGGCCTCCGGGAGCTCATCGCTCCAAATCGATAGCGACGTGACGCTCAGCGGCTCCAACAGCTTCGGAGGCCAGCTCTACGTGAACGACGCCTTACTCGTATTAGGCAGCTCAAGCGCGCTCGGGTCCAGCACGGTCAACCTTTCAAATTCGAGCCTCCAGTATGGCTACACGAATCCCACGATCGAGGACCTGAACGGTGACTCGGCGAGCAACATCACTCTGGCGCCTAGCCAGGTCCTGACGCTCGACAGCCAAAGCAGCAATATTGACGAGTTCAGCGGCACGATCGTTGGCGACGCCACGAACTCCCTCATCAAGACAGGCAGCGGCACGCAGATCCTTGACGGGCCCAACACCTATGCCGGCGGGACAACCGTGAATGGCGGCACACTGACCGCGAACGGAAGCCAAGCCTTTGGTCCTGGCGGGGTGTCCGTCGTCAGCGGCGCCACGGTCGCGACCGGCCCTGATGTGACGATTACGAGCGCCCTTACGCTCGCCTCCGGATCCACGATTGGCGGAAGCGGAACATTCGATCCTACCGGCGGCGTGGTCATCGCCGGCGGCATCGCCGTCAGGCCCTTCAACGGGGATACCCAGTCGGATGTTGGCACATTGTCGTTTGGCTCGACGCTCACCTTAGGGGCCGGCGGCATCTATGACTTCGCGGTGGAGACGGCCTCGGGTGCCGCAGGGATCGGATACAGCACGATCAGCGCAGCGGGGGCACTCACCGTGACCGCCACGTCGGGTTCCTTCATACTCAACGTGGCAAGCCTCGATCCAGGAACCCTTGTTTCTGGGCAGGCGAACTTCAGCAGCCTGCTGCCCTACACGTGGACGATCCTTTCCGCTGGATCCATCACTGGATTTAGTGCCTCGGACTTCACGATCAACACGAGCGCCTTCCTGAATTCGACCGGTGGCGGCGCATTCAGCCTCGTCCAGGCGGGCAACAACATTGATCTGGACTTCACGCCCGTTCCGGAGCCGGCAACCTGGGCGCTCGTCGCGGTGGGCGCGTGCGTCTTGGGCCTTGGGGCGCGTCGTAGGGTCAGGGCCTGACCGCATTCGGGAACTCGAAGGGTGTCGGGGTCCCAGTCCGACGGGTACTTTTCTGCGTCCCGTTTTGACGATTGCATGGCGAAAGCTGAAGGGGCGTCGCTGGTCTGGACAATTTGGCCCCGCCTGGCGTAAGTTCGCCGTCCGGTGTCCACGACCCAAAGCCCCATCTCCCGGTTTTCGACCAGCCCCGCCGAGCTTCCTTTGAAAAGCGGAATTTTCAGGAATCAAGGCAGCCATGATACCTGCGAAAGGCGGGCCTCTTGAAGATCGTCCACGCCGCAAGCGAACTCTACCCCTACATGAAGACCGGGGGCCTTGCCGACGCGGTGGGAGCCCTGACGGGCACATTCGCCGACCTTGGCCATGAGGTCTCGGTTTTCATTCCCGGCTACCGCGGTGCGCTGGCCCACCCGGACGCGGAGCAGGCGCAGCGCAGGTTCCGCCTTAAGGTGGAGATGGGTGACCAGTTTCTTTCCGGCGACATCCTCTCGTTCACGCCAAAGAAGAACCTGACCGTGTACCTCGTTTGCCGTGATGAGTTCTTCGACCGCAGGAATCCCTACGGCAACGGCGAGCGCGACTACGAGGACAACGGCGACCGCTTCACCTTCTTCTGCAAGGCCGTCGTCGAGACGATGCGCCTGGCGGACCTGGGGGCGGACATCGTCCACGCGCACGACTGGCAGGCGGGCCTCCTTCCGATCCTCCTGCGGGAGGCCGAGCGTCGCTTCGGCGTCACGCTCGCGATGAAGACCATCTTCACGATCCACAACATCGCCTACCAGGGCCTTTTCCCCGCGAGCTTCTTCCCGCACACCAACCTGCCGGACGAGATGTTCGGCATGGACGGCCTGGAATACTACGGGCAGGTCAACTTCCTGAAGGGCGGCATCCTTTTTGCCGACCGCGTGACGACCGTCAGCCCCCGATACGCGAAGGAGATCCAGACGCCGGAGTTCGGCTGCGGACTTGAGGGCGTCATCCAGACGCGTGTCGACGACCTCTCGGGCCTCATCAACGGCGTGGACACGGCGATCTGGAACCCGCAGAAGGACCGGCTGATCCCGGCCCTGTACTCGGCGGGCAGCCTAAAGGGCAAGCAGACCTGCCGCGAGGAGCTGCTGCGCCAGTCCCAATTCGCGCAGGGTTTCTACGGGCCCGTGTATGGCGTCATCTGCAGGCTGGCCGAGCAAAAGGGCGTGGACCTGATCCTGGCTAACGCGGACTTCTTCAGGAGCCGGGACTGCCGGCTGGTCGTCCTCGGGACGGGCGACAAGCGCCTTGAGCGCGAGCTCCGGGCCCTGGCAACGGAGATCCCGGCCAAGGTGCACATGTGCGCCATGCTGGATGAGGGGATGAGCCACCTGATCGAGGCCGGCAGCGACTTCTTCATTATGCCGTCGCTCTTCGAGCCCTGCGGTCTCAACCAGATGTATTCCCAAGTGTACGGAACAGTCCCGATCGTCAGCCGCGTGGGCGGGCTCGTGGACACGGTTAAGGACGCCGACGAGGAGCCCTCCGGAGGGACGGGCCTCATGTGCGAGCCGAACGCGGTCTCGCTTCGCGACGCGCTCGACCGATCGCTCAAGCTCTTCGCGAACAAGCCGCGCTACTCGGCGGTGCAGCAGCGCGGCATGGCGAGGGATTTCAGCTGGAAGATCGCTGCGAAAGCCTACGAGACGCTCTACAGGGACTCGATGTGACCCCAGCCATCGTCTGGTTTCGGCAGGATCTTCGTCTGCAGGATAACCCGGCGTTGGCGGCGGCGGTCAGGCGCGGCGGCCCGGTCATCCCGGTCTTCATCTGGGACGCGGACGACGAGGGCGAGTGGCCGATGGGCGCGGCCTCCCGCTGGTGGCTCCACCATTCCCTCTTGGCGCTCGACGTGTCGCTCCAGGAGCGGGGATCGAGGCTCGTTGTTGCCCGGGGTGATTCCCTGACGGTGCTTCGAAGCCTGGTAAAGGAGACGGGCTCGGGCTCCGTGTTCTGGAACAGGCGGTATGAACCGGAAGTGATTGAGCGCGATGGTCGGTTGCAGGACGCGCTTCGCGCAGACAGCGTCGAGACAGCCGATTTCAACAGTGCCCTTCTCTTCGAACCCGGCTCGGTGAGGAACAAGCAGGGTGGTCCGTTCCAGGTGTTCACACCCTACTGGCGGCATTGCCTGACTCTTGAGGTCGCGCCGCCGGTCAACCTTGGACCCGGCCCGCTGGTTGGTCCCCGGAAATGGCCGTCGTCCGTTGCCGTCACGAACCTTTGCCTCCTCCCTCGGATTCGATGGGACAAGGGCCTCGCGGCAACCTGGCAGCCCGGCGAGAAGGCGGGTGCTTCCCGGCTGCGGCGGTTCGTGGCACGCGCGATGGAAAATTACGCGGCCGGCCGGGACCGGCCCTACGAGGACGGGACCTCGATGCTCTCGCCCTGGCTTCATTTCGGGGAAGTCGGACCCCGGCAGGTCTGGGCGGCGGTTGCCTCCACCTCAAAGGGGTCCGGGGTATTTCCACCCGGGAAGGGTGCGGCCGTCTTCCTGAGCGAGATCGGATGGCGGGAGTTTGCCCACCATCTCCTCTTTCATTTTCCGACCACGCCCACGGCGCCGCTCCGCGCCGGGTTCGGGCGCTTCCCCTGGGCAGCGGATCCGGGCGATCATCTCGTCACGGCATGGCGGAAGGGCAGGACGGGATACCCGATCGTCGACGCCGGCATGCGCCAGCTCTGGGAAACAGGGTGGATGCACAACCGCGTCCGCATGGTGGTCGCCTCGTTCCTTGTAAAGCATCTGCGGCTCCATTGGAGCAAAGGGGCAGGCTGGTTCTGGAACACCCTGGTGGATGCTGACTTGGCCAACAACACGCTGGGTTGGCAATGGAGCGCCGGGTGCGGTGCGGATGCTGCCCCGTATTTCCGGATCTTCGCCCCGGTGAGGCAGGGGGAGCGCTTTGATCCCGAGGGAGCCTATGTCAGGCGATGGGTCCCGGAACTCGCGAGGTTGCCGGACGGATACATCCATCACCCCTGGGATGCACCCGCGGAAGTCCTGCGCACGGCGGGCGTCCAACTCGGCACATCCTATCCTTTCCCGATCGTCGAGCACGGCGCCGCTAGGGCCGCGGCGCTTGATGCATTCAAGCGGATGAAGGCCGGGGGCGGCGCATGACGCTTGCGCTTTTTCGGCGCTCAATTGGGATTGGCTGATGCGGCTAAATCGGACCCGAGGGGAATGAAGATCCTCATCGCCGGAGCATCTGGACTCATTGGTCGCGCCGCGTCCGCGGCGTTCAGGGCTGATGGCCACGAGGTGACGCGCCTCGTGCGGCGTGCGTCCACGGCTCCCGACGAGCTTTCCTGGTATCCCGCGGCGGGAGAGCTCCCCGTCGAGGAATGCCGAAAGGCGGATGCGGTCGTCAACCTCTGCGGCGTCGACCTTGCCGCGAAGCGCTGGACGACCAAGCGCAAGAACGAGATCCGCACGAGCCGCATCGACACGACGCAGACGCTCGCGAAGATTTTCATTGGGGCGGGCTCGTCGCCGTCAAACCGACCGGGTGTCTTCATCAGCGCGTCTGCAGTCGGGATATACGGGGACCGCGGCAACCTGGAACTCAACGAGTCCAGCGGGCCCGGCAACGGTTTCCTGTCGGACCTCTGCCGTGACTGGGAGGGGGCCGCGCTGGTGGCAGCCGAGTCCGGCGCCCGGGTAGCCTGCATTCGCCTGGGTACCGTCCTGTCACGCGAGGGCGGGTTGCTCCAGAAGATCAGTCCGTACTACCGGGCGGGCCTCGGCTGCACCCTGGGGACGGGCCGGCAATGGATGAGCTGGATTGAGCTAGAGGATGCCGTGGGTGCCCTGAGGTTTTCGCTGGCGGAGGCCGCGATGAGCGGTCCGATCAACTTCGTGGCCCCGAACTCGGTCACGAACTCCGGGCTCACGCGCGCCCTGGGCAGGATATTTGGCCACCAGCTGCCGATGCCGGTGCCCCCTGTCGTCCTCAGGATCCTCTATGGCCAGATTGCAGACGAGGCGCTCCTTGCCAGCGCCCACGTCGTCCCCATGAAGCTCGTGCGCGCGGGGTATCCCTTCCGCTATCCGAATCTGGAGGATGCTCTCTATCAGGCTCTTGCCATGGAAAAGACGGAGCCCTGAGGGGTAAAAACGTGCTTCACATAAGGAGGGCGATGCTTATGTTCGTCCCTTCCTATGGAGAAAACCCTGATCATCTTTAAGCCTGACTGCATGGAGCAGAGGCATGTTGGTAACGTTCTCGGCCGCTTTGAAAGTGCCGGCTTTACCATCATTGGGTGCAAGATGACCCAGCTGACCCCGGCGATCCTCCGGGAGCACTACGCCCATGTCGCGGACAAGCCCTTCTACCCGGAGATTGAGAAGTTCATGAGCTCGCGCCCGGTGGTGGTCCTGGCGCTCGAGGGAGACTCCGTGGTCAGCAAGGTGCGCGACCTCCTCGGGCCCACGGATTCCCGCAAGGCCCCCAAGGGCACGATCCGCGGCGACTTCGGCACCGAGATGATGAAGAACGTCGTCCACGCCTCGGACAGCGTCGAGAACGCCAAGATCGAGCTCGCCCGCTTCTTCAAGCCCGGGGAGATCTTCAGCGCCTGAAATCCAGGTGATTGGCACCAGGGACGAGTGGCGTCGATTGCCCGTCCCATAGGAATGACCCGGTGATGCCGGGAGGAAGGTGAAGGTCGAATGTCCAGCCGTTGGCTGCCTTCACATAGTGCGCCGTCAGATCACCCGCAGGGTGGGGCATGCTCGCCTTTATCTCGGTCAGTGTTCCGGGATGCGGGGCGACGAGAACGGTCGCGAAGCCGGGGGAGGCGGGCCGGATCCCTGCCACGAGCGTCACAAGGTCGTAGTTGGGGTGGGCGCTCCAGGCGTGGTCGTCGGACCTCGTGGGGTCGGCCGTCTCGGCCCAGGTTGTGAGTCCGTTGTCCAGCATGCCGCGCCAGGGCCCGAGCATCCCGAGGTAGAGGTCGTCCATCCCGGCGTGATCCAAGGCTCGGGCGACGTAGAACCTGAAATAGAGGCTGGCGGGCGAGAACTCGCCTGTCGGCACGGCCGGCCCCGTGACCTTGTGGTCGAGGATCGACTGCATCGCCGCCCGCTGGCGGTCCCTCGGGATGACGTCCTGGATGACGCCAAGGGCGTTGGCCTCCTCGCTGAAATGCTGGTGAGCGGGCGTGTCGGCCAGGAGGCCGCGGGACTCGTCCCAGCAGGTTTTGTAGAGGGTGCCGGCAATCACCCCGGCGCGGGCCCGGTAGTCCGCGGCGAGCGCGGCGTTGCCGAGGTAGTCCTCCAGATCGGCGGAGTCCCTGAGCGCGGCCAGGTAGTGCAGCGTCAGAACCGACGAGCCCCCGTCGGCGTCCTGGGGGGGCACGCCGAAGTCGAAGTCCTTGGTCCAGTCGCCGAAGTTCCACCAGGGCATGATGCCGAGGAGCCCGTCCGGGCGCTGGTGATCCTTGTACCACGCCAGCACGCTGCGTGAGTGCTCGGCCCAGGCCCTGAGCGGGGCGGTGTCGGGCCTGTAGAGCCAATAGTCATGGATCATCCCGATCCAGAGAAGGGAGAACGTCGGGATCACCTGGTTGAGGGATGCCGGATAACGGCTCAGGCTCAGCCCCTCGGGGATCCGCGACTCGTCATACGCATCCAGGGCCTGCCTCGCCAGGCGGTCGTCGCCGAAGCTCACGTAGGAGACGAGAGCCTGGATTCGGGTGTCGCCGATGTACTGCAGCTGCTCGTAGTAGGGGCAGTCTGAATAGGTCTCGTGCGCGTTCATGCGGGCCGTACGGACTCCGACTTTCCAGATGCTGGCCATCACCGGGTCGCTGGTCTCGAACGAGCCACGCTCCTCGAAGGGGTAGCCGGTGTAGTGCGCCGTCAGCGACTCGATCTCCGCGGGCTCGTCGCCGGTCTCGACTGTCACCTGCAGGAAGCGCCATGCGCGCCACCACAAGGGCGTCCACTCGCGGTGGGCTGCTCCGTCCGGGGAGATGATGTCCGTGACTCCCGTGATGTGGCGCCCGGTGATCTCCGAGCGGTTTCCCTTCTTGTCGTGCGAGTCCACGAGCGCTTCCGAATAGGTGAGGCGCACCTTGCCCGCCTTCCCGCCGCTAAAGACTAGGTCCGGGTAGGCGGTCGTCATGGCGCCCCAGTCGGTGAGGAAGCTGACCTTCGAGTGTGCCGGGATCGTGGCGGGAAATGCGCTCACACCCGCGCCTCCCTCGACCCTGACGATGGCGCCTGGGCCCACAGGGCTGTAGGCCATGTGGGGGAGGGGATCGGGGACAAGGAACCAGTCGTTCACGCCGGAGCCCGTGCCCATCGGGGTGGCGCTCGGGTAGCGGCCCGGCTCGCCGGTGCCGACCGTGACGGCCTGCTTCCATGAGCCGGACGAGTTCATCCAGTCCCAGTCGTAGAGGCTTCCCTCCATGAATTCCTGGGGCACCGCGGCATAGTAGGTGTGCAGCTCAGCGCCGCTCGTTGGCAGGAATCCCTGGCCCAGCTCCTGTTCCACCTCCCACGACTTGCCCGTGTTCACGTCGTACTCGGCGCTCGTGTCACCCTGCATGACGAACGCAGTCTGGTCGCTGATCTGCGCTATGGGCGACATCCCCCCGCAGTTCCAGACCGTCGCGCCGATGACGTTTTCGCCGGTCCTGAGTGCGCCGGCTATGTCAAAGGTCTCGTAACGCCAGTGAGCGAGGTCGGAGCGGGCCGGGCCGTCGCCGATCCGCGCCCCGTTCACGAAGAGGATGAACCGGTTGTCCGCGGACACGTGCACGATGAAGTGCGCCGGCACCTCGCGGACCGATATGCTCTTCCTGAAATGGTAGACGCCGGCGTCCCTGCCGCCGACCCCCGGGCAGGTGACCCAGTCGGCGGGCCACTGGGTGTGGAGGAGATCGATCTCCCTGGCCGGCGAGAAGGATGGCGTGGCGAGCGCGGCGGCGAAAGCCGCGGCTAGTCCAAGGGGGCGGAAGGACAGGGGGTTCAGGCGGACCCATCCAAAGCGCGCGGGAGCGCTTCGCCAAGCACGATTCCCGCGGGGCGGCCCCTATGCCGCCTGCAGAAGCACGCCGGGGTCGAGGATCAAGGCGATCGTTCCGTCGCCGAGGATCGTGGCGCCGGTGACCGAAGTGCAGCCCTGCAGGTAGGAGCCGAGGTTCTTGATCACGACCTCCTGCTTGCCGATCATCTCGTCCACGAGAATCGCGCAGGTCTTGCCTGACGACTCGATGATGACGCCGATGCCAGCCTTGTCGGTCCGGGGCTTGGAGCCCGTCGGCTGGAGCCTGTCCAGGCAGCGCAGGGGCACGAGGCCGCTCTTCAGGTCGAGCGCCTCGCCGCACCCCTGCACGGGAACGATGCTTTCCGACGCAAGGCACACGGCACGAAGTACGGAGGTGGTCGGCAGGACAAAGCGCTGCTGCCCGACCCGGACGACCAGGCCGTCGATGATGGCCATCGTGAGCGGCAGCTTCACCTTGAAGACCGTTCCCTTGCCCATCTCGGAGGTGATCTCGATCTCGCCCCTCAGCCGTTCTATGTTGCGGCGAACGACGTCCATGCCAACGCCGCGCCCGGAGACGGCGGTCACCTTCTCCGCGGTGGAGAAGCCCGGCAGGAAGATCATGTTGAGTATCTCGTCCTGGGCCGGCTGGGCATCCTGGGCGACAAGGCCCTTCTGCTTGGCCTTCGCGAGGATCTTGTCCCGGTTAAGCCCGCGCCCGTCGTCCCGCATCTCGATGACCACCTTGCCCCCCTGGTGGCAGGCCCGGAGGGAAACGGTGCCGACCTCGGGCTTGCCGGCGGCAATCCTGTCCTCCGGCCCCTCAAGGCCGTGGTCCAGGGCGTTGCGCACCATGTGGACCAGGGGATCCGCGATCTCCTCGACCATGCTGCGGTCGAGCTCGGTGTCGCCTCCCGCGGTGAAGAGGACCGCCTTCTTGCCGCATTCCCTCGCGAGGTCGCGGACCAGGCGCTCCATCTTCTGGAACGTGGGCTGGATGGCGATCATCCGCAGCGACATCGCGTTGTACTGGAGTTCCTTTGTAAGACGCCCGAGGAGGCCGACATGGCCCGCAAGCGACGGCACGGACTCGCCGAAGCGCCGGGCGGTCTCGCTCAGCTGGCTCTGGACGATGACGAGCTCCCCGACGACGTCCATGAGGGAATCGAGCTTCTCCGTGTTCACTCGGACAGTCTGGCCCGTCGCCTTGGGTGATGCCTTGGTCTCGGGCTCCTCCTTGGGAGCCTCCGCCTGCACGGGCGCCAATGCCGTCGCGAGGCTCGCGCCGGTAGCCAGTAGCTGGACGTTGGCGATCAGCTCGGAGACGGGCACCACCTTGTCGGGGGCGCGGCCATGCTCGAGCGCGGCTCCGACCTGCTGGTTCAGGACCGTCAGGGCGTCGCGGCTTCGCAGGATCGCGGTCACGATGCTCCCATTGATCACGAGCTTGTCGGTGCGCACGAGGTCGAGGAGGGACTCGACCTCGTGGGCCACGCGCTGCATGGGGACGAGCCCCAGGAAGCCGGAATTGCCCTTGATGGTGTGAAACGAGCGGAAGAGGGAGTTCACGGCCTCGCGGTTTGCCGGGGACTGCTCGAGCGCGAGGCCGGCGGCCTCGATGGACTCGAGATGCTCCTTCGCCTCGGCATGGAATTCCTGCAGGAGTTCGCGGCTCTGGTCGAGGTCCAGCTGGAGCAGGACTTCCTTGCCCTCCGGCTCCTTCGCCTCCTGCGGCTCGGCTTCCGGCGCGGCCTCGGGCTTGGCCTCTCCCAATTGCCAGGACGGCGGGGCGAGGTGGGCGTCGCGTGCCTCAAGCGCCTCAGGGACCCATTTTACGAGCGCCTGTAGGGCTCTGATCGACGGCGGGTCGAAGGGCACGGCGTCGTTGAGGAGGCGCTCGATCTCGGCGGAGACCGCCCGTATCGGCACGAGGACCTCCGGCCAGTCGCCGCAGAGCGTGTCCAGCTCAGCCAGCAGGCTGTAGACCGGGACGCGGCCCTCCTCACGCCCGGGTGTGGCGAGAACCGACTCGGAGGCGAGGTGGTTCAGCACGGAGTCGACCGCGTCGGAGAGGGCTGCGCTCATGGATTTGATGGTTCGGTCGCTATTGGGGGGCTCAGGCCTTCACGAGCTGCCCACCCGAGACCAGGTGCGCCTTCGCGTTCTCGACCGTCTCGTGGAAGTCCCAGAATTTGGTCTCCTCGAGGTTCTTGCACTCCGAGGCGACGAGGGTGTTTCCAATCAGGGCGTAGCTCATCCCCAACCCACGGCAGGCCTGCATGGTCTGGACCAGGTACTTGAGGGCGCTCATGTCTAGATAACGGATCGCATTCACGTTGATGATCACCTTGTTGATTCCGGTGTTCACGGCCTCCGCGAGCTTGGGCTGGAGGTATTGCTCCATCTCGGCGAGCGCGATGGGGGTGCAGCTTGCGGGCAGGGTGATGTGGAGGAACTCCGGCTCGATCCTGAAGTACCTCGAGGATATATCGAGGTTCATGGCCTTTGACATGCGCGACTCAAGCTCGGCCATGTCGATCGGCTTGGTGACGACAGAGGTGATGCCGACCTGCTGGGCAGCGACCTGCACCGCGGTCTCGGTTTTGACGACCAGACCAAAGACGGGGATGCTCTTTGTCTTTGGGTTCGCCCTCAGGCCGCGGAATAAGGCGAAGGCGGACTCATCGGGGAGCGAGAGGCTGATAATGATCAGGTGCGGCACCGTCTGGGTGCAGAAGTCGAGCGCGGCTCCCTGGCTCGGGACGCCGTGCACCTTCCAAGGCGTGTGCTTAAGGCCGTCCGTGATCTGCTGGATGATGGCGGGCTTGTCCTCCACGAGCAGGATGTCTGCTGGATCCTGAGTCGAGCGCTGGCGGTCGGTTCCCTCCTCGAGCGGCAGGAGGTCCAATATCCGGCCAATCTTCTCGATGAGCGTGTCCTCCTTGAAGGGCTTGATGATGTAGTCGCGGACACCGAGCTTGGCTATCTTCAGCACGTTGTCGCGGCCGCCCTCGGCGGTCAGCATCATGACGGGGATCCCCTTGAGCTGGGGGTCGGCCTTGAGGCGTGTCAGCATCTCGACGCCGTCCATGACGGGCATCGTTATGTCCAGGAGAATGAGGTCAGGCATGTGCTTTGCCGCGATTGCCAGGCCCTCGACGCCGTTGACGGCCTCGATGATCTCGCAGTCGTATGAGCGGAAGGCCTTCTTTATTATGATGCGGACGGTCTTCGCATCGTCCACGGTCAGGATTTTATGGCGCATTTTAGTGTGGCTTGTGATTTTTTCAGTCTTCGGACTTGAGGAGGATGTCGGCCGTTATCTGGCGGCCCTGCGTCTCGAACGAGTACACGTGGCGCTGCGTGCTGCTGACCTGCTCCACGCTGAAGTTCCTGCCGCGCAGGATGGACGGAATCGTGAGCTTGCACGGGTAACCCGCGTCGCAGAGGCCGTTCTTGAAGCTGCCTACCACCATGTTCGTGATCTCGCCGATGGCGTCGTTCACGGACTCAGAGCCGTTCTCGGCGAACTCCTGGTCGGTCATGCCGAGCATCTCGCGCGTGCACTTGCCGGCGAAGTCCTCGTCGATGTAGAGGTAGATCAGCCCGTTGATGTCGCCGATGAAGCCGACGGTGCCCACGACATGCTGGAGCGCGCTTCCGGGCTGCGGTGCCGATGCGGAGTCCGCGGAGCGGAACAGCACAGACTGGCCGAGCATTGTTTTAAATACGTCGCCGACAGCGCGTATGATGTTCTCGCGAATGAGGGACTCGGCAATTTCTTCGATGGCTGCCATGGATCTTAGGGTTGGGTGTTGGACTGAAAAGTTGTGTGTGCTTGGGCTCAGGCCGGGACGCCGGCCTCGAGGGGTTCCTCCACGAGGTCGACCTCGTTCTCGGCATGCGGCGTCTTGAGCGTCAGCCGCCCGCTCGCGAGGGCCAGGTGGAGCGTGCGGTTGTGGCTTCCGCCGACATCGGAGAAGGCGATCGACAGGCCGTGGCGGCTGAGGAACTCCAACGTGGCCTCGGTGTTGCGGGCGCCGATCCGGAACATGTCCGCGCCCCCGAAGACCTTCGCGCCGCCGGCGACGAAGAGCTGGAGGCGCGCGGGCTTTGCCCCGAAGACGAAGAGGCTCTTGAAGAACTGCTTGAGGCCCGTGTCCGCGAACATCGCGGGCTGCGCAGAGGCCTTGGCCGGCGAGATGCTGGAATCAGGCAGCATGACGTGCAGGATGCCGCCGACCTTCAGGACGGAGTCGTAGGCAGCCACGCCGATGCAGGAGCCGAGGGCATAGGTGCTGAGGACGGCCTGGATCGTGTTGGAGACCGCCATGTCGCCCACGCCCACGATGACCCTCTGGGTGAACCAGCTCTGCGGCGAGGCGCTCATGCGGGGGCGCTCCTGTAGACCGAGGGCTGTATCATCTGGAAGTTGTGGGAGACGCCGGTCAGCCCCTCGGAGTGGCCGACGATCAGGTACCCGCCGGGGACGAGCGCCTTCGCAAGGCGTGCGACAAGCTCCGCCTGGGTCGCCTTGTCGAAGTAGATCATGACATTGCGGCAGAAGATCACCTGGACCGGTTCAGCGAACGGGAACGAGCCCTCGAGCAGGTTCAGCTGGCTGAACTTCACGTGGTCGCGGATCTCGGAGCGGACCCTGAAATTTCCAGCCTGAGCGGCGAAGCCCTTCTGGAAGTAGGGCAGCGCCCAGGCAGGGGAATGGGACGTGACAGCCGTCTCCTTGTAGACGGCCATCTGGCCGGCCTTCAGCATGCGGTGCGAAATATCTGTGGCCTCGATGTGCCACGGCCATCCCCGCTCCTTTAGCCCGTCGGCTAGCGTGATGCCCATGGAGTACGGCTCCTCGCCGGACGAGCAAGCTGCGCTCCAGGCGTTGAGCCTCGGCCAGCGCTCCGAGCGGGCGCGCGCGGACATCTCGGGGATTATGGTCTCCCTCAGGAGCTGGAAGTGGGCGATCTCCCGGAAGAAGAAGGTGTGGTTGGTCGAGATCGCGTCTATCATCCGCGAGCGCTCCTCCTCGTTCTCGGGGGCGTTCAGCATCGCGCAGTAGTCGCCCATGGCATCCATGCCGTTCGCGCGCATCCGCTTCGCAAGGCGGCCGATGACCAAGTCGCGCTTGCGGTCATCAAGGCTGATGCGGCTTCGCTCGTATACGAGCGTGCGTATGAACTCGAACTCGTCGTCCCTCATGCCTCAGGTGGCCTCCGCCGCTAGGGCCTTCACGACGTTCGGCGCGACGACGCGGTCGATGTCGAGCAGCGTCTTAACCCTGCCCTTGATCTTGGCCATGCCCAGGATGTAGGCGGTGTCGATCATTACGCCGAAGTCCGGTGTCGGCTCGATGTCGTCGGCCGGCAGGTTCACAACCTCCTCGACGTTGTCCACGATGAGTCCGATGGAGATGGGTGTCTCGCCGTCGTGCTTAACCTGGACGACCACGATGCAGGTGCGCTCGGCGAGCTCGGCGGGCAGGCCGAACTTGATGCGAAGGTCGATGATCGGGATCACCCTGCCGCGCAGGTTGATCACTCCCTTGACGAACTCCGGCATCTGCGGGACGGCCGTGATGCCCTGCAGGCGGATGATCTCCCTGACTTGAAGGACGGCGATGCCGAAGGCCTCGGCCCCGACGACGACCGTCAGGTACTTGCCGGCGATGCCGGTGGGGGCTGTGGCAGTGGTGGTGCTCATCGGTGGGTGTTATTTGAAGAACTCGGCGTAAGACTCGTGACCGTTGGCGTCGCCATTGGTGGCCTCGGTGGCCTGGCCGGTCTTGACGACCCGGGCGGAGACGACCGCCGGGGACTTCCTCGGGTGCCTCGCGAGGCCCGGCAGCTTGTGCGCGGGCTTGCGGGCGGGCTCGGCGACCGGCGCGGGGGCCTCGTAAGCCTCCGCGTGGTGGCCGTCGTCGACCAGTTGGCGAAGCGTGATGACTGAGTCGCGCATGGCCTGGGCCTGGGCATTCAATTCCTCGGCGGCGCTGGCTGACTCCTCGGCGTTGGCCGCGGTTGACTGCGTGACCTTGTCCATCTCGGCGACGGCGATCGCGACATGGCTGATGCCCTCGCTCTGCTCGGTCGAGGCGGCCGCAATCTCGCCGACGAGCTCGTCGACCTGGCGGGCCTTGGCGACGATCTCCCCGCAGCTGGCGGCGACCTTGGCGCTGATCTCGACGCCGCGCTCGCTGCAGGCGATGGCATCCGCGATCTTGGTGGCGGTCTCGCCCGCGGACTGGGCCGAGCGCTGGGCCAGGGAGCGGACCTCCTCGGCCACGACCGCGAAGCCGGCACCGGCCTCGCCGGCGCGGGCGGCCTCGACGGCCGCGTTGAGCGCCAGGATGTTCGTCTGGAACGCGATCTCGTCGATCGACTTCACGATCTTGGCGATCGCGGCCGACGACTCCTTGATGGCGGTCATGGCGCTGCCCATCTCGGCCATGCCGGATGCGCCCTCCTCGGCGGCCTTGCGGGTCTGGTTGGACAGCTCCTTGGCCTGGCGGGATGACTCGGCGTTGCGCTTTGTCATGCTGGAGATCTCCTCGAGCGAGGCGCTGGTCTCCTCAAGGGAGGCGGCCTGCTCGCTGGCGCCCTCGGCGAGGGACTGGCTGGCGGCGGCGACCTGGCCTGAGGCCGAGGTCGTCTGGGCCGCGCCGGAATCCAGGGCCTGGGACACGCCGTTCAGCGCCTTGTTGGTGGTGCGGATGATGTAGAGGCCGACGACCGCGCCGAACACGAGGGCGGCCAGCGTCACGACGATGATCACATTGACGGTCGAGACCGTGTTGGCGGAGATCTCGTTGGACACCCGGTCCCCGTTCACCGCGTTGAAGTCAAAGACGACCGCGGCCTGCTTGGCGTATTCCTGGAAGCTCGGGTAGAACGTGCCGACAAGAAGGTCCTCCGCCTCACGCGGCTTTCCCTCGTCGACCAGTCTCATGTAGTTCTCGCGGGTCAAGCGGCTCTTCTCCCGGAGCGCCTTGAGGGCCTCGAAATTCTCCCGGTCCTGCGGCGTCGTGATCGAGGCCTCACATGCGGTAAGATAGCCGCTGATCTTCTTCGAGCCGTCCTCCATCGCCTGTTTCCACTTGGCGCGCTCCTCGGGCGTGGCGGCCTTCCCATACATGGTCGCGCGGATGAAGTTCTGCGCCTGCTCGGTCGAGAGGCCGCCGGACTGGATGAGCCCGGGAATGATGTCCACCTTGATGTCGGACGCGTTGGAGCGGATGGCGCCGAGGCTGTGCCAGGCGATGCCTCCCACGAGAGCCATTAAGGCGCAGAGTACGCTGCCGCCAAATTTGATCCGCCTGCCGATTGTCCACGTGCTGTTGTTCATCTTGGGAAAGAGTGTCTTGGCGTTGCTTTGAGTCTGCTCAGAGGGAGGCGAGGGCGGGGGCACGCTCGCGCCTGGGCTGCTGCGGGATAGGTCTCCCGCACGGCGGGCGGGCGGCAGGCTCGTGCACGGGTTCAGGGGCGGGTGCAGCCACATGGGCCGCCTGGCCAACGAGGTGGAGCAGCTGCTGGAGCGTGTCTCTAAGGGTCGCGGCCTGGCTGCTCAGCTCCTCGGAGGCACTCGCGCTTTCCTCAGCCGCGGCGGCGTTCTGCTGCGTGACCTGGTCCATCTGGCTGACGGCGATCGAGATCTGGTCAATGCCCGTCTTTTGCTCGGTCGAGTCGGATGCTATGTCGGCCACCAGGTCGCTCATCTTGCGGGCCCTCTCGACGATCTCCTTGAGGCGGTCGGCGACCTGGGTGCTGATCGCGACTCCCCTGAGGCTCTTCTGTATCGAGTCCTCGATCTTCTCGGCTGTCTCTCGTGCGGCCGTGGCGCTTCGCTGGGCGAGGTTGCGGACTTCCTCGGCGACGACCGCGAAGCCCGCACCGGCCTCGCCTGCACGGGCAGCCTCGACGGCCGCGTTCAGCGCCAGGAGGTTCGTCTGGAACGCTATCTCGTCGATCGTCTTCGTGATCTTGGCGATGTTGTCGCCGGAGACCTTTATGGCGTCCATCGCGGCGGACATGGTCGCCATGTCGCCGGCCCCGGCCTCTGCCGCCTCGCGTGTCTGCACGGCGAGGGTCTTCGTCTCCTGTGCGTGCTCGGCGTTGCTGGAGGTCATGGCCGAGACCTGCTCAAGGGAGGCGCTCGTCTCCTCGAGGGAGGCCGCCTGCTCGCTTGCGCCCTCGGCGAGCGTCTGGCTCGTCGCGGCGACCTGGCGTGCGGATTCGGCGACCTCGTCGCTGTTCACGCCAAGCATGGAGGCCAGCCTGCGGATTTGGCCCGAGAGCGAGCGGCTGAGGAAGATTCCAAGTCCCATCGCGGCTGCTATGCCGCAGAGGGAGCCGATCACGGTCGCGCCCTTGATGCGCTGGATGCGCACTGCGAAGTCGGCCTCGAGCCTCTGGGTCGTCGCGAGGTCGAAGTGGCGCACCTGGTCCACGACGCCGTCAATCTCGTCGGTCGTTGACCGGTCGATCCCGCGCACCATGCGGTCGACGACCTCGGACGGGTTCGCGAGCTTGGGGTCGAAGGATTTGAGGGCGTCGCGGTACCTGTCCCCGAGGCTCGAGTGGTCGGCCATCGTCTTCGCCACCAAGGCCGGGTCGATTCCCGCGGTGCCGAGGAGCGCCTTCAGCTCGCCGAGGTTCTTCTGCGTCGAGGCCTCGTCGGCCTCGAAGGCCTTGAAATACTTCGCGTAGTCATCCGCGTTCTTGCCGCGCAGGATCACGTCCTTGAACTCCTGGACCTGCTTCTTGAAAGTGACCTGCGCCGAGCGTGCCAGGTCGACGGCCTGCGTCACGAACTGCCCGCGCTCCCTCGTCTGCTGGATGATCGAGGCGGAGTCTGCCATCGCCCGGCTCATGCCGAGGTAGCCGACCGCGCCCACGATGGCCGTTATGGCCGATAACGCGAGGAATCCGCTGATAAGTTTTTTTCCGAGGGTCATCGAGTTTTGTTGGGCCGAATCTGCATGTCTATCTTCAGCAGTGAACACGGCTCGTCTGGGGCCATTCTGGAATAAGGAAATCCACGTTCCCTGTCGGTAATGTCACCCGGTGCCATGTCCGTGTTTCAGCGGACAAGCCCGCCGCTGCTGCGGCGCCTCGTTGGCAACCCCTCGGTGCGGAACGGCTCGGTGATTGTTCACCTTAAACCCAATCGGAGCGCGCGGCTGCGCCCCAACTCACAAAGAGTTCACATTTCCGGGGGATGCCTCCCGTCCGGTCCTAGGCCTCGACGAGGCCGTGGCGGATGGCGTAGCGGACCATCTCGGCCCGCGTGCTGCACCCAAGCTTCTGGACAAGGCGGGCCCTGTAGGTCTCGGCAGTCCTGACGCTCACCTTCATCTGCGCGGCGATCTGCTTGTAGCTGAGCCCCTCGGCGAATCCGCGCAGCAGCTGGCGCTCGCGGTCGGCCAGGCGCGCGGGCTTCATGGCCGCCTGGGAGTCCGAGTCGCTCCACATGGCCTTGGCGATCGCGTCCGCTGCGGCCGGGGAGAAATAGGAGCGGCCCGACATGACCGTCGGTATCGCGAGCAGGAACTCCTCGGCCGCGTCCTCCTTGCGGACAAAGCCGTCGGCGCCGGCGCGCGCGATCTCGGAGGCAACGCCGCCGCTGCCGCTGCCGGACAGGACCAGGATCTTGATGCTCGGCCAGGCGCGGCGGATCTCGGAGGCGAGCCTGGTGCCGTGCTGGTCGGGAAGGTTGAGGTCGAGGACGACGAGGTCGGGCTGCTCGCGCCTGACGAGAGCAAAGCCGTCGTGCGCCGTGCCGGCCTCGCCGGCCATCAGGAGCGTGTCGCTCTCCGAAGCGAGGAGGGCCCGCAGGCCGTCCCTGAGCAGCTTGTGGTCGTCGATGATGACGATGCGGATCGGGGCCTTCTTGATGCGGGTCTCGACGCGGTCCTGGGTCAGCGCGCTTTGCATGGGTGGTGGGTTGTTTGGGCTCAGAGGAAGCCGTGGCCGTCCTGGTAGGCCACGAAGTAGATGCGGAAGGTGGTGCCTCGTCCGGGCTCGCTCGACATGCGAAGCGCCGCCCCGTGGTCCTTGACGATCCGCTGTATGACGGCCAGCCCAAGGCCGTTGCCCTGGCCCTTGGTCGTGAAGAAGGGCTCGAAGACCCTCTGCTGCGTCTCGCTGTCCATCCCGTGGCCGGTGTCGCTCACGGTCAGCCGCACATAGCGGCCGCTCGCGAGGGCGATCGTGGGATCGGCGTAGGCCTTGTCCACGACGACCGCGTCGACCCGGACCTCGAGCCGGCCGCCAAGCTCCATGGCGTGGACTGCGTTTCCGAGGAGGTTGCTCAGGACCTGGTGGAGCTGAATGGGGCTCGCCATGACCCAGCAACCCTCGGTCGGAAGGTCGGTCACCACCTCGAGCTCGGAGGGCCACGTCGGGCGCAGGAGCTGGATCACCTCCGTCGTGATCGCGGCAACCTGCACGAGCTTGCGCTCGGAATTCTGCTGGCGGCTGAACTGTAGGATCTGCTGCGCCAGGTACTTGGCCTGGCCTAGCGCCAGCTCGACCTGGTGGATCGAGTCCTGCACCTCGAGCTCCTCGCTCTCCATCTTCGCAATGCCTAGGTGGACGTTGATGACCGTCAGGATGTTGTTGAAGTCGTGGGCGATCTCGCCGGCCAGGAGGCCGAGGGCGCTCAGCTTCGATGACTTGTTGAGCTCCTCCTCCAGGTGGTGGCGGACCTTGTCGGCCTCCTTGCGCTCCGTGATGTCGCGAACGATGAGGACCGTCTTCACGAGGTTGTCCTCGGCGATGAACTCGCGGCCCGTGGCCTCGATCCATCTCCAGGAGCCGCTCCTGTGCCTGTGTCGGCAGGTGCCCTGCCCCTCGGGAAGGTCGAAGAGCGCCTTCATCTGCGTCAGGTCGTCGGGATGGATCCGCTCGAAGATGCTCGTGTCCATCAGCTCCTCCACCGAGTAACCGAGGACGTTCCGGACGTTCGGGCTGACGTAGAGGACAGTCCCGTCACGGGTTGTCTCGACGATAACATCGACGGAATTCTCCAGCAGCAGGCGGAAGCGCTCCGGCGTCCGGCTGTGTCCTGCCGGCTCGCCGGCCGGTCGCGCGGCGTCCTGCTGGGACGGGAATGAGTAGGGTAACGTGGACTTTGTCTTCATCTTTTCTGAAAATTCTGGCCTGGCCCGTCAGGACCTCGGTCGTGCCTGCTGGAGGATGCCCCTCAGCTGGAAAAGGTTCTCCTTGGTGACGAACGCTGCGGCGCCCGCCTCCGTCGCTATGCGGCGCAGCGCGTGGAAGTCGTAGGAGGAGACGATGACAATCGCCGCCCCGGGCTGGAGTTCCGCGATCGCGCGCGTGGCCTCAAAGCCGCCGATCCCAGGCATCCTCAGGTCCATGGTCACCCAGTCGGGCTCGAAGACCGCCACCAACTCAACGGCTTCGTTGCCGGTCGAGCATTCGCAGATGACATCATCGGGTGAGCCGACGATCTGTCGGATCATCCTTCGCATGCCGGGGTGGTCGTCTACGATCATGAGTTTCATGCAGGTTGTGTGGTGGAGGATCACTGTACGTGATTTCCACCGCCGCGCCTATTGGCGGAACCCGGGATATTGGCCTAGGTAGTTGTCGCTATTTTTCCGCGGGAAAACCGCGGCGCGACGGGGCCCGGCCTACAGCGCCGAGCGGTTCTCGAGGGCGAAGCGCAGCAGGCTATGGCTTCCCTGGAGGTTCAGCTTGCTGGAGATATTGGCCCTGTGGGCCTCGATAGTCCGCTGGCTGACAAAGAGTTCCGCTGCGATCTCCCTGCTGGTCTTCTTCTGGGAGATGAGCTTGAGGACCCTCATCTCGCCCTTGGTCAGGTCGTCCAGCCCCGGCTTCTTCGCCGCCAGGGTCTCCGCCCGGTCCCGGCGCTTGACCAGGTAGTATGAAATCGTCGGGCTCAGGTAGTGCTCGCCGGCGGCGACGGCCGTTATGCAGCTGACGATGTCCTGGATCGCATTGTCCTTCAGCACAAAGCCGAAGACGCCGAGGTCCATCGCCCTGTCGAACGTGTCCTGGTCGTTGTGCATCGTCAGGATGGCGATCTTGGTCGGGCCCTCCCTGGACTGCAGCTGGCTAGCCACCTCCAGGCCCGTCATGCCGGGAAGGCTCACGTCGAGTACGGCGACGTCTGGCTTGACCTTGCGGATCATCGCCAGCGCGGTCGGCCCGTCGCCTGCCTCGCCGACGATCTCAAAGCGGGGATGGGACTCCAGCAGGCTGCGCATCCCCTGGCGAAACAACGGGTGGTCGTCTACTATCAGGACTTTGATGGCGCCTGCCATTGCGTGCGGGAGCTTGTGGGGGAGGGAACGCCAAGGCCAGAGCGATCGGTGGATTACCCGTCCGTGAAGGCTATCCGGCCTCCGAGGAACGCGGAATGACGATGTCGATCCGCGTGCCCTTGCCGGGGAGGGACTTGATCTCAAGGGAGCCCTTCAGGATGCGCACGCGCTCCGTGATGCTGCTCAGCCCCAGGCCACCCATGGGGAGAGGGGAGTTCGAGCCGGGAGCCTGGAAACCCTCGCCGTCGTCCTCGATCCAGAGGTGGACATCGTGGAGGTCGCGCTCCAGGCCGATCTTGGCGGTCTTCGCCTTGGAATGCTTCAGGATGTTGCTGAGCGTCTCCTGGGCGACGCGGTAAAGGTGCGACGCCTCGTCCGCCGTGAAAAGGTCGTCCACCGGGTCCAGCCTTCGCTGGACCGAGAGGAGGCTGCTCTGCCCGGCACCGTCAAACATGGACTCGAGGGCGCGCGTAAGGCCCAGCTGGTCCAGCTGGTGGGGCCTGAGGTCGTGCGAGATCTGGCGCACCTCGGCTATCGCCTCGGAAGCCATCTCGCTCAGTTCCTTAAACTGTTCCGCGGCCGACTGGATGGTGACGGACATGCTGAGCCCCATCTGCGCCCGGTTCTTTATCAGGATCAGGTTCTGACCCAGGCTGTCGTGGAGCTCCCCCGCGATGCGGCGCCTCTCCATTTCCTGCGAGGCGAAGAGCTTTCTCGTGAAGTCGTCGCGGACGGCCTGCTCCCGCTTCTCCGCCTGCTTGCGCCTCGTCAGGTCGTGGACGACGGAGACGAGGCAGAGGCGGTCGCCCAGCATGACCGTCTGGCCGCTGAAGAGGCAGGGGATCAGGTTGCCCGCCTTGTCGTAGGAGTTCATCTCCTGGTCCCGCACTGTGCCCGTGTCCCTGAGTGAATCCAGGAGCTTCTGGCGGCCGCCGCCCGGCCCGAAGATTCCCAGTTCCACGGTCGAGCGCCCGATCATCTCCTCGCGGCTGTGGCCATAAAGCTTCACATAGCCCGGGTTCGCCTCGATGACCTCGCCCGAGCTTAGGTCCGTGATGACGATGGCGTCGGGACTGGCATCGAAGACGGTGAAAAACTTGGCCTCGGTCTCGTGGCGCTCGCGCTCGATCCGCTCGCGCTCCGACGCATGCGCCTTTGCCCTTAGCTCCGCGCGGGACGTCACCCACGCCGCTATCAGCTGCATGCCGGCAAGCTCGATCATGGCGGCCACCAGGACAACCCATGTCGAGAAGCTCGTGTGGTGAATGCTGGGCGGCGGCAGGCGCCCGGCCCTCTCCGCGTCGAATAGCAGGAGACTCACCAGCGTGCAGATCGTGGTCGAGAACATGATCCCGACTGGCCCCTGGAGGATGCCGGCCATGCCGACAATCACAAGGAAGCCCATCATGGCCGGAGCCCGCACCCCGCCGGAGGTCCACGCCGCCCCCGTGAAGATCGCCGCGAAGACAAAGAGCGCTAGGGTCGAAACCAGCTCCGTCCGCCCCTTCCGTGTCATCCAGAGCAGGATCAGGACGAGGGCGGCATTCACCCCCATCAAGGTGAAGGCGCGGCCCGCGGACTCCGGAAGAATGATCGCCTCGACGAGGGTGAGGACCGTGAAGACGACGAGGCTGCCGACAAGCGCTCCCCACAGCTTGCGCGCTGCGAATGTCCTGGTCTCGTCGGCGAAGGTGGGCGGGACGAAGAACTCTCCGATCGGGTTCGCAGGCACGCACAAGGGCTAACACATCGTCCCCAGAAAGGCATCTGCAATGTAACGCAGGCTCCGGAGTTTTGGCGTCGACCAAGGGCAAGAATCGGCAAGGGTGGGGAGGCGGCTCCCCGTTCCCGCGACTGCTCCCTGCGCGACAATTCGATCCCAACGCATAAACACCCCCACGATGTCACAAGATTCCTCCATCTCGAAAGGCGCCCGCTGGACCAGCTATGTCATGTCGGCCCTCCCGTTCCTGGCGCTGGCCATGAGCGGCGTCATGAAGCTCACGAAGTCGGCGGCGGTGCTCAAGGGCTTCGCCGATTCCGGCCTGCCCGAGTCGACGATCACGCCCCTGGGCGTCGTCGAGATCGCCTGCGCCGTAATCTACGTCATCCCGCGCACGTCGGTTCTGGGCGCGATCCTGGTCACCGGCTACATGGGCGGCGCGACCCTCGCGTGCTACCGCGTGGGCCAGCCGTGGTGGCCCGGCGTCCTCGTGGGTGTGTTTGCGTGGGGCGGCCTCTTCCTTCGGGATGCGAGGGTGAAGGCGCTGATCCCGCTTCGTAAGTAGTTTCTTTGGCTTAGGGGAAGGGAAGGAACCCTGTCGGCGGATGCGTCCGCCGAGGGGAAGTGAAGACGTTTGTCCGTGAAACCACGGACAGGCGCACCGTGGATCCCCCGACCGGGAATGCGGATTTCCGGAATCAAGGCGGCCGATCGGCGTGCCGTATCGAGGTCAATCCAACCACACCCTCGCTCCCGCGCTGTCTCGCGTCCCACGGATGCGCCGGCCTTGCGGGGCGGCAAACCGACTTCACCTATGCATACCAAAATCCGCACCCTCATCCTGAGCGCCGTCATCGGCCTCGCCTCCGCGATCCCGGGCAGGGCCGCAATCACGATCGACGGCACCAACGTGCAGGTCGGCGGCTTCTTCAGCCAGGGCTGGCTGGACGGCACCAACAATAATTTCCCCACCTCGGACAACGGTGGCACCTGGGACTTCCGCGAGGAAGGCTTCAATGCCTCGACCACGGTGGGTTCCCATCTCCGCATCGGCGCGCAGATCTTCGCCCAGAAGCTCGGCAACATTGGCAACGACCAGGTGAAGCTCGACTGGGCCGACGCCGACTACAACTTCTCCCCGCTCTTCGGCCTTCGCGCCGGCCGCGTCAAGTTCCCGAAGGGCCTCTACGGCGAGGCGCTCGACCTCGACATGGTCCGCCCGTTCGTGTTCCTGCCGAGCGCGGTCTACAACCCGGTGCTTCGCGACTTCAGCTCGTCCTTCAACGGCGGCATGGCGTACGGCTCGTTCAACGTCGGCAAGAGCAACTCCTTCGACTATGAGGTCTTCTACGGCTACATCCCGATGACCCCGAACGAGGGCGTCGCGAACTTCTACAACTCGACGGGCCTCTACACCGCGTCGGGCCTGACGGGCATCAAGATGAACTCGACCGAGGGCGGCCAGCTCACCTGGAACACGCCGATCTCGGGGCTGAAGGCCGTCTACTCGTACTCGTTCTTCAGCGACCTTCGCACGGACGGGCCCTTCGCCGCCTACGCCCCGGTCAACCTTCACACGAACATCGACCGCCTCACCTACACGACCTACTCGGTCGAGTACCTGCGCGACGCCTGGACCTTCGCCACCGAATTCCAGCGCACCGCCGGCAACGTCTCATACGAGGCGCCCCCGCTCCTTCCCACGGTCAGCAACGGCGTCAACTGGACGGGCTGGTATGTCTCCGCGGCCCGCCGCCTCGGTGAGAAGTGGGAGCTCGGCAGCTACTACGGTGTCCTGCAGGACGACGTCAATTCGGTCCCCGGCAGCACGCCCAGCCAGTACCAGCACGACCTCGACTTCAGCGTCCGCTACAACGTGAACGACCACATGATAGTTAAGCTCGAGTGCCACGACATCGACGGCACCTACCAGGTCTTCAACACGGCGCAGATCCCGAACCCGGCCTCTAAGCTCAAGAACCACTCAGAGGTGTTCGCCGTCAAGACGACGCTGTTCTTCTGATAGCACCGCCGCACACCACAGAGGACACGACCATGAAATTCACCAACTCCTACCGCTGGCTCGCCACGATCCTCATGTTCCTGATCGGCATGGCGAGCGCCTGGGCCGACCCGGCGCTGATCGTCAACAAGGACGTCGCCGCCGAGAAGATCGATGCGGGTGCCCTCAAGGCCATCCTGCTCGGCAAGAAGGTCTCTTGGGACGGCGCCGGCGGCCGCGTCACCCTGGCCGTCCTCAAGGGCGGCCCGGTCGCCGAGCAGTTCCTGTCGGCCTCCGCCGGGATGTCGGTCAGCGCCTTCAACAACCACTGGCGCCGCCTGGCCATGACCGGCGGCGGCAGCTCCCCGCACTCGTTTGAGAGCGACGACGACCTCATCAAGTTCGTTGCAGCGACACCTGGCGCCATGGGCTTCATCGACGAGGCCAAGGTGGACGCCACCGTGGCCGTCCTCAAGCCGACCTCCTGATAGACAACCCACCGCGATCCCCGTAACGCAACCTATCGAACGCGACCCATGTCCCGGTCCTCACCCTCGACCCTGTGCCTGAAGAACGGATTCCTGGGAATCATCGGCGGATTCGTCTTCCTGGCGGCGCTCATCGTCACGCTCGGTGTCGTCTCGTTCCAGCTCTCCCGCAACGGCACGGCCCGCAGCACGATGCTGAGCGAGCGGCTCCTGCCGGCGCTGGAGTCCCTCTCGGGCCTCCAGGAGGCCGCGCTCAAGTACAACCTGAGCAACCTCGAGTACGTGACAGGCAAGGACGAGGAGACGCAGGCGAAGATCCTAGGGGTCGCCGCCGGCTACCGGAAGGACATCGACCGGCACTCGGCCGATCTTGCCAAGCTCCTCGACGAGCCCGAGGCCCGAGGCCTTCAGGACCGTGTGGATGCGGCGCTTCGAACCTACGGCGCCTCCGTCTCCCAGCTGCAGGGTTTCCTGAAGAACAACGACTTCGACAACGCGATGAAGCTCCTCGACGGCGACGTCGCGAAGAACAACGCGGCGATCGAGTCGGCGCTCAGCGCCTACAGCAAGTACGTGTTCGACCTCTCGAACACGAACAGCGAGGCGACGCAGGCCATCCTCGAGCACAACCTAAGGACGACGCTCATCCTGAGCGCGGTCATCGCGGCCCTGGCCCTCACCTCCGTGGCGATGGTCCACTGGGTGTCGCGCCGCATCAGCCGCGACATGAACCGCATCTCGGGCGACCTCACGGCCGCTGCCGGGGACATCCTCTCCAAGGCGCAGGGCTTTGCGGAGACGAGCGCGGCCCTCGCGAGCGGCGCCAACCAGCAGGCGGCCTCCCTCGAGGAGACCAGCGCCTCGCTCGAGGAGATCTCCGCCACGACGGCGCAGAACGCGGAGTCCGCGACCCAGGCCAAGGGCCTTTCAAGCGACACCCGCAGCGCCGCCGAGGCGGGGCAGGGCAGCATGGAGGAGCTCAAGACTGCGATGGACGGCATCAAGGAGTCGTCGAGCAACATCGCCAAGATCGTGCAGACGATCGACGAGATCGCCTTCCAGACCAACATCCTGGCGCTCAACGCCGCCATCGAGGCCGCCCACGCCGGCGAGGCAGGCTCCGGCTTCGCGGTCGTGGCAGAGGAAGTGCGCAGGCTTGCCCAGCGCTCTGCCCTCGCCGCCAAGGAGACCGCCGCCAAGATCGAGGAGTCGGTCTCCCGGAGCGACTCCGGGGTCCGCATCAGCGAGACGGCGGTCGAGGCATTCCATCAGATCTTCGAGCGCGCGCGCCGCGTCGACGAGCTGGTCGGGGAGATCGCCTCCTCCTCCAAGGAGCAGAACGAGGGCGTGGGGCAGGTGTCCAAGGCCGTGTCCCAGATGGAGTCGGTGACCCAAGCCAACGCCTCGGCGTCGGAGGAATCCGCCCATTCGTCCACGGACCTAAAACAAAGGGCCAACCAACTGCGCGACTCCGTCAACTCTCTCCAGCTCCTCGTAGGCGGCAGGGCGCAGGTTCTGGCACCGCACGCGGGCGTGGTCCTTCCCGAGCACTCCCTGGAGTCGCGCAACGGCTCGCTCAAGCGTCCCGTCCTCAGGAAGGCGATCAACGCCAACCGCGCGCTCGTCAGGCCGCACGACCGGGGCTAGGTGCCCTAGGCCGGCGGGAGGGCGCCGACAGCGCGCGCAATCGCCGCCGTGAGCTCCACCTCGATCGCCTCGAAGTACCGGATCGCGCGCTCGTCGCCGAGCGACCGGGAATATTGCTGCAGCGGCTGAAGCAGCCACTTCTCGGTGGCGCCGAGGCCGCTTGCGAGCGTGCCCGAAACGATCTGCTGCTCCAGCATCTGCAGGCTGCTCGGGACGTGCGCCGACGTTGCCGCGAGCTGGCGCTGAAGCTCCTTCATCGTCGTCGCCGGAAGCTCGTCCGGGAGAAACACGCCCACGCCCGTCCCGACCTTCATGACCTCGGTCACGAGTTCCAGTATGCGCTCGCTTGAGACGTACCGGGATATGTCGCCGACCGTCAGCGGCCTGAAGCATCCCTCGGGGTCTATGGCGGCCAACTGGCCGAACACATTCATGGCGAGGTTGACCAGGGCCTTGTCGAACTCGACCCGCGTGGGCTTCGCGGCGCCAGCGTCCTCGAACCAGACCCCGTAACTCGACAACTTCCCCGCGACGGCCTGCCTAGCAGCGCGGTCGCCGCCGGTGAGGAGCGTGCGGCCCTTGGGTCCCGGCCGATAGGTGGCCGATGAACCGGCGCCGCGCCTCAGGGCCGTCTGTATCGTCACCCCGCGCATCATGCGGCCAATCACTGTCGGCATGAGGTCGGGCCACAGGTCAGGCAGGCGGCCGAGGAGCGTCGATTCCTCGAGAAGCTCGACCAGGCTGCTTCGCACGCGCTGGAAATAGATGCCATTCGAACACAGGACCAGGGCGGGCAGTCTTGCCTCGCCCGACAAGAGCCGTCCCTCGCGGTGCTCGAACTCGACCACCGCGACAAAGTCGGCGACGACGTCAAGGAGTTGGTCCGGGTTGGTGCAGACGAGGACCACCGAGGGCAGCCTGCCTGCCGCTGCCGCCTCTGGCATGCTGCCGGCCAGGCGCCCGGCAAGCGGGAGTTCCTGGATTGCCTCCCTGGTCTCGATCCTGATCGTTGAGGTCTCGCTCCAGCGTTCGGCCTTGCCGCCGCCCCGGCGCCCCAGGAACAGGACCTCGGGGGGACACGCCGTGCTGCTCAGGTAGTGGTAGAACGCGACGCTCAGGGCGCCGATCGGAAGCAGGCCTACAGACGACTCCTTCAACCGGTCCATGCGCTCACTCCGGGGGAAGTCCCTTCAGGATCTCCTTTGCCCGCTCGATCGGGGAGGCCTTGATCAGCATCCTCATCCGCTTGGCGGTCCGGTGGCTGGTGCCGTAGGCGTAGTCGATGTTGACGCCGCCCTCGGCAAGGGCGCGGCACACCTCGGCAAGTTGCCCCGGCTGGTCCGGCAGGTCGAACTCGACCAGCTCGGCCTCGATAACCTTCAGGCCAATGCCCTCCAGGACCTTCCTCGCGAGCACGGGGTCGCTCGTCCGGAACCGGACGATACCCTGGTCGATGCTGTCCAGGACGGAGATCCCCTTGACGTTGATGTTGTGCCGGGCGAGCTCGGCCGATGCCGTGTGCAGGGCCCCGGGCTGATTTTCGAGCGCGATCGATGTCTGCCGGACGAGATCGAATTTCATGGTGGGCTAGTCAATTGTGCCGGCCTCTCCATCTGTCAATTTTGGCGGCATCAGGATCCGTTTGGAGATGCGGATTTTGGTCGCGAGGCCGGCAAGGGTGGGTGTCTTCTAGCCCGACCGCGCATGGCACTGCCGCTTACCGAACTGCTCCCGGACGAGGACTACCGTTTCCACCTGACGCTTCGGCGCGGCAACCTCGCGGAATTCTTTGGCCACCCGGATCCGGCAGTGCTGGCGGAGCGCAGGGCGTGGCTTTCGAGGCATCCGGAGCGGTTTGCGGGAGCGATGCACGGAGGTGACGCGGCGATCGCCGAGCTCGAGGATCTGGCCCCGAGGTGGCTTGGAATATCGACGCCGCCCCCGATGGCGGGACAATCCCCCCGGACCCGCGTGGTCACTCTTGGAGGCGCGCTCGGGGCCGACTTCATGCTCATGGCCCGGGACGAGGCGGGGGTCTTTCGACTGAGGGCGGGGGTGGTGTGCTTCCCCTCGATGTGGGCCCTGGAGGAGAAGATGGGGAAGACGCTGGAAGATATCCACGGACACGTCCCCGGGCTGAATCCGGCAATCGGCGGGGCGATCGGCCAATTCCTCGGAAGGCTCAAGCCGGACGCGCCGTACGAGCGCGCCAACTGGGGACTCGCCGCGACGCCTGAACTCAACCTGCACCCAAGCCTGGGGCGCCCGCGCCTGGTGTCCCCGGTGGATCCATCAGGGACCTGGTTGAGGGTCGAGGACCAGATCTTCGCGGCGATGCCAATCTCGGGAGCGATCCTCTTCGGGATCCAGATCCGTCTCGTTCCTCTCTCGGAAATTGCCGCTGACCCCCGCCTGCGCGAGGGACTGAGGCGAGCCATGGCCACCATGTCCGAGGAGTTGGCCTCGTACAAAGGTCTAGCCGGTGTTCGAGCCGAGGTTGCTGGCGCCTTGGCCTAGGGCGAACCGAAGGTGTGCGGGACGTCGGGTGCCATTCCCGGTATTGGAGGGTTCGGTAGGGAGGCCTTGCAGCTTCTCCAGCCTCTTGATTTGCCCCTCCCAGCGCTGGTGCCCTCACGGGGAATCGAACCCCGGTGACGACGCAGTGTTGGTATATCTTGGTAATAACGAGTGACTTACGAGTGATCATTGTTCTTGGAAAGTGCCCCCAGCTACGTTTGGTTACGCTCATGAATCTCACCGACACATCCGTTTACCCGCGCAAAGACTCTCCGTATTGGTGGATCAAGTACTGGTGCCCGCAGCGCTTGAAATGGCGCGCCAAGAGCACGGAGCACCGCAAGGACGACCCCCAAGGCTACAAGCGCGCCCTTGTGATTGCCCGTGAGCTTTCGGCCGACGCTAGGGCCGTTAAACAGCTTGCGCCGAGCTCCCGGTGGGCGACTTGGGTTCCCGATTGGCTGAAAATGAAGCACCGCAACAGCCCGCTCACCCTGTCTTCCGAACTCGGACGCTGGCATTGGCTCGATGCCTACCTTACCGAGAAGAAGATCCACGGTCCCCAAGGCATGAGCTACCTGCTCGGATACGAGTACATGACTTGGAGAACCAGCCAAGTTAAACGGGTTTCCAAGAAGCATCCGTCCCACAACACTGCGAGGATGGAGCTGAGCCTTATGTCGCGCATTATGCGCGAGGCCGTCCACCGTGGATTGATCCCTGCGAATCCCCTTGAACGCATGGGCATCAAAAAGGAGAGAGCCGCCGAAAAACCCGAGCTTACCGATGCCGATATAGCGACGATTCGTGAGGCGCTTGCATCCAAGGAAGGGCATCTTCCGCTTAAGGAGCGTTGGATGACGATTTGCTTTGAAATCGGACTGTGCCAGGGATGCCGAGTCAGTGAAACCTCCGTCCTCCTGGCCGACATTGACGAAAACTTGGGCCGGATCCAATTCCACGCGAAGCGGCACAATATCTTTACCACGCTGCTTCACCCTGGACTCGTTCCTCTCATTCGCTCTCTGAGGGCCGAGGGCGCCGTTCGGACCTGCGTTCTTCCCCCGATGCTCACGAAGGAGTGGCACTGGTTCTTCAAGGGACGGCCCGAACGAGGATGGAAGGGCATATGCCCGAAGGCCTCGTTCCACTGCACGCGAGTGACCGCGATCACCCGAATGGCAAGGCTCGGGGTACCAATCCAACAGGCTATGGCATATGTAGGTCACGCTGATCAGACGGTTCATCGCATATACCAGCGACTGCAGGCGGCTGACCTGACGCTTTGTGCGGCAGCTTTGAAGTTCTTCCCAGATAGTGGGAGGCCACAAACTCCGGATGCCGGCGAAGCCAATTCATTAGCCAAGCTCGCGTCGTAAACCGTCCTATCGGATCCCCGAGCACGCGTCCCGCTTTGCGCATTGCAAAAATTGTCCAGGCACAAACTCCAATGGCCTCAGCCTGGGCCTTCGCCGTCGAGAGAATCATGTTAGCTTCGCTCATCACTTGGGTCTCTTACATTTCCTCGCCGTATATATCCTTTTCATCCCTATTCTGTGAGACGCGCATTAGGGTAGTGTAATTGATCTCAATCCCGGCGTGATTCTCTAGCCACTTGGCGCAGGCCCGCCAGGTGAAGCCCTTTTCCCTCAACTTATCGACGGCGGGCAAAAAATCACGCGCGCGGCTTTGGCGCGGCTCTGCCTCGGCGAGGGCGAGCAAATCGGGACCGACGAGGTATTTCTTAGTGGGTTTCCTTTTCACCGCACCAAGGTGCACCAACAATCACCAGCGCGCAACAATGTTCTCTCGCCTTCAGATAAGCGATTGAGGCAAAGTAACTAAGAGCGAACGTTGAATTGATCCGCGTTAAGGATGGCGCGACTGGTGCTCCGCACCAGACGTGCCCGACGCCAACGTCGGATCCGTCGATTGGTTAGCCATATTTGCAGGCTGAAGAACGAGAATGTCTCCCTTGGCACAAAGCCCTTTGAACCAGATTTGAGCCTCCTCATTTGAGGTATCGAGCGCCAACGCCACGTCGGCACGTCCATCAACGGTCCGAACGCTTTCCACGCTCTTGATCGTGAGGGTCCAGAAAGCGCCACCGTCGATAAGTATCGAAACTAGCATCCCCTCTTGAACAACGCCGCTGATGACTTTGCCAGCGACGAATGTGTCGAAACGGTCCGGGAGAGTGAACAGGTCTTGGACCTCGAATGTCGCGGAAACTGAAGTCATGGCTAACGTTGATTATACCGCACTAAGCGGACCTAGGATTTTCTAAAGATTTCCATAACAGCGTGGTACAAAAAATGGGTAAGCAATTCCGGAGATTGGATTATACC
>Ga0302320_10004142_pt1 | contig 33015 bp, 31 predicted proteins | sample Bog_T0_3_FD_202130 | JGI IMG/M metagenome (GOLD analysis project Ga0302320, IMG submission 202130) | Peat permafrost microbial communities from Stordalen Mire near Abisko, Sweden - Bog_T0_3 | ecosystem: Environmental > Terrestrial > Soil > Wetlands > Peat | place: Sweden: Abisko, Stordalen Mire... | reverse complement strand
CGCCGGGAATCCGCCCGGCTTCGATGTCGGCCTTCAGCACTGCGCCGATCCGCGCCAGCCGCTCCGGGGAGAAGCCGACGTCTTCGGGCTTGGCGCGCGGCAGGGGGTCTTCGGCGAACGCGGCGGTGGAGGCGAGCAGGCAGAGCGCAGTTGCGAGAACTCGGAATACAGCCATGGACGTCTCCCGTTCGGGGCTCTTCGGGCCCCTGATCTGATGGCGCGAGAGTAGGGGACTGCGGTTGCCGAGGCCAGCGGCGATTGCATCCGTTTTCGTCGGACCTGACACGACGCCCGCGCGTGCCTTCGGCGGCTTGCGGAATGCCGGCGTCCGGCGCATCCTGCATCCATAAAAACAAAATCCGGGGGGATGCCATGTCTGCATTGTCACGCCGCCATTTTCTCGCGTTGACGGGATCCGCCGCCGCCGCGCTGCCCGGCGGCTTCGCCGAGGCGGCCATGAGTCCGGCGGACAAGTTCGACCTCGTCATCAAGGGCGGCGAGGTGGTCGACCCCAGCCAGTCGCTGCGGGGAAAGCGCGACATCGGTATCCGCTGGGGCGTGGTGGAAGCGATCGAGGCCGAGATTCCCGCTGCCCGCGCCGTGAAGACCATTGACGCCGCAGGAAAACTGGTGCTGCCCGGCCTGATCGACCTGCATTGCCATGTCTATCCCTATGGCTCGGCGATCGGCATTCCCGCCGACGAACTGGTGCAATTCCAGGGCACCACCACGGTGGTGTCGGCGGGCGATGCCGGCGTCAACAACCTCGCAGCGCTCCGTCGTTTCATCGTCGCGCAGACCCGGGCGCGCATGTATGCCTTCGTCCATATCGCCAACAACGGATTGTCGGCTTTCCCCGTCGCCGAGCTCTACAATATCGACAACGCCCAGGTCGAGGCCTGCGCCATGGCGCTGGCGGAAAATCCGGACTTCCTGATCGGCGTCAAGGTGCGGATGTCGGAAAACGTCATCTTCAAGCATGGCATCGAGCCGTTGAAGCGGGCGATCCAGGCCTGCGAGATGTGCGGCTGGCCGGCCCGGATGATGGTGCATATCGGCGGCGTCGAAACCACCGAACTGATGACCGGCATTCTCGACATCCTGCGGCCCGGCGATGTCTTGACCCACGCCTATTCCGGCGCGCCGAACATGGACGGTGTCTTCACCAACATCGTCAAGGACGGCAAGCTATTGCCGGCCGCGCTCGCCGCCAAGCAGCGCGGCGTGATCTTCGACGTCGGCCATGGCGGCGGCAGCTTTGATTTCACCGTGGCCGAGGTAGCGATACCCGCCGGCTGCACGCCGGACACCATCTCCTCCGACATCCACGTATTCTCGGGCAATTCGCCGGGCGTCCCGTTTCTGCCGAACGTGATGAGCAAGTTCATGGCGATGGGCTATACGCTGGAGCAGGTGGTGACGATGACGACCACGGCGCCGGCCAAAATCATCAACCGCGCCGCGAAAATCGGCACGCTGCAGATCGGCGCGCCCGGCGATGTCGCGATCATGGAGCTGGTGGAAGGACCGGTGTCGTTCCTCGACACCCGCAACAACAAGCGCGACGGCAAGGCCTTGCTGAAGCCGGTGCAGACCGTGATCAACGGCGTGCCGTTCGGCCGGCCCTACCAATCGCCGTTCTCGGCGCGATAGGCTGCTGGCATCAAGCCAGCAGCGCATTAATCAATAAAAGTTGGGGGAGACACCATGCGACGAGTGAGTCTGGCGCCGTTATTCTTCGTGACGGCCTTATTGGGAGCAGGATTATTCATGTCGGCTGCGAGCGCTGCCACCTTCGTCTATGTCGGAAATGCCGACAGCCAGGACGTCACGGTTCTGGAACTGAAATCCAGCGGCGATCTGGCGCCGGTCGAAACCACCGCGGTGCCCGGTCCGGCCAAGCCCGGCGGCTCGCTGCCGCTCGCGGTCAGCCCCGACAAGACGCGCCTCTATGTCGGCCTGCGCAACGAGCCATACTCCGCGGTGACTTTCGCGATCGACGGCAAGACCGGCAGACTGAAGCTGGCGGGTCCGGGACCTCTCGCCGATTCAATGGCCTATATCGTCACTGACCGCACTGGAAAATTTCTCCTCAGCGCCTCCTATGGCGGCAACAAGGTCACGGTCAATCCGATCGGAGCCGACGGCGTGGTGCAGCCGGCGCAGCAGATCATCGCGACGCAGCCGAACGCCCATTGCATCGTGCCGGATCCGACCAACCATTTCGTGCTGCATACCAGCCTCGGCGGCGACCTCGTCTACCAGGAAAAATTCGACGCCAGGACCGGCACGCTGACGCCCAACGATCCGCCGAGCATCGGCATCAAGGCCAAGGCCGGCGCGCGCCATCTGGTGTTTTCCCCGAACGGCAAGGTCGTCTATCTCGTCAGTGAACTCGACGGATCGATCTATGTTTTCCCCTGGGATGCCAGGACCGGGACGCTGCAGAAGGAAGTCCAGGTCACGACCTCATTGCCCAAGGGCTTCGACGGCAAACCATGGGCGGCGGATATCCACCTCACGCCGGACGGCAAATTTCTCTACGCCTCGGAGCGCACCAGCAGCACGCTGGCGGCGTTCAGCGTTGATCCCAAAACGGGCATGCTGACGTCGATCGATTCCTATCCGACCGAAAAGCAGCCGCGCGGCTTCAATATCGATCCGACCGGCCGCTATCTGCTGGCTGTTCTCCAATTGTCGAACAGCCTGACTGCTTACGCGATCGACAAGACGACCGGCAAGCTCAGCAAGCTCAAGGAATATCCAATGGGCAAGAACCCGAACTGGGTCGAGATCGTCAGCTTTGCGCGCTAGCAACGCCCACTACCATTGCGACACCGCGAACCATGCCGCCGCAATGGTGCCGAGGAAGCCGAGTATAAACAGATAGCGGGCCGACTGTTCCACCGCTACCGCGGTTGAAGGCCGCCCCGACACCCGCAGCCGCTCGGCCGCGAGCACGGCGACGATGCAGAGCAGGCAGAGCGTAAAGAACACGTAGAACTCGTATTCGATGGCGATCACGTAGCCGACATTGCCGAGCTGCGAATTGATCGATGCCAGCAGCACCGCACCCGACAGCGCGCCGGTGATCGCGACCGTGACCTTCTCCTTGACCAGCGCATTCGGGAAGTAGAGCGAAGCGAACATGATCAGCGCCATCAGGCCGAGCGGCAGCAGCGTCTTGGCGAGCGTGGTGCCGATACGGCGGCGCAGTTCGACGGTCAGGTTGAAGCCGGACAGTTCGCGCACGCGCTCAAAGCCGACCAGCCTGGGATCGCCGAGCGCGGACTCGGTGACGAGGTTGTCGCGGCCCTGCTGGGCCCGCACCGCGGTCCATTGCGTGAGATTGCGAAACGCAGCCGGCGCGGCGGCTCCGCCAAAATGGTTGTTCTGCGGATCGGCGGCGGAATCGGTCGGCGCGTCCTCGGCGGGCCCGTCCGCAGCGCGTGGCCCGGCGTTGCCGGCCGCGGCGGCAAATGAACGCTGGTCGAGCACATAGACGATACGGTCCGACGCCGCGCGGGCGTTGAAGAAGCGGATCGCCAGCCTCTGGCGGTCGGCGGGATAGCGATGCAGGTCGAAGTCGTTCTTGAAGTCGCCGCGCACCTGCCACAGCCGATAGGTGGTGCCGTCGTCGAGGTCGCCCTGCGCCGACGGCCGGCTGGCGTCGAAACTGCCGCGCACGAGGTTGGGAAATTCTATTCCGGTGGGAACGGCGACCCCGGTGTCGGCGCCACGCGCGAAGCGCATCCAGAGATAGAAGTCGGCGGTGAAGGTGGATTGCGCGATATCGAGCCGGCTGATTTCGTTGAGGAACAGGCCGGTGTAAACCACTTGCTGACGGCGGGCGTATCGGCCCGAGCCGATGTCCACCACCGTGCCGCCGGCGATTTCCGAGGCGTCGGGGTGCCTGACCGGAACGAGCTGTCCCGGCGCCGACTCGAACTGCGCGCCGTGGAAGCGTCCTATCCGCAGCGGCTGCTGTCGGCCGCGATCTGGCGTAAACCACAGCGGGCCGTTCAGGCCCGCGACGGCGTGCGCGGGGCTATCGAGGGATACGAGGAATTCGCGAACCGCCTCCCGCCGCGCCTTCAGACCGGCGGCATCTGCGGTCTTGGTGGCGGTCGCGCGTACCGCCGCTATCGCCAGCCGGGTCGCCTCATAACCCTGTACCGTGATGTAGGAGGGCTCCTTGCCGAAGCGGGCGCGGAAGCGTTCGACGAAGGCAAGCGTTTCGGCATTGGCGCTGTCGAACAACAGCGGCGTCGCCGCATAGACACCGTTGGCAAAGAATCCGGGATTCTTCTTTTCCTCGGCTTCGTTGGCAAAGGATGTGCTGAAAAAGTCGCCGGCGATCGCATTGGTGCCGAAAATCGGCGCCTGCACATTGTCGCCGCGCAATACCTTCAGTATCGGCGCGGCTTCGTTGATCATCGCCAGCATGATGGCGGGATGGGTGGGATCGGTTGCCGCCATATGCGCGACCTGCTGCGCTTCTTCGGTCGTCTTGAATCCACTGTAAGTCGTGCTGATTCCAAGCCGCTCGGCGGCCCGCCTGAATCCGGCCGCGACCGGCTGCCCGTAACCGTCATCCTTGAACAGCACGACGGCGTTGGTGCCGCCCAGCACGTAGCGCAGATAGTTGGCAAGCGTTTCCCCGACATCGCCGGTGCTGAAGATCGCGCGGAAGTAAGTCGCGCTCTCCGTCACGGTGTCGCCGGTGGTGGTGGGCCCGATGCTGGCAATCCCGGATTCCGCGTAGGCCGGACCGACGGCCAGCGCCATCGGGGTGGTCACCGGCCCCACCACTACCAGGGAGTCGCCTGCGGCGATCTGGTGCGCGATCGCCCCGCCCTTGTCGGCGTCACTGCCGTCATCGTGGATGTCGAGTTCGATTTTTGGCATCGCGCGAGCGGCATTGGCCTCCTCGACCGCCAGACGCGCGCCGTCGAGCACCGGACCGCCGAACGATTCTCCGGGCCCGGTCGCCGAGATCGCGAGCGCGATCTTTGCCGTTGACGATTGGGCAATGGCTTCGGGCGCGGCAAGCGGCAGGACGCCGACGGCGAAGGCCACAAGCCCAAAAGCCGGATTCCGGAAGGGGTTTGACGATCGTGAACGCGTGCTCGGCAGAAGCATCGGTTTGATTGCTAATATCAAATGCTCGGGTAAAATATATACCTCAGGTTCGATGACATTGCAGCGACTTCCGTACGGTTGCGCAACGGAAGCTTGAACACGGCGCGCGCACCCTTTCGAACAGGACAAGGCGCCGCTGCCACGCCGGGTCAGCGAATTCTGACACGTTCGAGCTGGGCGGGACCACGCAGCCAGGCGGGTCGAACCGTGTTTCCCGCTTTGGACCCACGCCGGCGGCAGGCCGCGGCGCATCGATTTGATCCGCATCAATGCACGGCCCGGCCGTCCGGCGACCATGAGACGTGTAAGGGTTGCGGGTGGCCATCAGCAGAACACGATACGGAGCGGACGCGCCTGCCGGCGCTACCGCCCAGGCGGTCCCGCCGCGCGCGGGGGCACCTCCCTGTTCCGAAACCGAATTTCTCAGTCTGCTCGGCGATCGTGTGCGCGGCATGCGCCTGCTGCGTGAGATGTCGCGCCGCCAGCTTGCCCGCAAGTCCGGGGTTTCCGAGCGCTATATAGCCCAGATCGAGGCCGGCAAGGGCAACGTCTCGATCGTGCTGCTGCTGCGGATCGCGCGCGCGGTCCGCACCGGATAGGACAAGAGAGGAAAAGATGGGAGCGCTGGTTCTCGCCGCCAAGGTCACCCACGTGCCGTCGCTGATGTTGTCGGAGGCCGAGGGCAGCCCGCTGAAGTCGGCGCGACAAGGAGCGGTGAGCGCGCTGCGCGAGCTTGGCCGCCGCGCCAGGGAACGCCGCGTCTCCACATTCGTGGTGTTCGATACCCACTGGCTTTCCAACTTCGGCTACCACATCAATGCCAATCCGCATCATCGCGGCTCGTTCACGAGCCACGAGGCGCCGCACATGATCCAGGATTTGGGCTGCGATCTGCCAGGAGACGCCGTGCTCGCGGACGCGATCGCGGAGGCGGCCGGCAACGCCGGCCTCGGCGTGATCGCCCACAAGGTTGCGAGCCTCGGGCTGGAATACGGCACCATCGTGCCGATGCACTACATGAATGCCGACGGCTGGGCCAAGGTGGTCTCGATCGCCTCGCCGCTGTTCACCTCGCTGGAGGAGAGCCGCATCCTGGGCGAGGCGACGCGGCGAGCGATCGTGCAGTCCGGCGAACGGGTGGCGATCCTGGCCTCCGGATCGATGTCGCATCGGCTTTGGCCCAACAAGAAGCTGGGACCGGAGGCCTGGACCTCGATCGCCTGCGAATTCAACCGCCAGGTCGACCTGCGCGTCCTCGAATTATGGCAGCAGCGCCGCTACCGCGAATTCATCGACATGCTTCCGGACTATGCCACCAAGTGCAACGGCGAGGGCGGCATGGCCGATACCATCATGCTGTTTGCCGCGCTCGGCTGGGATGCCTACCAGGGCGCCTCGGAGCAGCTCTGCGATTATTTCCCCTCCAGCGGCAGCGGCCAGGTCAACGTGGAGTTTCACGTCGAGGGGTGATCAGGCCCTTCCTGTGTCACCGAGCCGGAGCGGGCGGCTCAACTTGCGAGCGCTCGACCTGTCAGCGTGCTGACGAGATGTTCCAGCTGTTCGGGAAGTGCGTCGCCGCGCCATGCGATATGCTGGTCGGTTCGGACAAGAATGAGCTTGCGGTCGTATAGTTCGCTCGAACCATTGGTTTCGATATCGACGACTTCGATCGGCACTCCGCCATCACGCATGGCGTGCACAAACTGCGCGACCGCAGCTCCGGAATCCAGCCGCAACAAAGTGTAGCCCGGCCCAAGGGCGTCGGTAACCGGCCGTCCATCCGGCAATTTCGAGAATGGCACCCGGCAGCCCGGAATCGTCGATGGTTTAAAGTCTGCCATCGTATAAGCGGGGGGCTCCGCGCCGTCGTAGACCATGATCGGTGAGTGATCGTAGAAATAGCCGAAGTTGAGACCGCCGCAGCAATACTGCTGCACGTTCAAATCATAGGCGGCCTGTCCGACGCGCCGGCGAACCGCATCGCCTTCGGCACCCGGCTGTTCGATCTCGGCGGGAACGGTGCGGCGCTGACCGAGAACCTTGCCGGCCATGTCGATGGCGAAATGCGACACTTGCTCGGTGATCGGCAGCCGTTCCGCCTCATAGGCGTCCAGTATCGCGGGGTCCGCCCACCCTTGCAGGCATGCCGCCAAAAGCCACGCCAGGTTGGCAGCGTCCGCAATCCCGGCATTCATCCCATAGCCGGCATAGGGCATCCACAGATGCGCGGCATCGCCGCAAATGAACGCGCGGCCCTTGCGGAAACGGTTTGCGACCAGCCGGCGGCCGACCCAGTCTTCTTTGGTCAGGATTTCGTATTCAAAATCGGCACCGACGCCGAGAATCTCGCGAATCGAGCCATCGCGATCGACCGACTCGAAGGTTTCGTCTTCGCGGTTGAGATGATTGTGAATCAGCCAGTTTTCACGACCATCGATGGCGACGACGGTGCCGCAACGCCGCGGGTTGAGCGAGAGCGTCATCCACGCCGGTTCGCCCATCATGCCGAGCAGCTTCGGGGCACGGACATAGGTGGACTGTACCCGCTGGATGATCGGCGTGCCTTGCAGCGATGCATCGATTGCCCTGCGGACCTGGGAACGCGCACCGTCGCAGCCGACGATGAACTCGGCGTGAATATGGATCGTGGTGTCGGCATCGAGATCGCGTGCGGTCGCGACGATCCCATCCGCGTGTTGTTCAAAATTCTCGAACGCGGTGCGATTGAGGATTTTCAGCCCGTCGATCCCCGCGGCGTAGGCGAACAGCACCGGCTCCATGTAGATCTGGTTGATGCGGTGCGGGGGTTCCGCGGTCGGCCAGCCCGTATCCGGACCGGCGGTCGAGGTATAGCGATCACGCCGGCAGGGAATGGGGATTCGCGACAGCTCGATGCCGGTCGTGGTGGTGCGGTAGGCGCAATCGTTGGGATAATCCGCGGGCAGGCCAGCGTCGCGCAGCAGTTGGGCCACGCCGAGTCGGCGGAACACCTCCATCGACCGCGCCGAGACGTGGTTGCACTTTACGTTAGGCGGCTCTCCGGCCCCGCGGATTTCTATCGCCACCACGGATATCCCGCGGCGCGCCAGGTCCATTGCCAGCGTTAGTCCGACAGGCCCCGCGCCAACCACAAGCACGCTTGTGTGGACCGTGTCGCTTGCCGCAGTGGAATGATCATGCATAACTGATGCTCACAAAGACATTCAGGAAAATACATAGATGGTTCAGTTGATCAAGCAAAGCGCGCTGTGGAGCATTGCTGCATTGTTGTCGGTTTCGCTGTCCGCATCCGGCCCGGCGCAGGCTTATCCCGATCAGCCGATCAAGATCATCGTCACCTTTCCGCCCGGCGGCAGCTCCGACATCGTGATCCGTGCATTGCAGCCGCTGATTGCCGAAGAGTTGCACCAACCCATCGTGATCGAGAATAAAGCCGGCGCGGGCGGCAATATCGGCATGGGGGCCGTGGCGCAGGCCGCTCCCGACGGCTACACGCTTGGCGTCGCCCCGGCCGGAGTGCTCACGGTCAATCAGCATCTCAACCGTGCCGCGATGTCGTTCGATCCCCTGAAGGATCTTTCACCCATTACACTGCTCGCCCGGATTCCGTTCGTACTGGTGGCATCAAGAGAATCGAAATTCGCGTCGGTCGGCGACTTGATTGCCGCTGCCAAAGCCCATCCCGGCGAATTATCGATTGGACATGGCGGCAATGGTACGGCGATGCATCTGACGTCGGCGCTGTTCAAGCAAAAGGCCGGCGTCAATATTCAGCTGATCGCTTATCGCGGCACCGCCCCGGCCGCCGCCGATGTTCTCGCGGGGCATATCCCGCTGGCGGTTCTGGACATTCCAACATCCCAGCAATTGATCCGGGATGGCAGCCTGATAGCGCTCGGCGTATCGGCGGCGGGGCGCGTAGCTTTTTTGCCGGAAGTCCCGCCGTTGTCGGAACTCGGCCTGAGCGGATTTGAATCCGTCGGGTGGTTCGGCCTCGTTGCTCCCCGGGGTACGCCGCCTGCGATTATCGGCAGGCTGAATGCCGCGTTTGTGAAAGCCCTGTCCGATCCCGCCGCCACGGAAAAGATACGGCTGCTCGGCGCCGAACCAGCGTCTTCCTCGCCGGAGGAGTTTGCGCAGTTCATCCAAAGTGAAAGCGCGAAATGGGGAAAGCTGATCAGCGACGCCGGTATAACGGGCGAGTGACGCGGCGACTGTTTTCGATCACGTCCGTGCCCGCGCCTCCACATTGGCGATTCGTGCCGGCACGCCGAACTCCCTGCGGCAGACCTCGGCCAGTACCGCCACGCCCTCGCGGATCTGCTCGCGCGATGGACTGGCAAAACACAGCCGCAGCCGGCTTTTCCCATAGGCCTTGTCGGTCGACCATTCCGGTCCCGGATTGATGGCGACGCCGGCGGCGAGGGCTGCCTGGTACAGTTTCTGCGTGTCGACATTGTCCGGCAGCTTGACCCACAGGAAGATGCCGCCGGCGGGTGTCTCGAATTCGGCCGCGGTGCCGAATTGCTCGTTGAGCGCTTCCATCAGCGTGTCGAGCTTGGCGCGCAGGCCGCGCGTCAGCTTCGGCACGTGCGAGGCGAAATGCGGCGCGCAATATTCCGCCAGCACCATCTGCTCGAGCGCGCCGCTGCCGGCGTCGGTCTTCAGCGCCAGCATCTGCGACAGTACGGTCCAGGGCGCGACGATGTAACCGACCCGCAACGCCGGTGCGATCGATTTCGAGAATGAGCCGATATGGATGACATTGCCGGACTTGCTCATGGCATGGAGCGCGGGGGGACGCTTTCCGTTCCAGATCAAATCGGCATAGCAATCATCCTCGAAGATCGGCACGCCATACTGCCCGGCGAGTTGCAGGAGTTCGGCGCGGCGCTTCTCCGGCATGATGGTGCCGGTCGGGTTCTGCACCGTCGGGATGGTGTAGATATATTTCGGCGTGACACCGCGCCCCCTGAGATCGGCAAGCGCCGAGGCCAGCGCGTCCATCCGCATGCCGTCGCCGTCAAGGGGAATGCCGACCATGTTGATGCCGAGCCGGGTCAGCCGGTTCAGCGCGCCCTGATAGCTTTCCTGCTCGATGATGACGGTATCGCCGCGCGCCAGCAGCGTCGCGTTGACGAGATCGAGCGCCTGCAGTGAGCCGGAAACCACCAGGATGTCGTCGGCAACGCAGTCGATGCCGGCGTCGCGCTTCAGCTTCGCGGTCAGGAATTCGCGCAACGGACGATAGCCCTGCGGGCCGCTGGCAAGCCCGTAGGTGGCGAGCGTCGGGCCCTCGCGCCGCAGCACGGCATCGACGGCCTCGATCAAGCCCTCGACCGGGACCTGGTCCGGATCGTTGTTGCCGCCGACAAAACTGTATTTGGCAAGCCCGGTCCACTTTGCCGCGGGAACGGGCAATCCTGGCGGCAGCAGGGCTGCAAAGTCGAACGGTGCTGATGTCATGAGCGGCGTCTCCCCGTGTTCTTCGTTGGTTCCGATCCTATGCAGGTTTGCCGCGGTTGTCGCCAGGCTCCGCGCTGTTCTGCCCTGCGTAATCAAGCTGGCGCGGCTTGCGGAGTCCGGCTAATGCTCCGGCACAAAAGCGAGACCTTGAGAAAATGGCCGACCCGATCCAGGAAGTCCTGCATGCCTTCGCCCGCGGCGAGCTCGTCGTCGTCACCGACGACGAAGATCGCGAGGGCGAGGGTGATCTGATCGTCGCGGCGTCGCTATGCACCGCCGAGAAGATGGCGTTCATCATCCGCCACACCTCGGGCATCGTCTGCGCCCCGATCACCGGCGAGGACGCCCGCCGGCTGCGGCTTGATCCGATGGTGGCGCACAACGAATCCAATCACACCACCGCCTTTACGGTGTCGATCGACTACAAGCCGGACGGCGGCACCGGGATTTCGGCGGACGAGCGCGCTTCGTGCTGCCGGGCGCTGGCCAATCCCAATGCCGGCGCCAGCGATTTTGCCCGGCCCGGCCACGTGTTTCCGCTGATCGCGCGCGACGGCGGGGTGCTGCTGCGCTCGGGTCACACCGAGGCTGCGGTCGATCTTTGCAAGCTCGCGGGCCTGCCGCCGGTTGGCGTCATCAGCGAGTTGATGAACGACGACGGCACCGTGATGAAGGGTGAGCAGGTGTCCCGGTTCGCAGGCCTGCACAAGCTCAAGCACGTCACCATCGCCGACATGATCGCCTACCGCCAGGCCCGCGAAAAGCTGATCGAGCGAGTCTCCACCTTCACCACCGACAGTCCGATCGGGCCGCTGCAGGGCTATGCCTATCGCTCGCCGTTCGATCCGATCGCCCATGTCGCGTTCGTCTATAACGGCGTCGGCGATGGCAAGAACGTGCTGACGCGCTTTCACAAGCCCGACATCGTCCGGGACATGTTCACCGGACCGAAGCGGATGCAGACCGTGCTCGAACATTTCAGGAAGGCGGGCAGGGGCGTGCTGGTGTATTTGCGCGACGGCGCCGCCGGCGTTCCGGTCGCCCCGCTTCCGGAGGAGAAATCGGCTGAAGCCGACCGCAACCGGCAATGGCGCGAGGTCGGTGTCGGCGCACAGATCCTGCGCGATCTCGGCGTCACTTCGATCCGCAATCTGACGTCGTCGGTGCATGACTACAAGGGGCTGTCCGGCTTCGGCATCGAGATCGTTTCCAGCGAACAGCTTGAAGGGTAGTGCACTCCGTCGTTCCGGGGCGATGCGTAGCATCGAACCCGGAATCTCGAGATGCCGGGTTCGCGCTTCGCGCGCCCCGGAATGACGCAATCAAGGAATTGCGCTTCTGTCGATAGAGCTTTACTTTGGAAAGTAACTCCGAAGGACATGATGCGAAAGGAATTTTCATGAGTGTGCGCCCTCAAACCAAGGACAAGCCGTCGGCGGTTAACTTCCAGTGGGACGATCCGTTCATGCTCGACGAGCAGCTCACCGAGGACGAGCGCATGATCCGCGACACCGCCCGCGCCTATGCGCAGGACAAGCTGATGCCGCGTATCACCAAGGCCTATCTGGAAGAGAGAACCGATCGTGAGATCTTCAACGAAATGGGCGAACTCGGCCTGATCGGCATCACGCTGCCGGAGGAATATGGCTGCGCCAATGCCAGCTACGTCGCTTACGGCCTGGTGGCGCGCGAGATCGAGCGGGTGGATTCCGGCTATCGCTCGATGAATTCGGTGCAGTCCTCGCTGGTGATGCACCCGATCTATGCTTATGGCGACGAGAACCAGCGCAAGAAATACCTGCCCAAGCTCGCCACCGGAGAATGGGTCGGCTGCTTCGGCCTGACCGAGCCCGATGCCGGCTCCGATCCCGGCGGCATGAAAACCCGCGCCGAGAAGACCTCGGATGGTTACCGGCTGACCGGCACCAAGATGTGGATTTCCAACGCGCCGATCGCCGACGTATTTGTCATCTGGGCGAAATCGGCCGAGCACAACAACCAGATCCGCGGCTTCATCCTGGAAAAAGGCATGAAGGGCCTGTCGGCGCCCAAGATCGGAGGCAAGCTTTCGTTGCGCGCCTCCGTCACCGGCGAGGTGGTGATGGAAGGCGTCGAGGTGCCCGAAAGCGCGTTGTTGCCCAACGTCTCCGGGCTCAAGGGACCGTTCGGCTGCCTCAACCGCGCCCGCTACGGCATTTCCTGGGGCGCGATGGGGGCGGCCGAAGACTGCATGGCCCGCGCCCGGCAATACACGCTGGACCGCAAGCAGTTCAATCGGCCGTTGGCGGCGACCCAGCTGGTGCAGAAGAAGCTCGCGGACATGCAGACCGACATCGCGCTCGGCCTGCAGGCCTCCTTGCGGGTCGGCCGGCTGATGGACGAGGGCAAGATGGCGCCGGAGATGATCTCGATCGTCAAGCGCAACAATTGCGGCAAGGCGCTCGACATTGCCCGCGCGGCGCGCGACATGCACGGCGGCAACGGCATCCAGATCGAATATCACGTGATGCGCCACGCCGCGAATCTGGAAACCGTCAACACCTATGAGGGCACCGCCGACGTCCACGCCTTGATCCTCGGCCGCGCCATCACCGGCATCCAGGCGTTTTCGTAATTCAACATCGTCATTCCGGGGGCGCGCCGAAGGCGCGAACCTCAGATGTGCAGTTGCACATCGGAGAATTCGAACCTTATCATTCGATCTCATCGAGATTCCGGGTCTGGCGCTTCGGGCCATCCCGGAATGACGTGGAAATAAAAGCAACCGCCATGGCCGACACCGACGACGTCCCGTTCAACCGCAACTTCCCGCTCAAACCAGGCGTGGTCGAGCAAGTCGGTCCCGGCGTGCGGCGGGTGCTATGCGACAATCCGAGCCCGTTCACGTTTACCGGCACGGTGAGTTACATCGTAGGCCAGGGCAAGGTCGCGATCATCGACCCGGGCCCCGATAACGCGGCCCACGCGGCGGCCCTGCTGGACGCCGTGCGCGGCGAAACCGTGACCCATATCCTGGTCACCCACACCCACCGCGACCACTCGCCGAACACCGGGCGGATCAAGGCCTCAACCGGCGCCACCGTCTATGCCGAGGGCCCGCACCGCGCCTCGCGGCCGCGATATGAGAGCGAAAAGCACAGTCCGGAATCCGGCGCCGACCGGGACTTCAGGCCCGACATCGGGTTAAGCGACGGCGAGGCCATCGAGGGGGATGGCTGGAGGCTGCAGGCGGTGGCGACGCCGGGCCACACCGCCAATCACATGGCGTTCGCATGGCCGGACCGGAAAACGATTTTCGTCGGCGACCACGTGATGGGCTGGTCGACATCGATCGTGGCGCCGCCGGACGGATCGATGGTCGACTACATGGCCTCGCTCGAGCGGCTCGCGGCCCGTGACGAGGAACTGTATTTCTCCGGCCACGGTCCGGAAATTCCGCAAGGGCCGCGCTATGTGCGGTTTCTGATCCGGCATCGTCGGGCCCGCGAAGCCTCGATCCTGCATCGGCTGGCCAAGGGAGAAGCGGATATTCCGAGCCTGGTGCGCGCGATCTATATCGGCATCGATCCGCGGCTGACGGGGGCGGCCGGCTATTCGGTGCTGGCGCATCTGGAGGACCTGGTCGCGCGCGGTATCGTTGCGACCGACGGCGACCCGGTGATCGGCGGGACGTATAGATTGGCGAATAGCGAGTAGCGAATGGCGAATAGGGAAGGAAGATTCGGCGTGTGCCGCTCTGTTTTTTCCATTCGCTACTCGCTATTCGCAATTCGCCTCCTCACTTCTTTACCACCTTCGGCGGCGCCTTCACCGGCAGTTGCGGCTTCTTCACCGGCTTCAGCGCGGCGTTGTCGACGGCGTTGTTGATGTCGTCGATCAGCTTGGTGACCCGCGCGGCGTTGCTGCCGAGATCGGCCTCGAAATAACGCGACGAGGAGCGGATATCGACGTGCGAATCCTCGCCGTCGGGCGTGACGCGGATCGACACATCCTCGCGGAAACCCATGATCGGCGTGCGCGCCACCGCCTCGATGCGGCCCATACGGCGCGGCGGCTGCGGCGCGCGCTCGTCGATCACGAGCCATTTGCGCTTGTTGACCAGCGCCAGCGTGATCTCATAGGCCCGCTGCACCGGGACCTCGAGTTCCACCGTCTCGATATCGGGGTAATAAAGCCGCTGCTGTTCGGCCGAATACAGGCCGGCATAAACCGCGGTATTGGCGCCGTCGCCGGTGCGCAGCCGCGCCAGTGCGTCGAAGCGCGGCGGATCGATCGGATCGGTGGTGATGTCGTGGATCGGCGGCAGCCTGCGGTATTGCAGGCCGAGATAGGCCGGATAGGCCAGCACCACGGCGTCGATCAGGAATGCCAGCAGGATGCGGCTCATGCCGCGCGAACCGTTCTGCCAGATCGCGACAAAGGCGGCGAGCCCGACCAGGATCGAAAGCCCGGCGCAGCCCAGCGCGCCGAAGAAGGTCGCCAGCGCCGGCTTCATCTCGAGGAAGCCGAAGCGGACGATGATGATCGAGACCAGCACCGCGACCACGGAAAACACCGCGAGATTGCGCGCCCATGAGGCGAGGCTGGACACGGGTTCCGACTGGTAGGGAGCGGAAAACCTGCGGGCCATCGGTTAAAAATCTGCCGGGTTGGAGCATGGCCGGGCGAAATGCGCCGGGCTCACAAACTGGCCCGTTTGAGACCACGGACTAAAGGCGATTTCAAGGGGAAGTAGGCGAATAGCGAGTGGCGAATAGCGAATAGGGAAGGGTTGCTCCGTCTTCCTTTCTATTCGCTATTCGCCATTCGCCATTCGCCCTCCGCTCTTGCCGCCCTCTACGCCGCGGCGTTCGGAAAGCTGTACGCCTTGAACGTCTCGCGCAGCGCGGTTTTCAGGATCTTGCCGGTCGCGGTGTGCGGAATGCCGTCGACGAACACGATATCGTCAGGCATCCACCATTTGGCGATCTTGCCGTCCATGTATTTCAGGATGTCCTCGCGGGTCGCGCTCTGGCCGGCCTTGAGCTGGATGATCAGCAGCGGACGCTCGTCCCATTTGGGATGGTGGATGCCGATCACGGCGGCTTCGGCGACCGCGGGATGTCCGACCGCGAGGTTTTCGAGGTCGATCGACGAAATCCATTCGCCGCCGGATTTGATCACGTCCTTGGAGCGGTCGGTGATCCGCATGTAACCATATTTGTCGATGGTCGCGACGTCGCCGGTATCGAAATAACCATCCTCGTCGAGAATTTCGGTATCGACGCGGAAATAGGCCTTCGATACCGAAGGGCCGGAAACCTTCAGGCGGCCGAAGGTCTTGCCGTCCCACGGCAGTTCCTTGCCGGCATCGTCGGTGATCTTCATCTGCACGCCGAACGGCGGGTAGCCCTGGGTCTGCAGGATGTCGAGCAGGGCATCGCCTTCGAGCTCGGTAAACGGCGGTTTCAGCGCGGCCAGGGTGCCGATCGGGCTCATCTCCGTCATGCCCCAGGCGTGCCGCGCGTGCACGCCCATGTCGAGGAATGCCTTGATCATCGAGCGCGGCATCGCCGAGCCGCCGCAGACCACCATTCGCAAATGCGGCAGTTTCAGCTTTTGGGTGGCCATGTGGTTGAGCAGCATCAGCCACACCGTCGGAACCCCGGCGGTATGCGTCACCTTCTCGGAATCCAGGAGTTCGTAGACCGACGCGCCGTCGAGCTTGGCGCCCGGCAGCACCAGCTTGGTGCCCATCGAGGGCGCCGAGAACGCGATCCCCCAGCTGTTGGCATGGAACAGCGGAACCACCGGAAGCATGGTATCGGCGGCGGTGGTGCCGAGGGAGTCGCCGGTGTTGGCCATCAGCGCGTGCAGCACGTTGGAGCGATGCGAATACAACACGCCCTTGGGATCGCCCGTGGTGCCGGAGGTGTAGCACATCGCGGCCGCGGTATTCTCGTCGAAAGTCTTCCACTTGAAGTCGCCGTCGGCTTCCGCGATCCAGTCCTCATAGGCGACCGCGTTTTTCAGCGTAGTCTGCGGCATATGGGCCTTGTCGGTGAACACGATATAGCGTTCAACGCTGGGCAATGTGTCGGCGATCTTTTCCAGGATCGGGACAAAGGTGATATCCGTCATCACCACGCGGTCTTGCGCGTGGTTGACGATCCAGGCGATCTGGTCGGGAAACAGCCGCGGGTTGACGGTATGGCAGATCGCGCCGATGCCCATGATGCCGTACCAGGCTTCGAGATGACGCCAGGTGTTCCATGCGATGGTGGCAACGCGGTCGCCGAGTTTGATGCCGTCGCGGTCCAGCCGCTGTGAGACCTTCAGCGCGCGGTCGCGAATCTCGGCGTAATTGGTGCGATGGATCGGGCCTTCGACCGAGCGTGTTACGACTTCCTGCGTTCCATGTATGGCGGCGGCGTGCTCGATAATCCGGTGACAAAGCAAAGGCCAGTCTTGCATCAATCCGCGCATACCAATGTTCCTCCCCATCCTTATTATCAAAGGAATTGGATGAAGTTTAGCGCGGGGGAAGCGCGCCGCAAATGGCCTTGTGGCGGCGCTGGCCGCGCCGGGATGGCGATGGTTACCGCGATCGCCGCGCTGTTGTCGCTGATCTGTGCGCAGGCGGATCCGGTTGGGGCTGCAACCAGGCCGGACACTTGGTCGCAGGGGCCATGGGGCGACCTGTTCGGGCGGCCGCGGCCGAAACTGCGCGGGGCGTTGCTGCCCGCCTCGGTGCCGCTGCCGCGGCCGCGCCCGGCGGATGCGCCGGCGAGCGAGCCGGACCAGCCTGCGACTGCAAAACAACGGCCGGCCGAAGCCGACCGGCCGACCGAGCCTGCAGCGCCGCCAGCGCCCATGCCTTCGGCCTGCCGTCAGGCGCTGACCCCCGAGATCGCGATTGCTCCCAGCATTCCCGACATCCATGGCCCCGGCGGCTGCGGCGGCGAGGATCTGGTGCGGCTGGAGGCGGTGGTGCTGCCGGACAAGCATGTGGTTGCGGTAAAACCCGCAGCGATCCTGCGCTGCACGATGGCCTCCGCCATCGCCGACTGGATCCGCTCCGACATCGCGCCGCTGGCGCAAAGCCTCGGCAGCGTCGTCAGCGATCTCGACAATTTCGACTCCTTCGAATGCCGCGGCCGCAACCGGGTGGTCGGTGCGCTATTGTCCGAACACGGCCGCGCCAACGCGCTCGACGTGCGCGCCCTCAAACTCGCCGACGGCCGGTCGATTTCGCTCACCGACCGCACGGTGTCGCGCGACTTGCGCGAGAGCGTGCTGCATTCGGTATGCGCGCGGTTTTCGACGGTGCTGGGGCCGGGCTCGGACTGGTACCACGAGGACCACATCCATCTCGACCTGATGGAACGGCACAACAATTACAGGATCTGCCAGTGGAATGTGTGGGAGCCGCTGCCGCAGGTGGCGCCGCTGCTGCCGGCCGAGCGGCCGGAGGAAGCGCCGCCGCGCGAGGTCGCCGCCAAATCCGATGCGGCGAAACCGGAAACGCCAACGCCGGATGCTGCCGGCGCGGCAACGCCGCCCACAAAAAAGCGCCGGTAAAACCGGCGCTTTCCAGAGCTTTCGACCGATGCAACCGGTTACTGCTGAGTCGCGCCGCCATAAACGGTGCTGCCGCCACCCTGCAGCGCCAGCGTCGAATTGTACGGCGAGTCGCCATGGTGCGGCTCGAGCACCACGACGATGGTCCCCATCTTCACCCGGTTATAGAGATCGATCACGTCTTCATTGGTCATCCGGATACAGCCGGAGGAAATCGATGCGCCGATATATTCCGGCTGGTTGGTGCCGTGAATCCGGAACAGGGTGTCCTTGCCGCCGGAATAAAGATACAGCGCGCGCGAACCCATCGGATTGTCCGGCCCAGGCGGCACGAAGGTCGGTACGCCAAGCCGTTCGATTTCGCTCTTGGTCGGATGCCAGGGCGGCCACTCGGTCATGCTGCCGATCTTGGCGATGCCCGACCACGCCATGGCTTCCTCGCCGACGGTGATGCCGTAGCGGATCGCCTTGCCGTCATTCATCACATAATAAAGGTAGTGATTGTCGGAATCGACCACGATCGAGCCGGGCGCTTCCTTGCGATGATATTCGACAATGGCGCGGCGAAATGGCTCGGCGACCGGGGTATTGGTGTAGCGGATCTTGGCCAGCAATTCCTTGTCGTGCGGCTTGAAATTGGTGGTGTTGGTCGCCTCGTAGGTCGTTTCCATACAACCGGACAACATCAGGCCGGCGGCCAGAATTGCCAATTTTGTTATCAGAGACGACATGATGCACTTCCGATTCAAAGTCTCGCGTACGCGCGCAAATACTGCGCTTCAAACGCCACGATTCCATTAACCCCATTATCGTCAAAACCGGTCATAATTCCAGACCTTAGATGGGTCCGTCGTGCTGCGGCGCACCGGCTGTGTCTTTTTTACCGCAAGTGCGGCGGATTTCGTCGCATTTTTGGGCAGTCGCGCAGGCACCGCCGAATCAGTGCCATTGTGCCGCCACCCCGCCGCCACAAAGGTGGACCGGCGGTTAACGTGCGGCGGTAGTCGGTTGCTTGCCGGGTGTGGATCCAGGTCCCGTCGGGGGTCTGTGTGCCAGGGTTTCGGAGTCCTTGATGTTCTCGGTTTTCGTTCCTGCTGAATTTTCGCTGAAAAGAGCCGTCGCCGCCGATCTCGCCGCACTGCCGGAAAGCGCGGTCTGGATCGACCTCGTCAAACCGACCGCGGCGGAGGACAAGGCGGTGGAGCGGCTTGCCGGAATCGCGGTGCCGACCCGCGAGGACATGCAGGAGATCGAGATTTCCAGCCGGCTCTATATCGAGAACGGCGCGCGCTATATGACGGCGACACTGATGTGCGCCGCCGACACCGAGACCCCGCGCACGACGGCGGTGACCTTCATTCTCGCCAGCCATCGCCTGGTGACGGTGCGCTACGACGAGCCGAAGCCGTTCATGCTGGTCGAGAACAAGCTGGCGCGCGCCTGCGCGCCCGGCGTCACCGGCGAAATGGTGCTGATGGAACTATTGGACGCGGTGATCGACCGCAACGCCGATATTCTGGAGCGCGCCGGCAGCGACATGGACGCCATCAGCCACGATATTTTCGAGCCCGAGGGCGCCGCGCGGACCGGCCACGCCAAGCGCTACTCGGACATCCTGATCGCGATCGGCCGCAAGGGCGATTTGACCTCGAAAGTACGTGAGAGCCTGGTGTCGATCGGCCGGGTGGTAACCTTCGTTGCGGCGGCGGTCGACGGCGTCAAATGGTCCAAGGACATGCGCGAGCAGCTCAAGACCATGCAGCGCGACGTCACCTCGCTGACCGACCATGCCTCCTATCTCTCCAACAAGATCACCTTCGTGCTCGATGCCATGCTCGGCGTCGTCAATCTCGAGCAGAACAACATCATCAAGCTGTTCTCGGTAATGGCGGTGGTCCTGATGCCGCCGACCCTGATCGCCTCGATCTACGGCATGAATTTCAAGGTGATGCCGGAGCTGGAATGGCAGCATGGCTACCCGCTCGCAGTGGTGATGATGCTGCTCGCCGCGGCCGGGCCGTATCTGTATTTCAAATGGAAGAAGTGGCTGTAGGCCTTGCACGCAACATCAGTGCACGGCCGTCATACACGGGCTTGCTTGACCCGCCTATCCATCTCCTTCGAAACAGTCGTGCGAAGAGGATGCATTGCCGGATCCCGTCTACGCCAGGGCTTCGACGGGCTACGGGTGCAACGGCCGCCGAAGCTTGAGCGAAGGCGGCAAGTCCGGCAATGACGGGGATTGCAGCCTGTCTCAATTTCTCCCGTAAAATTTGAGCGTTGGGCTGAACGTTTGTGCGACGGCTTTCTGCGATAACGCTGGCTCACGCCGTGAGGACAGCGATGGTTGAGAAAGTCATAATGCAAGGGCGAAATATCCTGGATTTCGCGCGCTATCAGGCGGACCGCAGCGCCGCCGGCAACGCGCTCGTGCTTGATGTGCGGACTTGCCGACATTGCGGTGCAGCGCTTTCCGAGGGCGAGCGCGAAGACGAATGCTCCAGCGCCTTCAATTTCGAGGCGCCGCGTTTGCGCGACGCGCCGCGCAAGTTTTATGCGGAGTGAATTTCCACTCAAGTCATTCCGGGGGCGCGCGCAGCGCAAACCCCGGATGTGCCGTTGCACATCGGGGAATCCTGAGATTTCCGGGTTCTATGCTTCGCATCGCCCCGGAATGACAAAACCTACACGTGCTGCCCGCCGTTGATGTGAATCTCGGCGCCGTTCACATATGACGACGTCTCCGTGCACAGCACGTAGATGATTTTTGCCACCTCGTCCGGGGTGCCGAGCCGGTGCAGCGGAATCTGCTCGGCGACGATCTTCTCGGTGCCGGGCGACAGGATCGAGGTGTCGATCTCGCCCGGCGCGATCGAATTGACGCGGACCCCGAAGCGGCCGAAATCCGACGCCATCTCGCGGGTCAATGAGGCCAGCGCCGCCTTCGAGGTCGCATAGGCCGCGCCGGCGAACGGATGCACCCGCGAGCCCGCGATCGAGGTGACGTTCACTACCGAGCCCTTCGCGGCCTTCAATTCCTCGAGCAGCCCGCGCGCCATCATGATGGGTGCGAAGAAATTCACCCGGAACACATGGCTCCAGGTATCGACGTCGGTATCGATCGAGCTGAGCCGGCCGCCGCCTGCGGCCTTCGGCGAAATCGCGGCGTTGTTGACCAGTGCATGCAACTCGCCGCTTCCGATCCGTTCGCGGATTTCCGAAATCGCCCGGGTGGTGTCGGCATGGTCGGCAAGGTCGACCTGGATGTGGTCCTCCGGCCCGGCGCCCCAAGGGCATTCCTCCGGGAACGGATGCCGCGAACAGGTCAGCACCCGCCAGCCGGCCGAGGAAAAGCGGATCACGGTCGCATGCCCGATACCGCGGCTGGCTCCGGTCAGGAGCAGCGTGCGCCGCGGTCCGTTGTTGCTGGTGTTGGTCGACGTCGGCATGGCGGTCCTTCAGACTTTCAATCAGGGGTAAAGCCGGGTCCTGGACCACGGCTGGTCCGGCGCCGTGCGGCGGAATTCGATGCGGTCATGCAGGCGGAACGGGCGGTCGTGCCAGAATTCGAAGCTCGCGGGCGCGACGCGCCAGCCGCTCCAGCCCGGCGGGCGCGGCACCTCGCCGAGAATGTGTTTGGCGGCGACGGTTGCGATCGCCTGCTCGAAGGCAAAGCGGCTTTCCAGCGGCTGCGACTGCTTGCTGGCCCAGGCGCCGATCTGGGCCTGCTTCGGGCGGGTGGCGAAATAGGCGTCGGCCTCGGCCTCGGTGACCGGCGACACGTTGCCGCGGATACGGACCTGCCGGCGCAGCGACTTCCAGTGAAAAAGTAAAGCCGCCTTAGGATTTGCGGCGAGTTCGCGGCCTTTTTGACTGGCGATGTGGCTGTAGAAGACAAAACCGCCGGCATCATAGCCTTTCATGAGGACCATCCGCACGTCGGGCAGCCCGTCGGCATCGACGGTGGCCAGCGACATTGCGTTGGGATCGTTGGGTTCGGCCTTGACGGCCTCCGAAAACCACTCCCCGAACAGCGCAAACGGCTCCTCGGCCGCGGTGAAATCACCGGATGTTAACGCCGTTGGGTGTTTGATGGAGGTCGTGTCCGTCATCGAGGGAGTTCCGAGTTGCGCCCGCCCGCGGCCCAGAGCGCGTTGCCGCCCCAGTCAAGGCCAAGTCTATACGAGACAAGCCTATATAAGACATGGGGACGCGTTGGCCTATCGGCGATCAGGCCGGCGGGCGCTGTGATGACATTGATTCTAGTCAGTCTCAGTGCCGGCGGCTGCAGCGTGTCCCGGACCGACGGCGCCTTCGCCCGGATGGGCGATAATGACGTGACCGGCTCCATTGGCGGGTCGCGGCCGGCCGGCCCGGCGCCGACCGAGAGCGATCTGGCCTTTGCCCGCAATGCCGCCTCCGATGTGCTGACCCGGGGTGACAAGGACGCCAGCCAGCCCTGGGAAAATCCCGAAACCGGCGCGCGGGGTTCGGTCACGCCGCTGGCCCAGGCCTATTCCCAGGATGGCCGGACTTGCCGGGATTTTCTGGCGAGCTATGTCAACGGCAACGCGGAGAGCTGGCTGCAGGGCGCCGCCTGCCAGACCGGCCGTGGCCTGTGGGAAATTCATACCCTCAAGCCGTGGCGGCAGAGCTGAACGCTGCAGCGCTTTATCGGATCATGCGCTAGAATGGGTCGTTGCAAAAATGCCACGAACACCCCAGATGTGAGCTGAGGTGGGGCGGGTAGCCCGTGGTTTAGGATCGAAAGTTCCCGAAGGAGAATTGAGGAATGCGCGACCCCTATGAGGTCTTGGGGGTGCCGCGGGGCGCCAGCGCTGCGGCGATCAAGAGCGCCTATCGCAAGCTTGCCAAGAAACATCATCCCGATGCCAACAAGAACGATCCGAAATCTGCGGCGCGGTTTTCCGAACTGAACTCGGCCAACGAGATCATCGGCGACGAGGACAAACGCAAGCAGTTCGATCGCGGCGAAATCGACGCCGAGGGCAAGCCGCGGTTCCAGGGCTTTCCCGGCGGCGACCCGCGCGCGCGCGCCGGCTCGCCGGGCGGCTTCGAGACGCATACATTTCGCAGCGGCGGCGCGGGCCCCGGCGGCTTTGGCAGCGGCGGCTTCGAGGACATCCTCAACAGCATGTTCGGTGCAGCCTCGGCGCGCGGCGCGCGGCCCGGCGGAGGCCAGACCTTTGAATTCGATCCGGGCGGCATCGCGGTCGATCTCGATCTTTCCGTCGCCATGACGGTGTCGCTGGAAGAGTCGGTCAACGGCGTGGAAAAGCGGGTCCGGCTGCCGACCGGCAAGGAACTCAACGTCAAAATCCCCGCCGGCGTTGCGGCCGGCCAGCAGATCCGGCTCAAGGGGCAGGGCGAGACCGCGCCCGGGCACCCCCCCGGCGATCTCCTGATCGCGGTCAGCATTGCGCCGCATCCCTTCTTCAAGGTCGACGGCCGCGACCTGCGCGTCGATCTGCCGATCACGCTCTACGAGGCCGTGCTCGGCGGCAAGGTTCGGGCGCCGACGCTGGGCAGCGCGGTCGAATTGTCGATCCCGAAGAACACTTCCAGCGGCCGGACCTTTCGCCTCAAAGGCAAGGGACTGCCGAAGGCGGCAGGCGGCGCCGGCGACCTGTTCGTCACCACCCGCATCATGCTGCCCGACGGGAACGACGCCGAACTGGAGGCGTTGATGCAGAAATGGCGCGACGGACACCCCTACAATCCGCGCAGCGATTTCGCTTGATCGCTGCAACAAGCCGCAAAACACGCCGGAAGAAAAAGGGTGCGGCCTCGACCGGGGGACCAGCGCGGTACAAAACCCTAGTCGAGGCCGCCTGCGTCGATCGGCGGATCGAACGCGCTACAACTTCGCGTGATCACCGGTGCGATAATGAGACGCGGCCGTGACTTGATTCCAGACTTTCAATGTCCTGATTCCAGAATTTCAATGTCTTGATTCCAGACTTTCAATGTCGGAATTGGGACATCAGCGATGAACCCCACTCATCCGCCGGTCTTTTCGGTCTGGTCGTAGACCGCGCGCGCGACCTGGGTCAGGCGCTCGCGGTCGCTGCCGCCGCTGACGACGTAGCCGACGCCGCGGTCGGCCCAGAACAGCGCGCTGTCATTATCCTGCCTGGTATATCGCATCTGCGTCGTCTCGCTGGTCGCGCGCGCGGTGTAGACCGTGAAGCGTTCGCCCGACGCGCTCTCATACATCAGGAAGGATGCCGGCCCGGCAGGGCCGGGCAACAGCCGCCCGCCAACGAGTTTCAATCCGCTGGCGCCGAGTTCGGGGGCGCGGACTTCCCAGCCGCAGCGCTTGGACAGCCATTGCTGCAGATGGGTGCGCTCGCTTCCGGGGACCTCGACCGGATGCCGCACCTCGACCACGTAGAGCCGGTGCGCGTCCAGCGCATCATCGGTGAAATTCTGGAACGCCGACGGCGCCGCGGCCGCACCCCGCGCCAGCCAGCCGACGCCGCCGCCGGCGATGAACGCCACCAGCACGGCTGCGATCGCGCCGTAGATCCATTGCCGGGGCTTGCGCACCAGGCGCTCGATCTCGAGCCGCTTCGGCACCGCTTCGTCGGCGACGGCGTCGTAACGCGCATGCAGGGCGTCGGCCATCGCGCGCCATGATTGCACCCGCTCGGCATCGTCAGGATGGCCTGCGAGCCATACCTCGACATCGCCGCGCCGCTCCGCCGGCAGTTCGTCATCGACATAGGCGTGCAGCTCGTCTTCGGTGACGGGAATTTTGGGGTCGGTCATGGTCGTTGTCTCTGTCTGGTCTTGGTCGAAAGCAATTGGTTCATCGCATACACGTCGTCACATCCACATTCTTCACATCAACATGCATAACACCTGCCATCATTTTACCCGCCGCAGTGCGGTTCGCTCGCCCTCGAGCACGGCCTTGACATGGGCGCGGGCACGGGCGAGGCGCGACATCACGGTGCCGATCGGCACGCCCTGGATCTCGGCGACCTCGCGGTAGCTCAAGCCTTCCAGCATCACCAGCAGCAGCACGGCGCGCTGCTCCTCCACCAGCGTCGCCAGCGCGCGCGCGATGTCGCGGCCTTCGGCCTCGGTCCCGCTGGCGTCGGGATTGTTGTCGTGCAGCGGCATGAATTGCGGCCGCCGCGCCAGCGACCGCCGCCGGTTCTTGTTGAGGTTGGTCAGGATGGTGTAGAGCCAGCTCCTGACGTCGCCGCCGAGAAACAGCCGTTCCGAACGCAACGCTCGCACCAGCGTGTCCTGCACCAGATCGTCGGCGATATCGGCATCGCGCGCCAGCGCGCGCGCGTAGCGACGCAGCGCCGGAATCATGGCTTCGACACTTTGGCGAAACGCGGTCATCAGGCTCAAGCCTTAAGGAAGCTCGTCCGGCCGGCGTCCCCTCGGCAAGGCGAACGCCTCATCCAGCATAACACCGAATTGGCGTGACTATTCCGGCTGTTAAGCTTGCGTCGTCAAACAGACTTAACGGGGCCGGATTTGGGCTGTACCGGCCGGAAGGGCTGGTGTACCTCCAGACTACGGGGCGGGGTCGATTGGATAAGCCGATGGCGCAAACTTCAGGACTGATGCAGGGCAAGCGCGGCGTCATTCTCGGCGTCGCCAACAACCGTTCGATCGCCTGGGGCATCGCCAAAGCATGCCACGCCGCGGGCGCGGAAATCGCGCTGACCTGGCAGGGCGACGCGCTGAAAAAGCGGGTCGAGCCGCTGGCCGCGGAAATCGGCGCCCTCTTGCTCGGCCATTGCGACGTCACCGATCCCGCCACCATCGACGCCGTGTTCGAGGTGCTGAAGCAGAAGTGGGGCAAAATCGATTTCGTGGTGCACGCAATCGCGTTCTCCGACAAGGACCAGCTCGATGGCCGCTATCTCGAAACGTCAGCCGAGAATTTTTCCAAGACCATGCTGATCTCCTGTTATTCGCTGACCGCGATCGCGCAGCGCGCGGAAAAGCTCTTGATCGATGGCGGTTCGATCCTGACGCTGACCTATTACGGCGCCGAGAAATGGATGCCGCATTACAACGTGATGGGGGTTGCGAAAGCCGCGCTCGAAGCCAGCGTGCGCTATCTCGCCGCCGATCTCGGCGAGAAGAACATCCGCGTCAACGCGATTTCGGCGGGCCCGATCAAGACGCTGGCGGCCTCGGGCATCGGCGATTTCCGCTATATCCTGAAGTGGAACGAATACAACGCGCCGATGCGCCGCACCGTGACCACGGAGGAAGTCGGCGACAGCGCGCTGTATCTTCTCTCCGACCTGTCGCGCGGCGTTACCGGCGAAGTGCATCACGTCGATTCCGGCTATCACATCGTCGGCATGAAGCGCCCGGATGCACCGGATATTTCGCTGGCGAAGGACTGACTTCTTCCGTCATTGCGAGCCACCGGGTCGCGCGACGCGCGCCCGATGATAAACTCCGCGAAGCAATCCATGGCTGCGTAAAAAGGACTGGATTTCTTCGTCGCTGCGCTCCTCGCAATGACGGGATGGAAAAATGCCCACCGTCTACTACATCCGACACGGCGAAACCCAATGGAACGCGGAAGGCAGGCTGCAGGGCGTGCGGGATATTCCGCTCAACGATCTGGGCCGCCGGCAGGCGGCGAGCGCCGGCGGCATTCTTGCCGATCTGTTCGCGCGCGACGGGCGCAGCGAAACGTCGCTCGGCTTTGTCGCCAGTCCGCTCGGCCGCGCGCGGGCGACCATGGAACTGGTGCGCGGCGCGCTCAGGCTGCCGCCCGACAATTACGCGCTCGACGCGCGCTTGCGCGAGATTGCCTATGGCCAGTGGGAAGGCTCGACGCTGGCGCAAATGCAACTGGCCGATCCCGTGCTGTTCGCCAGGCGCCAGGCCGAGAAATGGACCGTTCCGCCGCCGGGCGGCGAGAGCTACGCCGAGGTGCAGGCGCGCGTCAGCGCCTGGTACGGTGAGCTTACGGCGGACACCGTCGCGGTCGCCCATGGTGGCACCGCGCGGGCGCTGATGGTAGCACTCGGCATCGAGAGCGCCGACAGCGCCGCCGACCTGACCATCGAGCAGGGCGCGGTGTATGTATTCGGTGAGGGTGGGTTGACGAAGTATAGCTGACAGTCCGTTCCCTCCCCAACTTGTGGGGGAGGGCCAGGGAGGGGGGTAGCGGCAACGGCGGTGCCCGCGGCTACCCCCCTCTCCAGCTCTCCCCCACAAGGGAGGAGAGAGCCGACCATCTATGCCACGCCTGCGTCGTTAACCCTCGTCATTTGACGCCCCGGACCTTGCGCGTTACGACACGTCGTCACGTTGACATTTCGCACCAACGTTGCATGTCAACACAGGTCACTGGGCGCTTTCCAAAAATGTCCTTCAACAGCTTCGGCCACATGTTCCGGGTCACGACCTTCGGCGAGAGCCACGGGATCGCGATCGGCTGCGTGGTCGACGGCTGTCCGCCGCTGATTCCGCTCACCAATGAGGACATCCAGCGCGATCTCGATCGCCGCCGGCCCGGGCAATCGCGCTTCACCACGCAGCGGCAGGAGCTAGATGCCGTCAAAATCCTGTCCGGCGTGATGGCGCATCCCGAGACCGGCGTGCAGGTCACGACCGGCACGCCGATCGCGCTTTTGATCGAGAACACCGACCAGCGTTCCAAGGACTATTCCGACATCAAGGACAAGTTTCGTCCGGGCCATGCCGACTTCACCTATGAGGCCAAATACGGCCTGCGCGATTACCGCGGCGGCGGGCGTTCGTCGGCGCGCGAGACCGCCACGAGGGTCGCGGCCGGCGCCATCGCACGCAGGATATTGCCAGATGTCACCGTGCGCGGCGCGCTGGTGCAGATGGGCCCGCACAAGATCGATCGCGACAAATGGGATTGGGACGAGATCGCAAGGAATCCGTTCTTCTGCCCCGACAAGGACCAGGCCGCGTTCTTCGAATCCTATCTCGACGAGATCAGGAAGAAGGGCTCCTCGATCGGCGCGGTGATCGAAGTGATCGCCGAAGGCGTGCCGGCCGGCCTCGGCGCCCCGATCTACGCCAAGCTCGATGCGGAGCTCGCAGCGGCGCTGATGAGCATCAACGCGGTCAAGGGCGTCGAGATCGGCGCAGGCTTCGGCGCGGCCGAATTGTCCGGCGAGGAAAACGCCGACGAAATGCGGATGGGCAACCAGGGTGTCTCTTTTCTATCCAACCACGCCGGCGGCATTCTGGGCGGCATCTCGACCGGCCAGCCGGTGGTGGCGCGCTTTGCCGTGAAGCCAACCTCGTCGATCCTGTCGCCGCGCCGCACCGTCGATCGCAAGGGCACTGATACCGACATCATGACCAAGGGCCGCCACGACCCCTGCGTCGGCATCCGCGCCGTGCCGGTCGGCGAAGCCATGATGGCCTGCGTGCTGGCGGATCATTTTCTGCGGCACCGCGGCCAGGTGGGGTAGGGCGGGTTGGAGGCGAAGCCGTAACCCGCCGTTACGCCGGGCGAGATTGGCGGGGTATGCCTTTCGGCTCCGCTCCTGCAGTCACGGCGGACAGATGAGATCAATCCGCCCGCGCGTAAGAAGCCAACAGCGTCTTTTCACTGGAACCTTGGGCGCCAATGGCGTATAGTTAATGCCGCGACGATTCATCACCGTGGCGGCAACACCGCTCTTCATCCGCCAAGCGGGTGATGTTTGGGACGACTCTGAGCGCGAAGCGTTCATCGAATTCATCGCGCAGAATCCCAAAGAGGGCGACGTTATCCCCGAAACCGGCGGTGTGCGGAAGATAAGATGGACACTGCCCGGAAGCGGCAAGCGCGGTGGCGCACGGGTGATCTATTTTTATCACAGCGGAGACCGACCGCTCTATTTGCTGATGGTCTACGCGAAGGCGCGTCAGGAGAACCTGACGGCGGAGGAAAAGAAGGTCGTTCGAAAGCTCGCCGCGATCCTGAAAAGCTGAGCGACGGGCAAACGAAAGGAAAAGAAACATGAGCAAGTTTGGCAAAGAATTGATCGAGAGCATGCAACAGGCGGCAAAGCATGCCGTTGCAAAAAAAATGCGCGGGTTGCGCGTGTCGAAGGTTGAGTTGCCGGACGTAAAAGCCATTCGCCTCTCCTTGCGCATGTCGCAGCATCACTTTGCCGCGGCATATCGCATTCCGCTTCCCACGCTAAAAAACTGGGAGCAGGGACGGCGCATGCCCGATGCTCCCGCGGCCGCCTATCTGCTGGCGATCAAGCGGCGTCCGAAGGAAATCATGGAAGCGGTGGCACGGGCGTGAGGGGCGGCGCCGCCCGCGTCTTGACGTCTCTCGCCCTTGCGCCGCAAATGCGCCGGTCATGACCCCGCAAGACCAGAAGCAAATCTCCGACTGGCTGATCGACGGCGCGAGGTCGGCGGCGGAGCCGCGGCTGATGGTGGCGGAAATCTGCGAACGGCTGGTGGCTGCGGGCCTGCCGCTGTGGCGCGTCGGCCTGTTCGTCCGCACCCTGCATCCCGATATTCTCGGCGTCAATTTCATCTGGAAGCCGGATTCCGAGGTCGTCTTCGGCACCGCGGATTTCGCGATGCTGGAGTCGCCGGAGTTTCGAAGCAGCCCGCTGGCAATCGTGTTCGGTGAGGGCCGCGAGGTCAGGCATCGCATCGACGATCCCGAGAGCCGGCGCTTCCCGTTTCTCGACGACATGCGCGCCGAGGGCGTCACCGACTATATCGCGCTGCCGCTGCTTGCGACCGACGGTTCAGCGAATGCAACGAGCTGGACCACCAGGCAGCCGGGCGGGTTCAGCGACGAACAATTGGACGGTCTGCGATCGCTGATGCCGCCGCTGGCACGGCTGGTCGAGATCATAAACCACCGTCGCAAGGCGTCGAACCTGCTCGATACCTATGTCGGCAACCGCGCCGGCGAGCGCATTCTCCACGGCCAGATCCGGCGCGGCCACACCGAGGTCATGCATGCCGCGATCTGGCTGTCCGATCTGCGCGGTTTTACCGCGCTGTCGGATCGGCTGCCGGCGGAGACCGTGGTCGACATTCTCAACCACTATTTCGATTGCCAGGTGCATGCGATCAAGGCCCATGGCGGCGAAGTGCTCAAATTCATGGGCGACGGATTGCTGGCGGTGTTTCCGATCGACGAGCAGGACGGCACCATTCAGCAGGTCTGCGCGCGCGTGCTGGAGGCCGCGCGCGAATCGCGCGCCAGCGTCGAGGCGCTGCATTACCCGATCGGAGACACCATCGAGCGCTTTCGCTTCGGCCTCGCGCTGCATGTCGGAAAAATCCTGTATGGCAATATCGGCGGCGGCAACCGGCTCGACTTCACCTGCATCGGTCCCGCCGTCAATCTCGCCGCGCGGCTGGAAAAGATTGCCGGCCGCCTGCATCGCACCGTGGTGGCATCGGAGGCGTTCGCCGGCGTCAGCGCCGATGGCTGGAGCGACCTCGGCGAATTTCCCATCGCCGGCTTTGCCAAGGCCGAGCGCGTTTATGGCCTCGCCGATGAAGAGAGCCAGCCGTAGCGCGGGTTGCGCTTCGCTCTATCCGGGCGACGCATTCATTTGCAACTATTCCTCGGGCTCAGTGGTGAACAGCAGTGGATAGCCCTTGGCGCGGCCGGCGTCGGTGGCGCGCGTCGCCTTGGTCTCGGCGACATCCTTGGTGAACACCGCGACCACGCAGACGCCGCGGCGATGCGCGGTGATCATGACCTTGTGGGCCTGGTCCTCGGTCATGTGGAACTCGGCCTTCAGCACCGTGACCACGAATTCGCGCGGCGTGTAGTCGTCATTGACCAGGATGACCTTGTGCAGGCGTGGCCGTTCGGTCTTGGTCTTGACCCTGGTTTTCGGCTTGGTGACGGCGTCGATCATTCCGGCGGCACCTCCTGCGTTCCCGGATTGCCTTGCCAAGAATACCGTCTCCCGGCCTGCCGTGGAACCGGCAGTTTGCGATGGCCTCAATGCAGCGGCGGCACTGTGCGCAAATACGCGATGATATCGGCCAAATCAGATGGCTTCAGGCCGGCATAGTAGCCGTAGGCCATCGGCGGCTTCAGCGGCCGACCGTCACGCCCGACGCCCGCGGTGATGGCGCGGGCGATTTCCTGATCGCTCCAGGCGCCGATGCCGGCTGCGGGATCGGAGGTGATGTTGGCGGCGATGCTGTCAGGCGATCCAGCCGGCGCGCCCTCGCGCGGCGGAAACACCCGGCCGCCGCGGCCGAGGCCATTGCTGAAATCGGAGACGCCGCGCGAGAATGCGGTGTGGCACTCCATGCAATGGCCGATGGTCGCGAGATAGGCGCCGCGCCGGATTGGATCGGCCAACATTGCCGGGGTGAAACCGGCCTCGGCATCGGGATAGGAATCGCGCCGCACCGGGGCCTTGTACGCCGGTTCGGGCGACTCGTTCCGCACCGGCTTGATGGTGCGCAGGTAGGCGACGACGGCGTCGAGATCCTCCGGCAGCAGCGCCTTGTAGAAGTTGGCCGGCATGATCGCCGCCAGTGGCACGCCCGCAAGATGGCCATGATTGGGGCGGATTCCCTCGATCAGCGCGCGCCTGATCTCGGCATCGCTCCAGCTTCCGATCCCGGTTTCGACATCCTGCGTAATGTTCGGCGCGGTGGCGGTGAAGGCCGGCGTGACAAAGGTCAGGCCGCCGGAAAAAGCCCTCGCGGCGATCGTGCTGCCGTCGCCGTCGCGCGGCGAGTGGCAATTGCCGCAGGCCATGATGGTGTTGACGAGGTAGCCGCCGCGCTCGGCCGGCGATTGCGCCATGGCGGTTGCGGACCAGGCCAGCAGAGCGACGCAGCACAGAATACGAAACCCGGACATGACACCCCCCTCGCTGGAGTGCGTTGTATGGCACGAGAAGCCGCTGCCACAAAATCGCCCGATGGTAACGCGTCGGCTCGGATAAAGGCCTCGGTTCGGGCTAACCGGAATGTGAACGAGAAGCGATGTTCCCGCTTTTCCAGGGCGGCGTAGCGTGTCACCATCGCGGCCTGTCGACGGGAGGGCCGCTGATGCGCTGGTGTGTCTCGATCGGAGCGGTGCTTGTCGCGGGTGCCCTGGCCGGAGGAGACGTCGCGGGGGTTGCTGCGCCGAACCCCGGCAATCGTCTGGCGGAAACCAAGGACAATGCGGCGACAGTCGATGTCGAGCTCGTTCTCGCCGTCGATGTTTCCTACTCGATGGACATGGACGAACTGGCGATCCAGCGCGAGGGTTACGCGCAGGCCATCGTCTCGAAGGAATTTTTGCAGGCGCTGAAGTCGCTCCCGAACGGCAAGATCGCGATCACCTATTTCGAATGGGCGGCCTCGAGCGACCAGAAGATCATCATCCCCTGGCGCGTGATCGACGGCCCCGAAACCGCCGACGCCGTCGCCGACGAAATCCTGAAAACACCGATCCGCCGGGCTTCGCGCACCTCGATCTCGGGCGCGATCAATTTCGCGATGCCGCTGTTCGAGGCCAACCCCTACAAGGGGGTGCGGCGCGTCATCGACATTTCCGGCGACGGCCCCAACAACAATGGCGTGCCCGTGCTCGGCGCGCGTGACGCGGCGCTGGCAAAGGGGATCGTGATCAACGGCCTGCCGATCATGGTGAAGGAGCCCTCTTATTCGACCATGGACATCGACAACCTCGATTTCTACTACGAGGACTGCGTCATCGGCGGCCCCGGTTCCTTCGTGGTGGCCATCAAGGACCGCGACAAGTTCAAGGAAGCGATCCGCAGCAAGCTCCTGCTCGAGGTGGCCGGCCGCACGCCCGAGCGCCGGGTGGTCCCGGTGGCCGAGAAGGAACCGCGCGTGTCCTGCACG
>Ga0302320_10004140_pt1 | contig 33020 bp, 24 predicted proteins | sample Bog_T0_3_FD_202130 | JGI IMG/M metagenome (GOLD analysis project Ga0302320, IMG submission 202130) | Peat permafrost microbial communities from Stordalen Mire near Abisko, Sweden - Bog_T0_3 | ecosystem: Environmental > Terrestrial > Soil > Wetlands > Peat | place: Sweden: Abisko, Stordalen Mire... | reverse complement strand
TAGGCCAAAAAATTGTGGTGCGTTTTTTGAATCAAAATCGAGACTGCGCGTAACTTGGACGTGAAATTTGAACGTACTGATTAGCGGACGTCGGTTTTTAGACGTGAAATTTGAAAATTCAAGACTGGACGTCAAAAAATCGAGACTGCACGTAGTCCGATTTTTCGTCTAATTAGCCCGCGTCCGATTTTACGTCCGCTCGAACCCACCCCTCGCGCGCTCTCACCCTCCTGCAGTTTGCGGATCTCGCCAAGAGAGCGTCCGGAGGGCGTTTGGGGTGCGTGTTTTTTCGCGGAAAAAAAAGTTGCCCGTCGGTCAAGCACAAGGCGGTTTCGGCAACTGCAAGAGTGCGGGTGGGGTGGTGGGGAATAGGGGTGGGGTTTATACAAATAACTTGAAATTTATTGCGTGCTGTCCCTTGATGTGCGGGCCCGGGGGGCGCGGTTGAAACCCCTAGTGTGTCTAGAAGTCCTCGGTGGTGGTGAAGACGCGGGAGCAGGTGGTGGCGGATGTGTATTCGGAGACGCGCTGTTCGAAAAAGTTGGTCTTGCCGTCGACGGAGATGAGCTCCATCCACTCGAATGGGTTTGTGGCCTTGTAGTGCCTGGGCAGTCCCATCTCGACGAGCAGATGGTCGGCGCAGAAGGAGATGTACTGGCGCATGAGCTCCGAGTTCATGCCGATGAGCTCGACGGGCAGCGAGTCGCCGACAAAGACGTGTTCGATGGCAACTGCCTCGGTGACGATGGCGAGAATCTCCTCGTCCGAGGGGCGCATGCTGGCGTCGAGCATCGACAGCAGCAGACACGCGAAGCGGCAGTGCTCGCCCTCGTCGCGGGAGATGAGCTCGTTGCTGTGGCCGAGCGCCTTCATGAGCCCGCGCTTCTTGAGCCAGAAGATGGCGCAGAACGAGCCGGAGAAGAAGATGCCCTCGACGCACGCGTTCGCAACCAGTCGCTGGCCGAACGTCGCGTCCTTGTCGTTGATCCACCGCTGCGCCCACTCGGCCTTGCTCCTAATGCACGTCTTTGTCGTGATTGCATTCTTCATGTCCTCGAGCTCCGCCGAGTCCTGCACGTAGGTCTCGAGGATCAGCGCATACGTGTCCGAGTGCACGTTCTCCTGCGCAACCTGCTCGCCGTAGAAGCCCAGTATCTGGGTATCCGTGATCTCGGCCATGAAGCGCGTCGTCAGCGCCGCGTTCACAATCGAATCGCTGTTCGCAAAGAAGGCAATCACCATCTTGACAAAGAAGCGCTCCTCGTCCTTCAGGCGGTCCTGCCAGTCGTTCATGTCCACCGTCAGGTCGATCTCCTCCGTGTTCCAGCGCAGCTTCTGTGCGCGCTTGTAGAACTCCCGAATCTTCGTCGGCGTCCGTACCATCATCAAGTTCTTCTGGGGTGCAAACCACTCTTTCATTTTTTCTCTTCTTTCTTTTCTCTTCTTCAAAATTTCCCAATTTCTTCTACTCTTCTGCAGTTTTTGGACTGCTGCTTGTGGTTGAAATTTTTTTTCTAAAAAAATTGGGAAATTTTTGTTTTCTCTGTTTTGTTTATTTATTCAAATTTCACTGATCGTCGTGATCAAAAATTCTGGATTAAATTCCGCCTCCATCCCCCTGCCCTCTCTCTCAGGACGAGTAGCAGCAGGAGGCGCACTTGCAGGTCGAGACCCGGAGGACGTCGCCGGAGCACGGCGCGGGATTGATCTCGACCACGGAGTCGTCGCTGTAGGTGAACGTGAGCGAGCCGATGTACGCGCCGCCGCCCGCGGGCACGTTCAGCAGCACGAGGTCGAGCGACGACGCGTCCGCGGGCACGGGTCCGGGAACTGCAATCGTGAGGTTGGTCTGCGCGTAACTGAACAGCGGCGTGGCGGGGTCGATCGGCGCCGCCAGCGCGCTGCACGACGCGTTGAACGCGTAGTAGTCGCCGTAGTCCGTCGATATGTCCACGGTGTCAATCACGCCGTCATACTCGCCGCACGTCCGCGTGTACGACAGCGCCCACACGGGGTCCGCGCCCCACACAACTGCATTGAACGAGAGCGCCGTCGGGTAGGGGCCCGAGTCCGGCAGGCTCGACGCCTGGAAACTGATGCCGAGGAAGGGCGTAAAGTTGTTGCCCACGCTGTACATCTTGAGTTCCAGCCCGGCGCAGGCGTCGACCAGCGTCACCGCCACGCCCCGATTGTACGCCTGCACGCTGTCGCAGCTCACGGCCCGGGTCACCCCCGCCAGCGCCAGCACCATCGCAACTAGTAGCAGCACCATCTCAAGTCTGTAAATAAAGTCAAACCACCCCGCTCTCTGAAACACTGGGAAACTGCAAAAGAGCGTGTGTGTAAAGAAATACTTTTTTTTTATTAATTACTCCAGCAGGGGTGCTCCGCCTTCCTCCTCCTCCTTCTTCTGCTCCGCCCCTGCCCCCGCCCCCTCCCCCGCCGCCAACAAACTCCTGCAGTTGTCGCGTTCGATCTGGAGGATGTCGTTGGGGCTGAGGACGGTGTGGAGAGTGGCGTCACGCTCGTCGACATACGTGAAGCCGAGTTCGTCGAGGGACACGCGCAGCGCAACGTGGCGCCGCACGCATCCGTCGGGGCCGCGCACCGGCAGGTAGAGGACCGAGCACTGCTGTGTGCCGCGGTATGGCGGACGGGCCGGCAGTTCGCGCCACTCGACAAACACGGCCCACGGGTCCGACGGCCCGCAGCACGACACCCAGCTGCTCGTCCCGTCGTCCTCGCCCGGCGGCAGCGGCGCGTCCGGCCCGTCCATCCGCCGCGCCGGCGCATCCAGCGTCTCCGCATACCGCTCGAAAATCCCCACCGGGTCCTCCAACTGCAGGAGAGGGGGCGGGGGCGGGGGCGGGGGCGGGGGCGGGGTCATCTCGATGTCGGGCAGGAGATGCCGCGGCGCCTGCAGTGTCAGCAGCGGCGGGTTGAATGGGGGCGTCACGCGGGCCAGCAGCGGCGACTGCGGCGCGCCCTGGGGCAGGATGCGCATCGCCGCCCCGATCCCGTCCATCACCGCCGCGCTCATCCCGCCGCTGTTCCTATTCATACTGCAAAAGGGTGGGGGAGAAGCAGGGGCTGGTAGCGGAGACGACGGTTGACGCTGTTCCCGCATTATTTTCGACCAGTATGTTGTGTTTGTTTTGCAGTTGTCGCGTAAGATCACAGTCACAACATTTTTTTTCTGCAGCAAGAACGATGACGAAAAACACAGGAGCCATGACGTTTTCGGCGCCGAGCCTCGTGCTGGGGTTCATGATGGGCGCGCTGGTCACGATGGCCGCGGCCGAGGCCAAGCAGCGCTGGCCCAAGGAGTGGGACGAGATGACGTACCGGCTGTTCGGCACGTCCTCCGGCTGGCGCGACCGTCCCGTCGTCCGTTAGGCCCTGGGGGTCGCCTTCGTCGCCCCCCAGACCCCCATCTATATTTTTCATAAAAAATAAAAAATAAAAAAAATTTCCCAAAACCCTTTATTGTGCAGTTTACTGATCCTTGTGCTCGGCGAAACTGCGGACGAGGGCTACCATTGCAGCGTTTGCGCGGGCCTCTGTCGCGCGGCAGAACACGATTTTCTCGTTGCTGGCCCGAAACTCGTAGCTGTCCATGGCCCGAATCATGCCCAGCACCTTGCCCCCGATCCTCGCGCGCTCTGCCTCCGACGCGATCTCGCTGTCCGCCAGCGCCTTGCGCAGACACTGGCGCACGTCCCGCAGCGACGAGAAATACACGCTCCACCACTGGTCAACTGCATAAGGAGAGAGCACGTACCCGCGGGTCGAGAACGCGCGCAGCGCCGACAGATGCAGTCGCCTGCACAGCCGCTCGCTGGCGTCGTCGTTCGCGGGCTTCAGCATACTGCACGCAAACTCGTACTGTCGCCGCTGCGCGTGGTCGTCTCGCCGCACAGCCACGCTCTTCGGCCGCAGCATCACGTGCGGGCGCCACGTCCACAGCCGCCGCATCGTCCTGTCCCACCGCTCCTCGCTCTCGAAACACACAAACCGGTGGCCCCCGAAAACTGCATCAGGGTCCTGCAGTTCAATCGTGTACAGGCACTCGGGTTTTTCCTCTTCTTCTCTCTGCTGGCGACTCATCTCTCTTCCAACTTTCCGCGACAAAAGAATGTTTTCTCTCTCTTTGCAGTTCGCAGTTCATCCACACACTCGCCGCACGCCCTCCCGTCCCGCTCGTGCCGAATTTCCTTTTTAGGAAGTCGCTGTGCTCCGCGCCGGAATGTCACCCAAAAACTGCAGGAGAGGGGGGGGGGGGTAATAAATGCGTTGTATTTTCAAAAAAATGCGTTGTATTTTTATTGCATGTGCTCGGCGGCCAGAGGGGCAGGAAGAGGGGTTGAAAGGGGGCGACAGCCCCCTTCAGTGGCAGGGGGCGATGTAGAAGAGGTCGTCGGCGGGGTCGATGGTGACGGTGGATGCGGCGGGCCCGCGGTCGGCGTCGTCGTACTGGTGGAAGCAGAGGCGGTTGCCCGCGGCGTCGGTGACGTTGCGCCACGCGAGCACCTGCACGGTGGACATGCCCGCGCTGAGGGCCGGCGTGCTGGTGGGCGCGCAACTGCGGGGCACGGGGTCGGTGCGGCGGCGACGGGCGCGGGCGGCGTGCGCGGGCTCTGCAGTTGGACTAGGAGAGGGGGCGAAGGTGGAGCCGGCGAGGATGCAGCGGAGGGGCACGCGGGTGAGGGAGAGGAAGTAGTAGGTGATGACGGCGGCGTGCTGGTGGTAGATCTGGTTGGCGAGCGCGCCGATGTTGCGGGGCAGGTCCTTGGGGTGGCTCCAGAGATGGTCGCTGTAGCAGCTGCCGTCGACGAGCTCGCCCCACGCGGTGAACTTGAGGTGCTCGTACGCGGCGTCCTGCTGCGAGAGGGACCCGTGCTCCGCGGACTTGACGCAGCGGTTGATCAGCGACGAGCGGTAGATCTCGACGGCCGTCCCGCCCGCCGTCAGCGCGTCGATCTCGCACCCGAGAACTGCAGCGAGCGTGGCGCCGCAGGCGTGGCCCGTCAGATACACCTGGCGGAAGGGCGAGTACACGGGGTCCAGCAGCGCCACGCGGCCCGGCGCCCCGCCCGCACCCCCGCCCGCGCCCTGCTGCAGTTGGAAGGCCGCGTGGACGACGAGCTGGGACCCGAGGGAGTGGCCGGCGAGCCGCACCTCGCGGCCGGGACACTGCGCGGGCGAGCCGGCGACGTCCGAGCGGTTGCCGCCAAAGAGGTCGTTGTAGGCCGCGACGAAGAGGTCCGTGGCCGAGTACAGGATGGACGCCTCGCCGACGCCGACGGACCCGTTCGAGCGGCGGTACGTGTACTGCATGCGGTTGTAGAAGCGGGTGGACCATATCTTGGCCTCCGCGCGCTCGAACGACGCCAGCGGCTCGTCGGCCAGCTGCGGCCACTCGAAGACCGCGACGCGCCAGCCCGCGGCCAGCCACCCGGCCACCAACTGCACGAACTCGGGGTCCTCGTGCGTGCGCGGCGCCCGGGAGCGTACAATCTCCGGCTGCGCGCCGTGCACAAACACCAGCCAGTCGCTGCAGTCCGGCGCCGATCGCTTGCTCGCCGGGCTGGGGCCGGGAGAGGGGGGCGGGGCCGGGGAACTGCATATCTTGCGCCACGCGACGGGCGGCCCAGCGCCGGCGTCGGGCACCGGCTGCGCGAGGTACAGGCCCGTGTCGAGCGCGTGCGGATACACGTCGCTGCACTCCGGCGGAGCCCCGCCCCCGCCCCCGCCCCGCGCCCGCTTTGCAGTTGACGGAGGCGCCGAGGAGAGCAGCAGGAGCAGCAGGAGTAGCAGTAGCGGGAGACAGGACATCTGCAAGGGGGGAGAGAGGGAGAGGGAGAGGGAGAGAGGGGGAGAGAGGGAGAGGGAGAGGAGAGGGAGAGGAGGGAGAGGAGGGAGAGGGGGAGAGAGGAGAATAGTAAAGCGGGAGTGTGGACACTTGCTCACATCTAGGAGCGAAAAAAAAATTTGCACCGGTAAAGGGGTTGCGGCCTAGGAAAGCGCTGCAACTGCAAAAGCGCAGAGGAGAGTAGTACGCGAGCACGCTAAAGAGTAAGAGAGAAAATGTCGAAACGATTGATGGAAGATCAGGGGTCGCGGCCGATGGTGCTGGTGCAGTCGACGTTCAAGCCCGCGGAGGATTTTCTGACGGTGGCGGGGCGCCACTTTGCGACGGGGGACAATCCGCTGCTGGGGAAGCGGGAGTACAACGAGGGCCACGACATTGTGTGGACGAGCCTCGCGGACTGGGCGGGACGCCCGGAGAACATCAACCGGCTGTCGGACATCTTCATCGAGTTTGCGATGCCCCCGACGCTGTGGCTGCAGCAGATGCTGCCCGTCGAGCGCACGGACAAGCTGATCTTCCGCTACCGGCGCGTCATCTACGAGCGCAACGTCGCAAACCTCGGCGTGCAGAAGACCATTGCGCCGGTAACTGCAGCGCGTGTGGAGACGGGCGAGAAGCACGGCAAGCTGATTGCGCAGGGCTTCTCGTTCGACTATTACTCGTTCCAGCAGAACGGCGCGGACCGCATCTTCAACGGGTTCATGTCGCAGGTGTACTCCAACTTTTACGTGTCCGTGGCGGTGGGCACGATCACGGAGTTCCGCATCACGCCGAGCGCGTACACGCACCCGCGGGACCGGTATCCGACGAACGCGATGCCGCGCACGCCGCAGGACGTGTTTCGCCAGCGCCGCGCGCACTTTGGCATCATCAACAAGCGCCCGCTGGCGATCGAGTTTCTCGCGGCGGAGGTCAACGAGATGTTCGAGCGCAAGGACCAGCTGATCGAGGGCGTGATCATGACGACCTCGGACTACATGTTCCTCAACTCGGCGGACGCCGGGCGCATCTACACGCTCATATCCGGCCGCGACGCCATGTTCAACCGCTCGCGGCTGCGCGACAACTTTGGGCTCGCCATCCACCAGATCCCGCGGCTCAGCGAGTCCAACCACAACGCCGCCGACGAGCCCCTGCTGCGCTCCATCGTCGCGCGCGGCTCCATCGGCACCTTCTTCGACGACACTTACTCGATGGACCCCGAGGACTTTCGCTCCGCGTTCCTCGACTTCTGGATGGTCTCGTGGACGTCCAACGGCCGCGACCGCTACCGCCTGCGCGACTTTTTCCGCAGTTGCTTCCAATTCACGCCCATCGACGAGGTCCCCGGCTACTACTCGCCGGACAACGCGCGCGTCTACACCGAGACCAGCAGCGACCGCTCCGGCCCCGTCGTGTGGGACATTGCCAAGTGCGACGAGATGAATCTGCCGTACCCGGGCTCGCCCAACCGCCGGCTGCTCCACAACTTTTGCAGTAAGTACGACGACGTCATGCGCGCAATCAACACGCGTCCGGACGGCAACCACGAGGAGTACGACGTCATGGTGCGCTACGAGCCGAGCCTCGTCGAGCACAAGTCCTCCGAACTCAGGCAGATGCGCCACGTCCTCGGCACACACATCACGGAGACGCAGGAACTGCAGAAGACGCAGGGCCTGATGCCGGTGACGTTCGGCGGGGAGATCAACGAGTGCAAGGTGAGTGCGCGGCGGGCGATCCACCTGTACCGTACGGCCCGGGCGCGCATCTTCGCGGGGCTGACGGCCGACGAGCGGACTACGTTCAAGCGCGGGCTGCAGTGGGCGGAGGAGGTGAACTCGCTGGCCGTGGGGCTGTCAAACGATCAGATTTCCGAAATCGTCAACGCCGCTGCACCGGAGGGAAACCGTCTCCCAGTCAACAAATTCGGTGGACTCGATGTGCCTGACGGACACATGTTCACCGACGAGCTGCCGGCTGGGTACGGCAACATCAGCGGCATGTACACGTTGGCAAAACACATTTCGCAGTTCCCCGTCCAGGCCAGGGGGATGCATAAGCAGACGGCGGAGTTGCTGCCCCGATTTGTGGCGGTTTATGAGAAGGTGATCTCGAATCTGCAGAAGCACTTCGCGCGGTGTCTGGCTCTTGATCCGCGAATGTGCCCGCTGCAACACTCGGGCAAGAATGTGACTCCGGAGATGAGAGCGAAGATCGTGGCTTGGTACACGCTCTTCAGGCCATTCTCGCCGGCGTTGGTGATTCCGGGGTATCTTAAATACGCAAAGGATGAGGGCATTTTTGACATATCAAACCTCTTGACGCCAGTCCCCGTTAATTCGTCTAGAGGCGATTTTGCGGCAAAACACGACCTCGGCACCGTGGATGAAGTGTACAGAATGCTTTCAGACGTCACTAGACTCAGCGTCCGTGCAATCAAAACTTCGGAAAGAGCAAAATTATTATCTGAACTGCAAAAAATTGTGCCAGTGGATGGGTACTTCAACGGAGTGTCCTACGATTCAGTATTGTCAATTGCCGGCATTGTTGCACGTTCTTACCAAAACAGTGTGGAGGATGCTGTGAAAGAGGTATTTGACAAAACAACAAAGTCTTCGTCATTGGCAAATGCTTTTACAGCACTAATCATTCCTCTCACATCATCGTCTGCAACATACGATAATCCTACATCTCCCTACAAATTGGCACCAGCACCACCAGCACCAGCAGCAGCAGCGGCTCCCGTCCCCCCGCCACTCACAACTCTTTTTCGTTCCAGCGTGATCACAGTCAATAAAAATGGTGATAAGGTCAATAATGGAGACCAGAGGAAGAATGAAGAGTTCATAATTGCACTCCGCGAAGGCTTCAAGCACCTGGTAGTAGGACCTAAATCCAGAAATGGCACTCCAGATTTCTCTCCTCTTTCCGGCGATGGCGTCACCTTTGGCGACTATCTGCCCTCTGCAACGCCCTTCATCAATCAAACTTGGCCGCTCGTCCCGCGAACTGCAAAAGTCCACGCCAAACTCCATGCTGAATCCTCGGACTTTGCCAAGCAGGTCGAGATGAGCATCGGCACCCGGCTCACGTCCAACAGCGCGCCCTTCTGCAACGGCTACGACCCGCAGTTGCCGGCCGAGTTTGTCGACCACTTGCAGTATGCAGAGTTGTATTCCGCTGTCGCCTTCTCCGAGGACTACTACTCGGCGGTGCGCAAGACGTTTGCAATTCCAGACAAGGCAACCCCGGGCACCGAGATGCCCGACCTGCTCGTGTCGCTGATCACGCACCCCGTGACGGGCAACCCGTTCTCGCCGAGCAAGGACGCGAAACTCAGCACCTTCGAGCGCCGCTGGATCGAGACGCACCTCTACGACTGCGAGCTCGCCGTCGCCGCCCGCGCGATGCTGCTCTGCGAGATGAGCGTCCCCGCGCTCACGCAGTTGTACGACGGCGACATCGACCCGTGGCTGTCCGGCTCGATCCTGCGGCCGTTCGAGACGCAGCACTTCCACTCCTTCATCTTCAACGCGTTCGGGCGCCTCGGCACGACCTACATCGGCAACGAAAACTCGTTCATGAGCTTCCAGACCGCCGCCAAGCAGTACGACTTTGACGGCGAGCTGACGCACGGCACCGTGATCACCGCCCAGGAAAAGTTCTTCTGGCAGGAGGACGCGCGCGGGGGCTCCGACCTCGGCGGCAAGGGCAACGACTTCATCTGCAACCATCCCAACCTCGCCATTCCCTACAACATTGCGAACCCCGAGTCCGAGAAGTGGGCCATGGACCTGCGCAAGTTCAACGGCAGGGGCGAGGACCTCGGCAACTGGTCCAACGTCGCCGTGCTCCAGGGCAAGGAGGCAACTGCAGAGTTCCGCGGCGTCTGGGACCTCGACATCACCGGGTCCTGGAACAGCTACGGCTTCGTCAACGAACTGCACGACTACCACGAGTTTGGGCGCACGCGCGACGACATCATGTTCGACGGCGCGCCGTTCGTCAACTTCATCCACCGCTTCTACCGCATGAACACCGAAAACAACAACGCCAACGTGCCCGTCGAGTATCTCAGCTTCGAGCAGAAGGCCAGGACCAAGCGCTTCAACACCCACTGCAACATGTCCTCGACCCTCCACACCACCCGCCACCGCCTCTCCCTCACCCTCGAGGGCACCCACGCCTGGGGCAGGGAGGACGTCAACTGCAGGACAATCCAGACGTCCCGCGCCACCGTCGGCTTCTAGTACTGGGGGCGTCTTCGTCGCCCCCAGACCCCCTACTGGGGGGCGCCTTCGTCGCCCCCCCCAGACCCCCAACCCCGATCCCTGCAGTTGAAAGAGGCGACAGAAAGGGAGCAAGGAGGAATGGAGAAAGAGAAAGAGAGAGAGAGAGAGACCCTTTGAAACGCATAAATAAAAACAGACTCATTTATACAATCCATCAATCACCTCCATGCGCCTCATTCAACTGCAGGGATCGGGGTTGGGGGTCTGGGGGGCGACGAAGGCGCCACCAGTACGTTTGAAGATGAAAAAAAAAATTAAAATTGTAGAGGGTTTGGAGCGCCGCGGGGCGAGAAGATCAAGAGCACGTCTCCAAGGCGCATATTTTACACAAACACACACTCCTTTTGCAGTTGAAAGATGGCGGCGTTACTTGCAGGTGGCGGGGCGGCGATTATGGGTGGCGGGGCTGGGGGAGGGGCGGGGGCGGCGGGCATGCGCGAGGTGGGGATCAGCAGCGCGGCATTCTCGGCGGGCATCGTGCCGTTCAGCGACTTTGTGAAGTCGGTGCGCGACCACACGCCGATGGACAATCCGGAGCTGGGCCCGCAGCTCTACAACCAGGACAAGGCGATCATGTGGAGGAGCTTTACGGACGACGTGGATGCACACACGGAGCTCATGGACATGGCGATCAGGGCGTACATCGACTACGGGCTGAACAACATCACGCTGGGGCGACTGTACGAAAGCGTGGAGGACGAGCGCACGACCTGGCGCTCGTCGACGGTCAAGATGGGGCTGATTCCCTCGAGCATCCACGTGCGCAAGACCATTGCGCCGACGTTCTACTACGAGCAGATGGTGGCCGAGGGCACGTCGAGCTACACGTCGCGCGGGGTGACGGCGGACTACTACGCGCTGAAGACGGACCCGTTTGCGCTCGAGGACTTTGACGCCAAGTTCCGCACGTCGCTTGCGGACATCAACGCGCTGTTCATGATGCTCGGCATGGAGGAGCTGATGTCGACGCCGGACTACATGCGCGCGCCCTCGCAGTTGTGGGCCGGCAAGTCGATGCCGCAGACGGTCGAGGACGTGGCGCTGCGCCGGCAGGAGACCTTCTGCTGCATCAACAAGAGCGAGCATGCGATCTACCAGGTCATCCGCGACGCGAACGCCGTGCTGACGCAGCAGGGCGCCAACTACGCCGTCACGGACATCCTCATGTCCCGCACGGACCCCTTCTACCTCATGCACTGCATCGAGTCCGAGCTGCGCTTCGACTATGGCGGCGTGGGCGTCATCACGAGCCGCCAGAACAGCCAGATGGCGTCGCGCATCGGCGACGTCAACGTGCTGACGTGCCCGTTCATCGAGACGACCGCCCACAACACCACCGACGAGTTCATGCTCATGCGGCAGGTCGCGAACGGGACCATGGCGCGCTGGCTCGACACCACGGTCGGCGTCGTCCAGCCCAAGGACTACCGCTCGTGGATGCGCGACATCGAGTACTGCGACTGGGAGCGCGACGACTGGGTCCGCTACACCTTCCGCGATTTTATCGAGGCCGTGCCCAACTTCCATCCCGTGCACGGCAGCACGCACCCTTCTGCAGTTGCCCGCAGCGAGGACCGCCGCCGGCTGCCCGCGGCAACTGCAAGAGACAGGAGCGAGCACGAGAAGATGTGGAGCGGGTATCTCGACGTGGAGACCTACGGCAGTTTCTTTGCGAGCGCGGAGAAGACGGGCGCGGACAACATTGTGCGCACGACGGGGACGCGGCTGGAGGGCAACGAGCGGGAGCTGGACCCGGAGGCGCGCGCGGTGGACTACGAGCTGGCGAAGGCGGCCGGGGCGCCGCGGACGGACGGCAGGGATGTGCGCTCGCGGACGTGGTTCCCGTGCATGTTCATCGGCGAGCGGCACGACGAGTCGATGCCCAACGCGCATCTCGGCAAGCTGTACGACAGCGTCGCCGCGTTCCTGTACGGCGGGCTCACTGCAGCGGAGCGGCGGGCGTGGGCGGATGCCATGCACAAGATTGCGACCGCCACAAACTGGCACCTGATGGCAATCAGTGCGAATGCTGCAAGCGTGGAGGCAGCGAGGGTTTCTACTGCCGGGCTCTTGGAAGAGATCAAGCGGGCGGCCGGCGGTGTTGCAGTTGGGTTGACAGCGCCGACAACAGGGTCCGGAGCGAGTGGAGGGAGCGGGGGATTAGGTACAGGGTCGGGAGAACTGGCACCAGGAGTAGACCAACCTCCTGCAGCATCAGCATCAGGAGCGGCGGGCGGATCAGGGAGTTCAGGGGGCGGGAGTGGAACTGCCTTGTTAGAGCAAGCGTTGAATACTGCCAAAACTAATTCAAATGCAGCAAGAGCGGCATTTGAGGCTGCGTTCACAGCAATGGAGAATGAAACTTCAAAATTGACTGTTGCAAAAGAAAAGGCAAAAAAAAAACGTCTCGCAGCCGTTGCTGCTCAAGCAGCAATTCCAGCAGATGAGGATGACGACAATTATGAAACGCTTGCAGCTGCTTATGAAGCAGCCAAGACTGAGTATTTATCTGCAGTTGCTGAGGAAGACGCTGCAAAGAATTTGTATGATACATCTGCAGAATCTTATGAACGTGCTCGAATTGAGTTCGGACGTCTCAGAGAAAAAGTCAATGTTGCTCAGGCTGCCCTTGATGCTGCTATCGCAAATGAAGAAGCAAGCAGCAGCAGTGGTGGTGGATCTTCTTCTTCTTCTTCATCTTCATCTTCTTCCTCTTCTCCGCCTTCTCCTGCTGTCGCTCCTGCTGCTGCCGTGACGTCGCTCTTCATCGAGTACCTGAACTCTCTCGCAGACAACCGCGACTTCCGCTCGGCCCTGCGGCAAGTCGCGCAGCGGCTCGGCGAGATGGCGCTCGACCATCCGCTCGCCTCGGGCCTCTGCGACTTCCCCTACGCCTACGACAACCTCTACTTCACCGAATTCATCAAAAACAAAAAAAACCCGCGCGACGCGTATCACCACCAAGGCGTTCCCTTGTGGGCGCTCCCGCTCTTCAACTTTGCAGTTTCGATACTGCACCACCGCGAGCACTACACACTGCACAACGAGGCGGAGGCGCGGGAGTCCGGCGTCCGCTCGGTGCGGGAGCGCACGACCTCGATCGTCCGGCAAGCGTGCGAGCGCAGCAAGCTACTGCGGGGAAGAGCGATCTACGCCAACGTGAAGGAGCCGCAGAAGCAGCACCTGCTGAACGCGCCCGTGTTTGTGCCGGACCGCGGCCAGAAGATTTCGACGTTTGTGATGCGCCTGCTGCGCACGTTCGAGCTGGCGCCGGACCACATGTTCGCCGCGCAGGTCCTGCTGTGGACGCCGAACCGCGTGCAGAACGTGCAGCGGTTCTACGACTGCAACATCATGCTGCCGTGGGGCGGGATCAATGCGCGCCCGAACGAGCGGCAGTGGGCGTACAGCATGGTTGCGTTCGCGCTGAACCCCGGGCCGGTCGGCATCCACTGGTACTCGCGGCGCAACGTGTTTTCGGGCTTTGGCGCCGGCGCCAAGCAGTTCTACGTCCAGATGGACCAGCGCGTGGGCTACGTGGTGAACAAGCCCGCCCAGAAGCTCACGATGGCCTACGTGCGCGCCGGCGCGCATCTCGGCGGCTGCGACAGCCGCTACATCGACCAGCGCCAGCGGCTCACGCGGCGGATGAGCAGCACGGCGTTCCTCGAAATGATGGCCAACGGGCAGGGGTCGACGCTCGCGATTCTCGGGTCGTGGGCCGAGGCGTGCCAGCCGCGCGGCCTGCCCAACGTCGTCTCCCTGCTCGGCCACCATCTCTACCGCGACTACGTCCGCGAACTGCCGTTCGGAGACCAGTTCAGCACCGAGCAGGAGCGCTTCCAGTTCAGCGGCGTCGCGTTCCACAACTTTGTCCACCGCTGGGTCCAAAACGGCGTCACCATGACTGCAGTCGACCCGACCAAGTTCAACTTCAACCAGCAGTCCCTCGCGCGCCAGCAGAACTTCACCATCAAGCAGGGGTCCGTGCGCGTCTACTGCGGCACCACGGTCTCCAAGCAGCGCGTCACCGACAGCTGGCACGAGTGGGGGCGCGTGATGCCCGGCCACGCGCTCGTCAGCTGCGGCAGAGCCGTGCTCAAGATCGGCGAGCAGAAATCGTGGCCCGGCGAGGCCCGCGACCTGCCCCGTCTCACCATCTAAATGGGGGGTGCCTGCGGCACGCCCCCATACCCCCCTCCTTCTCCGCCAAGTGTAATCCGGAGAATGCGAAGAAGAAGAAGAAGGAGGGGAAGAAGAGGAGAAGAAGAAGAAGAGACCAGAGAAATAAAAAGGACGCCCTCGTCGACACTATTTTTTTATACACACGCTCGAAATCCCACCCCCACACCCCACCCCACCCACCAGCAGTTGAAAGAAAGATAGCGCTGTCCTGCAACTGCAGGAGAGTGTGGGCGGAAGGCGGGGAAAAAAATTAAAAAAGTAGACGGTTCTGCAGTTTGCAGAGGAGCGAAAGATCGAGTGGAAAAAAAGGGAGCAAGTTGAAGAAAAATGGCAGCAGCAGCAGTGGCAGCAGTGACGAACATGGGCCAGGTGGGATACACAAGCAGTGCGCTGGGGAAGCGTGGGTACCAGGAGTCCGGGATGACGGGCGGGGAGCGAACTCTGTCGCTGAATCTGGACGCAATCAACTCGGGCGCGAACTGGGAGGAGGCGCTGGCGACGTTTACGTCGAGACAGAACCCGCTGATGGGCGCGCAGGACCGCCAGATCAACCACCCGATCATGTGGGACTCGTTTGCGGACTGGGCGAAGAACAACCCGATCGTGCTGAGCCAGCAGTTCCAGCTGGGGTTTGCGCAGTCGACGAATCCGATCTACCCGCTGTTTCCGATCCGGTTTGACGACCGGCAGATCATCGAGCAGAACGTGATCAAGTTTGAGAGCCAGCCGGCGGACAACGCGGTGCGGAAGACCGGCGCGCGCAAGATCGGCTACACCGTGGAGTCGCGGAGCCAGAAGGCCGTCTTCACGGCGCAGTCGCTGTCGTACGACTACTACGCGCAGCAGGTGGGCGACAGCGACAATGCGCAGATTCTCAAGCTGATGCTGGAGAATCTCTCGGCGAACATCACGGCGTGCGCGTCGATTGCAGTTTGGGGCCGCTTTGCGAACGTGCCGTCGGGGTACCGCGAGCCCAAGTATCTGTTTCCGGGCCTGAGTGCGCCGCCGATGACGCCGGAGGCCGCGCTGAGCTACGAGCGCGAGACGTCGTGGGGCATTCTGAGCCGGCGCCCCCAGGGACTGCGGGACATCCTGATCAAGGAGAATGCGATCCTGTCGCAGAAGGGGTACAAGGCGGCGCGGATTCTGACGACGGTCGAGGACATGGAGTTTATCGCGACGCGCGACCAGACGATGCTGTCGAAGGAGTTTGTGGGCAGCGAGGCTGTGCGCAACGCGCATCGCACGAACAAGCAGCTCGCGTATCTCGGCGACGTGGAGATCATTGCGCTGCCGATCGTCGGCCGCGGCGAGCACAACGTGTACGACGACAACGTGTTCCGCGCGCAGGCAACTGCAGGAGGCTTCTTCCGCTTCATCGACGTGTGGTCGCGCGAGATCGAGCCCGAGAACTACATCTCGTACATGTCGGACATTGAAGCGTGCTCGTGGCAGACGCGCGCGTGGGACACGTACCGCTGGACGGACGCTGCGCGGTGGGACGTGCACTTCCGGCCGCTCAACAAGGACCTGGACCCCGTGCACGGGATCACGCCCGCGAGCGACGAGGGCCGCATCGACCGCGAGTTCCTGAACAGCATCGGCGAGCGCCTCGTGGCGGCAAAGTACTACCACCAGCTCACGGACACGGACTACGCGGGCAGCAAGTGGGAGTTTGACGTGCTGATGCGGCACAACCCAGATGCGGACGAGTCAGGGCCCGGCGGCTCGAAACTGCCGCTGTATGCAGTTGCATGCTACGGGGAGCTTGACGAGCGGCTGACGTCGACGGCGGTGCTGCAGTATGCGGCGCGGGCGCTGCTGCGGGCGGTGAAGCGGCAGGCGCAGATGACGGACGAGGACTGCAAGGCGTATGAGGACGGGCTGCAGTTGATGCGCGACCTGTCGAACATGAGTCCGAGATACGACTTTGCTAACGCGTGCACGACGGAAAGGAGATCTCTGTCTGGTACAACTGTGATGTCGGTGTTCAAGCCCAATAGATGGGGTGGCCCCGAGTTCCAAAGGGATGACGACAACGGATTTCATCCGGGATATCTGGAAGGTTTGGGTACTGTGTCTGGCTTCCTGACGATCGTACACGAGTTGGAGAAGACGCCTGAACCAGGAAGGTATAAGAAGGTCAGGGGAAAAAATCCGGTGGTTGTCGAGAAAATCGAAAATGACACCGAGTCCCACAGATCACTAGCTGCCGGCCAGACATACGAGGACAAGGATGATGTGATTGCAAAGGTGTTTGCATTCGTGGATGTGTTTTCGCGGATGACCAACGCGCTGATGACGATTCTACACGACCACGTTGCCTTGTCACCAAAATCTCTTCCAGAATTCAACATTCACGACGACATCAGCCCGCATCACGCGGCGATGATCGTCGCGTCGCAGTTCCTAGTCGGTCCGGTCCAGCCACCTCTGATTCGGACACTATCAGACGAGATCATTCAATTCCACCTTTCCAAAGAGTTTGCAGAAACTAGTTATGATTACGATTATTCTCTAATCGACGCCAGCGGAGATGTGGGGGTTGCCACCAACAACTTTTACGAAGACTACGACACCTCGATCGTCTCGACACTCTATGGCGCCGGGCCCTTCCTCGCCCGCAATGTCCCGACCCCGGCCGCCAGCTCTCAGGTGGCCGAGTGGAAAAAGCAGGTAGAAGCCGGAAAGGCGCTGGCGATTCCCGGCTCGCTGAAAATCACCGCCAAAGCCGAGCCAGACTTGTATCCCACCAGCAACACCGGAACTGCAGGAGACGTGGAGTATGAGAAGATCACATTCATGAAGAACTCGATCACGAAGATCGAGAGCATTGTGGGTAAAGACAGACTGCATCGGACGATGGTGCACGGGCTTGCATACCCGTTCGCCGGACAGACGTTCAAGTATCGCAAGGACGCGACAACATCCGAAGCGACGCTGCAGTTCACGGACATGGACCGGCGGTGGATGTACTCGCACACGCTGGATCCGCTGCTGGGGCTTGCGATGCGCGCGCTGCTGCTGACGGAGATCACGCTGCAGCAGAACGAGCTCTTCTACACGCAGGACATCCCGCCCATCATCTTCTACACGATCGCGCAGCCGACGCAGCAGCAGTACATGCGCTCGCTGCCGGTGCTGGCGGACGGGCAGATCGGCGAGCTCGTCTTCAATCAGGCGGACTTTGACCAGATCGTGTCCTGGAGCGAGGGCGGCAAGTTCTTCCACGTTGAGCGCAACATCGGATTCATCCCCTTCATCGCGTCCGGGGACCTCTTCCACATTGCGCTGAACGTCAAGGGCGACCAGCTGCTCGGCGGGTCGGGCGTCCACTGGACCAACGAGGGCGTCTCGCGGCAGAGCGCCGACATCTGGAAGCGGCAGGTCACCGACCGGCTCGGGTACGGGCACCGGCTCGGCAACCAGTCCAACGTCTCGATCATGCAGTCTGCGCGCGACGCGTCGAGCACGCGGCCGATCCCCATGTTCGACATCCGCGGGCGCTACTTTTCGTACGACTGGTTCACGCGCTGCGTGACCGACGGGCGGTCCGACGTCCCGCAGTTCCCGCGCAAGAACCAGGCGCTGTATCCCGGGCTGGCCGTGCTCAACGAGGCGTTCCGCTTCCCGGCGTCGCCGGCGCCGCCCGCCAGCTTCCACGAGGTCACCTTCCGCTACCTGTCGATGCAGCGCAACCGCACGGGCGCGTGCTGCCAGATGACGCAGCGCGTGTACTCGCCAACTGCAACGGACGGGGGCGTGAACAAGCGGCTGATCCAGTCGTACCACGTCTGGGGCGAGACCGGGCCCGGGTGGGCGTCGATCGCCGAGTCCACAAACATGCTGCGCATCGCCGACAACTTCCGCGGCGCCCCGCGCCCTTACTTCTAAAATGGGGCTAGCCCCCATGCCCCAATGGGGGGCGCCTTCGTAATGGGGGGCGCCTTCGTCGCCCCCCATACCCCCCTCAGAGATTAAGCAAAAGTACTGGCGTCGCCAACGTTGAAATAAAATTGAGAAAAAACAAACAGATTTTTTTATTGTCAAACTGCAGAAGAAGGGGCGGGACCACCCCTCTCCTTTACACATTCCGTCTTGCAGTTCTGAGGGCTCTGTCGATTATGCGCGTGGCAGCGCTGATGTTGGAGGTTTGATTTCCGGGGAGAAACTTGTCGAAAGGGATGTCGTACCAAGTGAGAAAGGTCTCTGTTTCGTCGAGAGGGTCCGGTATCTGCTCCTCGGTGATGCTGAGGCCGAATTCTTTATCAGCGTAGTTGGCGAAGACGTAGCGTCTAAACTCGTCGGCAGAACCGTCCGCAGGGAAGATGAAATTGAAGCGAGCGTTGGGCAGATCGAACTGCGCGAGAGCGATATTCCGCTCTTTTCCGAGAGACAAGATTATTTTTGAGGCTCGATTCCTGATGTTTTCCATTTCGCCAACATCAACAGCCGCGTATGAATTGTCCACAAGCGACCTGTATTGAGACGCGAGTTTCATCAAGTCCTCGATATCCCGGCGAAATTCGAGGCTGAAATTCCCAGACGCGTAACCTGTCACTGCATGCTCGCCCGATAGCGGTCTGGCCTGCGTCGTAGGCTGATTTCCCATACTGCAAGACAATTGGCAGCGCGTTCAGGATCACGGGCGAGACCGATAAACTGCATGTAAAGTGATTAAAAAAGACTTTTGCTTTTAATTCAAATATTCCCCTCCTCCCCCCCCTCTCCTGCAGTTTCACTGGGCGTCTGGCTTGGAGTCGTCGTCGTTGTCGGCCCTCTGGCGCTTGCGCTCGGGCTCGTCCTCGGCCTCGGGCTTCGGGTGCGGGTCCGCCTTCGGCTGGGGCTTGGAGAAGAATTCCTGGATGAAGATCATGGCCCCCTCCTTTGCCTTGTCGGCGTGGAGTGCCAACTGCGAGAGGTTGACGTCGCCGAAGAAGATGTGCTCTATCCCGGTCTCGTCGGTCCAACTCCCGGGATATGCAAACAAGGCGGCCTGCTTCACTCTCATTTCGTGGCCCATGGGGCCGTTTTTTGCGCACTCCTCTTTCGCGTAGTCGAAGACCTCGCTCGCCGTCTTGTAGTCGGGGAAGTCGAATACTTGGTCGTAGTGACTGTTGACCAACCGGACGCGGCCGAACTTGTGCTTGCCCTCGTTTCTCAGAGCCCTGACAAGCCAGTCAGCGGCGTGCAGCAAGGCCTTTTGATCTTCCTTATCCGTGGTAAGCCAGTAGAGCCGATTGATTGCGACGAGGTGGCCGAGCGTCTCTTCCGGCGTGTAAACTGCATCGTGCTGGCTGACCCCATTCCTCTTCCTATACTCCGCCCATGCCAGATGCGCTGGCATCCCCTCACCTGCTGCCGCTCCACTCCCTGCTGTTCCAGCAGCAGCACTGTTCCCGTCATTGTTCGTTGTTCCCGTTTCGCTCATTCTTTTTTCTTGTTGTGTCTCTTTTGTGATGACAACTGCAAAAGAGAGTTTGAAAGGTGTAGTTTGACATAAAAACAAGTTTAATTAAAACACGTGTCCCCACCCCTGCCCCCACCCCCCGCCCCCTCACGCGCGCACCCTGCAGTTGTGCTAGTCGAAGTGAGGCCGCTTGGCGGGAGGGGGCACGATGCCGCCGAGATCGACGCCGAGGCCGTCCGAGTCGGCGTACGGGTTGGAGCGCTTGGCAGCGGCGGGGAGGTGGATGGGCCGCCGCGCCTGCAGTTGCTCGATGATGTCGTAGCGCACGGGCAGGCGGCGGTTGAAGAAGTTGATCATGGCGCTGAGGCCGATGGAGAGGGCGCGCTGGACGTCGTCGTGGCGGCCCTCGATCTCCTTGCCAAACTCGTCGAACATGCCGCCGACGTAGCGCATTTCGCGGTTGTTGGGCTTGCGCTTGACGTACTCGCGCATGTTGCCGATCTGCGTCAGCAGCAGTTCAACGGCCCCCTGCGCGCCCTTCGCCTGCTTCTCGTTGACGCTCAGCACGTCGTGGGCGATGCGCATCTTGTTGTACGACACAAAGTGCTGCAGCCAGTCGTCGGCGCGCAGCTTCGACGGGTGGTCCGTCTTGAAGCCGATCTTGCCCGGGTCCTCGTAGAGCACGGCCGAGTTGCCGAACGCGCGCGTGTTCGTCACCAGCTCCGTCAGGTGGTCGTGCTCCATCGCATAGTTGTTCTCGAAGACGTACAGGATCGTCGCGTCCCGCAGCAGCTTGATCTCCCGCAGCCGCCGGTGGTGCTGCACAAACGCCTCCCGCAGCTGCTTGCCTGTCTCATCGTCATCGTCATCATCACATTAGTCAAACTGCAGGAGAGGGTGGGGTGGGGTGGGAGTGATGAAGGGAAAGAGGTAGAAAGAGAATAGAAACATAGTGTGTGAGTGAGAAAAAAAAATGAAGCGCGCCGTTTCTGCAGTTGACGAGTCCGCGCCGGCAGCGGCGGCCGCAGCACATTCCGAGCCGCGGAGCGTGGGCAGCGGGCGGGCGTCATCGTCTGCGGCGGCGGGAACTGCAGGAGGTGTGGGGGGAGGGGGAGGGGGAGGGAGAGGGGTGGGGGTGGGGGTGACCGGCGAAAAGGCCAGCGAAATTAAACGCGTCTACGCCGCATATCTGTCGGAGGAGAGGTGTGGGGTGAGTAAGGAGATGATGCGGCAGCAGCGGGCCCACTTCTTCCAGGACGAGCTCTACCGCCTGCTGACGGACAACGGGACCACGGCACGCGAGCACGACGAGTGCCTGCAGGCGCTGAACCGGCACGTGCGCCTCGCGCGCGGCGGGCTGCAGTTGGACGGGGTGCTGCAGTATCCCGCGGAGCGGAGCGGGATTGCGCGGATCGTGGAGCGGTACATGGGCGAGGTGCTGGGCTCGCGCGACCCGCTGGCGAAGCGGGCGTTTCTGCTGGTCGCGCTGCGGCTGAGCCCGTCGTACGTGGCGGTCTTCTGCCCGCGGGACGGCGCCAGCAAGTTCCTGTGCAACCCGGAGAAGATGGCGCGGTTCGTGCAGGGCGCGGACACCGAGTTTTCGACCGCGTTTGCGGAGTACATCGTGTCGACGACGAGCAAGGACATGTTTGTCGCGCGCGCCACCAACGAGTGGGCCAGCATGGAGCCGTGGGCCGGCATGCAGCAGTGGAAGGCCGTCTCGCCCGTCGCGTCGTCGCTCGAGATCAAGATGCTCACGGGCCAGCCCGTCGACGCCGCCGAGCGCCGCATCGCCAGCCAGTACCTGCTCCCCGCCTCCGGCACCGAGGCCATCCGCGCCGCCGCCGCCTCCGCCGCCCTCACCCCCGCGGCAACTGCAAAAGGGCTGGGGGCCGGGCCCGGGGCGGGGGCGCTGATGGTTTGCAGTTCCGGGGCGGAGGGGGTTGCGGGCCTGATGGGGAGCGGGGACGGGGCGGCGCTGGCGGCGGCGGCCGCGGACGAGCACAGCGCGGCGTGGCAGTTTGCCGAGGGCGCGTACGACGACGACGCGGCCGGTGTCGGCGGCGAGCAGGAGTAGAGCCGTCGGGTGGAGGGAAGTGGGAGGGTGGAGGAGGGGGGAGAGGGGGGAAGGAACTTACCACGATGCAGCCGGAGGGGCGGTCAAAGTAGAAGGAGACGATGGCGTAGGCGGAGTGGTTGTTGCCGGCGTAGCTGCGCGTGGACCCGGAGGGGTCGCACGAGACGAAGACGTAGCGGGGCGGGATGGCGGGGTCCGGGAAGGGTGTTGTGCGGATGAACTCGATGTCCTCGGGGGCGATGAACTGGCGCGCGCTCTGGCTGACGCTGCCGAGCATCTCGCGGTTGAACTTTTCCATGTTGTTGGACATGGCGGCGCGGGCGATGACGAGGGACATGTTGTCCTGGTGGTGCGGACGCATGAACAGGCGGTGCACGCACATGATGGTGGGGTTTTCGATCTGGCGGCGCTTGCAGGCCGGGCAGTTGAACTCGAAGTCGACGGACGTGCAGATCGGGCTGCCGTCGGGGAGCCGCGCCTTGACGATGTGCATGCCCCGCGACTCGGTGACGGGCGGCGTCGACGCCATCACGAAGCACGCGTTGTTGTTGAGCATCGGAATGATCCCCGCGTCAAACACGCCGTCGGAGATGAAGTTGTACTCGTCCACGAAGACGAACACGCCCGTCAGGCCGCGAGCGCTCTGCAGTCAATCGGCATGGAGGGTGGGGGTGGGGGTGAGGGTGGGGGGTGAAAGGCATGAGTTTAAAAAAAATTTTGGCGGGTGTTTGGTCCTCCCCTGCAAAGAGCAAACTGCAATAAAAGCGTCGAACGTAACCACATTTTTCTTTCAACTGCAAGAGAGTGAGGGCGAGTGGAAGGGAAGATGGAACCAAGCCTGTTGCCGCACCGCCGCCCGCCGCACCTCCCGCCGCGCTCTCCTGCAGTTATCGCGCCGGCGCTTGAGATGGTCCCGGCGGGGCGGATGCGGTCGCCGTGGAAAGCGGGCTGGGGACGGGACGACGCCGCGCCCCTGCGAGGAGAAGGCATCCCTCAGAGGGGGGTATGGGGGGCGACCCAGGCGCCCCCCATGACAAAGGCGCCCCCCATTGCGCCCCCCATTGCGCTGGCCGGGGACGACGTGGAGACGCAGGGGATTGAGCGGCGGCTGTGGAGCGAGATGAACGACGACGAGGTGCTGGCGGGGTGCGTGCGGGAACTGCGGACGACGAATTTCGTGGCGACGAGCAAGCTGAAGCTGCGGGGCGCGAAGCGGCTGGCGGACCGGATCGACGTGGTGAACATTGCGCGCGGGGACTTTGCGTCGATCTACCACCAGTACACGTTTGCGGCGCTGATCCGCCGGATTGCGGAGCCGGACACGACGCCTGCAGTTTACGCGACGGGGACGGTGGCGTGCATGGGGGCGAAGACGCTGCCGGACGCGATACTGGCGCTGGAGATGCATGCGCGGGCGCTGAACCTGACGGGCATCAACTGCGAGCTGACGACGGTGCAGATACACAACGTGGTGTCGAGCGTGTTTGCGTTCCGCGTGGACCTGCAGAAGCTGCACGACACGTGGCCGCACATGGTCAAGTACTGCCCGGACAAGTTTCCCGGCGCGTCGCTCATGTGCTCGCACCTGCCGCTGGAGGAGCCGACGGAGACCGTGTTTGAGATCTTCGACACGGGCAAGATCAACATCACCGGCGCGAAGAGCAGCGCCGAGATCATCCGCGTGTACAAGTACGTGCACCGCAACATCCTGTCGCACGTCCGCGTGCGGGAGACGACGGTGCTGGCGCTGCGCGCCCCCGGCGACATCGAGCCCGGCGGCGCCAACCCCAACCACCACACGCAGCCCGCGCTGCCGGCGCCGCACGCCCCGCCCCGGCTCCTCGCCCCCGCGCCCTTTGCAGTTGCCGGAACTGCAAGAAGGGGGCGGGTGGTGGCCGGCGGCGCGCGGATCCAGATCATCGAGGCGCCGGAGTGGGATGCGGACGTCGGGCGGGCGCGCGGCGGCGGCGGGGCGGCGGACGTGAATCTGGGCGAGTTCTACAGCGCCGACGACATGGACGAGCACCAGATGACGTCGATCCTGATGGACGCGCACGCGAAGCACATCGCCGAGCAGTGACAGCACAATAAAAAACAAACTCAATAAAAACATTGATTCTCTACTTTTCTGTCAAACTGCAATCGTCGTGAAGCATGTCCGCCGCCGAGCCGCCGCCCCACCCGCCGCAGTACAGTCCGGACATGCCGGACGCCTCGAAGATTGCGATGGTGCTGGTGCCCGTGGTTGTTGTGCTGGTGACGCTGGCGTTTGCAGTTCGCATTATCGGACACCTGTTTGCGACGACGATGCAGTTTGTGTCGCTGTTCGCGCCGGTGATTCTGCTGGTGGTCGCGATTGCGTCGATCAACTCGGTGATGATGGAGAACTGCCTCGTCGACGGGCGGTACGTCTGCCGGCTGGACCTCGCTCAGAATGTGCTGTATTTCGCCAACGCTGCGATGCGGCTGGTCACCACCTCGCCGTTTCGGGCGTTGCTGGACCTCGCCGGCGTCTCCAACGAAACCCTCCTCCTCTGGACCATCAGGTTCTTCGGCCATCCCCAGTAGCCCCTTCAACTGCAGGGCGCGGCGGCGGGAAATGTGTACACTTGATTGATTGATTGATGACTGACTGACTTTAATAAAAAAAACAAGAACAATTTCGTTTTATTAATAATTATCACCACGCCGTAATCTATCCTTCGCTCTCGTCCCCTGCCCCCCCTCCTCTTGCAGTTGGCAGGAAGAGCGCGGGGTCTGCGGGCCGCGGGGTGATGCCCTGGGCGGCGTGGACGGCGTCGACGTGCTCGGCGGCCGCGGCGGGCACGTAGTACTGCAGGTTGAAGAGGGAGGCGATCTCCGCGAAGCGCCGCAGTTTCCCGGGCAGCCCGTGTGCACACTCCCAGTAGGCGCGAGCCGCCGCCAGCTCGCCGGCAGTCCACTCGGCGGGGAAGAAGGCGACTGCAAAGAGCATCCAGAGCCCGCCGCCGCCGCGCGTCCGCTGCGGCCGGGACGACGGGTCCGGATGGTTGTGCAGTGCCATGGTTGTGCGCAGCGACGCCCGCCCGTGGCCGACGTACGCGCGCATGCTCTTCGAGCGCACCCTGGCGCGGACCTCGGCGTCGGCGGGGTGCCCGATGTGCATCACGTACACCTTCTCGAGCGCGGCCTCGTCCTCCTCGTCGCCCGGACGCACTGCAGCCCAGTATCGGCGGCCGTACCGCAGCCCGCGCCGCCGCATCGCCTCGCGCACGGCCAGCAGCCGCCGCAGCAGTGCCGGGGGCGACCCCGCCGCGACTCCCCGGCCGGACCCCACTTCAGGCTCGTCCGCACTCGCCGCAGTGGCGATGGCTGCGGCGGCCGGCAACTGCAGGAGCCCGGGGCGGGGGCGCGGGTTCGCTCCGCCGGCGCCTCCTCCTGCTCCTCCCCCACCCCCGCCCGCCCGCCGTTTTGCAGTTGGCTGGGGCGGGGCGGGATCGAACTGCGGGGTGTCGGGGGCGTGCTGGAGCGGCGGGCCGGTGTCGACGACAATGCCGCTGGAGCGGGCCAGCAGCAGCGCGTGGCGGGACAGGGTGTGCGTCATTAACGATGGTGAGAGAGGCAGCGGGCGGCGACCGTAATTGGGAACACGTCGCGGCCGTCTCTGCAGTTTATTGAAAAAAGAAAAAAAAGCCGCGGGGAGGAGGCTAGGACGGGGTGATGAAGTCGGTGATCTCGAGCTTGACGTCGAGAAGGTGGCCGGCGGCTGCGATGAGTTGAAACATCTGCATGATCTGGTTGTTGATGACGAGGGCGCGGCTGAGCGTGGCGCAGGTCTCGATGCCGTGGAAGGTCGCGGCGGCGGTCTCCTTGGGCATGAGGGCCATGATGGGCACCTGCGGGATGACCATGATGTAGTGGACGTTGTGTATCTCGCCGCTGCCGGAGTGCATGGGCACGTAGTATCCCGTGCGCATGCGGTAGAAGAGCGGCAGCACCATCGAGCGGAAGGAGGGCACCTGCTGCGCGTACAGGTCCTGGTACCGCCGCAGATTCTCGTACACCCGCACCGCAATCTGCGCCACCATCTCCCCATGCGAAGGGGGGCCTGCGGCCCCCCCTCGACCCCCCTCGCCTCCAGAAACTGCAAGAGTGTGGGGCCCGGCGGGTGGTCTGAGTGGGGGGTCGAGGGGGGGCCGGAGGCTCCCCTCGTGGGGGTCGAGGGGGGGCCGGAGGCTCACCTCGTGGGGGTCGAGGGGGGGCCGCAGGTCCCCCTCGGTGAGGAGGGTGAGGATGAGAGCGTTGTTGGTGGCTCTCGCGGCACGCGCCCGCGCGCTGCTTGCAGTTGCCATGGGCGGATGGGTGGTTAGGGCGAAGGTGCGGATGCCGTCGGCGGCCGCGGCGCGGATGTCGGGCGCGATGCCGAACTCGGCAAAGTAGGCGACGTCCGGCGGCTTCTGCGCCAGCGTCCACAGCGCCCGCGCCATCGCCGGATACTGCATGTTCGGCCGCTGCATCTTGCGCTTGAGCATGCGCGTGATGGCGTCGACCGCGGCGCGGTACTCCTTCAGCGCATTCTGCAGTTCGCGGCGGCGGCGCTCGTGGGACTCGACCAGCAGGGTGTACGCCTTGCGGGCGTCGGCGAGGGCCTCGCGGCGCATGGCGGCGGCGAACTGCTGCGGATAGGCGCGGCGCGCAGCGGCCGAGGCGGGGGCCGCCGAGGGGTCGTCGACGGAGCCCCCGGTGTTGCGCATGTAGGGGCGGCCTACGGTCTGCAGTGCGAGGTGCGCGCCGAGATCGACCCCCGTGACGGGACACATGTGCTGGCCCGCGGACTGCAGGAGCGTGTGGCGGGCGTGGCACAGGGCACCGCACGCGTGGATGTTGCCCGTGATGCTGCACGCGTAGAGGTCGCGGAAATTCCACGAGTCCCCCGGTGCCGGCGGGACGGCGTGCGGGCAGCCCGGGCCCAGCGGACACTGGCGGCCGCGGTGGCCCCGGGGCCCGTCCGGCAGGTGCTCGCAGAACTGCGGGAGGCAGATGTGCACGTTCTCGTCCATGAACGGGGCGGCGAGCGCTGCCAGCGCGCGGTCCTCGGGGTCCACGTCCTCGTCCTCCTCGGCGTCGGTCGCAAGCGGCGTGCGCACCACCATGTCCGTGGACGGCCCCCCGCCCCCGCCCCCCGCCCCGAAGCGCTGTGCAGTTCGCGGGAGGCGGTAGACGCAGACGTCGACGGGCAGCGCGCGGCAGTTGACTGGGAGACACATGTGCCGCGGGTTGCGGATGAGCCCCGGCGCGGCGGCGCGGTACGCGTGTTCGATGAGATCGAGCAACTGCCGCGGATTGCGGAAGCGGGAGGCCTCCTCGGCGCGGGCGTGCATCTGCGCGAGCATCTCGACGGCCGTCTCCGGGTCCGCCATCGCCTCGGCAAGCGTCTTCGGCGGAGCAACACCACCACTCATCTTTTGCAGTTGGCGGAGGGACAAGGAGGAAGATGAGAGATGGGAGGATAATCAGAGAAATTGATGTTTGGTCTGTTTTTATTGCTGGCGTTCGGGTATGCTCTGATCCAAGTTTCGACTGCGGAAGAGATCGAGTTCGGCCCTCGCCTCGGCAAAGCAGGTGGCGACATAGGCAGCGCGCTGGTCTGCAGTCATGGCCGACGCACGTGCAAACACCGCCGGGTGGACGTCGATGAATACCGAAACGTGTTGGTCAATGAGCCTGTCAGCGCCGACGGCCAAGAAGGGGCTTATACAAATCGACGACCCGCACATCAGCCGAGCGCACAGCACGAACATAATTCGCGAATTCGTGTCCATCCCCGCCTTCCACTCGATCATACTGCTGCCAAGCCGCCTCACCGGGTTCCTGCCGTCGAACTGCTCCTCCGCTGCCGCCTCCGGCGCCGCCTCATCCCTAATTTCAGACATGTTTTGTTGATGTTTGTATAAAAAAGTCACTCAATTTTTTTTATTTCTTTCTTTTTTTCTTGTTTTTCTCCTACTTCACTGCGCCTGTCTCCGCTGGGAGGCTGGGCGCTGCTGCTGCGACACTTTTACTCGTCCGCAGGAACTGCAGGGGCGCTGGCGGAAGGGGCCGCAGGCTCGGGTTCGGCGGCCTTCTCTTCGTAGTCGCTGATCTTTATGCGCTTCCTGTCCGGCTGCTCCTCCTTCTCCGCTTCCTTCTCTGCCTCCTTCTCCGCGGGCTTCTCTTCCTCATCCTTCTTCTTCTCCTCCTCCTCGGCCGCCGGCTTGTCCTCTCCCTCTTCCCCCTTCTTCTCCTCTTCCTCCTCACCCGCCCCCTCTCCTGCAGTTTCCGGATCGGCGTCGGCGTCGGCGTCCTCCTGCTCCGCGTCGGCGAGGGCGGCTTCGGCAGCGGCCTGGTCCTTGCGGCTGACCCAAGTGCCGTCCTTCTTCTTCCCGGCGATGGCCTTGAGGTTCGAGATATTGTTTTCTCGGCGTGCTTCGCGGGCGGGGATGTCGAGGATGTCGTAGTGGTAGGCGGCGTAGACGTAGAGCAGGAGCCGCGCGGCGTTGAGGGTGCTGGCGGCCTTGTCCTTGGCGTCGGCGATCGCGTTGAGCTCGCGCATGCAGAGCCTAGAGCCATGGACATCGACCGTCGCGCCGCTGGCGTCCTTGGTCTTGACGACGATGGCGAGGAAGCGGCGGGCGTATTCGAGGATGTCCGTGACGCGCTTGCCCTTGCTCAACTTTGACAGGGACTGGGCGTCCGTAGGCACGATGCTTCCGCGGGGCCCATACTTGTTGATGATCGCGAACATTGCAACTGCCTGAGCGTGCTCCGGGGTGTGGAGCCCCAGCTTCTTCTGCTGCTTGTTCATGTTGCCGGGGTCGACGCGAGAGCGGTGGAGCACGCCCGTGAGCTTGTCGACGATCGCCTTGAAGCCCTTCTTGCGCTCCTCGGGGTCCTCGCTCATGATCAGCTTCGCGTCGCGAATCTGCTCGAGCAGCGTGAGATCTTCGCCTTCTGTGCGATACTCGGGCACGACGAGGTCGCCGTCTTCCCACGCGAGGCCCGTAAGCCCGATGACTGCCTCGATGATCTTCTTCGCGGCGTCCGCGCTGATCGGCTTCTTGGTGAACTTGAAGTTTTCGGGCTTCGTGTTGTACTTGCTGTCAATCTTGTCGCTGTCCTGCTTGCCCTTCCCCTTGCCCTTGCCCTTCTTCGCCGCGCTCTCCTCCTCCACGTCTTCGTCCTCGTCAAAATCTTCTTCTTCCTCCTCCTCCTCCTGCTTGCCCTTCCCCCTACCCTTCCCCCCGGCTCCTGCAGTTGCCTGCGTGTGCGTGCGCTTCAACTGCGGGGGCGCGGGGGTGGTGGCGGGGGCGGGCTGCTGCTTGGCGGAGGTGAGGGCGGCGGTGAGGCGCCTGATCTCGGCCTCCTTGGCGGCGTTCTCGATCTCCAGCTTCTTCTTCTCCTTCTCGAGCATGGCGTAGAAGAGCTTCTCGTAGTCGATGCCGCCGGAGGCCTGCTTCTCGGGCAGCGCCAAGTGGTCCGCAAAACTCGGAGCCTTCTGCTGAGCACGGACGGGGGCGGGCGCCTTCTTCTTGGCGGCGGCAGGCGCTGCGACAACTGCAGTGCGCTTGGCGGCCGGATGGTGGTTCTTGGCGAGGGCCGGGGCCGAAGGGCGGGCAGCCATCTTCGGCACGGGCGTGTATTCGTGCTGCCAGGCCTCGTCGTCGACATCTTCGTCCTCCTCCTCGTCCTCCTCGTCGTCGATATACTCTTCCTCGCCGTCCATGTCGTCTTCATCCTCCTCCTCTTCCTCCTCCTCGCCCTCCTCGTCCTCGACCTCCTCCTCCTCTTCCTCGTCGTAGTCCTCGTCGTCGTCTTCAATGACCTCGTCGTGGTACTTGGGCTTCTTGGGCGCCGCCGGGGTCTTGGGCTTCGGGGCGGGCGCAGTCTTTGGCGTCGCGGGCGCGGCCTTGGTGGGCTTCGTCGGGGTCTTGGCGACCTCCTGCTTGGGGCGGGGAGCGGGAGCTGCCGCAGCCTTGGCGGGTGCGGCGGGGGGAGCCTGCTTCTGCGGCGCGGGCGTCTTCTTGGTCGCCGCAACTGCATCGCTCGCGGGCTTGTCCTTCTCCGCGGCGGCCTTGGCCTTGGCACCACTGCCTGCTGCCGCTCCTGCCGCTGTCGCTCCTGTCGCTGTTCCCGCGGTCACTGTTCCTGCTGCTGCTGAACCTCCAATCTTCCACTGTTCCTTGTTGATTAAGCTAGAAAACATCTTCGCTGTGTTTTTGTGTGTTGACTGTGTTTTGTCTGTGTGTGTTTTTTTGTTGTGTCTCTTTTGACATCGCAGGCAAAATAGAAACCATCATGCTGTCGAAAAAATTAAATTAATTTTTTTTCACAGCATCACAGGTCGATTGGAGAAGCCGCACTTCCTGAGGGGGTCCTTCGGCCGGAGGGGAGCCTGCGGCCCCCCTTCCAACCCCCATCCAGACCACCCGCTCTAATATGAACCGCCAACTGCAATGCGCGCGGTCTGGCACGAGGGGATGGTGCGCGTGTCCTAACCACCAGCCCGCCCGCTCCCTCTCTCATGCAGTTTGAAACTAGAATTGGGGAAAGAGAAAAAAAAAGAAAAAAAGAGTACTGATTATTGTCCAGCAGAAAAAACAGAGACAACATTTTTTTCGACGACTTCACGACAATACAATGGCAGAGACAACGCAAACCAACGGAACAGTGACGACGAAGACAGCAGAGGCAGGCAGCGAAGACGGAGCAGCAGCAGCAGAGAGACAGCACTCGGCCGAGAAGACCTTCAAACTGCAGCGCGTGGTCCCGGGCTCGGCGGCGGCGGGAGGCGCAAGCAGGAGCGGCAGCACCGCCAACTCCCCGGCCCTGTCCACCCGCGGCCTGCAGTTGGCGGACCCGTCGCCGACAACTGCAGTTAAGAGGCACCGGGACGCGCTGGCCAGTAGCCTCAGCGAGGCCGCGAGGCTGCCGCCGCGGGCGCTGGCGGGCCCGAGGGTGTCGCCGGGCGGCGCGGCCCGATCTGCGGCAACTGCGGAGACGAGCCGGGCGCGCGCGGCAGCAGCGGCAGTGTGCGCATGCGGGTGCGAGCGGAGCCCCTGCTTCGAGCTGCTGCCGCAGACGATGCACGGGCTGTTCTGCCGCGGCTGGATTCTCGACACGACGCCGCTGTTTCTGTGGGCGCCGGGGGCCAGAATCTACCGCATCGGGCGCGTGTCGTCGTCGTCGGGGTGCTGGGCGATCTGCGACCTGGAGACGAACCGGGAGTACAGGACGGTGCAGGCGTGGGGCGAGGAGTATGCGACCGAGATGAAGGTCCTGCAGGCGGGCACAATGTGCGTGCAGGACATGCTGATGCTGACAATCCCGGCGAACTTTTCCTACTACGAGTGGATCACGTGCGGCACGCTGGGCACGCTGCGGGAGCTGGCGCGGCGCATGCGCGAGGAGCGCTTTCCCGGCGGCAGCGGCTACGCAACTGCAGACCTCTCGCTCGTGCAGTGGTCGGCCATAAAGGTGTTGACGCACGAGGACATTGTGCGGGAGATGGAGGCGCGGCGGGCGGTGAATGCGGCGCGGCGGGCGCTGGCGAGGGTCGGCCCAGAGTGGCAGGGGCTGGCGGAGACCCTCGTGCAGTCGATCGTGACGCGCGAAGAGTACACGAAGGCGGTGATGAAGCAGCAGCCGCCGGTCCTGCAGCCCCTCGAGAAGACGCTCGCGGCCCTCCAGCAGAAGTAACCAGATAACTTAATAAAGAGAAATCAATCATTTTTTTGACAATTTAATTCAACGTTATTTTTCGTTCTCTCCGAGGGCCTCGAACTCGTCCAAGATTCGCTTGGTGTGGTCGTAGAGGCCCGGATCAGTTGCCACTGCCTTCTGCTGCGCGAGAGCGATCTTCAACGCTGCGACGACCTCCTCCCTCGAACAATAGTCGTTCGGATGCATCTTCTGGCCGTCGACGAAGAAATAGTACTTTCCGATCACAGGAGATGGTTGAGACATGTTTGCAGCGTTTTTCTAAAAAAAATTCATCACTGGTTTAATTAAGTTGATCGTAAATTCGTTTCTCCGTCAACTGCAGGAGAGCGGGCGGGGGAGAAGGGAGGGCGCTAGCCGAACTTGAAGAGGATGGCGGAGAGCACGAAGGTGAAGGTGAGGATCGAGAGGGAGTCGCGGGGGATGTAGGCGATCCACGGCCGCATGATGAGCGCGCGCTCCCGCTCGTACCGGTCGGTCTCGATCTCGATGGCAATGTTGTCGCGGGTGTCGGTGTCGAGCAGCCCGGTGCCCGTCTGGCGCTCGGCGACCATCCGCAGCAGACACGCCGCGTTGAAGTGGATGTCGATGCGCCTGATCTCGCGCACCAGGTCGAACCGCGGCAGGCCCTCGAGAATCTCGAGCACGACGCTCACCTGGTCGGGAAACGGCATGGAGCGCGTCGACTCTTCGAGAAACTGCTCCCGCACGCGCTGCATGCCCACGGCCTCAAAACCCTCCTGCAGTAGCACAAACACGGCGGGCTCCGCCTGCGCTCGCGGGGCGTGGGACTGCAGCGGGCGTTCGACGGCCGCCCGCGCGATCGCATGTGCCGTGACGTTGATGGGCGTGTGCCCCTGCCGCAGCCACCCCGCCGACATCGCCACCATCTCGTGCAGCAGATTGCTCTTCCTCGCCGTCGGCCGTATTTCCATTGTTCCAACTGCACGAGAGAGGGAGGGGGAGAGAAATGACGGTAAATGTTGTTTCTCTTTTGTCAAAGACAGCACAAACACACACCGCCCAAAACCAGTTTTTCTTTTCGAGTGATGGCAGCGAGCACGAGTGTCGGCGAGCGGGGCAGGCAGATCACCCACGAAGCGACCCACCCGCAGCCGCTCCCGTTTGCAGTTCTCGTGCTAGTGTTCGTGTCGACTGCGGCACAGTTGGGGCTGATCGTGTGCGCGTACATGGCCTTCCGCGAACTATGAATAAAAAATAAAAAACAGCATGTCTAAACACACTCCCGACGCTCTCTTTGCAGTTTTTATTTTTTTATTTTTTCGCCGTGCGCTAATTAGAAGCCCTCGTGCAGTCTCGATTTTTCGACGCGCAGTCTTGAATTTTCAAATTTCGCGTCGAAAAACCGACGTCCGCTAATCAGTACGTTCAAATTTCACGTCCAAGTTACGCGCAGTCTCGATTTTGATTCAAAAAAAGCACCACAAAATTTAGGCCAAAAAATTG
>Ga0302320_10004138_pt1 | contig 33034 bp, 28 predicted proteins | sample Bog_T0_3_FD_202130 | JGI IMG/M metagenome (GOLD analysis project Ga0302320, IMG submission 202130) | Peat permafrost microbial communities from Stordalen Mire near Abisko, Sweden - Bog_T0_3 | ecosystem: Environmental > Terrestrial > Soil > Wetlands > Peat | place: Sweden: Abisko, Stordalen Mire... | reverse complement strand
TTACTCGAGAGGCTGGCCGAGCGATCCGAGCCCATGGCCGTGATCATGGTCACCGCGCAAGGCACAATCGATAGCGCGGTGCAGGCCATGCGCATGGGCGCGTATGACTACATCACCAAACCGATCGACACCGGCCGCTTGCGAACGATTTTGCAAAACGCATCGACACTGGTGGGTTCGCGTCCGGAACTGGAGACCGCGCGTCGAAAACTGCGCGACTCCGGCGCTCTTGGCCAACTTCGCGGCGCCTCGCGCAAGATGCAGGAGATCTTCCGGCTCATCGAATTGGTTGCGCCAAGCACCGCGTCGGTTTTGATTACCGGAGCCAGCGGTACGGGAAAGGAGTTGGTGGCTCGCACCATTCATCAGCTGAGTCCGCGGCGCGACCGGCCGTTTGTAGCCATCAATTGCGCCGCGATTCCGGAAACGCTGATCGAAAGCGAAATCTTCGGGCATGAAAAAGGCGCGTTCACCGGCGCTTCGGAGCGCCGCACCGGCTGCTTCGAACTGGCCGAAGGCGGCACCATCCTCCTGGATGAAATTGGAGAAATGCCGGTTGGAACGCAGGCCAAACTGCTGCGCGTGCTGGAAGACCACAAATTGCGCCGCTTAGGCAGCAAAGTCGAAACGTCCGTGGACGTGCGCGTCCTCGCCGCTACCAACAAAGTTCCGGACGACGCCGTAGCCAGCGGCGAACTGCGCAGCGACCTCTATTACCGGCTCAACGTATTCAATATTCACATGCCTCCGCTGCGGGAGCATAAAGAAGACATTCCGGATCTGGTGCAACTTCTTCTCAGCGAAATGAGCGCGAAGCACTCGCGCAAAGTCGCTGCCGTGAGCGAAGCTGTGATCAACCAGTTCACCAATTATTCCTGGCCGGGCAATGTCCGCGAACTGCGAAATACCATTGAACGCGCCATCATCGTATGCGACAGCGGAATGATCGAGACCAAGCACTTGCCTCCTGGATTCGGCCAAGCGCCCATGCGCACCGCCGCCAACGATCCCGATGCCGTACGCCTCGGCGTAGGGACAACCGTGGGCGAAGCGGAGAAAATGCTTATCCTCAAGACCCTGGAATCGACGGGCAACAACAAGACAAAAGCCGCGGAAATCCTCGGTATCAGCCTGAAAACTTTGCACAACAAATTGAAAGAATACGGAGGAAGCTCTCAGGATGCGGCGGCCGAGAAGGAGGAGGGCCAACAGTGATCAGTGGCCAGTGGTCAGTGAGCAGTAAAACTCTTTCATTTCGTCATGCCATGTCCGCCTTGCGCTTCAACTGGCCACTGATCACGGCCCACTGACCACTGTTTTTAAACTGACCACTGCATTCGTATGCGCCGCAAAACCATCATCGTGCTGGCTATTACCCTTCTGGTGACGGTGATGGCGGCTGCGTTCTCTTATCTCTACATCTCGGAGATTCTCGCCGATCAAATCAACGAAGCCTATGAAGGCGCGGATCGCCTCACCAAGCAACTGGCTTATTCCGCCGGAGCGGACCTGCCGGATTTAAGCAGCACGCGCGTCGATACCAACAATCCTGAGGCGGTGCGCAGGGCCCTCGCCGAGTATCTGCCCATGGATACGATTCTTCTGAATGGCCTGCAATCGGATCGCGATTATTGGCCTTATATTTACGATGTCTCGATCGTTGATGCCAATGGAAAAGTCTTGCTTCACACCAATCCCCAGTCGGTCGGCAAACAAGCTGTGCAACGGCCGGATTTCATCGTCGTTAAGAAGGCGAAATCCCGCAAGCAACTCCGCATCGTTTATAACCCGGCAACGGTTTATGACGTAAGTTCTCCGCTGCTGTTGAACGGATTGCCCTTTGGCAGCATCCGAATCGGCGTTTCTACACTTTTCTTGCGCAGCGAAATTGAGCCGCGCCTGCTGCGCGCGGTTTATTTTTCCATCGCCTCCATCTTCGCTTCACTGCTGCTCGCCGCCGGCGTTTCGAATCTCGCTCTCGGGCCGCTGAAGGAAATCAGCCGCAATCTCGATAGCGTGAGTTCCGGCGCAACCGATCTTTCGGGCGACGAATCCGAGCACGACGAACTTGGACTGGTCACATTGAAGATCGCCAATCTCGGACGGCAGATGCGCGACAGCCGGGAAATTTTCTCCGCCTTAAAAGATAACGTCGATCAGCTCATGTCGAAATTGCAGGATGGCCTGATGCTGTTCACGCGCGATTCCCGCGTGGTGCTGGTAAGCGCTCCGGTAGAGCGCTTTCTGGGCATACCTCGAGGAGAACTGCTGGGCCGGGCGGTTAAAGATGTGTTCTTCGGCGACTCCGCCCTCGGCTCCGCCGTGCGCGAAGCTTTTGAGCGCAGGCGTCCACTCTCCGGCGAGTTTATTGCCGCTGCCGGGCGGCATGTGCAAGTTTCTTTGGACTTTGTGCATGAACATGAAAAAGATACGCAGATCGGCGCGCTTCTGATTATGCGCGATGCGGAATCCGTGCGCCGTATCGGAGACGAAATTGAAATGTCCCGCCGCCTTTCGGCCAGCGGACGTGTCACTGGCGGCGTGGCCCACGAAGTAAAAAATCCCATCAATGCCATCGTGCTTCATCTGCAACTTCTGCAGAACAAACTGTCACTGCTCGATCCCGATACGCGCCGCCACATGGATATTATCGGCAGCGAAATTCATCGCCTCGACCGTGTCGTGCAAACTCTTGTCGACTTCATGCGCGCCCGCGAGTTGCACCTTGAGGAGATCGACTTCCGCGATTTGCTCGACGAAGTCGCCGGACTTGCCGCCCCTGATGCCGAACAACACGGCGTAACTGTCGCTCGCGACATATCGGACGCGCCGCTGCCGGTTAAGGCGGATCTCGACTTCATCAAACAGGCGCTGCTCAATGTCGTCATCAATGGAATTCAAGCCATGCCGCAGGGAGGTGTGCTAACAATTTCCGCACACCGCGAAGAAAATTTTGCCATCGCCGAAATTCGTGACCAGGGCATGGGTATTCCTCAGGATGTGCAGGACAAGATTTTTGAGCTTTATTTCACCACTAAGAAAGATGGCAATGGCATTGGGTTAGCGCAAACCTATCAGATCATGCAGTGGCATTACGGCTCGGTCGAATTCAATTCCGTGGAGGGAGCGGGAACGACGTTCCGTTTTCGTCTGCCACTTTCGGCTTCCGCTCTCGATTCCGAACCTGAAACTGCAGCACACTCGGAAATGTAATACTTACAACCGAATTCGGAAGCGGCGTACGATGTGAACAGTATTTTTACTAAGAAATTGAAATGAATCGGGCCACCATTTTCGGACTACTCCTGTTGAGTTTTGGTTGCATCGCCTGCGGCGCGCAGAGTACGGCGCAGGCCTCAGCGGGCACTAATCTGCCGGGGGAGCAGACCCAGAGCAATACTCCGGCCCCAGCGGCGCAAACCCAGCCTGCGCCCAGCCCTCCAGTGAATCAAGCTGCGCCCGCGGCCAACCAGTCTCCCGCCGCGAAGAAGCGCCACAAGAAAAAACCATCCACTTCGAATTGCCCGACCACGGATGCCGGAGCAAAGACACCTGACGCCAGTCGTCCCCAATCCGCAAATCCAACGACCGCCGCTTCCAATGCGCCTGGAGGCGCGACGACACAGCCCTGCCCACCTCCGAAAAAAGTTGTCCAAAACGGAGGATCGAGCGAGCCTTCGATCCAACTTGTTGGCGGAGAAACCGCGCAACAAACGGCGCAACAGCGCTCTATCGACGAACTCACGGCCGCGACTGCGGAAAATCTCAAAAAGCTGGAAGGCCGACAACTCCCGCAGACCCAGGAAGACACCGTGAAGCAGATTAAACAATTCATGGAACAATCAAAAACCGCCGTCGCCGCCGGGGACCTGGAGCGCGGCAATAATCTTGCGACCAAGGCGCGATTGTTGTCAGATGAACTAGTGAAACCGTAAGCTTGTCCCCGCAACTTTATTCGATAAGTGTAATGGGCCTGATTCCGACAGCTACTGCGTCAAGCTGCAGACTGGTAGAATTCCCCGCATGGCGAGCAGGCTCATTGGCATCCCGTCCCGTCTCTCATTGGCTGTGTGCGGGCTGATCTCCCTCCTGCTGAGCCGAGTGTACGTCGCCCTGCGAGCTTTTGATCCGGCTTCCCGTGGCAGTTGGTCGCTATTTTCCGTAGCGTTGATTGCAGTGGGAGGACTTGCACTCTTTATCGCTCTAACACCTAGCTCTTGGGCTAGGAGGGCATTCAAGATCGAACCTGACAAATCGACTTCAGTTCCCATCAAGATGCTCGCGGGCTTTGCGTTTGTTTCTTACCTCGTAATTGTAGGGCTGTTCTTCGCACCGCTCAGATGGCATCCCAGCTCCCAGTTTTTGTTTTTGCTATGTCCGGGGTGTGCTCTAACCATCACTGTTGACCCATCGCTAGGGACGGTATTGTTGGGTCTCGCTCCTGTGAGCGCGGCTGTTTATGGCTCTCTCGGCGGTTTGTTGGGATATGCGTCAGTCATCTTCCGCAAGGGCAATTGACGTAACATCGCCATATCGCTCCTTGGACAAGCAATGCCCTCACTTCCCTTTCGCCCTGGCCGCATTCACCTTCACCAGTAAGTCCTGCGAAATCTGTTGCCACGGACTCTTGATCCCCGCCCCCTCGCCCAGCACATCACGAGCCTCAGTCAGCTTGCTCAGCTTGGCGTAGGAATATCCCAGACCGTAGAGAGCGCGAGCCAATTGTTGATCGTCCTGCCCTTTGAGCAGAGCAACCGCGGCTTTGAGTTCAGGGATCGCGGCGGCGGTCTTGTCCTGCTTGAACGCGTAGGCATAACCGATAATGGTATGCGCCACGCCGGCGGAAAGTTTGTGAGATTTATCCGCGTCCGGCGCATCGGCCTTCGCCGCTAAAATCGCCCTCTGCGCATAGGTAACGGACTTAGCAACGCTACCGGTTTGCTTATCATCGCCGTAGAAATTGGCCAGCAACAGGAGTGCCGGCAGCGAGTTCGGATTCGCCGCCAGCGTCTTCTCTCCATACGCCACCAGGCGTGTCTGATCGTTCAACTGCCCCAGCGCGTACAGGGCATAGCTGGAGATTTGATCCTGATACTTCGACTCCGGATACGCTGCGGTAAACTTCTCGATGTCGGCCATGCGACTTTTGGCGTCATCTTCGTTGGCAATCACGGCGAAGCCAGCCGACTCTAGAAATTCGCAGCTATTCTTGGCCGCGTCTTTCTCTTCCGCAACCTGCTTCCTAAAATCGTCGTCGCTGGTGCCCTCAGGTTTGGACTGCTTGCCGATAGCGCCGCAAACTGCTCCACCCTTCACGGAATACTCAATGACCTTCGGATTGTTTTTCGCCTGTTGGGCGACGTTGCCTTGCGAGACAAGAATATCCAGATTGCTGGGCGCACCGGCCAGTGCCTTATCGCCATAATCCATCGCTTTATTCAGGTCGCCGGAAGCCTGATACGCCTGCGAAATTTGCCAGTTCCCATAGGCCACGGCTGCGGGATTCGATGAATACTTCTGCACGAAGTCCTGATACATGGCAAGTTTTTTCGCCTCATCTTTCTCGTCGGCGATCAACTGCAAGTCGTGATCTTCCGGCGAGCCTGCGCCGAACTCCATCTTGCTTCCTTGGGAATGCGCTTGCCCGGCCAGAAACAAAAAGCAGAAGAAAACAAGAACCAACAACGACGCATAGCGTTTCATCAACCACCTCCACGCAAAAATAAAGAGAATGGATGTCAACTCCAACAGCAGCGGAATCCTAGCGCCGAACGAGAAAGGAAGCAAGAAAAGAACAAAGAACAGTGGGTAGTGATTAGTGGGTAGTGGGTAGAAAAAACGCGTGGGAGCAAAGGCTTTTACTACCCACTAGCCACTAGCCACTACCCACTAGCCACTACCCACTGCCTTCCTCATTTAATCTAGACACATGCGTTCCATCCTTGGCCGCGGTCCGCTGCGTTTCGTCTTTGCCGCCAACGTGATCTCCATGTTTGGCAGCGGGATGAACACGGCCGCCGTCGCCTGGTACATCCTGCAGGCCACGCACTCGGAGATGGCGCTCGGCACCGTCGCCGTGCTGCAGAGCCTTCCGGCGATACTGATGCTCCCCTTCACCGGCGTGATTATTGATCGGGAAGATCGCCGCATCCTCGTAATGTGGCTCGACGCCGTGCGCGCGCTGGTCATTGTTGCCGTAACTGTTCTTGCGTTCCAGCATCGCGTACAAGTCTGGCAGCTTTATCTGATGAACACGCTGGTCGCTGCCGGCTTCTGGATGTTCTGGCCAACCATTACCGCTCTCATTCAAGAACTCACGCCCGAAGGACAATTCCTCCAGTCGAATACTTTTCTTCTCGCGGGCGTACAGGGCGGGTGGCTCATCGCCGGCGGACTCGTTGGCTTTATGTACAACCACATTGGCCTCGGCGGAGTGCTGCTGATCGACGTTTCGACTTACGTCGTCTCGTTCCTCTGCTACCTAGCGGTGCGCAAGGGACGCCACGTCGTCCTGCGTCCCGAAGAATTACGAGCTGACATTCTTGCCGCTGAAACTCAGTTCGGACGCTTCTGGCGTGAACTGCGCGAAGGCTTGCACTTTCTCCGCGACCATCGTCCGGTCGTTCTCCTGGGGACCAGTTGGGCGCTGTTTCTGGGAGCGATGGTCACCGGCATTGTCGTCACTCCATCGCTGAGCGAGCGCGTCTTTCACGCCGGAGCCGTTGGCTATGGCTGGCTCAATGCGGGATGGGGCACCGGCGCGTTTCTCAGCGCGCTGTATGCTCCGGCAGTAATCGCGGCCATCGGCGGGCGGAAATCCGTAGCGTTTTCCATGGCCTTGCTAGCTGCGTGCATGGTCTGCTCGCCCGTGTCTCATTGGCTGGTGTTGGCGATCGCGCTGTTCGCTCTGATGGGCTCGGCGCGCGGAGTGGGCGGCATCGCCATGAACACGAGTCTGATGGAAATGGTGCCGCCGCATCTGATGGGACGGGTGCAGAACACATTTTATTTCTTCGGGACTTTGCTGCAGCTTGTGCTGGCGCTGGGAGTTGGCGCGGTCGCGCACAAAATTAGTCTGGTTGCGGCGTTCGCGATTCTGTCCTGCGTTTATGGGTTGTCGTTTGTGGCCGCGAGCTGGCCGGTTAAGCTGCCCGTGGAAGAACCGGAAGTCACTGCCCTAAGTTAATTCTGTTCCCTGTGAAACCCCGTGTCCTCCGTGTTGAAGACTTTGTCCTTGTGGTAAATCCCGGCGTCGCACTGTTATCCTTTCCCATTCCAAGGAGCACGCATGTTCTCTGACCTGCAAGGCCGTACCGCCGTCGTTTTCGGAGTCGCCAACAAACGCTCGATCGCCTGGTCCATCGCGCAGGGACTGCACGCCGCCGGCATGAAGCTGGCCATCACCTACCAGAACGAGCGCCTTGAGCAGGAAGCCAGGGACCTGATCCTGTCACTGCCGGGCGCCGAAGGCTACATGTGCGACGTCAGCAAAGACGAAGAAATCGACCGTCTCTTCGCCACGCTCAAAGAAAAGCATGGCAAGCTGCACGCGGTTGTGCACTCCGTCGCCTACGCCCCCGCCGAAGAATTGAAGGGAGATTTCGTCAACACCACGCGCGAAGGGTTTCGCATCGCGCACGACGTAAGCGTCTACTCACTGATCGCGGTTGCGCGCGGCGCGGTTCCGCTGATGGAAGATGGCGGCTCGATCATCACGATGACTTATTACGGTGCGGAAAAAGTTGTTCCGCATTACAACGTGATGGCCGTAGCCAAAGCCGCCTTGGAATGCAGCGTCCGGTATCTGGCCAGCGACCTCGGAAAGAAGAAGATTCGCGTCAACGCAATTTCTGCGGGTCCCATCAAAACCCTTGCTGCGCGCGGCATCTCCGGCCTTAGCGACATGCTGAAATCGCACGCGGAACGCGCCCCGCTGGGACGAAACGTGGACGTGAAAGAAGTCGGGTCCACTGGAGTGTTTCTCGCCTCCGACGCCAGCAGCGGCATCACCGGCGAAGTGATTTATGTGGATTGTGGGTATAACATCATGGGTTTCTAGAAGGCTCTCGCAACTGGGTCGCCCCTTTCAGCGCCGAGCCGAAACAACCAACATCCGTTTACTCTCGTCAATGAGTGCTATGGCGATATTACGCCAGTCACCGTCGGAAGAACGACCCACTTTGAACTCTCATTGACTTGCCAAAGGGACACGCATACCATGCCATGAGTTCCTCACTACATGAGGGGAACCCATGCCCGATCCTGACGCGCCCAACCCCATGACTGAAAGCGACGGCGCGCCGACCGACGTTACCCGCGATATCGGACCCGGCGCCCCGTCAGGCGTCGCATTCTCGGCCACGGACGTGGAGCAGCTTCCACGCATCGGACGCTATCGCATCCTGCGGCTGCTGGGCGAGGGTGGGATGGGCTCCGTTTACGAGGCGGAACAGGAGCAGCCTCGCCGTCGGGTTGCGCTGAAAGTCATCAAAACCGCCTGGGCCAGTTCCGAACTGCTGCGCCGGTTCGAACTGGAATTCCAAACTCTCGGGCGCCTGCACCATCCCGGTATCGCACAAATCTACGAAGCGGGGTCGGCCGAAACCGGATTCGGCTCGCAGCCATTCTTCGCGATGGAGCTCATTCAGGGCAAGCCGTTGGTCGACTATGCCAGCGCACACCATCTGAACATGCGGCAACGGCTGGAGCTGATGGTTAAGATTTGCGCGGCGGTTGAGCACGCACATCAGCGCGGCATCATCCATCGCGATCTGAAACCCGGAAACATTATGGTGGACGAAACCGGCCAGCCCAAGGTTCTCGATTTTGGGCTGGCGCGGGTGACCGACGGCGACATGCAGGCTACCAGGCAGACCGACATGGGCCAGCTGTTGGGCACGCTCCCGTACATGAGCCCCGAGCAGGTAATGGGCGATCCGATGGCGATCGACACTCGCAGCGACGTCTATGCGCTAGGAGTGATTTTCTACGAGTTGCTCGCGGGAAAACTGCCCTATCAGGTTTCTCGCCAGGTTGTTGAAATGGTGAAGACCATCCAGCAAGTCGACCCTACGCGGTTGAGTTCGCTGAATCGTGCTTACCGCGGAGATGTTGACACCATCGTCGCCAAGGCGCTGGAAAAGGATAAGACGCGGCGCTACGGGTCGGCGGCCGAATTGGCGGCGGACCTCCGGCGCTACCTGGAAGACCGGCCGATAGCAGCCAAGCCAGCCAGCACCAGCTATCAATTGCAAAAATTCGCGCGGCGGAACAAGCCGCTGGTGGTCGGAATCGCGGCGGTTTTTCTTACGCTCGTCAGTGGCGTCGTGGTCAGCACGTGGCAAGCGGTGCGGGCGCGGCAGGCAGAACGACGCGCGCAAACCGAGGCCGCAACCGCGCAAGCCGTCGTGAGTTTTCTGCAGAACGATCTGCTGGGGCAGGCGAGCGCCTACAACCAGTCGAAACCCGACCCGGACATCAAGGTGCGCACGGCCCTGGACCGGGCGGCAGCGCGGACTGGAGGCAAGTTCGCAGGACACCCGGACGTAGAGGCATCCATACGGGACACCATGGGGCAGACGTACACGGACCTGGGGCTCTACCCGGAGGCGCGGAAGCAATTCGAGCAGGCGCTGGATTTGGAGCAGCGGGCACTCGGGGAGAAGAATCCGCACACCCTCAAAACCATGAGCCGCCTTGCCCGGGTAGCCGAGCTCCAGGGCAAATACCCGGAGGCTGAGGCGCTCCTCACCCAGGCAATTGCAATGCAGCGCCGCGTCTTGGGTTCCGAGCATCCCGACACGCTGTATTCTATGGTCAATCTGCTTACCGTCTACGGCCGCGAGGGTAAGCAGGTGCCCGAGGCCCTCGGCAGCGAGACCTTGGCGATCGAGCGGCGCGTGCTGGGTCCCGAGCATCCTGACACGCTGGCGTTGATGAACAACCTTGCGAACGGCTACCAGAGCGACGGCAAGTTCGCGCAGGCCGAGGCGCTCCACAGCCAAGCCCTCGAGGCCCAGCGCCGCGTATTGGGCCCCGAGCATCCCGACACCCTGAAGTCCATGGGCAACTTGGCTAACGTCTACGAGGATGAGGGTAAGTACCTGCAGGCCGAAGCGCTCTACAGCCAGACTCTGGAGCTCCAGCGCCGCGTGCTGGGTCCAGAGCATCCCGAGACGCTGGGCTCCATGGACAACCTGGCCAGCGCCTACGCGGAAGAGGGCAAGTACGCGCTGGCCGAGACACTCCACAGCCAGACGCTCGAGATCCGGCGCCGCGTGCTGGGCACCAAGCATCCCAGCACGCTCGGTTCCATGGACAATCTGGCCGGCGATTACGCGGACGAGGGCAAGTATGCGCAGGCCGAGGCACTGTTCAGCCGCACGGTGGATATGATGCGCAGCACGTTGGGTCCTGAGCATCCCATTACTGTCCTCACCCTCGCGGATTTCGCGTCCGTGTACCAGCGAGAAGGCAAATACGATTTGGCGGAGAAGTACGCGGCGCAGGCGCTGGCGGGAGAACGCCGCGCTCTAGGCGCGGAGCAGCCGGATGCATTGGCCTGCGAGGCCGATCTGGCTTTGGCCTACGCGTCGCAGGGAAAGTTCGCGGAGGCCGAGCCCGTGGCGCGCGAAGCCCTGGAGGCTGACAAGAAGGTCCGGCCTGATGATTGGCAGCGATACCGCGCCGCGAGCCTCCTGGGCGAAAGCCTCGCAGGAGAGAAGAAATATGCGGAGGCTGAACCGCTGCTGCTCGAAGGCTATCAGGGGATGCTGGCCCGCCAAGACCGAATCGACGCCCCCGGTCGCTACCACCTGGAACTGGCGCATCAATGGCTCGTCCAGCTTTACCAAGCCTGGGGCAAACCCGACAAAGGGGCCGAATGGAAGAACAAGTGAGGCCGCGCGGTCATGAGCATGATCTTCCACGGGTTCACCTTCAGATGGCGTACGCCCTTGGGCCACGACGCCAGCCAACTTAACGCGTGACGGGAATTGCCATAGGCTCGGCACGCCAGACACGGACGTTATCGTGATGCATTCTCCAAAATTCGCTTCTACTGCTGAATTGTAGGCCGTCGAGTCAATTGTTGTAACCAGGCTATCACTCGTTTTACTAGTGACTAGTACGACGTACGGGTCTCACTTGCTTACCCTAATCCGCCGCCGACTCTGCCCATCGCGCTCCAAAGAAATCTCCACATCGCGCTCACGAACGAAGCGCGGAAATTTCTCTCCCCACTCGATTAGCAAGATGCTGTTGCTCTCGGAACGTAAGTCATCCAGCCCCAGCGTTTCCAATTCACGCTGCGTATCGATGCGATAAAGATCAATGTGATAAAGATTGGCCCGCGGACCGCGATACTCGTGCACCAGAGTGAAGGTTGGACTGGTGACGTCTTCTTCCTCGGCCGCATCGAACCCCGCGGCGATTCCCTTGACCAGCGTGGTTTTCCCCGCGCCCAGGTCGCCGCGCAGCAGAACAAGCTTGGGCGGAGCCAACAATTCTGTCAGCGTCCGCCCAAAGGCGATGGTTTCTTCAGGCGAGTGCGTAGTGATCTCCCGCGTCATCTCGAACAGTATAGCGAGACCTATGGCGATACGGCGCGAAGAGAAACGCTAGATCGTTCTGGCGACGTTGAGCGCCGATGACTTCATGTTGAGCCAACTGCGATCCGCGACGTGATCGAGCGAAGTCCGCAAGCGGCGGTGGTCGTCATCCTCAAGCGCGACGAAACGAAATGGCTGCAGCACACCGCTCGTGGTCGTCTTCATGGGACTGAGAATCTCGGCCATGCCGTGCACTGGACCTGACTGCGTTTGAAATGCGACTTCGACGAAGTCGCCCTGGCCCAGCGAGCGTGGCATTTGCAGCAGCCCGCCGGTCGTTGAAATGGTTTGGAGTTTGGCTTTAGCGTGCCGGCCGTCTTCTAAACGGATCGCAGCTAGGACAGAATCGCCTAGCTGGACCCGGGCCGCGCGCCGCGAAGGGTGCGGTTGGGGGAAGTGGGTCATAAGCTGAATGGACTATCGCACGCGATAAGGGTTGGTAACAGGTTACGGAAGCAGAGTGGCCGGATTCCCGCGCTGCCAGCCCCGTCCAGGCCGTAAGTGGCCGCGCTCCTGAAACTTGGAGTGTATGTACTGTTAAGATAATGTCCCTGAAGCGGATTGTATTTCTTGAATCGAGGCCTCTATGCGTTCGTTTTCGGTGGTGGCCGCAATGTCGTTTTTGCTGTTGGCCGCAAACTGCTTCAGTCAGTCTGCCCCTGCGCAGAATTCGGCTTCGCTCCGCGTAGGCGTCGTCGGACTAGTTCACGGACACGTTCAGGGTTTCCTCGGGCACTCTCTTCACAATCCGCAGATTGAAATCGTCGGAATCGCCGAGCCGGACACACAACTCGGCACACAATATGCCACACGTTACGGCTTCGATCACAAACTGCTCTTCCCTGATCTCGAAGCAATGCTCGAGCAAACGCATCCTCAGGCCGTCCTGGTTTATACAAATACCTACGACCATCGCCGCGTCGTCGAGGTCTGCGCCCGGCACGGGGTCCACGTCATGATGGAAAAGCCGCTGGCCGTAAATTTCGAAGACGCGCTGGCCATAAAAAAAGCGGCAGAATCCGGAAAAATTCAAGTGCTGGTCAATTACGAAACCACCTGGTATCCGAGCAATCGCGCGGCATACGACCTGGTGCATGAAAATGCGCTGGGCGAAGTGCGCAAGGTGGTTTTCCACGATGGCCACAGCGGACCTAAAGAAATCGGCGTTGGCCCCGAGTTTCTAAGCTGGCTCACCGATCCCAAACTGGATGGCGGAGGCGCGCTTTTCGACTTCGGCTGCTATGGCGCCGACCTGACGACCTGGCTGATGAACGGCAAGCGCCCCGAAACCGTGACTGCCGTCACGCAGCAGATCAAGCCGAATATTTATCCGCGAGTCGATGACGAGGCCACGATTGTTTTGACTTATCCCAAAGCGCAAGCCATCATCCAGGCCTCATGGAACTGGCCCTTCGACCGCAAAGATATGGAAGTCTACGGGCAAACCGGTTATGTATTTACCGTGAAGCACGATGAGATTCGCCTGCGGCGCGCTGGCGAAAGCGGCGACCAGCAACTCACCGCCAAACCTTTGCCCGCCGCCTACGCCGATTCGATTTCATATCTGCGCGCGGTGGTCGTCGATGGGATGAAAGCCGAAGGGCCGTCGTCTCTCGATATCAATGTTACGGTGGCGGAAATCCTGGATGCCGCACGGCGTTCCGCTGCGACGGGAAAGACGATTCGCATGCCGTTGTCGCAATAAGCGATGAGTTTAAGAGCTCCAACTTACCAACTTCTCACGCGCCATTTTGTCGGTGCGGAGAAATGCCCCGGGCAGGCCAAGCAGAAGATCAGTAGCGATCAGCGAATGCTCGCCGACTTTTTCTCGGATCACATCGCCCGCGAGCCCATGCAGATGAACCGCAGCCAGCACCGCCTCGAATGCATTCTTCGGATTCTGCGCGATCATTCCCGCCACCATTCCGGTCAGAATATCTCCCGTGCCACCGGTGGCCATACCGGGATTTCCTGTTGTATTCACCCAAGCATCGCCGTCCGGCCGCACCACCAAAGTACGATGCCCCTTCAACACGACGATCACTTCGTGCTCGCGGGCGAATTTTCGCGCTACTCCCAGGCGGTCTTTCTGGACGTCGGCGACGGTACCGCCGATCAAACGCGCCATCTCGCCGGGATGCGGCGTGATGGCAATCGTACGATTCTTTCCGCGCAATTCATCCGTCCGTCCCTCGAATGCGTTGAGGCCATCGGCGTCTACAACCATCGGAACCGCAATTTCGCCGACAAGAGTCCGCACCAGTTTTGCAGTCTCAGCATTCCGGGAAATTCCCGGCCCGATCGCGAGTACCGTTATCCCCTTGGACAATTCCTTGATTCGATCCAGAGCAGCGGTGGAAATGGTTCCCGCATCCGTTTCCGCCAGTGGTTCGGTCATCAGCTCCGGATGAAATCCCGCGACGGTCGCTAGTGACGACTTCGCGGTCGCTACGGTCGAAAGACCCGCGCCCGTTCGCAAAGCCGAAATCCCCGCCATTGCGACCGAGCCCGCTTTCCCGAGCGATCCCCCGATGATCAGAACGTGGCCATAGCTGCCCTTATTCGACTCCGCTGGGCGCGGCGCGATCAACGGCGCGATATCGCGGGCAGTAATGACATTCAACTTCAGAGAAGAAGTAATCGATTCATGCGGCGACCCAATATCAGCCACAACTATCGGACCCGTCGTTAGGATGCTAAAAACATGCGCCGGACGCGGCGCGGTAAAGGTCACAACAACGTCAGCCCGGGCAATGGTTCCAACCTGGGCGTCCATCGCATCCGCATCCGCGCCGGAAGGAATGTCGATGGCAATGACGGGGACGGAGCTCGCGTTGAGAAGCGCGATCGCCTGCGCGTACAGTCCGCTGACAGGTGGCTTGAAACCCGTCCCGAGAATCGCGTCGACGTACACATCGCCCAGCAGCGCGACCCGCACCCGCTCACTCTTCAACTCTTCGCTGGAACGCGCGACAATCGCGGGCCTCGGCAGTTTGCCAAACATAGCCGCCGCATCGCCGCGCAAGTCGTTGGGATCAGCCAGCAGGATGACTTGAACTTTTTTCCCGCTCTCGAGCAGTTTTCGCGCAGCGACAAATCCATCGCCGCCGTTATTGCCCTTGCCGCAGAAAACTGCGATGCGTTCGGCCGCAGCGTAGTGCGAGAGCACACAATCCGCGACGGCCTCTCCTGCATTCTCCATCAATGTGAGCGAAGGCACGCCAAAGTGCTGGCTGGTGGCGCGGTCAATAGCTCGCATTTCTTCTGCGGAAACGATTTTCATGGGAAAACAGTGGTCAGTGTTCAGTGACCAGTGGCTAGTAGAACACAGATATGTATTTGCCTTTTGCGAGTGGCCTTTTAACCTTTCGCCAGAGTCGGGGGTTCGCAGTCAAGCCAAAACGCAAGGAACATGCGCCCTTCTTCTGCTGTCATCCTGGCCGCAATCCCGTGACTTCATCCGACTGTGAAACAAAAAGGCCCTCCGCGCGCGGCGAAGGACCTGCGCAAAACGTTAACCGCTAGTCCGCCAGGCTGGGCGCGCCTCCAGGTTCACGCGCCCCTTGAAGCGCCTGCACTTTACTGTGCCGGCTGCCATAGCTGAAGTAGATTACCAGCCCGATTACCAGCCACACGATCAGCCGCAACCAATTCGTCCACCCCAGGCCATAGATCATGGCTCCGCAGATGAGGACTCCGGCCGTTGAAACAAACGGTACCGCTGGCACCCGGAAGGCGCGCTGCAGGTCTGGGCGCTTACGCCGCAGGATCCAGACTCCGATGCATACCAGAACAAAGGCAAACAGCGTCCCGATGCTGGTCATTTCGCCCACAATGTCCTCGGGAAGGAATCCGGCGAATAATCCCGTGAATACGAAGAAGAGCATGTTTGACTTATACGGCGTGCGAAAGCGAGGATGAATATCCGAGAACACCTTGGGCACCAGGCCGTCGTTGCTCATGGAATAGAAAACGCGGGACTGGCCGAGCAGCATGACCAGGATCACCGAGGAAAATCCGGCCAGAATCGCGACCGTGACCGATTTCGACAGCCACTCATAGCCGTGCATGTACTTGGTAATGGCAAAGGCCACCGACGCTTCGCGGCCCGTGGAGCGGAAATCCTCAACCGTCGCAATGCCGCTCAACACATAGGCGAACAGCACGTAGAGAACGGTGCAGATCACCAGCGAACCGAGGATGCCAATCGGCATGTCGCGCTTCGGGTTTTTCGCTTCCTGCGCTGCGGTGGAGACCGCGTCAAAACCGATATACGCGAAGAAGACGACTCCCGCCGCGCCTAGAATCCCGAGGATGCCGCCGTAGTTGTGGGCAATGCCTTGCGGAGTCACATAGACCGATGGTGCGGGAATGAAAGGCGTGTGATTCGCCGGATTGATGAAGCCCCAGCCGATGGCGATCACCATAATGACAATCGTCACCTTAATGATCACAATAAAACCGTTCACGATGGCGGACTCTTTCGTCCCTTTGATAAGCAAGGCGGAAAGGAGCAGCAAAATAAACAGCGCTGGAATGTTAATGATCCCGCGCATTCCCTCCACATGTTCCATGGGCGAGTGACTCCATTGGTATGGAATCCGCAGGCCGAACCAGGTGAGCACACGGTTGGCGTATTCGCTCCAGGCGATGGCGACCGTGGCCGCGCCCACGGCATACTCCAGCACCAGGTCCCAGCCAATAATCCAGGCGACCAACTCTCCCATGGTGCAGTAGGAATAAGTGTAGGCGCTGCCCGCGACCGGAATCATGGAAGCGAATTCGGCGTAACAGAGTCCGGCAAAAGCGCAGCCAAATCCCGCGACGATAAACGCCAGGGTCACCGAGGGTCCGGAACGGTCGGCAATAGCGGCCGCCGTGCGCACAAACAGTCCCGCGCCGATAATCGCGCCGATTCCCAGCATGATGAGATTGACGGGACCGAGCGTGCGCTTCAGGCTATGCTCGCTAGTGTCCTGCGCCTCCGCCATCAGAGTGCGTATCGACTTGGTTGCCGTCAAGTTAGCCATCAAAAAGATCTCCTTTATTACGGGTTCGACATATTATGGATTCGATTGCGTTGCGCCCATCGATCGTGCTCGCGAGCGCCACGCGAAATATACCGGAATCCCCAGTAGCACTACAATCAATCCCGGCCACGTGAATTGCGGCTTGTAGCGCAATAGTACGACATCGATGAAGGACGCCATCAAAATATAAATGGCAGGGAGCAGCGGATAACCCACAGCTTTATAGGGGCGCGCGGCGTCCGGACGAGTGCGGCGTAGCACGAACAATCCCACGATCGTCAACATATAAAAGAAGAGTGCCGCAAAAATAATGTAGTCGAGAAGTTGCCCGTAGCTGCCCGAAACGCAGAGCAGACAAGCCCAAACCATCTGCACCATTAAGGAAACCGCCGGCGTTTTATATGCGGGATGCAGCTTGGCCACGCTGCGGAAAAACAGTCCGTCTTTCGCCATGGCGTAGTAGACGCGCGCTCCCGAGAGAATCAGTCCATTGTTGCATCCGAAGCTCGAGATCAGGATCGCGCCGGCCATCAGCAAGCCACCGGCAGCGCCGAACATCTGTGTCATCACCGCAGTGCCCACGCGGTCCTCGGCGGCGTATTTGATTCCACGTCCTAAAACCGTTACCGCGCTGGCGGTTCCATCGAGCGGCAGCGCCATCAGATAAATAAAGTTGCACGCTATGTAGAGGGCGATCACCACGCCGGTGCCGAGAGCCAATGACAGCGGCAGGTTGCGGCTGGGATTCTTTACTTCCCCGGCGGTGAATGTGACGTTATTCCAGGCGTCGGCGGAAAATAGCGAACCCACTTGCGCGACGGCGAGAATCGTCAGAGTGCCGACCATGACCACCGGCCCGCCTACTCCGACCTGAACGGCGTGCTGGGCGCCGAGTCCAGCGTTACGCCAGAAATTCCCATTGAAGTTCGTGGCGATCGCGTGAGCATTTCGCCCCAGGGCCACGCCGAAGAATGCAAGGCCTAACAAGGCTAGAACCTTGGCGGCAGTAAAAACATTCTGGATCAGGGCGCCGGTCTTCACTCCAAAAATATTCACGACCGAGAGAAAAACCACGAGCAGGATGGCGACGAGGTTCTGCGTGTTGATTCCAACATCCATGTTGCCGAGGACCATGGGGCCGAGACGGACGGGTGGAACCTTCCAGATGTGCAGAATCCAATTGGAAGAAGAAACTGCGGGAAAGAAAACTCCGAGGAACTTGCCGAAAGCCACGCCCACGGCTGCAATCGTGCCAGTCTGAATTACCAGAAACAGCGTCCAGCCATATAGAAATCCCCACAACGGCCCGAGCGCTTCGCGCAGATAAACGTACTGCCCGCCGGCACGGGGCATCATGGCCGCCAGTTCGCCATAGCTGAGTGCAGCCACGATAGTCATGAAACCAGCGACGGCCCAAGCGGCAATCAACAGGGCCGGGGAGTCGACTTCGCGGGCAATCTCCGCTGAGACAATAAAGATACCGGAGCCGATCATCGACCCCATGACCAACATAGTGGAGCTAGTCAGGCCGAGGCCTTTAACCAGTTCCTTATCCTGCTGGCTGTGAACTTGCCAGTCGCTTTCCGCAGCCTTTATTGGTTTGCTCAGGTTTCCTCCGCAGAAGTTATAGCGCCAAAGCGCCGACGGTATCCGCCGGTTGCCGCTGCGTGCCAGCCTCGCCGGCAGACGCAATTGCAAAGGTCCAATGACTTTACCTCAGAATGCGGAAAAATTCCTCTGCTGATTTGCGCGGATCGCGCAGAAGGTCGGAGATGACGGCCACGGAGTCAGCCCCGGCCTCGATTACTTCGGCCGCGTTGGCGCGCGTGATTCCTCCAATCGCAACCAGCGGTTTGCGGGTGAGTAGGCGCGCCCGGCGCACACCTTCCAAACCAATTACTGGATCGGGTTTCTCTTTACTGGAGGTCGAAAAAACAGGGCCGATTGCCAGATAGTCGGCCGAGGTCCGATCCGCTTCTTGCAGTTGTTCTGGATTATGGGTCGAAAGCCCGAGCCAACGATCTGCACCGATGATCGCTCGGACCGACTCCGCTGAGAGATCGTCCTGGCCCACGTGAACGCCATCGAACTCAGCGACCAGACAGAGGTCCGCACGGTCATTCATGATGAGTTTCAGCCTGTGTGGGTCGGACACTCCTGTTCGACATCGTGTGCGCAACTCCCGCGCTTGCTCGAGCATCAATCGCGCGTTGCCACTCTTGTTGCGGTATTGCAGCAGGGTGCATCCGGCGGCAACAAGTTCTTCGGCGAAAGCGGCCAGATCTGCGGTGGAGGCGAAAAACGCCGCATCCACAATAGGATAAAGACGAGGAACCGCAATCACGCGGCGGTTTCCTTTTTGCCCGCCGCCAGGAACCGCTCGATAAAGCCGGTATCAAAGTTTCCGGCCCGGAAATCTGGATCGGCGAAGATCCTGCGATGGAGCGGGATCGTCGTAAAAACCCCTTCGACAATAAACATCTCAAGCGCCCGTGACATGCGCGAAATCGCCTCGTTGCGGTCTTTGCCGCGGACAATTAACTTGGCAATCAGCGAATCATAATAAGGAGGAATAACGCCCTCGGTGTAGGCGGCGGTATCGACGCGCACGCCGGTTCCGCCAGGGGGATGGAACGCCGTAATCTTTCCCGCCGACGGAGTGAACTTCTCGGGATGTTCCGCGTTAATGCGGCATTCAATAGCATGTCCGCGATGCACGATCGGCCCTTGCAAAACGTCCGACATGCGAGCACCCGCCGCAATCATGATCTGGCTCTTTACCAGATCAACATCCGTCACCATCTCGGTCACGGGATGCTCAACCTGAATGCGCGTATTCATTTCGATGAAGTGCAGCTGCCGGTCGCGGTCCATAAGGAACTCGATGGTTCCAGCGTTGGTGTAGCCGATTTCGGTCAACGACTTGCATAAGACACGGCCAATCTGGTCGCGCAATTCGGGCGTAACTTGTGTCGAGGGCGACTCTTCCAGCAACTTCTGGTGCCGCCGCTGGATCGAGCACTCGCGTTCTCCCAGACTAACCACGTTGCCGTGCTCGTCAGCCAGTACTTGAAACTCGATGTGGCGCGGATTCTCGACATACTTTTCCATGTAGAGGTCGCCATTGCCGAAGGCGCCAGCCGCCTCCGACTGCGCCGCCTTGAACAGTCCCGGCAACTCGTCTTCGTTGCGGACGATGCGCATGCCGCGCCCGCCGCCGCCCGCCGAGGCCTTCACGATCACAGGAAATCCCACCTGCCGCGCCCATTCGATGGCCTCGCCCTCAGACGCAACAATTCCTTCCGAACCCGGCAGGATGGGGACACCGGCCCGCTTCATGGCCGCGCGCGCCTTTTCTTTTTCTCCCATCAGGCGCATAACGTTGGGCTGCGGTCCAATAAATTTGATCCCGCTGGTGTCGCACACTTCGGCGAAGTTAGCGTTCTCGGCGAGCAATCCGTAGCCAGGATGAATGGCATCGACGTTCGCTATTTCCGCCGCGCTGATGACCGCTGGAATGTTCAGGTAACTCAACGCCAGTTGCGGAGGACCGATGCAGATCGCCTCGTCGGCAAAGCGCACCGGCAGCGAATGGCGGTCGGCTTCGCTGTAAATGGCGACGGTGCCGATTCCCAGTTCTTTGCACGCGCAAATAACGCGCAGCGCAATCTCTCCACGATTCGCGATCAGAATTTTTTTAAACATTTCGGATTGGAGACGGACGCGGGATTTGTAATTTGGTAATTTGGTAATTTTGTAATTTGTAATTTTGGTAATTTGAAATCCCAAAGCTCCAATTAGAAAATTACAAAATTATCCGATTACAAAATTACAATTCCCTTCATTTCTTGGCTCGTATGGCAAACAACTCCTGCCCATATTCGATGGGCTGACCGTTGCTCCCCATCTTCTTCACGATCTCTCCCGCCACGTCGGACTCAATCTCATTGAGTAATTTCATGGCCTCAACAATGCACAGCACCTGGCCAACCTCGACGCTGTCGCCCACTTTCACAAAGGGCGGCGCGCCCGGCGAAGGAGCTTCGTACAAGGTCCCCACGATGGGAGATTTCACGATGTGAAAGTCTTCCGCGGCAACTGGCTCAACCGTGGCAGCGGGCGGCGGAGCGGCTGCAGCTAAGGCCACTGGCAGACCCGGCTGAGGTACGGTCACAGCCACGTAAGGGATCTCCGGACGCGTCTGCACCACGGCGCGTTCCGCAGCCCGCTTGACCTTAATCTTGACGTCGCCGCGTTCCAACTCGAACTCGGCAATATCTTTCTCGATTAAGAACTCGATGAGTTCTTTCAGCTCTTTTTGATTCATTCGTGTACGGTGGGACCGCTTACCTTGTTTGATGTAACGCCGCCGGCCAGCAGAGTAGCCGGATATGCTTCCCTCTGGTCTGACTCGAATCTCGTTAAGACCGCGGGTTCAGTTAAAACGGTTGCTGCAAATAAGAGCTAAACCGCTAAAAATTCTTTACTCCCAGGCGTCATCACTTCCCAGCCATTGTCAGTGACGGCAACCATATCTTCGATCCGAATACCCCATTTACCTTGAAAATAAACTCCCGGCTCAATTGTAATGACCATGCCGGGCTGCAAAACTTCTGTTTGCCCGGCCGCAACCCTTGGCGCTTCGTGGATCTCTAGTCCCACACCGTGCCCGGTAGAATGGGTAAAATACCTTCCCAACCCCGCCTTGCGCAGTACCTTACGCGCCGCAGAGTCAACTTCCCCCACGCCGATTCCTGGTCTCACGGTGGCGATGGCAGCTTCCTGCGCTTCCCGCACCGCCTCGTAGGCTGAACGGGCATCCTTAGTAGGCGCACCCACCCATACCGTGCGCGTCCGGTCCGAACAATAACCACCGAGTATAACACCGAAATCGCAGACCACGAATCCTCCCGGGGCGATGGCTTGCTGCGTAGCCCGCCCATGGGGAAGCGCCGATCGCGCACCCGAGGCGATAATCGTGGGGAACGACATTTCGGAGGCCCCGGCGCGCCGTGCCGCATACTCCATCTCCGCGGCTACTTCCGACTCCTTAATCCCAGGCCGCAGGACCTCAAGAGCGCGGTCGAACAGTGTGGCTCCCAGTTTTACCGCCGCTCGGATCAAATCCAATTCTTCGTCGTCTTTCACCATCCGAGCCCGCGCGACCAAGTCCGGGGCATTCCGCAACTTGACACTGGCCGGCAGTAGATCGTTCAGCCGCTTTCTTTCGGACACCGTCACGTGCTCGGCTTCAATCCCAATGGTCGCCTTCGATGTCAACGCCTTCGATTTTGACTTGGCACGGCGAGTTCCGACGGTTTCGGCCAGCGCGCTTAACAATGCCTTGCGTGCGATGACAACTTTGGCGCCTTTGACTTCTTCCCGGCCCTGAGTGTCGTAGCGGACGTCAGTAAAGAATGTGCTGCCAGCCTCGCTGACGAGCAGTAAGCCTGCGCTGCCAGTAAATCCACAAAGATAGCGAATGTTGGGAAGGTGGCTGACCAGCAGAGCATCCAGCCCGGCGGAGGCGAGTTGCTCCCGCAGTTTCTTTTGGCGTAAGTGGAAGTCCATCCGTGACGAGTTTAGCAGGAGCAGGCAGTCGCGACTCACTGGAACGGGCAGCTCAATCCTGCGCGACGCATGATAGACTAAACTAGTTAAACTAAGTCTATAAAACATTATGAAAACGGTAAATATTCACGAGGCGAAAACGCAGCTCTCGAAACTCATCGAACAGGCCACCCACGGCGAGGGCTTCATCATCGCCAAGGCGGGAAAACCGGTCGTTAAAGTCACGCCCCTTGCCGCTCCCACCGGCGCCCAAGTACGGCGTCTCGGTTTCATGGCCGGGCAAATCTCTGTCCCGGATGACTTTGACCGCATGGGCACCGAAGATGACGAGATCGAGGCCCTCTTCGCCGGCGATGGTGGTGACACCAGAGGCGGGGGGCTATGAAGCTTCTACTCGATACCCATCTTCTCCTATGGGCGGCCGGCGAACCCCGGCGGATATCCAAAGCCGCTCGCAGCCTGATCGACGACCCGGATAACCAGCTTCTGTTCAGTGCGGGGAGTTTATGGGAGGTGGCTATCAAACGCCGCCTCGGCCGCGAAGACTTCAAAGTAGACCCGCGCCTGCTGCGCCGCGGTCTGCTCGACAATGGATACAACGAGTTGCCCATCCGCAGCGAGCACGTCGTCGCCACCGAAAGTTTGCCGGCCATCCACAAGGACCCCTTCGACAGAATCCTGGTGTCTCAGGCAACGGTTGAGGGCATAACGCTGCTTACCACCGATGACCAAGTGTCGCGATATCCGGGCCCGATTCGGAGGGTGTAGCCCTTTGTGGCGCGGATATTCCTTCCGCTCCTTCGACCTGGATTTTAACTTGGGGCAGAAATCGGGAAATGCTTGGAGCGACCGCGACGACATTATCAGCCTCTAGTAGCCAACGTAGCCGTGAAAAACTCCTACTGAGTCAATGTAAAAGCCTTCGACGGTCCCGCTGTCGTTGAGGCCTCCCGAGTAAGTCCCGGCGTTGTATCCGCCGCCTGCCTCTGAAGCGCGAAAGAAGGTGACGGTACTATCCGGCTCGCGCAGGAAAGCGGTGGCACAGTTATGGCTGGTGACCGTATAGCCGGCGATTTCGCCAGCGTCGTTGATGCTAGTCACGACCATGGATTGAGTTGCCCCGCAGACCCCGCCGGAGACTGTGAAGGTCGTGAAGTTTCCGAACTGGTCGCGCACGAAGCCATGCGGGATATTCTTCGCGGCTAAATAGTATCCTGCGATCTGCCCAGAGCGGTTGATGGAAGCTGGATAAGTCGCGATCGTACTCCTGGGAGCGCTGAAGGTTGTAATTGTTCCGGACTGATCCCGGATATACCCGTAGGCAATGCCATTGATGTATGCGTCTCCAATGACTTCGCCGTTGGGGCCGATCCCGTAAGCAGTATCATCTTCTGAACCTGGAGGATCAAAATTGATGATCGTTCCGTTGCTCTGGCGCAGAAAACTGTGCTCGATATGGGAGGAGTCGTAGGAGCCACCTGCAACTTCCCCGCTGTCGCTGATCGCATAGGGATACGTTCCAAACCCTGTGCCGCCATAGGATGCGTCGAACGTAATGAAATCGCCGTTCGCCTCCCGGATGAATCCATAATCGTGGGTGTCGTGGTAGCTTCCCGTCATCACACCGCTGCCGTTGATGCCGTTACTGATAGTGTTGGTTGAACCCAGGGGATCGAATGCGATAATGGTCCCGTCGGTCTCACGCAAGAAGCCGTGATTTACGTTGCTAGGGTCGTTGTAGCTACCCGTGACCTGGCCGCTCTGATTGATTGCGCTGGGCACCGTACGGACGGAACCGGGAGGGTCGAACGAGATGATCGTCGGCCCCGAAGGCGCGGTTTTCGACGAGGCCCACGACAAGCTAACAAGAGCACAGACCGAGACGGCAATTTTGCAGGCGGACATGCATTCTCCCCTTTCGCCAGATTGGGATAATGACTTGACCACGTCTGCCCGTCAAGATGAAAGAATTTGGGGGCTGGCGCACCTTTAATTTTCTAAAGCTGGCACCGCCACGACTGAGGCTGCCGCACCCTTCGCGGTTTTCGAAGGGTGCGGGCGATGCGGCCGTGAGCGAAAGGATTTTGACTCGCTTGGTATAATCAGATCGATATGGCGGTAGCGAAGCCAAGTCGCCAGAAGTGTGCATCGGTCACAGCCATTCCTGCTCGCAAAGGGCGTCCGGCCCGGCTGCAGGGAAACGATCTGCGCCGCGCTCTCGAAGAGCTTCGCGACACGAAGAGCGAGACTCGCGCTCAAGAGTTGAAAAAGGCTATTAGCGATTCCATCTGCGGGGCGTAGATGCCCGCTGGCAAGCTCAACCTCAAGGCCTCCAAAGCGAAAATTGAGAAATTGCTGGACCGGATACGCACCAGAGAAATCAGCGTGGACGATCTGATGCTGTTTCACGAATGGGCGCAGGCAAACCGCGAGTATCCGGACGGAGAATGGTGTAAGGATTTCGGAACCTTTAAGGTTGTAGCCAAAGCCTTCGAACTATCGACCTTCTTAAGCCAAGACCAACCTTGCTGGGGACAAAGACTCGAATAGCCTCACGCCACGACTGACATTCCCCCATGCTGTTTTCGTGGTCTAAGTTGCTTCGTATCGGACGCGCGCTCATGGTTACCATAGCGCCAATTCAAGAGCATCGTCTAAAGCGCTGCCTCGCGAGATGTAGTTTCACACGGCGGGGGCGCTTGCTGCACAAAACGAAACCGCCGGCCTGACAGGTTCTTCAGGCCGGCGGTTCCTAAATCTTCAGCGCTGCTAAGTCGGACGGTTATGTCTGAATAATTCGCGGCGTAATGAAGAAGATCAATTCCTGGTTGGAGGTCGACACCTGAACGTGTTTGAACAGGTTGCCCAGGATCGGGATGTTGCCAAGCAAGGGCACCTGATCGATGTTGATCGAGTTCTGCGTCTGGATTACGCCGCCGATCACCACCGTGCCGCCGTCGGTCACCAGCACCTGCGTGGTCGCCTGCTGCGTGATCAATTCCGGGTTCCCCTGCACTTCCTGTCCGAAGTTCGGCGTGGTGTTCTCCACGTCAACGTTCAGGAAGATCGTGTTCTCCGAAGTGATTTGTGGAGTCACAGTCAGCCGCAGGAAGGCATCGACGTAGGTGACGGTTGGAGGACCACCCAACTGCGCCTGCGTCACGATCGGTACGCGCACGCCTTGTCTCACCGTGGACTGGATATTATTCTGCGTTACCGTCCGCGGCCGGGACAACACCTTCAGCAAGCCGCGCGATTCCGCCATGGTCAGCACCGCATCGATACGGACCGTGTTGCTGGCGTTCAGGAACGTAAAGCCGCTGGTCGGTGAAGTCGAACCCAGGTTCGAGAACAGTGGAATCGAGGAACCACTCGAGGACCCCGTGCCCGGAACCGTGATGTAGCCGGGTGTCAGCCCGTTGACCGTAGTCGGCGAGCTGCCCGCCTGTTCGGAACCGCCAATCGCGCTGTGGCCGTTACCCCAGCCGAAGCCAAGCTGCGTGCCGATGTCGCGCGCGAAACTCCGCGTTGCCGCCACCACGCGCGCTTCGATTTCCACTTCCTGCGTTTTGCGGTCCAGCTGCGTGAGCAGGCGATCGATGACCGGAATCACCTTCGGAATGTCGTTCACGATGACGGCGTTGGTGCGTTCGTCTGCGACTACATCTCCGCGCACCGAGAGGAATTTCTTCAGGGTGAGGATTACGTCCTTCGCGTGAGCGTAGCTAAGAAAACGCGTGACGGAAACTTTCTCCACAGCCAACGCTTCGGCTTCCACCTGGGCGCGCCGTCCATCCGCTTCCTTCTTGAGCGTGTCGACCGTAGCGATGCGCAGAACATTGCCTTCCAGTTCGCGCGCCAGATCGTTGTTCTTGAGTACGATGTCCAGAGCCTGGTCCCACGGCACGTCATCGAGAACCACGGTCAGAGTTCCATGCACGTTCGGATCGAGCACCACGTTCAGGCCGCTGATTTCGTGAATCAGGCGGAAGAAATCCTTCAAATCCACGTCTTTAAGATTTACTGAAATCGGCTCGCCCGTGTACTTGGGACCAACCGACATGGGCTGTTGTCCAGCCTGAGCTCTCTGCTCGGCAGCCAGATTCACCGCCGGCTGAATTGCTGGGGCGGCGGGCGCGCCTTGCGCGGACTGTGCGGCATTCATACTGATCGGCAACAATTCGGCCGCAGTTTTGTCGGAGAATTTTGCCGCAGCTTCCTGGGAACGTTGCACGGGTTCGTCTGTGGTATCGGTCTTCTTGGCTGCGTAGGTCGGCTCGACGAAAACGAAGTCCGTCGTGGCCGCGGCTGCCGTCTCAAGTTTTGGAGTTGTTGTCGGCAGAGAAATCTTTGTAGTCTCCAGCGTCGGCGCGGCCACAGCGCTCGCGGCGGCATCTTGCGTGTGCAGCGTCAGCACCAGCTTTCCATCCGCCGAGGGATTCAACTCATAGCGACAAGCATGTTCCAGATCTACCACCACGCGAGTCGTCGGAGGATGCTGGCCGTCCATGCCAATGCGGACGCCCTTTACTCCATCGGTCCCCACCGCGATGTGGCTCTGTCCCGTTGCCATCGTCGTTCCAGGCAACTCGACCACCAGGCGTGAAGGCGAATCTGCCGTGGTTAACTTGGGCGTGACTGCGCCACGAGCGCTGATCTCGACCCGGATTTCATCCGTGCCGCGAACCACATTCACTCGTTGCAGTTCGTTGCGCTGGCCGGCCGCTTGTGACGGCGTTTGGGCGGATGAAACCGCCACGACCAGCAACGGTAGGAACATACTCAGCAATTGCTTTCGCATTTCGCTTCTCCCCAACTCGCGAGCCGGGCCCGCGTGTCCTTCTCTAAGTTCGAATTTTGTTGCGTACCGGTTTCCGGCGCGCTCCGCACTAAACTGCCGGCGTGAAGATCTTCTTCACTACTTCCCGGGTCAGAGGTTTGCCCAGCTTGTCCTGCACTGTTTCCTGGAACACAACGGAATCCCCAGTAATCTTCATCACATAACCGTTGAACACGGGATCGTTTTCATGCAGGAAATATGCCTTGTTCAGACTGTTGGTTACTACGGCGATGAAGCCGCTCTCCGACTTCACCACGCCGCGAAGGTTGATCTGACCGATCTCCAGGCATTTCTTTCCCGTGGAGCAACCCGCTCCAGTGGGCGCTTGAACCACCGGACTGAAGAAAGGGTCGCGCTTGCCGTTCATTGCCCACTTTTTCTGCTCGGGCTGCTTGGGTGTTTTCGAAGAGTCGGCAACAGGCGCGGCTTCCGGCGTCTTAGGTGCGTCCGCGGTTTTGCTGACCACAGTCAACTTTTCGGTGGCCGCGATCTTGGTGGTCGCAGGAACTGCCGCAGGAGTCGCAGCTTTGGTTGCGGCTTTCGAAGCCTCGACTTTGGCTACGACCACCGGAGCAGATGCCGCAGGCTTTTTAGCCGAGGCGTCATTCGCCTTCGCAACCGTCGTTACCGGCGCCGGGTTGATCTTCACGGCGGGTGTTACTGCTGGAGTCACGATCACAGGCTTGACCGAGGCCGCCTGCACCTTCGTTGCTGGCGCTGGAGCTTTCGCAACAACGGGTGCTGGGGGTGCCACGGCCGGCTTGGCGCTTGCCGTCTGTACCTTCCCTGCCGGCGCTGAAGCCTTCGCAACAACTGGCGGCGGTGTGTTCTTCGCCGCTGTTTGTGGAGCCGCCTGGGTGTGCAAGGTAAGGACGAGTTTGTTGCCCGCGCCCTGCGCCATGTCGTAATTCAATGCTTGATCCAAATCGATGACCACGCTTGTGGTCGGAGGCGTCTTGCCATCCATGCCGATGCGAACGTCTTTGACTCCGGCATTCCCAAACGGAATCTTGCTCTGCGCAGTCGCCATCACCGTTCCCGGGAGCTCCACAACTAGGCGTGCCGGAGAACTTAACTTGCTCACTTTCGGCGTGACGGCTTCGCGGGAATCGATTTCAATTTGAACGTCCTCGGCTTTGCGAACGACGTTTACTTTATCCAGCGTGTTGTTCTGGCTCGAGGTCGCAGCGGGCTTCGCTGCCGATTTGTCTTGAGCCGGCGCAGGCCTAGCGCCCGGAATGGCCGCGGGCTTTACCGCCGGCGCCGGAGCGCCCGCCGCGGGCTTCGCCGGAGTTGCCGCCGCCACCAGCACCGGCGATTTTGCCGCGCTTTGCGTGTTGGCGGTGACGTTGGGATTTTGTCCCCAAGCCGCCCCCGTCATCATGACCACTGCCAGAATTCCTGTTGTCAGCTTCATAATCGATTCCTATTTCGCACCGGCAACGGTCGCCGGTTTGGCACCGGGCGCAACCGCAGCCGGGGTCAGATCGTGACTGTAAAATGTGGTCGCGGTGAACGTCGCCGCTACGCTCTCGTTGGGAGCGTATTGGTACTGGTGCTTGACTTTTGCGTCCGTAGGCTTCTTGCTCGAGGAGACCAGCAATCCGCTGACGTTCACGATGCGCTCCAGTTTGCCCACGCGATCGAAGAAATTCAACATCGAGTAGTAAGGACCATCCAGTTCCATGGCGAAGGGAACCTCGGTGTAATATTCCTTCGCGCTGGTTGGCTGCGCGGCGTAGCGGCGAAGTTCCACACCTGCCTTTTGCGCTTCGGCATCCATGGACTCGATAAAGCCATCCACCTGCTTCTCATCGGGAACAATGCGCCGCTCGATCTCCAATTGCTGCTTCAAGCTCGCCAGTTGCCGTTCCATGTCTTTCAACTTGGGCCGGTAGGATTCCAGTTCGTTATTTTCCTGAACTTTTACCTGGACTGCTTTTTGGGCCGCGGCATTTTTATCGCTCTGGCTCTTGAACACGGTGAAGTACAAGGCCGCCGTTACCACCGCGCCTCCGGCCAGTACGGCTCCCCACTGTTTCAGTCCTGACAGTTCGCCAAAATTTGTCGCCATAGATTCGCCTATAAAAGTCCTGGTTAGGACTTTCCCTTCTCGCAAGTCAGCGTGAATTGGAAAGCCTGCATGTCCTTGATCTGGTCGTCCTGGAACGTTTCTTTGATCTCGACATTCGAGAAGAAGCCCGTCTTCTGCAAGTTCGCGATCAGGTTGGCCACGGCGTCGGTGCTCAGCGCAGTACCCTCCAGACTTACGCTCGCGCCCGTGTCATCGATCTTGCTCAGCCAGACGGCTTCGGTGTCGTTCACCGTCTCGCCCATCATGGCCAGAAGATTGACCGGTCCCGCTTGACCTGCGCGCAGCGAATCGATTACATCCACGCGGCGCTTGTAATTGTTGGCCTGCGTCTGGCGCTCGAGATAGCGCGCCTTTACATCGCTCAGCTCGCGATTCTTTTGCTCGGCCGCCTGCATCTGCTTGACGATCGATTGCGATTGTTTATCCAGGCGATACCAGTAGCCGAAGTTCGCCAGTCCAACCACCAACACTACGACCAGCACCTTCAGCTTGGGCGATCCCATGTCGCCCATTTCCATCTTAGGCATCGAGGAACCGCCGCCGGCTCCGCGCTTATTTTTCCCCTTCGCACTTTCGAGTAGATTAATCTTGATCATAGGGATTCAAAACTCCTCAAAGCCAAGCCCACGGCAACCGCGAGCTGACCCGGATTCTGCTCCACCAGCTCCGCTCCCGGACCATCCGCCGGCGGTACCACGCGCTGAAATGGATTCAACAATTCAACCGGCATGGAGAATTCCTGCCGCAAAGCTTCCATTAATCCCGGAACCTTCGCCGAACCGCCAGCCAGATAAATCTTCTCGATATGCTCGCCGGCCGCGCTGGCCCGGAAGAAATCGAATGTCTTCTGAATTTCGAGCACGATGATTTCCGTCACCTGCTGCAGGATCGGCGCTTTCGCATCCTCGCTCACGGTTCCGACTTTTTCTCCAAGCTTCAACTTCTCGGCATCTTCAAAATTCAGGTCGAGTTCCTTCTGCAACGAATCCGTGTATTGATGTCCACCCACGCTGACATCGCGCGGGAACAGCGGAGTGGTTCCCTTCACGATGTTGATGTTCATCACGCTTGCGCCCAGGTTCAACAACGCAACCACCTGGCCGGGCGCGGGCTGGTAGTTGTACTCGTAGCAGTTCTGCAACGCCAGGGCATCGATATCCACAATAGAGGGCGTACGTCCCGACATCGAGAGTACGTTGGTGTAGTTCAGAATCTTGTCCTTCTTGACGGCCACCAGCAGTACATCCATCTGCGGGTTGCCCGCTTCTTCCGACAGAATCTGGTAGTCGAGGTTCACGTCGGCCAGATCGAAGGGAATATGCTGCGCCGCTTCTTTCTCGATGGTCTCGGCCAGCTCCTGATCGCTCATCGAAGGCAGCGAGATCTTTTTAACGATCACCGAGTGGCCGCTGACCGCCGTCGCCACCGATTTGGTTTTGATCAGGCAGTCGGCAAACAGTTTCGAGATCGCGCTCGACACCGTGCCTGAATCCACGATCATCGAATCGACCACAATGTCAGAGGAGAGCGGTTCCAGTCCGAGGTGCGCCACTTCAATCTGGCCGCCCTTTTTCTTGAGCTCGACCGCCTTGATGCTCGAAGAACCCACATCCAGTCCTACAATCGTCTTCGATCCCATTCCAAACATGTGTGCCCGCCTTTTCTATCGCCGATAATCCGGCGTTCTTGTAGCGCCGGCGACTCGCCGGCTCTTACCTTTACTGAACAACTGCCGGCGAGACCCCGGCGCTACCTTTACTGCGATCCGGCAGCGGCCTTAGTCGCTGTCTTTGACTTACCCTTGGTTCCCAGTTCCATCTGGCTCGACTTCTCTTCCATCCACTGGTCCAGCCTCGATTTCTTGAAGCGCCAGCGGTTGCCCAGCTTGAACGCGGGAATCCTTTGTTCGCCCACGTACTTGTAGAGCGTGTCCGGACTCACTCCCAGATACTGCGACGCCTGGCGAATGTTCATCACTTCTCGCGAGTCGGCCATATTTCTTAAACTTTCCTTGCTCTCCACCACATTTGCCGCGCCGTTGTTTCGGCCCGCGGTTTCTGCCGCTTCCCGTTTCCCCATGCCTGTCCGGGGCGCTCGGTGTCCAGAGCATATATCAGCCCTGAAAAACCTCGCCTCAAAGCGAATTTCCGCGTTTTGCTGGGTTTTATGGGGTTTTTCTGGAATGGCGGGAGTGACCGTTTTGGGAGGAAATCTATATGTTGTGGTTTGTTACTGGGAAACTACAATTAGATGGACTCTAGCCTGGGATCAAGTCGAGTCACTTGGATCGCGGTAACTGAAGTACTAGAGACGGTACGGAAGTACTATATCGCCTGCTCAAGCTGCTGTATGAGAGGGACTTAAGCCAACGCATGCGCGCCCACGCCCCGCTGATTTTGCGGGACGTGGGCTCCGCGCACCCTATTGCAGGATTCTGAAGTTGACGTTGCTGGTCAGCGCGCCTCCTGGGGTGGCGACTACGACCTTGCCGGTGGTGGCGCCGGTGGGGACGACGGCGGTCATGTAAGTATCGTTGACGACTTTGAAGCTAGTTGCAGCGACGCCGTTGAAGGTGACGCCGGTTGCGCCCGTCAGGCCTTGGCCTAGTATTTGTGCGGTATGGCCGACTCCGCCGGTGGGGCGTACGAAGGTGACGAAGGGACCGAGGCCCATGTTGAGGCTGTATACGGCTCCGTAGCCGTGGGCGCCCCCCTGCTCGGCTGTTCCGTACAGGAGGCCGTTCGTGTCCTGCAAAAGTGAGCCGGTCGGATACTCGCCCGTGGGCGAGGTAAAGCTGTATAGCTGCGTGAACACGCCGCTGGTTGTGATTTGGTAGACGGTACCGAAGTTGTCATTTCCTCCGAACTTCGTGGTTCCGTATAAGTTTCCGTCTGTGGCCTGAACCAAGCCCCCTGCGGGTAGTCTTCCCTCGCCGCCGTCATCGGAGAAGGTGTGGAGCACGGTCACCGCGCCCTTTGAGGTCATCCTGAAGACCGACCCGCCAATTTCCCCGCTCCCGGTGTATGTAGTTCCGTAAAAGTTGCCGTCCGAGGCTTGCATGAGAGGGCCCGAAGGATTGGAAACGCCGCCGCAGTTGAAGCTGAACTGCGTTACAAGGGCGCCTGAGGTTGTGATTTCAAAAATGCTGCCGCAGTTGTTAGTCCCGTAATAGGCTGTCCCGTAGAGGTTGCCGTTAGCGCCCTGAATGAGGGGAGCTATTATGCCGTAATCGCTACTATTTCCAAACTGGTATAGAGTTGTAAAGGTACCCGACGGCGTGTACTTATAGACTGTTGCGCCGAGGAAGTCCGCCCCGCTTTCTGTCGTGCCGTAGAAGGTTCCGTCGGATGCCTCTATTGGTGCGACGCGAGGGTAAAGGCCGTCTGATAAGCCTAGAAAGTCGTGCAGAACTGTATATGTGCCGGTAGGAGTGATCTTGAACAATACCCCGTAGTCCGCGCTTCCACCAGCCAGCGTAGTGCCGTAGAAGTTCCCATCTGTCCCTAGCGTTACTCCCCCGTCGGGGCCGTATCCGTCCGTGTTGTCGAACGCAAATATATCGGCTTCTGCACCGGTGGTCTGAAGCCTGAAGACCGACCCGTAGTTCAGGCCAGTGGTGCTGCCGTAAAGGTCGCCATCCCGCCCCTGCGTTGGGGTGACTAGGTAGGGGTACTGAGAATTTCCTGCGCCACTGAAGCTGCGGACGTCTTGTACGGTCTGCGCCGAGCTGGTACTACAGTACATCGCGATAACGAAAAGCAGCGCGAAAAGTCCTTGGGCTGCTGGCTTATAAAATTGGCGAGTGTTCATGATTTTGCTCCTTTGTGGATCGCTTTCGGATCGTTGAACCGGCGTGGTCGATTTGTTGGGCGTCGGCATTCGGTTTCAG
>Ga0302320_10004136_pt1 | contig 33051 bp, 33 predicted proteins | sample Bog_T0_3_FD_202130 | JGI IMG/M metagenome (GOLD analysis project Ga0302320, IMG submission 202130) | Peat permafrost microbial communities from Stordalen Mire near Abisko, Sweden - Bog_T0_3 | ecosystem: Environmental > Terrestrial > Soil > Wetlands > Peat | place: Sweden: Abisko, Stordalen Mire... | reverse complement strand
CCGTCGGAACAGATCAGCCCGCGTTGCCCATGAACATCGTCATGGGCGAGGATGTGCTGGCTCCGGCACAGGTCAAAGACGATCTTGAGCGGATTCGCCGCGAGCTCACGCAGACCCTTTCGAACCAAGTCGCTACCCACACGGTTTCCATCCAGATGGGCCGCGACGGCCTGGTGATCAGCCTCCGCGAAGCGGGTTTCTTCGCCTCCGGATCAGCTACGCCCAAGCCTGAGACTCTTCCCACCCTGCGCCAGATCGCGGCTTCACTCGGCCGCACGCCTTACGATCTGCGCATTGAAGGCCACACCGACAACATTCCGATCCACACCGCAGAATTCGACTCGAACTGGGAACTCTCGACAGCGCGCGCCACGTGCATCGCCCGGCTCCTTCTCGACCAGCGGCTCATCTCTCCGGATCGCCTCTCGGCCGCCGGCTATGCCGAATTTCATCCGGTAGCCGACAATGACACTCCCGAGGGCCGCGCGCAAAATCGCCGCGTCGATCTGGTCGTCCTGCCCCGTGCCCAAATCAACTTCGCGGCACCCGCTGCCCCCCAACCCACCGGCGCATGGCGCAAGATCACCGACGACCAGTGAGCGAAGCGAGCAGCGTTTGCCGGTTTGCAGTTCCCTGCTCCCTATTCTCTAGTTCCCAAGTCGCTAAGTCCCTGCGCCTTCACTCGACGCCCAGAACCTTCACGATCACCCGCTTGCGCCGCTGGCCGTCAAATTCGGCGTAAAAGACGCGCTGCCATGTTCCTAAATCCAGCTTCCCGTTGGTCACCGGCAGCGTAGTCTCGTGGTGGAGCAGCAGCGACTTCAGGTGCGCGTCGCCGTTGTCCTCTCCGGTCCGATGGTGCTTGTAGTCGGGCCGCGCAGGCGCCAATGCCTCCAGCCACTTGCCAATATCCTCGATGAGCCCGCTTTCATGGTCGTTGACATAAACCGCCGCAGTGATGTGCATCGGAGAAACAAAGCACAACCCTTCCTTCACTCCGCTGCGCCGCACAATTTGTTCCACCTCGTCGGTGACGTGTACCATCTCCCGCCGCTTGCGAGTTTCAAACACCATGTACTCCGTATGGCACTTCATGAAATTCTCCTGAGAAACGGCTTATTGCGGCCGGAAAGCATCGCCGCTCGCTCAACACTTATCCTAAAGATAGCCGTGACTTCTACCAACGACCTCTCTGCCGATGCTCTTTCCCAACGCGGCCTCGATCTGCTCGCCGCCGGATCAGCCGCTGAGGCCACACTGGCTTTTCGCGCAGCCATCGCCGCCGATCCAAGACACATCGAAGCCCATCACGGCCTGGTTCGAGCGCTGCGCGATTCAGGACGCCTCGAACAATCCATTGCCGCGGCGCTGGCGCTGACCGCTCTCACGCCCTCCGACCCGCTTGCCCACACTGCGCTTTCCATCTCCCTGCAAAGCGCCGGACATATACCCCAGGCTGAAGCCGCCGCCGCCCGCGCCCGAGTCCTCGAGTGGAAAATCCAGCTCGAATTTCCGCCTGCGGCGCCTTCGGAACGGGACTCCCATCCGTGAAGACTTCCCGTCGGCCCGATCCTGCAGAGCGCCTGCGGCGCATGCACGACCAGCTTGCCTATGCCTATGGCTCTCAGCGCTGGTGGCCGGCCGAAACCCCGTTTGAAGTGATTCTGGGCGCCTATCTCACCCAAAATACCTCGTGGAAAGCCGTCGAGCGGTCTCTCGCCAATCTTCGCGCGGCTGGAGCGCTCACCCTTGACGGTCTGCGCGCCCTGTCTCTTGACGAACTCCGCCGCCTCATCCAGCCTTCCGGTTTTTTCACCCGCAAGGCTCCAGCGCTGAAAGCATTTGTGGCCATGGTGGACGACGAGTTCGGTGGCTCGCTTGAAGCGCTTGCCGCAGTGCCTGCCGAAACGTTGCGCGGGCGGCTCCTGGCGCTACCCGGCGTGGGGCCGGAAACGGCTGACGCTGTCCTGCTCTACGCGCTAGACCATCCGGTTCCTGTAGCCGACGAGTATCTGCGCCGCATCGCCGAGCGGCATGGGCTGCTTGTTGGGGAGCCGGGGCGCATAGGCTACAACTCACTCACGGAGCTGACACGTCGCGCCTTTGCCGCCGATCCAGCGGCTGAGCAGTCGCAACTCTTCAATGAGTTTCACGCGCTCACGGTCGCAGTCGGTAAAGCGCATTGTGGGCGAACTGCGCGCTGCGAACGTTGTCCGCTGGCCGGGGATCTAAGAAAAGCAGCTTCTAATACCGCCTTCGCAGCCCCAACCCTTCGGGCGTAATCTGGTCATATGAGTCCAACCCCGCAACAGCCCCAACTCAGCCTTGCCCAGACCTCCGACTACCGCGAGTCCTACGCCAACAGCGTCCAGGTGCGCGTCAGCGTCTGGGACTTCCAACTCGTTTTTGGCCTGGCCTCCAGCGATAGCCCCGATCAGGTCACCATCCGCAATCACCAGGGAATTTATCTCAGCCCCCAGCAGGCCAAAGCCCTATGGAACGTTCTGGGACAGAATCTGGCCCAGTACGAGCAGGCTTTCGGCACGCTCAACCTCGAGCCGCAGAATCAGAATTTCCCCCGCGGACCGGTTAATTAGAAACAGGAACATAGGGACCAAGGACCCAGGGACTTAGGAGCGCTTGCTTGCCCTTGAAGAGATTCTTCAATCCCCGGCCGGATGCACCGCTGCCCCTGTGGATGATCTTCCCAGTGGTCTTCGCCGCGCTTTATGCCAGCCATTTTCTGCTGCTGAACGTCCCTTATTACTGGGACGAGGCGGGTTACTATATTCCCGCCGCATGGGATTTTTTCCGCACCGGCTCGCTGATTCCGATCACCACGATCAGCAACGCACATCCACCTCTGCCCAGCATCTACCTGGCGCTGTGGTGGAAGTCCTCCGGGTTCTATCCTGAAGTTACGCGCGAAGCCGTGCTGATGGTGGCCGCCCTCGGCCTGCTCGCCGTCTGGCGGTTGGCTAATCGCATAGTGGGCGTGGCCTCGGTCGCCTTCTGGACCACCGTGCTTACCGGCCTCTACCCCATCTGGTTTGCCCAGAGTTCGCTGGCCCACTCTGACATCTTTGCCGCAGCCTGCGCGTTGTGGGGCCTGGTCTACGCGTTGCCCCGGCGCGGCCGCAATCCCTGGGCCGCCGCGATCTGGTTCTCCCTGGCCGTACTCTCGAAAGAGACCGCCATCGCCATCCCGCTCACCATAGCCGCAATCAACCTCGTTGAGGGCTTTCGCCTTCGCTCTCCCGAGCGCTCCAGGCTGTGGCGCGAAGCCGCCTGGCTCTCTGCCTGCGTGTTCCCGCTGGCCGCCTGGTATGCCTACCACTACTTGAGGACCGGCTTCATATTCGGCAATCCCGAGTACCTGCGCTACAACGCCCAGGCCACGCTCTCGCCGCTACGCATCCTGGCTGCATTCGGACATCGCATCCTGCACCTCACCGCGCACATGAACCTGTTTGTGCCCGTCATCATGGCTCTGGCCGCGCTGCTGCTCGCTCCGCTCCCCAATGCCGAGGGCCACGCTCGCGCAACCATCGACCCACCCGTCCTCCGTCGCATTTTCCTGTTGCTGCTCGTTAATGCACTTTTGTTCAGCGTGCTGGGCGGCGCGCTGCTCACCCGCTATCTGCTTCCCATGTATCCGCTGGTGCTGCTTCTCGCCGTTACCACTCTTTACCGCCGTGTGCCGTATTGGCAGGGTCTCGCCGTTTTATCGGCGGCCGCATTTGTTGCCGGCCTTTTCGTCAACCCTCCCTACGGCTTTGCTCCTGAAGACAACCTGGAATACGCTCGCGTAGTCCGCATGCAATTGTCCGGAATCGCGCAACTCGAGCATCGCTATCCCGGCGCTGCTGTCCTCACCGCCTGGCCCATGACCGACGAGCTCACCCGGCCTGAACTTGGCTATGTCAAGCGGCCATGGGACCCGGGCGACGTCGACCGCATCGACGACTTCTCCGCGGCCCAGATTGCCAAGGCTGCAGCGGAGCCCGAAAAATATTCAGCTGCTCTGGTTTTTTCAACTAAGTACGATCCACCCTCCCCGCTGCTCACTCTGGGTGCGAAGAGCAAGCAACTCGATGAACGCTACTTCGGCATGCACCACGATCTGCCCCCGGAGCTCATCGCACAACAGTTGGGCGGCGCGCTGGTTTGGGAGCGGAAGGATCATGGCATGTGGATCGCTCTCATCCGCTTCGATCGGCAGCTCGAAACGCATTTAGACGGCGGCAGTGGACAGCAACGGGCAATGCGCTGAATGACTGCCGGCAGGCTCACCGTCCCTACAGCTTCTTCCTCCAAAACTCGAAGACCACGTACCCGACGAGCCCCGAGCACAAGGCGATCGTCAAGTTTGTTCCCGTAAAAATGTCGTGAAGCGCAAAGGCCAGCGTCTTTCCCTTGCCGTTCGAGCGGATGAACTCGCCCATCAGCAGGTTCGAGTAAAAAAGAAAGACGATAAATGCAATCTCGACCAGCGCCCGCCAAATTGGGTGAGGTCTTCTCTGCGATGCGGGAAGTTGCGGCATGGCCTCATCATATCGGCCAACCCGAATCCGGCCAATGGTTTTCGATTCGAACCCCGCCTCGCGTCGCTGAAACACCTATAATCACCCTGTCGTGCTTAATCTCTTCTCATTCCGCATGGGTGCCTGGCGGCAATTCGCAGCTGTGGCTGCCATCGCGGTTGTTTCCAATGTCTTTACATCGGTTTGTGCTTATGGCCAGGCCCCGTCGGACGCGGCACGAGCCGCGGCCGACCATGGCCGCATTCTGCTCGTCTTGCCCTTCGACAATCGCACCGGCCAATTCGGACTGGAGTGGATTCGCGAGGCCGCGGCCGACCTGCTCAGCAGCCGCTTTGCCTCGGCCGGATTCCAGCCCATGACCCGCGCCGACCGCATGTACGCCCTCGATCACCTTGGCCTGCCCCAGGGCTTTCAGCCCTCCCGCGCCAGTTCACTCAAACTCGCCCAGACCCTGGACGCGGATTCGATCGTGGTAGGCAGCTTCATGACCGACGGAACCGCGATCGTCGCCCAGGCCCAGCTCGTCGACGTGCCCCACCTGCGCATGAGCTCCGCTGTCACCGCTCGTGGCGAGATGCGAGACATGATCGCCGTCTTTGACTCCCTGGCCTGGAAGCTCACTCGCCAGCTCGATCCCTCCTTCAGCGTGGCGGAGGAAACCTTCGTCGCTGCCGGAAAGAGCATTCGCCTCGACGCCTACGAGCAGTACATCCGCGGCATTACCGAGCCTGACCAGGCAGAGCGCCTGCGGCACCTGGAGCAGGCCGTGAAGCTGAGCCCCGGCTTCAGCCCCGCGTGGATGGCATTGGGCCGCGAAGACTATAGCAGCCAGCAGTACGAGCAGGCTGCTGCGGCATTCGACAGGGTAGACCGCAGCGGACTGGACGGATTGGAAGCTGGCTTTTACGGCGGCCTTTCGCTACTGTTTTCAGGCAATTATCCGCAGGCAGAGAAGGCTTTTGCGAATGTTGCGAGGGTTCTGCCGCTGGCTGAAGTCGTGAATAACCAGGGGGTTGCCGTCAGCCGTCAAGGCCATGACGGCACTGCGCTTTTTGTCCAGGCCGCCTCAGCCGATCCCAACGACGCCGATTACCATTTCAACCTCGCCGTCAGCCTCAAACGCCACGGAGCTTCCACCGCGGCCCTGAACGAACTGACCCAATGCCTCAAGCTTCGCCCCAGTGACAGCGAGGCGCAGTCGCTCGATCAGGTGTGGAAGGCTCGAGCCGCCGCACAAACCATGGCCGGGCCTGACGCCGCGACAAGCGTCGACCCGCTCGAGCGCATCGTTCGCACCTTCGATGCCGCCGCTTTCCGCCAGGCGGCGCTCATGCTGGACCAGATGGACTCAGAGCGCTTGGCCGCGCTCACCCCCGGGGAACGGGCCCTCAAGCTCTCTGCCCAGGCCAAAATCTACCTCGACCGCGGCCTGCTGCTGGAGGCCGAGCGGCTCTACCAGTCTGCCGTCGCCACGGACGGCAATGTGGCTGACGCTCATGCCGGACTCGCCGAGGTCCGCGAGCGCACCGGAGATGCCGGCGCGGCCCGCGGTGAGGCGCGCGCGGCTCTGGAACTGACGCCATCCGCCGATGCGTATCTTGTTCTTGGACGGCTGGATTACGCTGACAACCACTTCAGCGAGGCAAACAACGAGGCTCATGAAGCCCTCAAGCTTGACCCGGCCAGCCAGCCGGCAAAGGAACTGCTCGCGCAGGTCCTGGCCCGGACCGGCCAAAGCAAGTAGGACCCAGCCGGAGGTCCTGAAGGAGTAAGCCATGCTTCAGCGCAGGGTCACCTTCTCAATCGTGGTTGGCCTCTTTGTGGCGTTTCTGACACTGGCCGGCGGATTCGGCATTTCAGCCTCCGCCCAGCAGCCGGTCGTCGAAAAGTTGGTTCTCGACGATACCATTCAGCCGGTTACCGCCGATGAACTGAGCCGCGCCATCACCCGCGCTAACGCCGATGGAGCCCAGGCGCTGCTGGTGGAGCTCGACACGCCGGGCGGGCTTGTGGATTCGATGCGCACCATGGCCGGTGCAATTCTCGGTTCACGGGTTCCCGTCATCGTTTATGTGGGTCCGTCGGGAGCGCGGGCCGGATCGGCCGGTTTCTTCCTGCTTGAGGCTGCGGATGTTGCCGCCATGGCTCCCGGCACCGAGGCCGGCGCGGCCCACGTAGTCTTCGAAGTCGGCAAGCCGGACGCAACGGAGATGCAGAAGGTCGAAAATGACGCTGAGGCTTTTCTGCGCTCCTACGTAACCCGGCGAAACCGCAATGCCGAGGCCGCCGCGGCCGCGGTGGAATCGTCGCACTCCTACACGGCTGAGGAGGCGCTCAATCAGCACCTCATCGACCTGGTCTCAAACAGCGACGCGCAACTGCTTGCCTCGCTCGACGGCCGCGAGATCACCCGCATGGACGGGAGCAAACAGACGCTCCACCTGGCCGGCGCGCGCATCGAGTTGCTGCGCCCCACGCTGCGCGACGGACTGCTCGGCTGGCTGGTCAACCCCAACATCGCACTCCTGTTCCTCGTTTTCGGAGCCTTGCTCATCTACCTCGAATTCAATACTCCCGGCACCATCGTTCCGGGCGCATTGGGAACGCTGATGGTGCTGCTGGCCATTTTTGCGCTCGACTTGCTGCCCATCCGCTACACCGCGGTTCTGCTGCTCATCGCCGCGCTGGTTTTACTGATGCTCGAGGCCAAGTTCGGCGGCCACGGCGCCCTGGCGATCGCCGGAATTGTCTGCCTCACATTCGGAACTCTGACCCTGGTGGCCGCGCCCATTCCTGAAATGGGCGTCAGCCCCTGGGTGGCCATCGCGGTCAGCGCCGCATTCGGTGTGATCACGGCGTTTCTTGTCCGAATCGCGGTCCGGGCGCGCCGGCGCAAGGCGCTGCTCGGCCCTGACGCCCTGGTGGGCTCCCGGGCGACGGCGATGGAATCGCTTGCTCCGCAAGGACACGTTCTGGTGGAGGGCGAAATCTGGCGCGCCATCGCCTCACAGCCAGCTGCCGCCGGGGCAGCTTTGTTGGTCACCGGGCATGACCGGATGCTTCTCCGCGTCGAGCCGGCGCCCGCAATCCATCCGCACGCGACGCCGGTCTAACCCGGCTGGAGTACAATCCCTGCCTAGAGCCAATTGTTGCTTCGTCTGCCTTATCGTCAATTTCAGGTTCCAAGCGAGGAAACCCAATGTTTGATTCCATGACGCCGATTCTGATTTTCCTGGCCATCGTCGTTCTTTACCTGCTCAATTCCATCAAGATCCTTCGCGAATACGAGCGCGGGGTCATTTTCCGCCTGGGCCGGGCGCTGCCCGCGCCCAAGGGTCCGGGCATCATCCTTGTCTTCCGGCCCTTCGATCAGATGGTGCGTATCTCCCTGCGCCAGGATGTGCTGGAGGTTCCGCCCCAGGACGTAATTACCCGCGACAACGTGACCATCAAGGTGAATGCCGTGGTGACGCTGTATGTCGTGAATCCCAACGATGCGGCCATCAAGGTGGTCAACTACGTCTACCAGACCTCGCAGTTTGCGCAGACTACGCTACGCACAGTGCTGGGCGAGGTTGAGCTGGACACGCTGCTCAGTCATCGCGACCAGCTCAACTTGAGAATCCAGACCATCATCGACCAGCGGACTGAACCGTTTGGGGTGAAGGTGATCTCGGTGGAAGTGAAGCAGGTGGACCTTCCCGATCAGATGCAGCGCGCCATGGCCAAGCAGGCCGAGGCGGAGCGCGAAAAGCGCGCCAAGGTTATCCACGCGGAAGGTGAGTTCGACGCCGCGCGGAAGCTGGTGGACGCAGCTGCGCTGATGGCCACGCAGCCCATGACGCTGCAATTGCGCTATCTGCAAACCCTCTCCGACATTGGCGTGGAAAAGAACTCAACGATTGTCTTCCCGCTGCCGCTGGAGATGATGACGCTGCTCAACAAGCTGGGGACGGCGGGAACGGCGCCTGCAGAGAAGCCGTAGAACGCAACAGGGAACATGCGAAGCCGGCGCTCGCGCCTGGTTGCGGAACGCCGGTATTGCATTGTTCAGTCGATTCTGGGACAAGTTTGTTTTCAAATGCCATAAGTCCGGGGGCAGGGTATGAGGGGAGCTTTCGACGACCAGGAACTGGAGTCGGCCCGGTCCAGGCGTGACACCGAGCTCACGCTCGGCTCGGGCACCTTGTTGGCAATCTTTTTTGGCCTAGTGCTTCTCTGCGGCCTTTGTTTTGGACTCGGCTATGCTGTAGGCCACCACGGCTCGCAGACGCCGACGGCCGACGCTTCGCAGACAGCGGCCGGTTCTCAGCCTTCAACAGGCGGAGGGTCGATTGCCAAGCCCTCAGCCACGACTCAGGCCGCCGCTATGCCTCCCGCCACTTCCGCTGACACCACTCAACAGCCGCCGGATACATCATCGGGCGCCACTCCTGTTGCCGCTGCGGAGACGCTACCTGCTCCGGCTCCATCCGCTCCATCGCCGGCGCAAACGCGGGTTCATCCCGCGCTTGCTTCTGCGCCCGTCTCCAATCAACCCAGCCTACCCGCAACATCCATTACGCGTCCTGCTTATGTGCCCACGGCGCAACAACCGGCGGCTCAGTTGATGGTCCAGATTGCTGCTGTCTCCAATACTGAAGACGCTGACGTGCTAACCAGCGCCCTGCGCAGGCGCGGCTACGCAGTCACCGCCCTCCGTGACCCCTACGACAACCTCATCCACGTTCGCATCGGCCCCTTCAATACTCCCGCCGAAGCCAACAGCTGGCGCAATCGGCTCCTCAACGACGGCTACAACGCCATCGTGCAGCCGTGAGCGCAACTCACCCCCGCATCCACTCCGGCAGCCCCGAGGCAATCGCTGCCTGCACCGCGGCCATCAACTCATCGCGAGTCTCAAAATCACGCGGATAAATCGGCCGATGGAAGACGATGTGCGCAATTCCCGGCTTGATGGCGAAGCTGCCCTTGGCCATCAGCGTCTCCGTTCCGTAGATCGACACGGGAACGCACGGCGCGCCGGTTTCGAAGGCCAAATAAAAGGTGCCTTTCTTGAACGGCTGCAGGCGGCCGTCCTTTGAGCGCGTGCCCTCGACGAACGTGGTGATGTGGACGCCCTTTTCCAGCACCCGCCGAGCCGCGGCTACGCTGTCCTGCGCAGCGGCCGTGGTTCCGGTGCGGTCTACGGGGATGAATTCGCCCAGCTTGAGGCAGTAGCCGAATACGGGAATATTGAACACCGCCCGCTTGGCGAAGGCCGCGGTGCGCCCCGGTATCTGCGGAATCAGCCCCGGCGGGTCAAGGTTCGACACGTGGTTGGCCATGAAGATGCAAGCCTGACCGTCAGGAATATTCTCCCGTCCCTCGACCTGCACGCGGATGCCCGCCACGCGGTAGGCGGCGCGGACGATGAAGCAGGCCACCGCGTAGAGCGGCTGCACATTCCCGGTAATCATGGCTAGGGGGATGAGGATCATCGCCGAGGGAATACTCAGCGCGAGAATGACGACGAACACGAGAATCGAAACGATCATGAGTTTCCGTTAGCAAGCCAAAGACTGCCTGCGGCGCAACCTGCGCAGAAAATTGCCAATCGTGCTGTACCTCTATGTTCGCATCCACTCCGGCAGTCCGGAAGCGATGGCCGCGCGTACTGCCTGCATCAATTCTTCGCGCGTGGCAAAGCCAGCCGGGTCGATGGGCGGATGGAATACCACCTCAGCGGTTCCGGGATGCATGCGCAGGCTGCCTTTGCGCAGGATTCTTTCCGTTCCGTGAATGGAGACCGGGATGCATGGCGCGCCGGCGGCCATGGCCAGAAAGAACGGGCCCTTTTTGAACGGCAGCATGCGCCCGTCCGGCGAGCGGGTGCCTTCAACAAAGGTAGTGATGTGCACGCCCTTGGCGAGCACGCGCTCGGCCGCTGCCACGCTCTCTTTTGCGGCTGCCGCGTTGCCGCTCCGGTCCACGGCGATGAACTCGCCCTGCCTGAATCCGGTGCCGAGGATTGGCAGTTCCATAAGCGAGCGCTTCATGAAGGCCGAAGTGCGCCCCGGAATGAGCGAAATGAGCGCCGGCGGATCGAGGTTCGAGACGTGATTCGACATGAAGACGCAGGCCCGATCCCGGGGAACGCGTTCCAGACCGGTAGTGCGGAAGCGAACTCCGGCCATGCGGCAACTGCTGGAGAGCATGAAGCGCGTGCCTTTGTAGAGCGGCAGCACGTTGCCCGTGATCCAGCACCAGGGTATGAAGAGAACCGCAGTAGGAATGCCCAGAACCACCATGGTTGCGATAAAGATGAGAGAAGAAAGCATACCGGTCTTTCTATGCCGTCAGGAGTGGAGATCCCTGAGGCGCGCTGGCAGTTTGTCATAGATGCCGTCAAAGCCGCCATTGGAAAGAATAGCCACCACGTCGCCCGGCGCAACCTGGGGCGCGATGCCGTTTACGATTGCGTCCGCATCGGGCAGCAGTTCCGCGGGTGTTCCGGCCGCGTTCAGCGCCCGCACCACATCCTCGGGGTGCAGCCGCTCGGCGTCGGGTATGCGCTGCTGCTGATAGACGCCAGCCAGGATCACGCGGTCCGCGAGGCGCAAACTCGAGACAAGTTCAGTTTCAAGCACCTTGCGCCGCAGCGTGTTTGAGCGTGGCTCCAGAACAGCCCATAACCTGGCCAGGGGGTAGACAGAGCGCAGGGCCCGCAGCGTCTCGCGGATTGCGGTGGGATGATGCGCGAAGTCTTCAATCACGGTGACGCCGCCAATCTCCGCGCGGACTTCAAGGCGGCGCTTCACGCTCTTGAAAGTGGCCAGCGCCTCTTGAATCTCCTCTTTGGCCACGCCCTGTCCGGTGGCCAGCGCGGCAGCGGCCGTTGCGTTGAGCGCGTTGTGTTCGCCGGCCACGCCCATTTCGAGTTCTGCCCACATTGCGCCGTTGCGCCAGATCTCCCATCGGGTCAGCGGGCGACTTTGGCCGCCTTCATGACGCAGATTGCGGATTTGCCAGTGTGCGGATGCAGAGAATCCGTAGCGCTCCACACGGCAGAGCGCGCGCTCCACGCACTCGGAAACATTCTCGCTGCCGTCGAAGGCGACAATTAGGCCGCGCCGCGGAACCAGGTTCACCAGCCGCTTGAACACCGTCTTCACCGCCTCGAGGTCGGCATAAATATCCGCGTGATCAAACTCCACGTGGGTCAGGATCAGCGCATCGGGAAAGTAGTGGAGAAACTTCGGCCCCTTGTCGAAAAATGCGGTATCGTACTCGTCGCCCTCCACAACAAAACTGCGCGTCGGCCGCAACTGAAAGCTCGATCCAAAATTCTCCGCTACACCTCCAATCAGAAACGAGGGCTCCAGGGCCGGCGTCTCACGCGCGGCCACCTGGTAAATCCACGCCAACATGCTGGTGGTGGTGGTCTTGCCGTGCGTACCGGCAACCACCAGCGACTCGCGCCCGGTGAGAAACTCCTCGCGCAGCAGAGCCGCCATCGAAGTGAACGGGATGCGTTCGTCCAGAACGCGTTCCACTTCCGGGTTGCCGCGCGAAAGCGCGTTGCCGATCACCACCAGGTCCGGCCTGGGATCGAGGTTCGACTCCGCGTAAGGCTCCATCACTTCGATTCCCAACTCGCGCAGCAGATCGCTCATCGGGGGGTACGCCGCTTTGTCCGATCCTGTGATGCGGTGCCCTTCGAGTTGGAGCAGCCCGGCCAGAGACGCCATCGCCGTGCCGCATATCCCGCTGAGATGTATGTGCCGCGGCTTTTTCGTCATCTTGCCACCGTCGATTCATCCCGGTGCGGGCCTGATCCCTGACCACTGATCCCTGTTCCCTGCCTTTTCAAGCTGCCACCGCCGGCTCAAGCAAATGCAATTGCGTCTCTTCGCCAACCGCCAGCTCCGCTTCCACTCCAAACGTCAGCGTCACGTTCTCCCGCGAAACATGTCCGCTGCGCAGCCCGATCGCAATCGGTCCCTCGAATCCGTCCAGGGCGCTGAGGATCGTCTGTTCCAGCAACTCCGGCGCCGCGCCCGGCGAAACGCAATCCAGCATCTCGCCAAACACGATCCCGGGCACCCCATCGAGCTTTCCTGCTTTGCGCAATTGCCACAACATGCGATCGATCTGATAGGGCTTTGCGCCCACATCCTCAATAAAGAGCAGCTTTCCCTCCGTCTGCGGTTCCCACGGCGTGCCCAGCAGCGACACCAGAATACTGAGGCAGCCTCCATAAAGAACACCGCGCACTGGACTGAGCGCACGACCATGTTTGAGCGCGCGCAATCCCTCAGCCGTGCTCACGCTGAATGGGGCGCCGGCCAGTGCCGCCATGAAGCTGGGCAGATGGACGCCATGTTCTCGTGAAAAATCGGCTGCGACCATGGGCCCATGAAACGCGGGCAATCCAATCCGATCGAGCAGGCGCAGCTGAATGCCGGTCAGGTCGCTATAGGCGAAGAACGGCTTGGGATGCTTGCGGATCAGCTCGGTATCCAGCCCATCGAGCAGGTAGTTGGAGCCGTAGCCGCCCCGCAGGCACGCTGCCACGCCGGTCTCCGGATTGGCGAAGGCGGCATGAAGATCATCCAGCCGCTGCGCCGCAGTGCCCGCAAAATAGAGGGGTCCCTTAAGCGATGCGTGGTGGCCGAGTTGCGGTTGAAAGCCGAGCGCGCGCAGTTTTTTCATTCCCCGTTCCGCCAACTCAGGCTTCGCAGAGGCTGCCGGCGCCACGATGCTCACCCCGGCGCCCGGGAAAACGGGTGCGAGCTTCAGCACTGGGCAGAGCCGCGGTTGTGTTTTGGGAGCGTGTGGCGCGGTCATTTGTACCATGCCTCGCCGCGTGCGGTCAGCGACGCCGGCCCGGTGAGCCGCAGCTCCGTCCCGGGGCCGTCCCACGCCACCGTCTGCGCTCCCCCGGGCGCCAGGACCGTAAGCGGCGCCGCCGCCAGTCCCGAAGCGATTGCGGCAGTGGCTGCAGCCGAGCTGCCCGTCCCCGACGATGTGGTCGGCCCCACGCCGCGCTCAAAGATGCGAATCTCGATCTCGCGCTCGCTCACTACGCGCACAAATTCCACATTTGTCTGACCAGGAAAATCCTCGTGCGCGCAAATCCCCGAGCCAACGGCATGCCACGACATTCCGGCCACGGAAAAATCCGTGTCTTCCACCACAATCACAAAATGCGGATTTCCGGTGGAAACGTCGACGCCGGCAATCTCAACACCGTTCATGAGCTTTACAGTTCGCCGCGCAAACGCGGGAACGCCCATCCCGGTGGTCACCTCTACGGCGAACCCATCGCTGCTGCGCACCCCGTTCACGCGGCACACGCGCACGCCCGCATCGGTTGCAATCTCCAGCTCATCGCCCGCCTGCGCTCCGAGCGCCTCGGCCATCCACGCCGCCACGCAGCGCGTGCCGTTGCCGCTAATCTCGGCTACCGATCCATCCGCATTGCGCAGCCAGATGCGACCCGACCGCGGACCCGTCCACTTGAAGAACTCAACTCCGTCAGCGCCCACGCCGGTGTTGCGCGCGCACAGGCGCCGCGTTAGCGCCCCGCGGTCGTAATCTGCCGCGGCTGCTTCCGTCACAATCAGGAAGTCGTTGCCGCAGGCATGCGCTTTGGTAAAGGGAATCAATCTTCCTCCGAATTGTGGAAGGTGAGCCGTACGTCATAGGCCGTACCGGCGGGTATCTTTCCGCGCCGCCGCCATTCCATCCCCACGCCGAGCTCCGCTGTTTCCTTGCCCGATGCTATCACCGCTCACGCCGGGGTGTTGCGCTTCGCCGGTGATTACATGGATTGCCAAGTATCGGAAATGTAAATCGTCCCGGAGGCCTGGCCCTTGGCGGTGAATCGCCCCACCTTTGTCAGCCCTGCCGGGTGAGCCTTCACCGCGCGGTCCACTTCGTCGCCGTCGAACGCCAGCACAATTGCCGCATGGGCGGCCGGCAAGGCCAGCGCATCGCGATAGATCCACCGGTCACTCTCGTTGATCGTTTGCCGCAGCGGAATCCCTGTCTGCGCCACCAGTTCCGGATACACCGACGTATTCATCAGCACCGTACCGCCGGGCCGCTCGGCGAGCAACTTGCGAAGCAGCGGAGGAATATTGATATCGAAAGGAAGGCGGCCGTCGATATTCTTGGTTCCCTCCACGTAAACCAGCGGCCGATCCCGCACCAACTCCGCGGCATTCAGCACCACCAGCACCCCAAGCGCTGCAACCGCAATCTTCGCCCACTGCGGTTTGAACTCCCGCGCCGCGCTAAATACAAATTGCGCCACAAAACCCAATCCCAGCGCCAGCGCCGGCAGCAGTTCCATCCCGTAACGCGTGTTGTACCACGAATGCGGCCACCATACGGGAAGAAAGATGGGCACCGACCCATAGGCCACCGAATAGGCATAGAAGGGAACCGGCAGCCACAGCAGCAGCGTCCAGGTGAACTCCCGCCGTGCCCGGATCCAAGCGCCGGCCGTGCCCAGCATACTGAGTGCCAGCACCACGTTGCCCCACGCCCGGGCGGCCGCATCCATTTCGGCAACCTTCAAGAAGAACTTGAGCGAGACCCATGGATTGTGCCAACCGGGATGCGGCGGCCATCCAGGCGCCGCCGTGCGCAACTCGATTGCCTTGGCCGAATACGGTCCGCGGGCGAATTCAAGCCAGTCGCCAAATGCCAGGGCGTTGTAAAGGAACCACGCCGACGGCGCGGCCGCCAGCACTGCGCTGCCCAGCCAGAAGCTCCGTGAGCGCAGTCCGCCACGTCTCATCAGCGTCACGCCGATGCCCAGCCACGCCAGCAGCGCGATTACCCAACCGTCGTAGCGCGTAAAGACCGCGGCCACCAGCACCGCGGCAATCCAGCCTTGCAGGCGTCCGGACCGTGCTGGATCCTCGTCCAGGCTAGCGCGCCATTCCACCAGCCACACCGCGGCCCAGATCATCTCGCACAAAAACAGCGGCTCAGTCATCGCGGTCGTCTGCAAGTAGAGAAGATTTGGATTCAGCGCCAAAAAAGCCAATGCCAGCGCTGCCGTGGCTGGTTCCAGCCAGCGCCGCGCCAGCCGGTAGATGCCCACACAGGCAGCCAGGTAGGCCAGCACGGACGGAATCGTGCCTGCAATTCCATTGGCCCACCACGCGTAGACCTGAACCAAGGGAAGCATGAGCAGGTGAGGAAGCGGCAGCCAAACAGACCCCAATTCGGTGATCCCCGGAAAGCGGGAATCGAGCACCCGCCGGGCGATATGAAGATGCGCAATGGCGTCGCCATAATTGAGCAGCGCGCCATTTCGCCAGCTCCAGGCCACCGCAGCCATCGATGCTGCCGCGCATGAGGCCAGCACGGCCCAAAACTCGGGGCGGTGTGTACCCTTCTCAGTCAAGGTGCGTTAACTCACGGAAAAGATTGAAGCGCTCGTCGATCTCCTGGCGGGTGAGCTGCTGAAGCCGCTCGGTGCCAAACCGCTCCACCGTAAACGAGCCCATCACGCTGCCGTAAAACATGGCGCGACGCAAACTGGCGGGGGTGAGATCGCTCTGCGAAGCCAGGTATCCGAAAAAGCCGCCCGCAAAACTGTCGCCCGCGCCGGTCGGATCCACTACTTCTTCGAGAGGGAAAGCGGGGACCTTGAAGGTTTTCGAAGCCACATGGCCGGCATTGCCGTGGAAGAGCGTCGCGCCGTACTCGCCGTGTTTCACGACCAGGAATCGCGGTCCAAGGCCCATGACTGCCCGCGCGGCCTGGACGAGGTTATTGTTACCGGCGATCATGCGCGTCTCGGTGTCGTTGATCAAGAGGACGTCAAGGCCCTTGAGCACATCGAGCAGCGCGGCGCGATGGTCCTTGATCCAGTAATTCATGGTGTCGCCGGCGACGAGTTTCACATCCGGCATCTGTTCGCGCACGCGCTTTTGCAGCACCGGATCGATGTTGGCCAGAAACAGGAACTCGGAATCGCGGTAGGCTTCTGGAATCTTGGGCTCAAACGCCGCAAACACATTCAGCTCGGTGGTGCGCGTCCTGGCCTCGTTGAGATTCTCAAGATACGATCCCTCCCAGAAGAAGCTCTTGCCCGCTGTATGTTCAATGCCGCGCGTATCGATATTGCGCGCATTGAAGACCTCTTGCTGCTTGCGGCCAAAGTCCTCGCCAACGACGGCGATGACTCTCACATCGGTGAAGTAACTTGCGGCGAGCGAGAAGTAAGTCGCCGCTCCTCCCAGGCAACGCTCACGCTTGCCTGCCGGTGTTTCAATTGTGTCGTATGCCACGCTGCCGACTACGGTGATTGCCATTGAACATCCTCTCTAACTTGCCGGCTTGCTCGCCTGTTAACTCCGCTGACCCTTCTGACTTCGCTACCAGCCAAGATACTTTCCAAACAGCAGATTCAACCGCTCCTTCACTGTTTCAGGAATTGCATCCGGCTGCGTAAGCACCGCGTACTTCGCCGCCGTGCCACATGCGCAGCCGCGTTGGCTCGGCATCGCCGCAACGGCGGCCTTCACCACCTTGCAGGCATTCTCCGCGTTCTGGTGCAACACGGCCACAATCTCCTCGATGGTCACCGCATCGTGCCCTTCGCGCCAGCAGTCGTAGTCGGTGACCATGGCTACGGTGGCGTAGCAGATCTCGGCCTCGCGGGCCAGCTTGGCCTCCTGCAGGTTGGTCATGCCGATGACGTCCGCGCCCCAACTGCGATAGAGGTGTGACTCGGCCTTGGTGGAGAATTGCGGCCCTTCCATGCACACGTACGTGCCCCTCAGCTTGCCCACCACGCCCACCGTTGCGCATGCCTCGGCCGCAGCCTTGGCCACCGTGGCACATACCGGATCGCCAAACGCAACGTGGCCCACAATTCCCTCGCCAAAAAACGTTGACACGCGATGAAAGGTCCGATCGATGAACTGGTCGGGAATCACAAAGTCCGTCGGCTTGTGCTCTTCCTTCAGCGACCCGACCGCCGACACTGACACGATCCGCTCCACGCCGAGTTTCTTGAACGCATAGATGTTGGCGCGGAAGTTCAGCTCCGAGGGCAAAAGGCGATGACCGCGCCCATGCCGCGCCAGAAACGCCACCTTGCGCCCCTCGAGCTCGCCCAGCACAAACACGTCTGAGGGTTCGCCGAAGGGCGTTTCCACCCGCTCTTCATGCACGTTGGTAAATCCGGGCATCGAGTACAGCCCGCTGCCTCCGATAATGCCGATTTCCGCTTCAGACAATTTCCCGCTCCTTGCCAACGACCGTGACCGCGCTTCGCACAAATGTGTAGTAACTCAACAGTATAAAGGTGAGAGTGGGTGCCCTGAAAAAGCGGTGGGGTAAAGAACGCGTTCGTTGAATCAACGGCATGCTTGATCCGGCCGGCGCGCCGTCCTATTCTTGACAGTGTCAAATGTCAGAATGAGCGCCGACGGGACCGCTCCCGGCCGATAGATACAGTCTCTCGAATCGACAGGAGAAAGCGATGAGCGATGGCCGTGAGGAACGCGAGGAACACGAGAAGCGCCGAGAGCAGGAAGAGCGGGAGAATCGCGAGGACCGGCTGAATCGCGACCGGGACGATGCGTGGGAACCTGAGCGGCCCGATTCCTGAGGATTAATCTCCGGCGCGGTGTACGGCGCTTCATCCGGCTGCCTTGGTTCTGCGCTTCCGGAGCACCCAGGTTGTCATGCAGCGATAGTCCTGGACGATGGTTGTCTTCAGCGGATCGACAAGCACTGCGTTGAGTTCCTCCGTTAGCTCCAACAGCATGTTCTCATCGACCAGGAACCACCTGGAGCCGTCTCCCACGACAAAAATGTTTCCGCCTACTGGTTCAAAGTGCATGCCGATGCGTGAGCCGAGCCGACAGAAGAGCATCCCGCCGGGCCGCAACACGCGCCAGAGTTCATCCAAAATTGCGCGGAAATGGCGGTCATCGCGAGCAAAGTGAAGCACAGAACTGCAGATCACCACATCCGCAAACTCATTCGGGAATCTCATCTTTTCGATGAGCCCGACTTCAAAGTTTTCCGCCGGCAAGCCCGTCCCGAGCGCAGCAGAAATCTGCCGCACATGTTCGATGCCATCCGCGTCCGCGTCCACGGCGAATATCTCGCATCTCTCACGCAGCAGATGCACCAGGTTGCGCCCATAGCCGCACCCGGCGTCGAGCACGCGCATACCGGCCGCAATGTTTCCTCGCAGAATCTGGTCGAATACGTAGATGTCGATCTGTCCGAATTGTTCCTGAACGCTGAGCGCCACATTGTCTCCGGTCCGGTACCGCATCCAATTCAGCTCGCCGGTCGCAGCCCACGGCAAGGTGTACGTCTCCACCGGCCACAATCCGGTGACGGCAGCTCAACGGAAGGGCGAAGCCGGTGTGAAGGCATTGAATGAGGGCGTTCTAAGGGAAAGCCCTCGATGAAACGCGGTTTGCGACCCGCTTCACTGTTGATCGATCAGCCGGATCGTCTCCATGAAAACATCTCCGTCGATAGTCAGGCTCCGGGCGCTTATTTTGTCCATCGTGTCCTGGGCGGTGTGGTGATAGCTGTTGTTCGGCCCGTAGTCCAGATCGATTACGTCGATAGACGGCACGCCGCGCTGAACAAATGGCAGATGGTCGTCTTCTACCGCCATATCCTTCTCAAAAAAGTATCGCTCGTAGCCGAATTTCTTCGCCCCCTGCCCTACCAGGCTCACCAGCCACGCAGTGGAATTGGTTTCGCGCTGGATGTCGAGATCCTTGTCGCCGATCATGTCGGCCAGAATGAAGGCCTTGATCTTCCCCAGCGTTCCATCGCGTCCCCATCGTGCCGCCAGGTGCCGGCTGCCATAAGTCGAGTCGGAGTCGGACCAGTTCTGAATGGCCTCTTCGCCGTCAAAGAACACCAGCCACACCGAGTAGCCGTCCAGTTTCTTACCGTGCGCGGTTTCCTCGCGCAGCCGGTCGGCGATGGCCATCAGCAGTCCGGTAGTCGAAGCTCCGTCGTTGGCGCCAACAAAGTTAATGTTCCTGAGCGGAAAGTTTGTTTCGTAGTGCGTTCCCAGCACAATTTCGCCGTTCTTTGTACCCGCGAATCGCACGATGAAGTTGCGCATCGGCACCGGACCGATTGGCGTATCGGCCGTAAACACGTCTTCTTCCCGCTGGTCGTGCAGAAAGTGGCTGCGCAGAAACTCCTCAGCCTTCACATGCCCTGGTCCGGTGGGCCAGCGCGGGCCGATGGCTGCAAACTCGCGCGCATATTCGAGCGCCTTCGCCCCATCAAAGTGCTGTGCCTGCGCGGCAAACGGGAGCCAAAGCATCATCCCTGCCACCAGACTCTTCCAGGAGGTGGACAGATTCATGACTTGGCCTCTTTGGCTTTCCTCCGCGAAGGATGCACCCACCAGGCCACGCCGATGCCGACCAGGTAAAGTGCCAGCATCGGAATCGCGTAAATGCACATGGTGCCCGGATCGGGGCTGGGGCAGATAATGGCGGCAACCAGGAACACGGCCAGAATAGCGTAGCGGATGTTCTTCCACAGAAATCGCGGGCTCACGATTCCGAACATGGCCAGAAAGAAAATGAGGATGGGTAATTCGAAACTGACCCCAAGGCCCAGGATGATCGACAGGAAGAAGCCGGTGTAATCCTCGATGCTGATCATGGGCGTGAAGTTGTGCCCGAACTTCACAATCAGGATCTCGATGGCCGCGGGCAGAACGAAGAAGTAGCCAAAGCTCGCGCCGGTGAGGAACAGACCGATGGTGGCCGCCATGAACGGCACCACAAACCGCCGCTCCTTCTGGTAAAGCCCCGGCGCGATAAATAGCCACACCTGATAGAGAATGAAGGGCGAGGCAAGGATCGCGCCCGCCGTCAGCGCAGCCTGCAGGTCCAGGTTAAGCGCATCCATGGGATGCGTAAACATCAGCGTTTTATTGATATGGACCAGCGGGGCTTGAAACAGCTCAACGATGCGGTCGCGAAAGAACCAGCAGACGAAGAAACCCACAGCCAGATAGATGGCCGAATGCACAATGCGCTTGCGCAGTTCATCGAGGTGCTCCATCAGGCTCATGCCGGGGAGCTCCGCGCGCTCGGACACCGCTTGGCGCGCCTTGCCGATTGCGTCTGCCGGGTCAACCATTGTGGGCCGCTTGCTCCGTCACCGCGCTGCTCTCTTCGGCCGAGGGGGCCTGCTCTGCGGGAACTTCCCCGGCTACCGCCGGCAGTGTGGATTCCACCTCGCAGCTCACGCTTCCCGGCCGATCCGCCGTGATCGTCTCTCCAATGGAAGGCGGAAGAATCCGCGGGGAACTCTCCTCGGGCGGAGTTTCTGGCGCGCTCAGTCCGGAAGCTGTCGGCCGGGGTTGCATTCCGTATGGATAAGGGCCTTCGCTCGGAGCCGCGGTTGTTCCGGATTCCGATTCCGCCGCCGGGGAGACCGCCCCAGCTTCCGCGCCAGGCGTCGCCGGTGCTGCCAAAGCCCGCTGCCGTTCGGCCTCTTCGCGCTTCCGCCGGTCAGCCTCTTCTGAGTTCCGCAGTTCCTCTTCCATCTGGAACTTGAAGTCGTTTGAGGCCTTGCGGAACTCGTACATAAGCTTGCCGATCTGGCGCCCAATCTGCGGCAGACGCCGCGGTCCAAACACCACCAGCGCCAGCACCATCAGAATCAGCGAGTCCGCCATCCCCAGATTTGCAAGCTCGATTGTCGGCGGATTGACCATGAAGGACCATGATACCTGCACGCGCTAAGCGCTCACAAATGGGCCCGGAACCACTTAACCCGCGCCCGCTCGACTCGGACGTTGCCGATTCACCATGTGGACCCGCCCGCGGGAGGCGGCCACGAGCGAAGAAGCTGGCGCAACAGAACGATGCGCCCGAAATGATAGGCGTTGTGCGCGACCAGGCTTTCCAGTTGCTCGCGCACCGTCATGATGCGCGGAGAAGCGCCGGGACGCGATGGGCAGTGGATCGGCTGCTCAAGTCCCGCAACGTTGCGGGCGGCGAGGGCTGCCTGTTCCAGGCCGCGGAAGAACCGCTGCCGCAGCTCATCCCACGATTCGAGTTGGACTTCGTCCCCGGTGGGAAAACCTGCCGAAGCGTGTACCGGATAGGGCGTCCCGATGCCCTCGATCCAGTCCAGGGTCATTCGCTGCCAGAAGGCGATGTGCCAGAGTTCCTCGTAGATCGTGTGGGGTGCGCCGTCAACCAGGCGATGGGCCAACTCGCCTGAAAGCGCTTCAAGGATGACGGCCGGCGCCGCTGCCGCGCTGTCGCCGGTAAGAACCTGTTCCAATTCAGACAATTTGACTCCCCCTGCACGCATTCCCGCGGCTGGTTGCTCTCTCAAATTATTCCATAGACAGGCTGCTTGCCGCGGCCGGCGATTCCGCTTCCGCTACACTGGTTGCGATGGGCCGGTCAGATCCAGCGATTCATGGAATTTGCCGGATTTGCTCCGGTTTCACTCGATGACGATCTGGCTCTTCCCGATCGCTCCGTGGATAACCGAATCGAAAGCGCAAATGCGCCGCGGATCCGCTACCACTTCGCTCGGCCACATGTTCCCTGGTCCCTGCTTTTGTCGTATCCTGTCTACAGGTCATTCCCCATGAGAACCTTCACCATCGACGAAGCCCAGTCCTTGCTCCCGGTGCTGGAATCCCTGCTCAAGCGCGCCATTGACGGAAAACGCTCGGCCGAGGATATCGAGTCCGATCTCTCCAGCCTCGCCCAGCGCATCTATCTTTCCGGCGGCATGAGAGTGAACACAGCCGATGTGGCCAAACAGCGCGCCGAGATGGAATCCCATCTCAAGCAGGTGCGTGAAAGCGTCGCAGAGATTGACGCCATTGGCGTTCAAGTGAAAGACCTTGAAGCCGGCCTACTCGATTTTCCCTGCCGCATCGACGACCAGATCGTCCTGCTCTGCTGGCGCATGGGCGAGCCCTCGATTGAGCACTGGCACACCGTCGAATCCGGATTCCAGGGGCGCCAGTTGGTTGACGAACGCTTTCGCCGCCGGTCAACCTCAGGCGGCCGGCCCAACTAGCCTGCCGTCCGCATCCCGGATTCGGTAGCCGAACCTATGTATATCTCCGAGCCCGAAGTCCGCGCCGCACTCACTTATGAAGGGCTCATTCCGGCCATCCGCCAGGCCCTGATTGACTACTCTGCCGATCTTGTTGTCCAGCCGCCTCGCACCGTTCTGCGCGCCGGCAACGCCGAAGGCCACCTGAACGGATGGTTTGCCGTGATGCCGGTCATCGCCGGCGACGTAATGGGCGTCAAGACAGTCACCTTTTTTCCCGGCAACGCCGTGCAGGGTCTTCACACCCACATGGCGGTCATCGAGCTTCTCCGCCGCTCCACCGGCGAGCCGCTCGCCATCATGGACGGCCGCCTGATCACCGAGATGCGCACCGCCGCTGTCTCTGCCATCGCCCTCGACGCGCTGGCTCCGCCTGCTGCGAACAGCCTCGGCATTCTCGGTTCCGGCGTCCAGGCACACTCCCATCTTGAGGCGCTGCGCATGGTGCGTCCTGCTCTCCGGGATGTTCGCATCTGGAGCCGCACAGCCGCTAACGCCGAGCGCCTTGCCCAGGAGTGCGGCGCGCGCTCAGTTTCCATCGAGGAAGCCGCTGCTGCCGACGTGGTCCTCACCGTTACCGCTTCACCCCAACCCATCCTCGAAGGCCGCTGGCTCGGGCCGCACGCCCTGGTGCTGGCCGTCGGAGCCTGCGGTCCCGTCCTTCGCGAACTGGACAGCGAAGCCATGCTCTCAAGCAGCGTCGTCGCCGAGTCCCGCAGCGCCGTGGAACGCGAATCCGGTGACCTTCTGCTCTCGGGCGCAACGGTCTACGCTGAAATCGGCCAGATTCTCTCCGGGGCAGTTTCCGCGCCGGGCCCCGGACGAGTGGTCTTCAAGTCGGTTGGCCTCGCAATCGAGGACCTTACGGCCGCTCGCCTGGTTTGGGCCCATCGCAGCCGGATCGCTGCCCAGGGCCACTCTCTGTGAGCGCGTGCAGGCCCGTTTGCGTCTAATCCGGCAGGGGCGCGCTACTCTTGAATCCAGGTGCAGCACGAATCCAGACTTAAAATCCCGGCGGAGATAAATGGGCCGCTGATCGGCGACTGAGGAGTGACGATGAAGATCGGAAAATTCGCACGGCTACTACTGGCGGTAACCCCCTTTTTAGCCGGATGCGGTAATTTCTGGCAGCCTCCCAGCGGCTCAACAGGCACGGGCACCACGACGACAACCCTGTCCAGCGGTAATTTCTATGTGCTGAATCTGGCGACGAGACAGATTGTCGGCTACAACATCAACTCCGGCTCACTGAACCAGATCGGCGCCTACACGCTTTCCTCCGCTCCTAACGCGATCGCGATTGCGCCGAGCGGCAAGTTTCTGTATGTGAGCACCGTGACCGGGATCTACCTCTATACCATCGCTTCCAACGGCGCACTGACCATCGGCTACAGCGGAAACGTAGTCTCGTCCGACCCGGCGGCGGCCATCGCAGTCGACACGACCGGCGGTTGGCTGCTCGATGCGATCGAGGGAACCAGCGGATTCACGTTGGCTGCAAATCCCATCAGTTCCGATGGCTTGATTACGGGGGCTGCTGTGGCGAAAAGCTACGGCATTAACAATGCGGCGGTTCATCAAATGGCCATCTCCGGCGACGACGCCAACATTTTTGTGACGCTGGGAACGGTGGGCACCGCGGTGATTTCATTTAACTCAAGCAATGCCGAGCCTCTGGCTAACAGCGTCTCCACGATTGCAGTGGCGAATACCGGAGGCTCCGCGCTATCGGTGGCGGTTGATCCGTCGACGTCGCCACGCCTCTTCTACATCGGCGAGACGCTCGGGGACTCCGCGGGCACCTCCGGCGGATTGCGGGTCTTCAACTATAGTTCGCTTGGGGCCTCAGGAGGGCTCACCCAGGCTTCGGGCTCGCCCATCGCCAGCGGCGGACTCGCGCCGAACACCATCCTGGCCATTGCCTCAGGCGACTACGTGTACGCGGGCAACGGCACAGGCCCCACCAGCGCGGGCAACATCACGGGCTTTTCCGTCACTTCGAGTGGGGGCATCTATACCGTTGCGACAGGCAGCACCGTTGCGGCCGGAACTCAACCGTACGGCTTGGCTGAGGACAGCGACTCCCACTTTGTGCTGGCAGTTGCAGAGGGCGGCAACTCCGACCTCACGGCATATATCTTCGACACCACGACCGCGGGCCAACTGGACGTCTCGCTTACATCCACGACTGGAACCGATCCTACCGAAGCCGTTGCGGTTGCCGCGGCACCGTGAAAACAGGGGTCAGGGATCAGGGATCGGTGGTCCGTGGTGCTCTGCCAAGTGCTATGCTCTAACAGAACGCTCCCCTGGCTGTGTTCATTCATCCTCCAATCTTCTTCGTCTCTCAATTCCGGCGGCTTCGATCCATTCCCATGGTTTATTGCCTGGCTCTGTGCCTGCCGGCATTGGTCTGCGGCTGCAACCGCTTTCACCCGCAGCAGAAGCAGATGGTGTACGTTTCCGCCCGCCAGATGTATCTTCACGACCGGGTCGCGGCCGTCTCCAATCGCGTAGCCGAGGTGGTGAACGGCCAGCCGCTCGAGGTTCTGGAGCACGGGCGGCGCTTCCTCAAAGTGAAGACCGAAAAGAACGAGACCGGCTGGATCGAGGACCGCGCGGTCATCGATTCGAAGGCATACGATTCGTTCGTCCAGCTCGCCGAGGAACATAAGCAAGATCCCGTTGCAGCCACGGCGGTGTTGCGCGACGACCTTTACATGCACCTGCTGCCGGGGCGGGAAACGGAGCATTTTTACCTGGTCCCCGGTAACGCCAAGGTCCAGCTTCTGGCCCGCGCCTCGGTGGCCAAGGCCGCCGCGCCTGGGTACGCACCGCTGGCCAGGCTTGCCGCGCCGAAACCGCCGCAGAAAACCAAGTCTGCAAATCCAAATGCCGCGGACGTCCCGGGCCAACCGGAAGCTCCTCCGCCGGTGATGGAAGACTGGTGGCTGGCGCGCGACAGCCAGGGTCACACCGGATGGCTGATCGCCAGCCGTTTTGACGTCGACGTTCCCGACGCGATCGGCGAATTTGGTGAAGGCCAGCGCTTTGTGGGCGCTTACCAGTTGACCAAAGTCAACGATCCCGACGCCGAAACCGCCGACCACCAGGTTCCCGAATACCTTACGGTGCTTGCACCGACAAAAGCAGGCCTGCCCTTCGACTTCGACCAGATCCGCGTTTTTACATGGAGCCTGAGGCACCATCGCTACGAGACTGCATTCCGACTTCATCCGATCCAGGGGTATCTTCCCGTTCGCGTCTTCACCCAGGCCACGCCTTCGGGCAGCGTTCCGGCATTCAGCTTTGTGCTGGCCGCGAGCCCCGACGTCTCCACCGATCCCGCGACCGGCATCACTCGGCCCGCAGCCGCGCGCACGATCGATTACGAAATGATCGACACGCAGGTGAAGCGCATCGGCCCCGACATGGCGCCGATCCAGATTACGCATGAGGGCGAAAAGAAGACCGAAGGGAAAAAGGTGGAGAAAAAGAAGCGGAGATGACGGGAGCAGGGACCGAGGGAACAATAGGAAAAGGGAACAAGGGAAAAAGGGACCAAGGGAACAGTGGTCAGGGCATAGGGACGAACGGACATTGCGTCGCCTTGCGGAGCGGACGCTTGGTAGCCGGCGCGGCTGGGCATGATTTGACTACGCTCCTTTTGATTCATACATGGTCTGCCCGGTCCATACCCCCCGGGGGTACGGGGGTGGCCCCCCCCCCCACCCCGGCAAAGAAGCCGTTTGTTTTCAGCGGTATGCAAAATTGGCGTCGCCGCAGCTACTTGATTCTGCGGGAGTTGACTTGCAGATACCTCTGCAGCAAGGGGTTACGGGCATTTTTGAACTGAAGCTGCGACGCCGGAGGGCGGTGAGCCTCTTACGTTGCTTCTCTATTTACGATTGTGCGCCAACTGGGGAATTAATCTGCAAAAGAAGCTGAGAAAGTTTTTGCGGGGTGGGTGTGGTGAATCCGAGTGGTCAGTGGTCAGTGGTCAGGAATCAGGGACTCGGGGCTAAGAAGTGGGGGAGCTCTCTTACGGGTGCTTGCGCAGGGCAAGCTCTACTGCGCGCTGCATTTCGGCTTCGGGGGCGGGTTTGCCGGTCCAGATTTCGAATTGGCGTGCGCCCTGGTGGGCGAACATTTCAAGGCCGCTGATGACCGCGAGGCCGCGCGAGCGCGCCAGCGCCAGGAGCGGGGTTTCGAGCGGGTTGTAGACCATGTCGAAGACCAGGGCGGCATTGAGTTCGTTTTCTTTCAGCGGCAGCGCCTGCTTGACACCGACCATGCCGCAGGGGGTGGTGTTGACGATGGCGTCGAACTTGTTTTTGGCGAGCAGATCCAGCTTGAGTGCTTTGGCTTTGGCCTTGCGTGCCAGGGATACGGCTTTTTCGTGGGTGCGGTTGGCGATGAAGACCTCCGCGCCCTGCTCGACGAGGCCAAAGACCGCTGCCCGCGCGGCTCCGCCCGCGCCCAGAACCAGGATGCGCGCGCCCTTGATTTTCATGCGTTTTTCGAGCGGGCGGACCACGCCGGCCACGTCAGTGTTGAAGCCGTAGAGCTTGCCGTCGGCGCCGGTGCGCAGCGTGTTGCATGCGCCGATGCGGGCGGTGAGCGGATCCATATTGGCGAGGTGGGGCAGCACCTGCTGTTTGAGAGGCATGGTGACAGAGACGCCGGCGAGAGGCAGGTCGCGGATGAGGGTGAGCAGGTCGTCGAGATCCTTGACCTTGAGGGGCAGCATGACGGCGTTGACGCTTTCGCGGCGGAAGGCCGTGTTGTGCATGAGGGGCGAGAGCGAGTGGCCGATGGGATTGCCGGCCACGCCGAAGATGCGGGTTGCCTGGTCGAGCTGCTCGACGCGATAGAGGTCGACGAGGGCGCGGACAGTGGCCTGGCCGGGAGCGGTCTCCTCACCCTCGCTGGAAGCGGCAAAGGTGAAGGCCGCGCCGGCGCGAGGGCCGAGGACGCGGCTGACCAGGCCCTCCTCGCCCATGGCGATGCCGACTACCTGGGCGAGCAGCGACTGGTTCTCAATGAGGCGGAGCACGGCGAGGTTGTCGGCCAGGCTGCGGGCGGTGGAAACGACCTTAATAAAATCGGGATCGAAGGCCTCGATGCGCTCGGCGGCCTTTTCAAGGCCCTTGGTGCGGGTAAAGTCGTGGGAGCTGATGAGCAGCGCGGCGCCGGCCGCGCGCAAGGCGGCGCGGAATTTGACCAACTGCGACTTTGAGGCCTGTTCGGCGGACTCGACTTCAAGATCGACAATCTGGCAGCCGGCTTCGGCGGCTTTGAGCAGGATTTCCAGCTCCGAATTCAAGGTGCCGGCCAATTTTCCGCCAAACTCCTTGCGGCGGCAGGTGGCGATGGCGGTTACGTCGCGGCGGCTGGCCAGGAATTCCTTGAGCTGGGGCAGAGCCGAGGCCGGCTTGGCGAGCGCGTCAAGCCGGAACTCGACAAAGCGCGCGTCTTTGAGGGCCCCCGCGGCCCGCTCGAACAATTCCGCGGACGTGACGCCCTGAACGGCCACGCAGAGCTTGCCGAAACGCAGGCGCGTCTGAGCCGGCGGGGGCGCGGGCGCGGAAGCTGTCGAGTTGGGTGCGCTGTGCGGCATGATTGTCAATTGACGCATCTTAATGTTGTTTGGCGGAGGATGCAACAAATTAGCTGCGGGGCGAATTTTTTGGCGCATCGAGACGGGAATTTGCCGCGCCTTGGGCCCGAGGCAACCCCGCTGTGTCAACCTAGTACTACAGTTGTATTTCGCTGAATTCTTGGCAAACCAGCAAAGACCCGGGCCTAAAGGCCACGTCAATTCGCCATCTTTCAGGGGGTTAAAACCCCCTGCTCCCTCCGGAGTCTTCGATTTACAACTGTAGTACTAGAGATTGGAGGATTTTCCCGCTATGTCGACTGAAACCCCTTCTGTTACCGCCAGCAAGGACTTTCACGCATGGGATGCGGGCGGAGCCGCATCCGCCGAAGCGTTGGCTGCCTGGGTGGGCGTCCGCCTGGAGGCGTATGAGGCCGCGCTCGCCCGGCTGCTGGCGGTGGAAGGCGCGCGGACGCCGGAAAACTCCCTCAGCCTTTTCGACGCGGCCGTTCAGCAGTTGAGCCTGGCCGGCGCGCAGGCCGGGGTGCTGAACTCCGTCGCGCCGGAGAAGGCGGTCCGAGACCAGGCCCAAATTGAGGTGCAGCGCGTGGCCATGACGGGCAGCGCTTTGAGCCTCAACCGGGAAGTCTACGAGGCTTTGGCGGCTATCAGCCTGGATGGCGCGAGCCCCGCCACGAAGCACTATGTGGAGCGGACCCTGCTTGGCTATCGCCTGGCCGGCGTGGACAAGGACCAAGCTACCCGCGACCATCTCCAGGCTCTGCAGGAGAAGGCTACGCATCATTCGCTCGAATTCAGCCGCAATATTCAGGAGGGCGGCAAGACCGTGGCGGCCACGGGAGACGAGCTGGACGGGTTGCCGGCCGACTACCTGGCACGCTTTCCCCTCGACGCCGACGGGAGCGTAGTGATTTCGACCGACCCGCCCGACATGCAGCCGGTGATGACGTTCGCCTCGAGCGCGGCGCTTCGGGAAAGAATGTTTCTGGCCTACAACACCCGCGCCTACCCGGTGAACCAGCAGATTTTGCTGGACTTGCTGGCCACGCGGCAGGAGATTGCCACGATTCTGGGTTTTCGCAGCTGGGCTGACCTGGCGACGGCCGACCAGATGATGGAATCGGCGGCCAACGTGCGCACGTTTCTGTCCAAGCTCGATGAGGCCAGCCGCGAGGGCGCCCGCCACGAGCACCGGCTGGTGATGGATTTTGCGCGCAGCCGGCAGAACGGGCTGGAAGCGATCGACATTACGAGCCGCGGGTATTGGTACGAGCAGTTTCGCCGTTCGGCATTCGATTTCGATTCGCAATCGGTGCGGCCGTATTTTCCTTATGCGCAGGTGGAGGCGGGGGTGCTGGAAACCGCGGCGCGGCTTTTCAAAGTGGAGTTCCGGCCCTCGCTGGGGTCGGCCTGGCACCGGTCCGTCTCGGTTTTTGACGTCTTTGACGGCGGCGAGGCGGTAGGGCGGTTCTATCTTGACATGCATCCCCGCGAGGGCAAGGACAAGTGGTTTTCAGCCGCGCCGGTGGTTGCGGGCGTTCGCGGGCGCGCGATGCCTGAAGCTGCACTGATCTGCAATTTTCCAGGGTCGGATGCGGGCGATCCGGGACTGCTTCAATATTCCGACGTGGTGACTTTTTTCCACGAGTTCGGGCACCTGATGCATGCGATTCTGGGCGGGCATACGGAGTGGGCGGGACTCTCGGGATTTGCGACGGAAGGCGATTTTATCGAAGTTCCCTCGCAGATGCTGGAAGAGTTTTTCCGCGATGAAAAGTTGCTGCAATCTTTCGCAAAGCATTATGAGACCGGAGAGGTGCTGGCGTCGGAGACGATCAGGAAGATGAAGCTGGCGGGCTCGTTTGGGCGCGCAGACTGGGTTCGTGCGCAGCTTTACTACACCACGCTCTCGCTCGATCTGCACGATCAGGATCCCGGCGGCATCGACCTGGATGAGATCACCAGGCGCCTTTACGAATCACTACAACCGTGGACCTGGTGCGAAGGCAATCGCATGTATGCGAGCTTCGGGCATCTTACGGGCTATTCGTCGAACTACTACACCTACGCTTTCGACAAGGTGATCGCCCTGGATTTCTTTGCGCAGTTCGATCCCGAGGATTTGCTGGGTTGCGATACCGGGACGCGTTACCGGAAGACGGTGCTGGAACAGGGCGGATCGAAGCCGGGGCGGCAGATGGTGCGCGATTTTCTGGGCCGGGACGAGGAGTTTTCGGCGTTTTCCGGCTGGCTGAATGAGGAGTTTGAAGCGGAGCTTCCGGCTGCCAACAGCTAGAGTCCGATTTGATCCATCGAGGCAATGCCCTGGAGGAATCCCGATGAACGCAGCCGATTTTCGGCGTATTGCTCTCAGCCTGGAAGGGGCGGAGGAAGGCTCGCACATGGGGGCGGTGGACTTCCGCGTAGGTGGGCGCATTTTTGCCACGCTGGCCTCTCAAAAAGAGGGATTTGGCAACCTGATGATCACTCCCGAACTGCAGGCGGCATTTATCGCCGACCGGCCCGACCTGTTTCTGCCCATTCATGGGGGCTGGGGGCGGATGGGGATGACGCACATCCGGCTGGGCGCGGCTGACGAGGACTCGCTGTGCGGGGCGCTCCACACGGCGTGGAAGTTGCGCGTGGAGAAGAACCGGAAAGGCGGCACGAAGGAAAACGCATCGTTGAAGAGGCGGACGCCAAATTCTCCTGCGCGGGCATCGAAACCGCGGAAGCAAAGTTAATTGAATTCTTTACGTTCGCGAAGGACGTTGGCGCCATTGCCATGAGCGCGCCGACTCAGAGCCCGCGTGCCCGGCGCCGCATCGTCTATGATGGACCGGCGATGGGAAACACGAGTGACTTTCGCGGCCAATGGGCGCTGGTGACGGGCGCGAGCGCGGGGATTGGCGCGGCTCTGGCGCGGGAACTGGCGGGGTGCGGCGCCAAACTCATTCTCACGGCGCGCCGCGCGGAACGGCTGGAAGCGCTGGCTGCAGAGCTGACCGCGAAGGGAACCGAGACGCGCATTGTGGTTGCGGATCTCAACGATTCCGCCGGGCCAAGGCAGATTTACGACGCGATCGAAAAAGAGGGGTTGGCTGTCGACATTCTGGTGAACAATGCGGGACTGGGCCAGTATGGGGCGTTTTTTTCGAGCGCAGCCGAGCAGGAACTGAGCCAGGTTCGGGTGAACTGCGAGGCGGTGGTCCGGCTTTCGCGGTTGTTTGTTCCGGGGATGGTGGAGCGGCGGCGGGGGTGGTTGCTGGTGGTGGCTTCGACAGCGAGCTTTCAGCCTGTGCCGTACCTCACTACGTACGCGGCCACCAAGGTCTTCGACCGTTTCTTCGCGCTGGGCCTGGCGGCGGAAGTGGCGCGGTTCGGCGTGAAGGTGACGGCGCTGTGTCCTGGACCGACGGAGAGCGAGTTCTTCGAGGTGGCTGGCGCGACGGTCTTCAAGGGTCGCGGGATACAGGCGACGCCGGAGGTGGCGCGGCTGGCAATCGGCGCGCTGGCACGCGGAAAGCGTACAATCATACCCAACTTTTCCGGCAGGTTCACGGCGTTTCTAGTGCGTTTTCTGCCGGTGGGACTGATCACGCATTTCGTGGAAAAGGCGGCGCGACCGAAATCCGGCCCGACGCCGCAGTAACGGAAGCATCAACTGCCGGCCTGCGCCCCGGCTGACGCAAGAATGGCGCGGAGAGGAACCTGTCAAATGAATTCGAAATCCTATCGTCTGGCGCAGCTATTCGCGCTGGCAAGCCTGGTTTCAATTGCCCTTCCCCTGGTTTCGCAAGAGCCGGCCAAGATCAAGCCTGAAGACACTGAAATATGGCAGCCGGTGCCGGCAATCGTGACACCGGGCGCGACGGACTTTGCGCCGCCGTCGGACGCAATTGTGCTCTTCGACGGCAAGAACGAGGATCAGTGGGTGTCGGCCCAGGACCATACGCCGGCGCAGTGGGTTGTGCATGACGGCATTCTTACGGTGAGCAAAGCGCCCGGTGTGGGCAACATCGAAACGAAACAGAGGTTCAAGAATTACCAGCTGCACATCGAGTTTCAGATTCCCGCAAACATCGCCGGCAGCGGCCAGGCGCGGGGAAACAGCGGCGTCTTTCTGGCGTCGGTCGGGCCGGGGGACGCAGGATACGAGCTGCAGGTACTGGATGCTTACAACAACACGACGTATGTCAACGGCCAGGGCGGCAGCATCTACAAGGAGAGCGCTCCGCTGGTGAATCCGGCGCGCAAACCGGGCGAATGGCAGAGTTACGACGTGGTTTGGACGGCGCCGACCTTTAACGCAGACGGCTCGCTCAAGACGCCGGCTTACGTGACGGTCTTGTTCAACGGCGTGCTGGTGCAGAATCACTTTGAATTGACGGGGCAGACGCTGTACATCGGCCACCCGTTCTACAAGCAGTACGACGCCGCGCCGATCAAGCTGCAGGCGCACGGGGACAAGAGCGAGCCGCTCAGCTTCAGAAATATCTGGGTCAGGGAACTGAAGTAGGGAAAGCGGCGCGAGATTCGTTCAAGCGATTGAAAACACAATTCGTCCGCGGCAGGCGCAATGAGCCACGTTTGCCGTGGATGGACGTGCAGATTTCTAGTGCGCAGTTGCGGATTCTTCTGGTATCGTTATCTTCGCCTAAAAGTTCTGGCAAAATTGGGATCCGTGTGAAGTGGGGGAATTCAAAATGCATCTCCTTCCGATGTCACTTGGGCGTCGGCGCGTTGATAGGCGCGCGGCGCTCTTTGCGTTTGCAATCCTATTAA
>Ga0302320_10004135_pt1 | contig 33063 bp, 20 predicted proteins | sample Bog_T0_3_FD_202130 | JGI IMG/M metagenome (GOLD analysis project Ga0302320, IMG submission 202130) | Peat permafrost microbial communities from Stordalen Mire near Abisko, Sweden - Bog_T0_3 | ecosystem: Environmental > Terrestrial > Soil > Wetlands > Peat | place: Sweden: Abisko, Stordalen Mire... | reverse complement strand
CCGTCAATCGGGCCGTCTGATATAACCAACCGGACACCGACACTCGGCGCGATAGCCGCCCAGCCTTCCGCGCCAGAATGATGAACACCGCCTGCACAATCTCCTCCGCGTACTGCGCCTGTCCTGTACACCGTAGCGCCGTGGAATACACCAGGTTGATATGCTGGTTCACCAGCGTTGCAAACGCCTCCTCCGACCCAAGGTTCGCATATTCCGCCAGCAATTCATGGTCATTCAATTTCGCCATTTACAATATAATGTCCCTCTCCGTCAAAATGTGACAAAGAACAATGACCAGGGCGAATATTCTTTATTCTTTTAGCCGTTGAGATGCATGTGCATGATGATGGAATTCACCATGAAACCAAGCGGCCGCGAATTCATGCCGAACACGGAAGCCATTTGCCCCACAGGCAAAACAATTCTTGCCCGTCCTTGCTTTAGCCGCTATCAAACGGCATGGATTCCCGGGAAGCATTCATTGCGTTGAACTTGATCGAAGGCGTCGGGCCGGTGCGAGCCCGGTCGCTGCTGGAGCATTTTGGGGAGGCGCCCAAGATTCTGGCCGCATCGCAGTCGCAGTTGCTCCGCGTGCGCAACATCGGCGAGGACACCGCCGGGCGCATTGCCGCCTGGGAAAAGAATGTGGACCTCGTGGGGGAACTGAAACGGATTGCTGATTATGGCTGTCACGTATTAATTTCATCCGACGAGAATTATCCGCCGTCCCTGCGCGAAATCTATGATCCGCCGCTGGTTATTTATGTGCGGGGAAATCTTACCCCGAAAGACAAGAACGCCGTGGCGATGGTCGGCTCACGGATGACGACGCATTACGGCATCGAGACCGCCCGCAAGTTGGCGTATCAACTCGCCTACACCGGCGTCACCGTGGTAAGCGGCGGGGCGCGCGGCATTGATACCGCAGCTCATCAGGGCGCGTTGAGCGGCAAAGGCCGGACGATTGCGGTCTTGGGCACGGGAATAAATTTGATATTCCCGCCTGAGAATGCGGAGCTGTTCGAGCGCATTGCGGCGAACGGTGCGGTGATAACCCAATTCCCATTCAACCGCCCGGCGGACAAGCAAAGTTTCCCCATTCGTAACCGCATTGTCGCCGGCATGACGCTCGGCACGGTGGTGGTGGAGGCCAATCTTACCAGCGGGGCGCTCATAACCGCCAATTTTGCGACGGAATACGGGCGGCAGGTGTTCGCTGTCCCAGGCCGAATTGATTCGCCGCGCAGCAAGGGCTGTCACGACCTCATCAAAAAAGGCGCGAAGCTGTGCGAAGGCGTCGAGGACATTTTGAGCGAGTTCGAGTATCTGTTTCCCGCGAGCAACCGTCCGCCGTCCGCCGGTGAAACTGGGGTTTTACCCGCGCTGGAATTAAGCGAGACCGAGCAGAAAGTTTTTGCGGCGGTGCCGGCGGATGACGAAACGAGCATTGATGAAATCATCCGCGCCAGCGGCCTGCCCAGTTCGACGGTAAACGTGGCGCTGTTCGGCCTAGAAATGAAACGGATGGTGAAACAGTTGCCGGGAAAAATGTTCGTGCGGAACCAATAGGTTGAGTTGGGCAGGAAAGCGCCGACATCAAGGCGATTACCGCGAGCGCAACCGCATTTTGATAAAACTAAACCCGACGCGGCCGACTTATTTCCCGGCATCAACCGGCGCGGCCTCCGGCTCGCTTGCGGGTAACCGATGCCGCCGTCTCCGCCGACTTTCCGCGAAGGCGTGAATGTCCTTCTCGCCCGAACGGAGGAAATCCAGAAAGTCCACGCCCATGTATTTGCAGGTTTGGCAAACGCTCAATAGCACCAAATATTCCTCAAGACCCTTTGCTGTTGAGGCTCCGGCTACATTGTCTCGAACTCGTGCAAAAGCTTTTACTGCATGTTCGGCATTGTTGTTGTTCCAAGGGACACTATCGTATTTCAGAAACGTGAAAAGCTTATCGCGATTCCGCTCGAAGCGATCTTTACATTTCAACGCTGCTTCGCTCTGCCAATCCGTTTTCTCAAGCTCGCGATAAAAGCGCTCTACTCCGTCCAGATGCTTTTTCAAGAAGTGCTTCTTGAGCCCATATCTGTCAACGGTCTCAATCATTGGTCGCAATAAAACCCCAAAAGCTGTTACAATCTTTTTGAGTTGGTCGTCAAACGGATTGTCCAGAACTTCGTCGTTCAAGTCTCGCATCAAATGGATGAGACACCGCTGCTGAGGACACCCAATGGAGTCGTAAGCGGTGTAGAAGTCAGACACCAGAACGCCCTTGTAGTCCGGCAGAAGTTTCTGAACCATGTCGCCTTCGCGGCTGTCTGCGAGCGTGTAATAGACTTCGTGCATATTAGTCAGAACCCAGACGAAGCCGTTCTTGCCTTTAATGTTTGCACGTGTTTCGTCTGCATGAACCAAACTGCCTTGAACTATGTGCGTCAGAATCTGCTGCCTTGTTTCAGCGTAATATTTGCCAACCCTGACCTTCATATGGTTGAGGGTGTTTTTGTGGAGATCAAAATGGAACACCGTATTAAAACCGCAAACCACTGTGTGTTGCGGGATGTTCAACTCGATGATTTGGTAGATAAGGTAGACAACCAAATCCCAGCCGTATCGTCGGAATATTGAGAACCTCTCTGCTAAACCAAAAAGGCCTCGGCACTTCTGACACCGGTAGGTCCTGAACACATATTTTACCGCCCTCAACTTAAGACTTTGCCGACCAAAAACCACGTCGTGGACGGTTTTTGACGCTGTGTCTATGAACTGGCCTCGTATTTTGCATTTCGGACACCACCATGATGCTCGCAAGCGTATGGCCAACTGAGATAGCCCGTAATTCCGCGCTACGCGCCGTGGTGCAGCAGGTTTCTTTGGTGCTTTACCCGAGCGCGCATAGACACGGTGCCTCTGGTAGTCCCAATGCGCCGCAGCATTTATGTATTCAAAGCCAGATACTGGACTTTTGAACTCCTTCCATTTCGACTTCCACTGGAATTCCTTCGAATCCACCCGAACTACATCTGCATTTTCTGTTTGGCTCGATTCGTCAGCAGTGCTATGGCTCGTCAACTGGACGACTCGGTTCGTCACCAGGCCCAATGCCTCGCAATCTTGGGCGTTGTAAGCAATGAGACGGTCTTTGAACATCGCTTGGTGCAACTCCTCCCATTGGCAACGCCACACGATCGCATTCAGGCCGGAAGCACCAGCTTCGCCCCACTTAAAGCCCAAAGTGTCTGCGGTATCTTTCAGTCCATTTGAAATGCCAGGAAAATAAAATTGCGCGAAGTTGTGCAAGAGAACATTCACACTTGCTTGTATGGATTTTGCCACAGTTGATTCTTCGGGCGGTTTTCCATGCCGTTCCTGCATCTCTTTCAGGAAAGTTTTTTCATAACTGCCGTAATGAATCAGCACTGGCTGCTCGACGGTTTCGAGGATGGCCAGGAATTCGCGCCAAATCTTCGCCTCGTCCGCGACGGTGTCCGCCCACAGGCTGTGCTGGACGGCGGAGTCGCCGTGGCCGATGCGCACGCCGATGAGGTAGTAGAAATCGCGGTCGGGCAGGCCCTCGACATCCAGATAGACGGGCGTGCCTGCGAGCTTGAGTTCCGGGCTGCCGACGATGTGGATTTTCTGCTCCCGAATCGCCAGCGCCTTTAGCGCGTGATGATATTTCTCGCGTTTGTCGCGTTGCCGCTTGGGCCGGCGGCGCGGGCGGAAGGTGTAGGAGAGTTGCGTGACGGTGAAGATGCCTTTGCTGCGGAGTTTCTGGCGTTCCTTCGCGCTCATGCCGGCCAGCAGGCTGAGGTCGTCCTTCTCCACCGCGAGCTTCCGGCAGCGAGCCTGGAATTCGCACTCGGCGCAGTGCCGGTTCAAAACAAGATCGGGCGGCGCGGGGTTGGCGAGCAACGCGGCGATTTTCTCAATCCGTTTCCGCACCTCGCCGGTCAAGGCAGAGGTTTTCACTTTGAGCGTGGCGTGGTCGTCACCGTGGATGATTTTGCCGAGGCTGACGGCGCGTCCGAGCATTTCGGAGAGCACGAACGCATCGAACGCCAGCAGTAGCTTGTCGTCCTTGGTGAACTTGTTGCGGTAAATGAAACGGATGGGAACGAATTGCGCCGGCTGGCCCCGACCGGTGGAGGGAATGCGCTCGACGGCGTGTAGGCAAGTTTTGATGGTAGCAGCCGACGTGGGGAGGCTCTGACTGTTTTCGGGCGGAGAAGTTTGAGCCTCGTTACCTCGGCTGCTACCAAACGCGATGTGCGCCGGGATGTCCACGGCGAATCGCCATTTGGCGGTCTTCAGATTCTCCGCAGCCGGAGAGCGAGCCGACTCGTCGGGTGGTGTCCCGGCCAGCAGTCGTTCGGCTTCGGTGGCGCGGAAGGATTCGTCTTGCGACTGCACCCATTCCGCGTAGGTGTTGCCGCTGGGTGTCTCGCTGTTGGACCGGAGCCAGCTCTTGGTCGGGCATTTCAGGAAGGCTGCGAAGAACGAAGACGTGATCTTCATAGCCGCAATCTACACCTCTCCGCTCTTTACGAAAGGGGTGGCAGCAAAAAAAGTGCTGGCCAAACAGGGCGGCGATAGGGTTCTTAGCAAGAAAACACCTCTAAAATCAGGCGTTTCGTGAATTTTAACAAATTGGAACGTAAATGGTGCTTTACGTCAAAGGTGAATTGACAGCGAAAGACAAGAATGCCGTGGCGATGGTCGGTTCGCGGCAGACGACACATTACGGCATCGAGACGGCGCGCAAGCTGGGGTATCAGCTCGCCTATGTCGGCGTGACCGTCATCAGCGGGGGTGCGCGCGGGATTGACACTGCGGCACATCAGGGCGCGCTGGCCGCCAAAGGCAGAACAGTCGCGGTTCTGGGAACGGGTATTAATCTGATTTTCCCGCCGGAGAACGCGGAATTGTTCGGGCGCATCGCAGAGAACGGTGCGGTTGTCACGCAGTTTCCATTCAATCGCAACGGCGACCGGCAATCCTTTGCCATCCGCAATCGCATCATCGCCGGCATGACCCTCGGAACTGTGGTAGTGGAGGCCGATTTGCACAGCGGCGCGCTCATCACGTCGAATTTCGCGACGGAATATGGCAGGCAGGTGTTCGCCGTGCCGGGGCGGATTGATTCGCCGCGCAGCAAAGGCTGCCATGATTTGATCAAGAAGGGCGCGAAACTATGCGAAGGCGCGGAGGACATTTTGAGCGAGTTCGAGTATTTGTTTCCAGGGAGCAACCGTCCACTGTCGCCGGGCGAGACCGGCGTGCTGCCCGCGCTGGAATTGTCTGCGAACGAACAGCGGGTCTATGACGCGCTGGACAAGGAGGATCGGAGCATTGACGAGGTCATCCGGCGCAGCAGCCTTCCGAGTTCGGCGGTGAGCGTGGCGCTGTTGAGCCTTGAAATGAAGCATGCGGTGAAGCAATTGCCGGGAAAATTGTTTGTGCGAAACCATTGAGCGAAGTGGCTTGCATCAGTGCGAGCAATGAACTAGAAGTCAGCAAACGCGGGAAAAACTTATGGCGACCTACAGCATTATTGGTGGTGATGGTAAGGAATACAGCTCCGTTTTGGGGGAAGATTTGCGCCGGTGGATTGCCGAAGGGCGACTCAGCGCGCAATCACTGGCAAAGGCGGAGAGCGACGCTGAATTCCGTCCGCTCTCGACGTTCCCGGAATTTGCCGATGCTTTTGCTCCGCCGCCCGAAGCGCCGGGTGCGCCGCCGGTGTTTTCGCCCGCTGGCATCGCGGATGGCGATTATGAACTGGACATCGGCGGGTGCATCTCGCACGGCTGGAATTTGGTGAAAGAAAATTTCGGGACCCTCTTTTTCGGCTTTCTGGTCATGATCGCAGTGGAAATGGCATTCATTGGCGTGTTGAATGTGCTCACGATGGGGTTCAGCAAAAGCCTGCTGCAAGCACCCATTGAGCTCCGGCTTGGCTATAATTATTTTTTTACCGGGGTGGTATCCCTCGTCATGGGGCCTTTAATGGGTGGCCTTTACCTGCTTTATCTCAAGACCATCCGCCGACAGGCGACCGGCGTGGGCGAAGTTTTTGCAGGATTCCAAAATGGGTATATTCAACTTGTCCTCGGCGCATTGGTAGTATCGTTGATTGTGAACGCGTGCATGTTACCATTTCAGTTCTTCTGGCAGACGAAGGCTGGCCCCCTAATGGAACAAATACAGCAGGCTCACAACGACCCGACGGCCATCCAAAATGTGCTGCCTCAACTCGGGTCAATATTTCTCAACACCCTGCCTGTCTTGATAATCTGCCTGATTCCGGTGACTTACCTGACTGTGTGCTGGCAATTCACCTTGCCGCTAATAATTGACAAACAGATCGGTTTTAGCACGGCCATGAAAACCAGCTTTAAAATGGTGAACAAACACTGGTGGCAGATTTTCGGGCTTACCATAGTCGCTGGCTTGGTGAGCATCGCAGGTATTTTAGGCTGCTGTATTGGTGCGTTGTTCACCGCTCCCATTGGCGTTGCGGCGATGATGATTGCATATGAAACCATCTTCTCCCGGCCGCAAACCGGTTAGCCGCGCGAAGGCAAGAAACGCCGCGATGCTCAACCTGCTGGCCACGCCGGGCCTCGGATCGTTTTTGTGTGGACGCTGGATCGCCGGAACCGGACAACTGGTTTTAGCCGTCGCGGGTTTCACCCTGGTCGTGGTCTGGTTTCTCAAGGAAATGATTCCGTATTACGGCTTGATGTTCGGGGACGAGCCACCACATTTACCCAGTTTAAAGATGCTCGGGGATGGCTCTGCCCTGTTTGCCGCCTCGTGGGTCTGGTCGGCGGTGACAAGCTTGGGCCTACTACGCGAGGCTTCGGCAAATAATTTGCAATCGCTCAAAAATTCCGCAGTGCCACCGATGCCAAAACTGGATGCCGCCACGATCGCCCTCGCGCTGGCAAACGTGCCGGAGTGGCAACTGCAGGGCGACATGATTTCACGGACATTTCAATTCAAGGATTTTCCAGCCGCCGTCAAATTCGTCAACGCCGTGGCTGTTGCCGCCGAGCAGGCATGGCATCATCCCGACATTGACGTCCGCTGGAACAAGGTGACGCTCGTCCTCACGACGCACGACGCCGGCGGATTGACGCAGAAGGATTTTGACCTGGCGCGGCAGTTCGACCAGTTGTCACTTCGCTGAATTGACTGAATTGGTGGAGCCTGCGGGAACAGTCGGCGGCGCTGTTCCACTTTGCACCGGGCGCGGCAGCCGGCCGATCCAGATGTCGCCCACGCCGTGATTCCATTCCAATTGCGGTATGGGCGGCGCGCTTGCGCTGCCGCCGCGGATGACGAGCCGGTCTTCCGGCCGCATTTTGTCCACCCACGGTTTGTAGGCTCTGGCATCGCCGAAATTCCACACGACATCGTGATAGACCTTGAAATCCTCGTCAGGCATCAGCGTGGACTCGAAGCCGAGGATATAGCGCCAGTCGCCGTCCGGATTTTTGAAGAACGTCTGGTAAAATAGCGACTGATCCACCGTGTAAAAAGTTCCGCCCTTGTCCGGCAACCAGCCTTTAATGTCTGGGTTGTCTGGCATGAGGTAACGCCACGCCAAATGGTTGGTCCAGCGGCTGTTGAAATCGTTGGTCGTGACAGCATACATCGTCAAAACCAGCCCGAACACCAGGGCGAGCCGCTGGAAGGAATCCACGGCGAAGCGCGATTCAAAAAATAATTGCAAGTCGCTCGCGATCAAAATCGCCAGCGCCGGCAGGCCCCAGTCCTCCCAAAAGCGATAGGTTTCGCACCCCAGCACCCAGCCCATCACGGCGAGCCAGAACGCCGGATGGCGGACGAGCGGCGGCGCGTTCAGTTTTGCCAGTTGCCGCAGCACGATCACGCCACCGAGCAGCAGGATGGGAAAAATTTCACCGCCGGACGGTTTCAATTCCGAGACGAGCGTAAGCTGCGTCTGGTGCATCACGACTGCGCCCACCGCCAGTTGCACCGCCTGCAAGATGCTTTCCACAGGATGACCGGTGAGCGTCGAGCCGATGAGCGTTCCCAAAATCCAACTCGCTGCCAGGAGGAAACACCAGCGAAATTGTTGCGCGAGGAAAAACGCCGCGATTGGCAGCAGCCAGAGATACCAGACACCGTGCAGAAAGACAGCCAAGGCGATCATCGGTGTCATCCAAAGAACAGCCCACCATTTGGGAGGTACAGAACCCTGCCGCTGCCAGACCAAAAAAATCACCAGGGTCGCCGTCATCGTCAGGACGAACGGGCGACCGAGCAAATAGCGTTCCGTGAGATCAGACACCTGTGGTTGACACACCAGAATAAATGCCGCCAGCCATGCCTCCGACCGCTTCAGGCACGCCACCACCGCCCCGTTGCCGATGAGAAACAGCAACACCACCGAAAACACCACCAGCCTATCGGTGTCCCAATTGGTCCAGAGATGAATTTTCCCCAGCAGCCAGTGCCAGCCCCAGTTGGGATCGAAATGGAACGCAGGGCTAAGCACGAGGATTTGCTGCCATGATTTGCCGCTCACCGCCTTGGCCGCGTGACGCAACGCGTCGTCCGACGGCAGATAGTCGTAGCCAATGATCTTCAGGGGAATGTAGAGGAGCAACAGAACGACAATTGCCCAGGACGCCAGCGGCACATAACGGCGACAAGGTTCGAGAAATGATAAACCGAATTGGCGCTTTTCGTCCGTCATTGATCGCGACAAAAAGCGAATTTTGTCCGGAGTGTCAATGTCTGATTTTTTCCGCTTTTGCATATGTTCTCGATTTTTCCGATCACGAGGACGAGGACGAGAGAGAGGAAGAACAACGGTTCAAAACACCACCGGCACGCCTTCGTCAAGCACGCGCAGTCTTTGCGTGAGATTTTCTTTGGCAGCGATTTCGCGCAACCAGCGCAGCGGCTCATCAATGGCCTCGAACGACAGCCGGAACGTGCCATAGTGCATCGGAACCATCCGGCGCGCGCGCAAATCCCGGAACGCCTTCACCGCCTCGTCCGGTCCCATGTGGACTTTGCGGAAACTTTCCGGATGATACGCGCCAATCGGCAGTAGCGCGATTTCCGGCGCGAGCCGCTCGCCGATTTCCTTGAACCCCTCAAAATAAGCGCTGTCGCCGGCGTGATAAATTTTCCGGCCCTGATACTCCAGAACAAATCCGCCGTAGCCGCGGTGATGGTCCGCCAGCGTCCGCGCGCCCCAATGCTGGCTCGGCGTGAACGTCACCTTCCATTCGCGCTGGGAGAAACTTTCCCACCAGTCCAACTCGATTACGCGCGCGAAGCCGAGGTTTTGCGCGAGATCGCCGACGCCCCACGGCATCACGCCGATTTTCGGCGCCGGCAATTTGCGCAGAGTCGGCTTGTGGAAATGATCGAAATGCGCGTGCGTCAGCAACACCAGATCAATCGGCGGCAGGTCGCGGATTTTCAGGCCGGAACGCTTGAGACGCTTCAACAAAAAAAGCCAGTTCGCAAAATTCGGGTCAATCAACACGTTCAAGTCCGTGAACTGAATCAGGAACGACGCGTGGCCAATCCACGTGATGGCCACCTGCCGGCGTTTGAGTTTTGGGAAAATCGGGCGGCGCTGCTGGCCGGTGCGCGGTGTCAGCCACGCTTTCCAGATGAGTTCCTGGAAAAATGTGCGCGGGTTGAAATGTTTCGACGGCGTCAAATCCTTGAATGAGCGCGGCAACCGCCGGCGCGGCGGGACGGGACGTTGTGAAACCGGCTTTGTCATACGACGGCTGGACTTTAACCCCAAATCGTCCGGAGTGAAATGGAAAATCCGCGACATTCCCGCCTCGCGGGATTAAATTCTCCACATGAAAAAGACAATGAAACAGCTCGACAAATTTCTTCGTAAAACGCCGAAGCTTGGCAGGGGTGTTTATCTCGCCAAGACCGCCGTCGTGCTCGGCGACGTGACGCTCGGCGCGCATTCGAGCGTCTGGTATGGCGCGGTGCTGCGCGGCGACATCAACCGCATCGTCGTCGGCCACCACTCGAACATCCAGGACAACGCCGTGCTGCACCTCGCGGACAATTTCGGGTGCATCGTCGGCAACTGGGTCACCGTCGGGCACAACGCGATTGTCCATGCCTGTACCGTCGGCGACGAAGTGCTCGTCGGCATGGGCGCGGTGATTTTGGACGGCGCGGTCATTGGCCGGCAATCGCTCATCGGCGCGAAGGCGCTGGTGACGCAGGGAACGAAAATTCCTCCCGGCTCGCTCGTACTCGGCGCGCCGGCGAAAGTTGTTCGCAAATTGTTAAAGGAAGAACGAGCCCGGCTGAAATGGTGGGCTGAAAAGTACGTGGACAACGGAGCTTACTGCTTGAAGCACGAAATCAACTTGGGCGGCCCAATGTGAGGCAGAAGGTTTCGGGCGCGACGCCCGAAACGACCCGCGAGGCGCGGGTGCTACCATAGGATTTAACGCCGCAACATTCCCGGCAGGCCGCCGCCCATTTTGCCCATCATTTTCGAGAACTTGCCCATCTTCTTCATCATCTGCTGCATCTCGCCGAATTTGTTCAGCATCGTGTTGAGTTCCGTCACGCTCACGCCGCTGCCCTTGGCGATACGGACGCGGCGCTTGGCGTTCAGGATTTGCGGGCTTTTGCGTTCCTGCGGCGTCATGCCGCAAATCATCGCCTCCATGCGCTTGAATTCCTTTTCCTGTTTCGACAGGTCGCCCTGCTGCTTCAACATCTCCGCGCCGCCCGGCAGCATCCCAACGATGCTTTCGAGCGAGCCAAGCTTTTTCATCGCGCGCAATTGCTCCAGAAAATCCTCCAGCGTGAACTGGCCCTTGCGCATCTTTTCTTCCATGCGCCGGGCATCGGCTTCGTTGACGGAATCGGCCGCGCGTTCAACGAGGCTGACGACGTCGCCCATGCCGAGAATACGCGATGCCATGCGTTCGGGATGAAACAGCTCAAACTCGTCCAGTTTTTCACCCATGCCGGCAAATTTGATGGGCTTGCCGGTGACAGCCTTCATGCTCAAGGCCGCGCCGCCACGCGCATCGCCGTCGAGCTTGGTCAGGATGGAGCCGGTGATTTGCAGCGCCTGGTCGAAATGGGTGGCAACATTGACGGCTTCCTGGCCGGTGGCGGCATCCAGCACGAGCAAAATTTCCTGCGGCTTCACGAGGTCGCGCAAGCGGACAAGCTCCTGCACCAGCAGTTCGTCAATCTGCAACCGGCCAGCGGTGTCGAAAATCAGCACGTTGCGGCTGTTGGCTCTGGCAAAATCCAGAGCTTCACGGGCGATTTTCAAAACGTCGGTTTCGCCGCGCTTTAGGAATACCGGAATTTCAATCTGTTTGCCGAGCGTTTCGAGCTGGTCCATCGCCGCCGGACGATAAACGTCTGCCGCCACGAGCAATGGCTGGCGGCCCTGTTTTTGGAGCAACCGCGCAAGTTTACCGCTGGAAGTCGTCTTGCCGGAACCGTGCAAACCGACCATCAAAATGGAACTTGGATTTCCGTCGAGCTTCAGTGCCGCGTTTTGTGATCCGAGCAGGTCCACGAGTTCGTCGTGGATGATTTTGACGATCTGCTGGCCGGGCTGGATACTCTGGACGACTTCGGCACCAATGGCCTTGGTTTTGACGCGCTCGATAAAATCGCGTGCTACCTTGAAATTCACATCGGCCTCCAGCAGCGCCATGCGGACTTCGCGCAGGGAATCGCCGACGTTGGCCTCGGAAATTTTACCGAGGCCGCGCAGGTTGCGGAAGGCGTTCTGGAGCTTGCTGCTTAACGAACCGAACATTTGCCTATTTTAACGCAGAGAAGCAGATACGCAGAGAAATATTTTCAGAAAGTGGTGGTAGGTGATGGATTCGAACCATCGAAGGCATAGCCAGCAGATTTACAGTCTGCCCCCGTTGGCCACTTGGGTAACCTACCACGGCTGCGAGCCGCATAATAAGCCATGCAATTTGACCAAAGGCAAAGCAAAAAACTCCCGCGATTTTTCCATCGCGGGAGTTTGTGATACCAACGGATTGATTTAATTGACGCTGACGTCAATTTTCCTCGGCTTGGCCTCCTCGGTTTTGGGCAGCGTGACAGTCAGAACGCCGTCCTTGTAATCCGCCTTCACCTTGTCCGCGGCGACCGGTTCGGGAAGGGTCAGCGCGCGCTGGAATTTTCCGTAGAAACGTTCCTGCCGGTGAATTTCCACGCCCTCTTCAACCTTTTCGGACTGGCGTTCGCCGGAGATGACAAGCGCGTCATCCTGCAGCGAGACGTCAATATCCTCGCGCTTGAGACCGGGCAGTTCCACGCGGATCGTGAACTTGTCCTTGTCCTCCTGCACGTCGAGCGCGGGCGCCCAACCTGTCAGCGGCGCTTCAAACAGCCTGTCTAGTTCTTCCTGCAAGTTTGCCAGCCGGCCAACATTCGGCCAAGCCAACCCGGGTCGTTGATATTGTATCAGTTTCATGTTTTTTCCTTTCGGTTAATTGTTTTTGTTTCGACAAAACCCTTTTAGCTTTGGCCATGCCAGCCGGATAGAAGCCACAAAACCATTGAAAATAGATTGTTTTTAAGAATTCGATTGGGCCAATCAATCGGTCATTGGGAATTTTTGGCACAGTTGCTGTGTCACATTTGCCCATATAAAGCAAAAACCCCAAGCCAACCGGCTTGGGGTGTCAGAAAGAATTTCGGTTCAGTCAAACGCGTGACCGGCACAGCAAAGGACATCCTTCACCTTGTGGCGGACGAGGTCCTTCACGGCCTGGCGCGCGGGAGCGAGGTATTTGCGCGGGTCGAACTCACCCGGTTTTTCCGAGAACACCTTGCGGATGCCAGCGGTCATGGCGATGCGAAGGTCTGTATCAATGTTGACCTTCGTGCATCCCGTGCGGCGGGCGACTTCGATGTCGGCTTCCGGCACGCCCTGTGCGTCGGGCATCTTGCCGCCGTATTTGTTGATTTCGTCCACGAGATATTTCGGCACGCTGGAAGCGCCGTGGAGCACGAGTGGATAGTCACCGAGATTGGCGTCCATGAGCGCCTTCTTGATGAGTTTGAGGCGTTCGAGGTCGAGGTGCTGGGTGCCCTTGAATTTGTAGGCGCCGTGGCTGTTGCCGATGGCGACGGCGAGCGAATCGCAAGCGGTCTCCTTGACGAATTGGACGGCTTCCTCCGGATTGGTATAGTGGCCGCTGGTGGAATGTGCGCCGCCTTCCTCGCCCTCGTCGAATTGCGCGCCGACGAGATGGCCGAGTTCGGATTCGACGGAACAATCGTGTTTGTGGGCATATTCCACGACTCTTTTGGTGATTTCGACGTTCTTCTCGAACGGCTCGTGGCTGGCGTCAATCATCACGCTCGTGAACCCCTCGTCAATGCACTGTTTGCAAAGCTCAAAGGTATCGCCGTGATCCAAATGGACGGCAATGGGGATATTGGAAAGGCTGACCGCCGCCTCGATGAGTTTTTTGAGATAAACCGGATTGGCATACTGGCGCGCACCCTTGGAAATCTGGAGCATCAACGGCGCCTTTTCCTCCTCGCACGCCTCGACGATGGCCTGGATGAGTTCCATATTGTTCACGTTAAACGCGCCCAGCGCGTATTTGCCCTTCAACGCCTTAGCAAACAAATCCCGTGTGTGAGTGAGTGGCATAGATTTATTTCATTTATTGTTTGAACAGCCGGATTCCGTTTTAACCAAACGGGGTTGATGATAGCCCGGTTTTCGTCAAATGAAACAAAAAATATGGGGTGCAACCAACCATGTTTTGCCAAAAATCAGGAATAAATTGCTTTCCCCCATAGGCACTTTGCGTGGAAAATCCGGTGTGCAAGCGTGTTTTCTCCTTGGTCCCGCCGGCAGCGGCAAGACATTCCGCTGTTTGGAGGCAATCCGCGCCGCGTTGCGGGAAAATCCCGACGGTCCGCCGCTGATTCTGCTCGCTCCCAAACAGGCCACCTTCCAGCTTGAACGGCAACTGCTCGCCGACCCCGGTTTGCAGGGCTACACCCGATTGCAGATTTTATCCTTTGAGCGACTGGCGAGGTTCATCCTCGAAAAATGCGCCATCGCGGCACCGCCACTTTTAAGCGACGAAGGCCGCGTCATGGTGTTGCGCGCACTGCTGATGCGTCATGAAACCCGGCTGAAACTTTTTGGCCGGAGCGCGCGCCGTCCGGGATTCGCGCAGGAATTGAGCGCGCTGCTGAACGAATTCCAACAACAACAACTTGCGCCCGCCGGACTCCGCGCGCTCGCCGCCGAAAATGATCTGCGCCGCGAACTCCGCGACAAGCTGCACGACCTCGCATTGCTGCACGAAACCTACACGGACTGGCTGACTGAACACGCATTGCGGGATGCAAACCGGCTGCTTGATTTCGCCACCGATGCACTGCGGAATGAATTCAAAGTTAAAAATTCGAAATTAAAAATAGAGCACCTGTGGTTGGATGGTTTTGCTGAAATGACGCCGCAGGAACTGGATTTGCTTGCCGCCGTCATGCCGTTCTGCACAAACGCCACGCTTGCCTTTTGCCTGGACGAACCGGACACGGAAGAAAATTCCTGGCTCTCGATCTGGAATGTCATCGGCAAAACCTTTCAGCGGTGCCGCCAGCGGATTGAAAATCTACCGGACGCCAAGATTGAAATCGAGCTTCTCAAACGCGATGCAACCAAGAGCCGCTTTATCCGGAGTTCCACCCTTCAAACTCTGGAAACTTGCTGGCAAAGCAGCGCAGGCGTCCCGCCTCCGAAATCCGGCGGAGCAGAGATGTCCGCGCTAAATTCCATTTGCCTCACCGTTTGCGCCAACCCAGAAGCAGAAGCGACGTTCGCCGCGCGAGAGATTTTGAAATTCGTCCGCAAAGGAAATCGTTTCCGCGATTGCGCCGTGCTCGTCCGCAACCTTGACCATTATCACAAACCCGTCGCGCGGGTTTTCCGGCGTTATGGCGTCCCATTTTTCCTGGACCGCCGTGAGTCCGTGGCACATCACCCGCTGGCTGAACTCACGCGGAGCGCCCTGCGCACCATTGCGTTTGACTGGCAGCACAATGACTGGTTCGCCGCGCTCAAAGCCGGCTTTGCGCCGGTGAACGAGACGGAAATCGACAGGCTCGAAAATGCCGCGCTCGAATTTGGCTGGCGCGGCAAGAAATGGCGCGAGCCTTTGTTAGACGATTCACTAGAAAAAATCCGCGCGCGAGTTCTCCCGCCGTTTGAAAATTTCTCCGCGCAACTGGCAAAATCCAGCTTCAAGCCGGACGGCCCGCAACTGGCAAATGCGCTGCGCGAACTTTGGGACGAACTCCGGGTTGAAAACACACTCGAAAAATGGAGTTCACCCAAACCGGACAACCTGCCATCCGCCACCCGCCACCCGTTAATTCATTCGAGTGTTTTGGAGCAGATGAATGCGTGGCTTGATAATCTCGCGCTCGCATTTCCGAGCGAGCCGCAGGCGTTGCGCGACTGGCTGCAAATATTGGAGGCCGGACTCGCCAGCCTGACTGTTGGTGTCATTCCACCCGTACTCGACGAAGTGCTCATCGGCGCGGTGGACCGGGCGCGCAACCCGGATTTGAAGCTTGTGCTCGTACTCGGGGTAAATGAATCCGTTTTTCCGGCCGCGGCCGCGCCATCCGCAATTCTGACCGATGCCGACCGGGATGAACTGGGCGGGACCGTTTCGCTTGGGCCGGATTTGCATGAGCGGCTGGCGCGCGAGCGTTTCTACGGCTATATCGCCTGCACGCGGGCAAGTGAACAACTCGTTGTCACTTTTTCGCGCAATGATGCAGACTGCCGGGCATTGAATCCTTCACAATTCATCGCCCATTTGCAGCGGCTGTTTCCAAAACTTGAAGTTGAGGCATTTCAAAGCGAAATCGAACCGGTGGAATCTGAACATGCGAATGAATTGATCCCCACGATTGTTCAAATTCAAAATTCTGTAGGAGCTGAAGCAACGAGGCTCAATCCGAATCAAAGACTCCTTACGTCGTCTCCTACAAACCCTGGCTGGCTGGAATTGCTCAAACTGCCAGAGATCAAGTCGCTTGCGGAACATTTACGACAGTTGCGAGAGCCGAATCCTGAAGAAAGGCTTTCGCCCGCGCTGGCGGAAAGGCTCTTCGGCCCGGTGCTGAAAACTTCCGTGAGCCGGCTGGAAGAGTTTGCCCAATGCCCGTTCAAGTTTTTCGTCCGTTCCGGCTTGCACGCCGGGGAGCGGAAACTTTTCGAACTGGATGCGCGAGAACGCGGCAATTTCCAGCATGAAGTCCTGAAAATGTTTCATAAGCAACTGGCCGCCGAAGGCAAACGCTGGCGCGACCTCACGCCAGCGCAGGCGCGCGAACGCATCAGCAAAATAGCCATCGGACTCGTTGAGGATTTCCACGAAGGACTGATGCGTGACACGGCACAGACACGGTTCGAAGCACGCGCGATGACAGAATCGTTGCAGGATTTTGTCGCGGTCCTTGTCGGCTGGATGCGCGGGCAATATGAATTTGACCCGGCGGCAGCGGAGCTGGACTTTGGCGGTCAGAATTCCGACGCGCCGGCATGGGTAATGGAACTGGCCGATGGACACAAACTGGAGTTGCAAGGCCGGATTGACCGCGTGGATTTGTGGCGCGATCCGGACGGCGGCGCGCTCGCGCTGGTGATGGATTACAAGTCCGGCGGCAAAAAATTGGATTCCGTTCTGGTGGAACACGGCGTTCAACTGCAACTGCCCGCCTATATGAGCGCGCTGCGGCATTGGAAAGCCCCACGTGACACATTCGATGTGGAAAAGCTGACTCCCGCCGGGGGTTTCTATGTCAATTTGCGCGGCCAGTTCGAAAGCGGCAAAACACGCAACGAGGTTCTGGGGGACGCCGACGAGACACGGCGCATGGCGTATCGCCACACGGGAAGATTTGATGCCGGCGTCCTGGACAAGCTGGACCGCCTCAAAATGAAGGACCAATTCAGTTATCAGTTGAAAAAAGATGGCGGCCTTTACGCAAACTCCACCGAAGCGCTGCCGCGCGCAGAATTTGAAGCGTTGCTCGACGGTGTTGAAGCGCGGTTGCGCGAAATGGGCAGCGTGATTTTTTCCGGCGAGACGAAGGTTGACCCGTATCGCAAGGGTGCGGAAACGCCGTGCGAATTTTGCGATTATGCTTCCGCATGCCGGGTTGATCCATGGACGCACCAGTGGCGCGTGCTGCGGGCGGCGAAGGACAATCCCGCATGACGTTGCGCGGCAAGTCCGACCCCGGCTGGTCTGCACTCATTCAAAAATGGAAAGTCACACAGACGATGTTGCGCGAGCGGATGATTATTGGGCCACTCGAACCGTTGCCGCGATTTGTCGCCGGCGCGGATTGCGCGTTTTCCACCGACAAGAAATCCATTTTTGCCGCCGCCGTCATTTATGACCGGGAGACGCAACGCATCATCGAAGTTGCGCATGCGGCGATGCCGGTAAAATTTCCCTACGTTCCCGGCTTCTTAAGCTTCCGCGAAGGCCCGGCAGTCAAGCAGGCGATTCGCGCACTGAAGCACGAGTTTGGCGCGATACTTTTTGACGGGCAGGGGTTCGCCCATCCGCGCCGTTGCGGCATCGCGTCGCATCTGGCGATTGAACTGGACCAGCCCGGTGTCGGCGTCGGCAAAAGCAGGTTGATTGGAACATTTGCAAATGCAGCATTGAAAGCTGGCGCGATTGCTCCGCTCATGGATGGCGAAGAGCAAATTGGCGTCGTTCTGCGGACGCAAAAAGGAATCCGGCCGGTGTTCGTGAGCGTCGGCCATCGCGTGGATTTGGAGTCTGCCGTCAAATTGGCGCTGGTCTGCTGCACGCGCTACCGGATTCCCGAACCGACGCGGCAGGCGGACATCGAAGTGGCCAAATTGAAACGGCAATCAGCGTAAGATATTAGTTGCGGCGCGGAAAATCCGCAATCGTCCGTAGTCAATTTTCCCGCCGAGCGATTCAAACACCGGCGACAGCGCAAAAGCGCCGCGCGCTTGAAAAGCGGCGGCGACTTTCTTTTTTTCGTCGGCCGTGAAAAATATGTCCAAATCAACCGGCTCGCCACGCTCGACGCCCTCGGCGATGTGGCCGCAAATGGTGCCGGTCGTGACATCGCGTTCGCGGGCGATTTGCTCAACGCTTGAACCGGAGCGGAAACGGCGTAGTGTTTCCCGCGCGGAATCACCAAGACTGCTGCGCGACGGCGGCGGCGCGGCAGACACAACAAATGAATCATCGGCAAAAATCTGGCGCGCGTTCGACTGCAAATGCGCGGCGATTTCACCGAGAAAAATCTCACCGAACTCGCGCAGCTTTTTCTCGCCGACGCCGCTGATGCGGGCGAACTCGCTTTCGCTGGCAGGATAATTCCGCGCCATCTGCCGCAACGCCACGTCGGAGAAAATGATGTAGGCGGGCACATCACGCTCGTCGGCGAGCTTTTTGCGAAGCTGGCGCAGGCGATCGAACAAAACCTCGTCGCAGGCGATTTCGCCGACGTGATAGGTTTTCGTTTCCGGCGTGACGGCAGGCTTAGTGAGAGTGATTTTTCTGCGTTCCTTGAGCGCCGCCAACCCGTCGTTCGTCAATTCCAGCACGCTGAATTTTTCCGCCTTTTGCCGGAGAAAACCGAGCCGAACGAGTTCGCGGCCAATCGCGGCCCATTCGGGACGGCTGTGTTCCTTGCCGATCCCATAAGTGGAAAGCTGCGTGTGATCCCATTTGCGGATTTTTTCCGTGTCCGCGCCGGCCAGAACCTCGACCAGATGGTTCAAACCGACGCCGAAGCGTTGCTTCTCGCGGATGCGAAAGACACACGAAAGAAACTTTTGCGCGGCCAGCGTGCCGTCAAATGTAGCGCGCGGGGAAAGGCAATTGTCGCACGCGCCGCAGCCGGCGGCGGAATACTCCTCGCCAAAATATGCGAGCAACTCTTTTCGCCGGCAGCCGGCGCATTCGGCGTAGTGGACCATCTGCTGCAATTGTGCGCGGGCGATTTGCTGTTCCTTCAGACTGGGTTTTTCGTCAATGAACTGCGTCTGTTTCACCACGTCGCCGGCGCTAAACAGCAGCACGCATTCGCTCGGCAGACCGTCGCGGCCCGCGCGCCCGGTTTCCTGATAATAGCCCTCAATATTTTTCGGCAGGTCGTAGTGAATGACAAAACGGACATTCGGCTTGTTGATGCCCATGCCGAAGGCGATGGTCGCGCAGATCACACGGACATCGTCGCGCAAAAAAAACTCCTGATGCTCGCTGCGCTCCTTGGGCGTGAGACCGGCGTGATACGGGCGCGACTTCACGCCGTCCTCGGTGAGATTGGCAGCGACGCGTTCGGCGGATTTGCGCGACTGGCAATAGACGATGCCGCTTTCCTTGGGCCGGGCGCGCAGAAAGTGCAGCAACTGGTCGTAGGACTTGTTCTTCGGGATGACGCGGTAGGTCAGGTTCGGACGATTGAAGCTGGCGACGTAACAGTTCGGCTCGCGCAATCTCAAGTGCGTGACGATGTCCTCGCGCACGCGACCGGTAGCGGTGGCGGTGAGGGCCATGAATGGGACGAGCGGGAAAAGTTTCCGTAGGTCGGCGATCTGGCGGTATTCCGGGCGGAAATCGTGTCCCCATTCACTGATGCAATGGGCTTCGTCCACGGCGATGAGCCGGACGTTCCAGCGCTGTAAATCCTCGAGAAAACTGGACAACATCAGCCGCTCCGGCGCGGCGTAAAGGAGGCGATATTCGCCGTTGTGCAGGCCGCGCAGACGTTTCCGCGATTCATCGGCGGCGAGCGAGGAATTCAAAAACGTCGCCGGAATGCCGCTGGCTTGCAGTGCGTCCACCTGGTCTTTCATCAGCGCAATCAATGGCGAAACGACGACCGTGAGGCCGTCGCGTGTGAGCGCGGGAAGCTGGAAACAAAGTGATTTGCCGCCGCCGGTCGGCAGCAGAGCGAAAACGTCCTTGCCTGCCAGTGAATCGCGGATGATTTCCTCCTGCAACGGACGGAAGGTAGTGAATCCAAAGTATTGCTTTAGCAATGGGAGCAACTCGGTGACGGAACTGTGCATGGCGAATATCCTAATGATTTCACCACGTAATTGAAGCAATATTTATTTAGGCGGATTCCCGTTAATGCCGCCGGCCTCGGCCTCGTCGTGGATGATTTTGCCGCGCGTGCCGAAGGATTGCACGGCGTCAATAAGCCGCGCATCCACGGCATCGCGATGTAGCGAACAGCCGGCGTGGGCGATGACATCGGAAACCGCGTCCTGCGCGGATTCGATTGTCACGGCGATTTGCGGCGTGACGGTGAGATTGGTCATCACGGTTGGCGCCTCATCTCCACTTCCGAAATCGGCGGCGACAACGAGGCGGCCGTTGAGCTGTCCATCCTTGTTCACGTCGGCGTAGTTGTCCTGCTGATAAACGTGGTCGGTGGCCTTGTATTCACCGGTGAAGCGCGGACCTGAGTTCGGACCGGCGATGAAATAATTGCCGATGGCGTCCAGAAAATGGTCCGCCTCGGAATGTCCGCCGACGAGGCCGCAGACGCCCCAGTTGTAAACGACGTTGTTGATGTATTGGATGCGGCCCTTTGCCTTGGGATTGCGGCTCTGGTTGTTGATCCAGAGGTTGTGGCTGTAGGTGATGTTGGTGATGGTATCGGAGAGCGAGCCGAAGCGCTGTGGGTCAACGCCCTCGCCGATGATGCAATTCTGAAACGTGATGTCGTGACTGCCTTTGGTGAGGCCGAGACAATCCCAGCGCCCCCACTCGATGCTGCAATGGTCGAAAATCATATCGCCGCCGCCGGAAAGATTGACGGAGCATTTGCCCTTGTCGCCGGCGATGCCTTCGCGGAAACGCAGGTAGCGAACAATGACGTTATTTTCTCCGCTGAAGGAAACAGAACGTCCGTAAAGCGTGACGCCCTCGCCGGGCGCATTCTGTCCGTCTAGCGTGGTGCCACTACCGACGGCGACGTTGGATTGCAACCGGATGACGCCGCCGACATCGAAGGTGACGATACGATTGGGTTTGCTGACGGCGTCACGAAAGGAGCCGGGGCCAGAATCGTCGAGGGTGGTGACGTGAACCGTTTCGCCGCCAGTGCCGCCGCTAGCGAACTGGCCGAAGCCTTCCGCGCCGGGGAAGGCGAGCGGTTTGTCTTGCGCCTGCGCAAGATAGATAAACGAAAGACCTGCGAGAGGGGCGAAATAGAACGATTTCATTAAATGATGGACGGAGCCGGTGCTGGAGCAGTTACAGAATTGCGGGGCAATCAGTGATATTCCTGCAATGTCTTGACGCTGTAGCCGGATTTTTTGAGCGCGGCGATGCCGAGGGCAGCGGCTTTGGCGCCGCTCAACGTAGTGATGATGGGCGTGCCGGTGTAAATGGCCGTGGTGCGGATTTTGATTTCATCCTCGCGCGGCACCGCGCCTGACGGCGTGTTGATGACGAGCTGGATTTCCTTGTTCTTCATCAGGTCAATCACGTTGGGACGTCCTTCGAGCAGCTTCATCACGCGCTGGACTGTCAATCCGGCTTTTTCCAAAACGGCCGCCGTGCCGACGGTGGCGGTCAATTCAAATCCGAGGCCGGCAAACTGTTTGGCGATGGATGCGATTTGCTTTTTGTGCGCGTCGCTTACGCTGATGAACACCTTGCCGCCAGCCGGCAGCGACGAATTTGCCGCCATCTGCGACTTTGCAAAGGCGATGCCAAGATCGGCGTCCAAACCCATGACCTCGCCGGTGGAGCGCATTTCCGGCGAAAGCAGAATGTCCTGCCCAAGGAAGCGGTTGAAGGGGAAAACGGATTCCTTCACCGTCCAATGCTTCGGCCGGATTTCCCTGGTAAAGCCGAGTTCCTTCAAGGTCTTTCCGGCCATGACTTTCGCGGCGAGTTTTGCCAGCGGGAAACCAATCGCCTTGCTTACGAACGGCACGGTGCGCGACGCGCGCGGGTTCACTTCAAGGACAAAAACCTGGTCACCCTTCACGGCGTATTGGACGTTCATCAGGCCGCTGACTTGCAATTCACGCGCCATCGCGTGGGTGTATTCGCGGATTCTATCCATAACCTTTTTTGAGAGAGTGTGCGGCGGCAGCACCATGGCGGCGTCGCCGGAATGGACGCCGGCGAATTCGATGTGCTCCAGCATCCCGCCGATGACAATTGTGCCTTCGTTGGGATTTTTGAACTGGCCGACATCGGAGATGCAGTCAACGTCCACCTCGGTCGCATCTTCGAGGAATTTATCCACGAGCACCGGGCGTTCGGGCGAGGCCTCGACAGCGAACTTCATGTAATGCGACAATTCGTTGTCGGAATAAACAATCTGCATGGCGCGGCCTCCGAGAACGAAGCTGGGCCGGACGAGAACCGGATAGCCGAGTCTTTTGGACGCTTCGAGCGCCTCCTCGGCATTCGTTGCAAGGCCGTTGGGCGGCTGCGGAATATCCAGCTTGCGAAGCATCGCGGCGAAGAGCTTGCGGTCCTCGGCAATCTCGATGCTTTGCGGCGAAGTGCCGATGATGTTGACGCCATTTTTCTGGAGGCCAAGCGCGAGGTTGAGCGGGGTCTGGCCACCGAACTGGGCGATGGCACCCCAGCATTGTTCGCGTTCGTAGATGTGCAACACGTCCTCGAGCGTGAGCGGCTCGAAAAACAATTTGTCGCTGCTGTCGTAATCGGTCGAGACGGTTTCGGGATTAGAGTTGACCATGATGGTCTCGAAACCATCTTCCTTCAAAGCGAATGCGGCGTGGACGCAGCAGTAATCGAATTCAATGCCCTGACCGATGCGGTTTGGGCCGCCGCCGAGAATCATCACCTTTTTGGCGGTGTTACCCCTGACCTCGTCGTCGCCGCGGTCGTAGGTGGAATAATAATACGGGGTGTAAGCCTCAAACTCGGCGGCGCAGGTGTCCACGAGCCTGTAACTGGGAACGAGGTTGAGTTTTTTCCGCAAGGCGCGGATTTTGTCCTCGGTGGAGCCGGTCAAATGGGCGATCTGCCGGTCGGAGAAGCCCAAACCTTTTGCTTTGGCCAACAATTCAGGATTAAGAAGCGGCATTTTGCGGGAACATTAGGCCGGAAAAGTTGTGGCGTGTCCAGCCGGGAGTAAATGCGGCAGTGTCCTAATGTGATTGCAGGGCACGACGTAAGGAGTGCTGACCCAAACGACTCGTCACCTCGTCGCCTACAAATCAGGACACTGCCGTAAATGCGCTTGCTGACGGGGCGTGATTACGTTACGAAATGCGGCGATGAAACGATTCGGGCAGGCATTGCCATGGCTGGCGCTGTTCGCTCCGTTTTTGGCCAGCGCCCAGATTGATCCCGTCAAGCGCGACCTGATCCAGTTCGGCTACAATCAGGCAGTGCAAGGCCACGCACCATTCGCCGGCTATGCTTATTATTACCACAACCAGCCGGATTTTCTGCGCACGAACCTGACGCTGCGGCTGGCGGTCGCGCCGGTGTATCTGGATTCCGAACTCGGTTTCGTGAATGGACTTGGGCCGCAGACGGATTTTGCCATCGGGCTTGCGGGCGGCGGATTTGCCGACGGCTACAACGAAATCCGCGGCGGCAAATTCTTTCCGGCGGAATCCTTCACCGGCCACGGCGGGGAAATTTCGGCGAGCGTTTATCACCTGTTCAATCCCGCCGACGAGATTCCGCTGAATCTGATAGTGCGCGGCACGGCGCATTATTCCATGTTTGAGCGCAACGACAACACAGCGCCCAATTTTCAACTGCCAGCCGACCACGGCGAATTCAGCCTGCGCACCGGCCTGCGCTGGGGCGGCATCGAGCCGACACTATTTCCGGCGCTGGCGATGGAATTGTCCGTGTGGTATGAAGGCGAACACCGCACCGATTCAGGCACCTACGGTTATGGCGGCGACCGAGTGCTGAAACCGAATTCGCATTTGTTTTGGGCCGAGGCCGCGCTTTCTTACACGCTGCCGCAGAGCCAGCAGAATTTCTCGGTCCACCTGACCGCCGGCACGAGCGTGGATGCCGACCATTTCAGCGCCTACCGCCTGGGCGGATTTCTACCACTGGTGTCGGAATTTCCCCTGACGTTGCCGGGCTACTTTTATCAGGAAATCAGCGCGCGCCAGTTTGTGCTTTTTAATGGCAGCTATCTGGTGCCACTCGACAAAAGCGAGCGCTGGAATCTGGATGCGAACGTGTCCAGTGCCGTCGTGGATTATCTGCCCGGTGAAGCGCAACCCGGCAACTGGCTCAATGGCGTTGGCGGCGGCATCCTCTATCGTTCGGCGGACGACCGTTTCAAAGCCATGTTCACCTGCGGCTACGGCGTGGACGCCATCCGGTCCGGCGGGCGTGGCGCGGAAAGCATCGGCTTGCTCATGCAATGGGATCTGGGAAAAGCGCGCGGCGAGAAATTCAATCCGGCCCAACCGAACCGCTGGCGTGGTTGGCAGTGGCTGTTCGGCGATTGAAAACTGCTTGCGCCGGGGCGTTTTGCCTGCTTCATTATTGGGCCGGGCGCGCATATGGTGGAATTGGCAGACACGCTACTTTGAGGTGGTAGTGCCGAAAGGTGTGCAGGTTCAAGTCCTGCTATGCGCACCACTTTTCCTTGGAAAATAAACATTCTTCTATCCCTGACACAGTTCTGAAACAGATTATAAGGAACTGGCGAACGTTAATATGCTGTCGTCCGGATAAAGCACCACGGCACTGCCGTCCGCAAATCGCTTCCGCTTCGGCTTTGGGTTTGCCTGATTGTTTTGCTACAGGTAACGGCTCATTGCTTGTGCGGTCATCTTCGAATCATTTGCCCATCCACACAAGCTGCTCACTTGCACCAGTTTATTGGTCGGTGAATAATTGCATTCCGAAGCAGCCACCTTAATTAGATTGTCTGCCCCGCAAAATCAATCTTTCACTCCAAACACGGCATAGGAGTGCGGCAGCAAATGCGCGCTGAAGAAAATCCGCCTCTCGGTAGCGGCCTGTCGCTGGCGGAAGCCCTGCGCCGGCGGCTGGCCGGTGAGAATTTCGCCGGTGACGAGATTACGCAATTTTGTGCTGGCACCGGCGACGGAAATTTTCACATCGGTTTCGAACGGCAAAAAAGATTCGATGATGAAAGTGTTGTTGTCATACGCAAATAGTGCGACCTGTGCCGGGCCGTCCACGCGGACGGGAAATCCGCGCATCACATAATTTTTCACAGCGCTCGTGACCGCTACTGGCATACGGTAGAGGTCATTGAAATTGTCGGGAATCGTCCAGAGGTAAAGGATGCCTTTGGAATAGCGGTCCATGAACAACAACGGATAGCCCCGACCATCCGCCAACGCACGGACGAGCGCCCACGAATCGTTTGTCAGAAAATCAATTTCCGGGAAAAGCACGTCGCTGGCTTGTTCGTCGCCGATGGGAATTCCGTTGCCGGCACCGAAGCTGCTCAAATACTGATGCGCGAGAATTTTGCGATCGCTGTATTGGGCCTCGACGATGTCCTCGATGCCTTTGCCTTGAAGTGCGCGCAGCAGGCCGGAGGTGATGACTACGGATTTTCCGGCGACCAGTTGAGTTTTAATTTTGCCCACGATGTCCGGGTCAAACTTCGCGCACTCGGTCAGCAACACCAAATCCGCGTTCGTCGGAAATTCAGGATGCAGGTCAATGGGAATTCCGATGTTGCCAAGATAATTGTGGAGAAAATCCTCGCCGGTGGATTGATACGGTTTGTAGCTGGCGATTCCAATCGGATTCCCAAGCTGGCCGAGAAATGAATCCGCCTGTTCCAGCGAGTAACCCGCAACGCGCGCCATCGTTGGTTCCGAACCAGCCGGCGCGTTGGACGACCACGCCGACAACATCTGGTTGTAGTCGAAACTTGTGTGCAGATCCGCCCAGTCCGAGCGCGCGCCGGTGGAAATGGGGCGCAACATGCCCGACCATTCAAACAGCATCATTTCCGGCGCCTTGGCGAACACCGTGTCCCAGAGCTGCTCGGCGTAACGGTCAACGTAGCGGATGCTATAAGTGTCCACCCAGCCGCCGCCATTGCGCCCCGGCGCGATGTTGTCAAAATAGCGGATGATCTGGTAGCCCTCATACTGCTGCAAATTCTGGTCGGTAAATTCCGGGTCGCGCGTTTCCGTTCCGGTGTAAATGCCGTCAAACAACTTGGGTTCCTTGTCGAGGTCGTAGCCCAGTCCCTGAAAATGCTCATACCAGTTCGGAAATTTTATCACGAGCTTGATCTTAGGATTGATCGCCTTCGCCGGCTTGATGATAAGATTCTCCGCCACGTCGTCCATCAATTCGAGGCGGAATTGCGTCCAGCTTTTGTTTCCCTTGGCCGCGATATCTGAATCATACTTCGTGGTGTTGAAAAAGAAATCGTCCTGGATCAATTCATCAAAATGCCGCGCGGCCAGTTCCGCCGCACTTTGAATGAAGGCGCGGTCGGCCGGGTCGGTGTAGCAAAAGGTCTTGAACTGTCCGCCGATGCTTCCATCGGAAGCCGCCATTCCGCCGGCAACTTTCACGCCGCGGTCCACAAAAAACTTTTTCACATGCTCCAATGTTTCGTCGCTCGCGACGGTGCGGTCGCGCTGGACTTCAATATAAACCTTGTCCACCTTCAACTGGCTGCTGATGCGGTTCCATTGATTGCTCAAGGTCTCCGGGTCATCCAGATTGCGAACAACACCGACCGGAATGTAGATGGAAACGTCGAAGTTGGTGTATTGCCCGGCCCTGGTTGCGGCGGGAGAAATGAAGATGAAGAAAAGAACGGACAATATCGCGCGGACGAAGAATTGTTTCATAAATTATTTTTCACAAGAATCGGGCCGCCATTGATTTCCCCGTAAATCACGCCGCGACCGCCGGTGGCAAAATAGACGCGGCCATAAATGCGCGGATCTCCGGTAACGTGGCTGATGTAGCCGTATTGATGCTGGTCGTCATTGATGCGCACCCAATTTTCACCGGCATCATCGGAACGGAAGAGCGCCTGAAGGCCGCCAATTGTTCCGGCGAGGAACAGCGCGGGGAAATTTCTCCCCGGCGCGGCCTTTCCCAAGCCCAGCGAATCTGCCTCCTGCACACTCTGCAATCGAATGAAACTCGCGCCGCCATTGGTCGAATGGAACAAACCCTCCGTGCGAGACGCAAGCCACAAATCTTTTTCGACTCCCATCGTCGCGGTCACCGCCGCGCTGCTGCCACCGCCAAATCCATTATCTTGCTCCGCCGCGAACACCATCGCCGTTGTCGTGAAGCTGGCCGCGCCGTTCGTGCTGGAATAAAATCTTCTAGAACGTGGATCGAAAGCGTAAAAATAATCCGGATTCACGGAATCGGCGATGACGCTGATTCCTGATGAAAGCCCAGCGCACGCAGTCCAGTTCGCTCCCCAATCTCTGGTGAAATACGGATCACCGCCGCGCGGTGTCCACACGACGCTTTTGGCATCAGCGGAAATGCTGATGCCTCCCGCGCCATTGCCGGTTGGCGGCTCATTTTCCAGTCTCTGCCAGGTTGCCCCGCCGTCGCGCGAAAACGCGGCGCGCACGTCCTTATTTCCCGCCGTGCCTGAGCGGACCATTACGAGCGGATTCTTCCCGGCGAACGCCAGATCTTCTGTATTGCCATAACGCGGACCCACGAATGTTCCTTCCGCCGGGGAAACATCCAAGTCATCGTGGCGGAAACCGTCAACGTCGCCCACGCCGCTCAACAAATGCGCGCCCTCCGGCGGACTGATCAGGGCGAGTGGCACGGTTTCCTCAAGTCCGTCATCCAGAAAAATCCAGCGCGTCGGCTTGCCGGAATCGGCTTGCGTCGCGTTGACGGAACTCCAGATTCCGTAGCCGGTGACGAACAGGACTTGGTCGGAGTTGTGCGGATTGATGGCGATGCTACCCATCCAGTGCGGCGAACGTGTTTTCGTATAAGGCGCGCTGGAATAATCCCACTCGGTGTCATCCTGCCAGAGCTGCGTCCAATGCACGCCGCCGTCCGTGCTGCGAAAAATGAAGTCGTGCGGATGCCAGTGGGCGAATGTCGTAACCATGACCGTGGACGGATGTTGCGCGTCCACCGCCACCGCACCGTAGCCGAACATCCCGCCGGCGTCAGGTGATTTGAGCGGCGTGATATTGGTCCACGCATTTTCCTTCGGGTCAAATTTCCAGACCGCGCCGTCGGTCATGGTGTTCGGGCCGGGTTCCCGACCGTAGGTCAGATAAAACATTCCGTCCGGTGACAAAACCAAGTGATTCGGACGAAGTCCAATTGGCTGGTTCGCCACCGCCTGCCAAGTCGCGCCGGCGTCCGCGCTGAAATAAAAATTGGTTTCGGTGGTGGACACCGCTGCAAAAATCATCGGCGTGGCGTTGCCGGGGCTGCCGCTGGCGGGATCGAACACCACACTCACAATACCGACGGCTTGCTGCTGGCCGAAGCCGCGGCGGAAACGCGGCCACGCATTGGTGGTGGCATTGAGAGCCGACGTCGGCGGCTGGTCCGTATTGATGTTTGGAAAGCCCCCGACTTTCTGCCACGTCGCGCCACGGTCGCCGCTCTTCCACAACCCGTCGCGTCGCGAACCAAAAAAAAGAATGTCGCCTTCGTTCGGATCCACGGCCAGCCGCTCGCCATTAAAACGTCCGGTTTCGTTACCACCCATTTTGAAAGGCACGTCCGTCCGATGGAAGGTCCGGCCCTGATCGTCCGAGCGCAAAATCGCCGCGCCACCTTGGCTGTAAGTGCCGGCGGCCAGATAAACGCGGTTGGGATCGGAAGGATCAAGAGCGATGCTCTCGATGCCGGTGAAATTGCCTTGAGCGGGACTTAACCAGTCCGTAAGCGCAATCCACTGCTTTCTTTTGTCATCCCAGCGATATGCGCCGCCAACATCGGTGCGAGCATACATCAGATTTTTCGCGTCCGGATGAAAGACAATTCCGTCCACAAAACCGCCTCCGCCCATCGCCACGTTGCGCCAGACATAGGGCTGCGAGGATTGCGGTTCGCCGGGTGGAGACTGCGCCACCACCTCGCGCGGCCATAAAGAAAGCACAGTCGCCGCGATGCAGAAAAGTTTGATTCGTTGATTCATAATCTCCCGGAGGATGATTTCCAGTCCTCAATCTTTTTCAAAGACTGTTTCGGCGAGGCTATAGCTACTCTGCAAAACAATATCGCGCGAAGAACCGCCAACCAGAATTTTGAAGCGGCCCTTTTCCGCATCCCACCCCTTTTTGTCCGGATTGTAAAACGCGAACGCATTCTGGGCAAGCGCGATGGAAACAGTTTGCTTTTCACCCGGCTGCAGGAAAACCTTCCTAAACCCTTTCAATTCCTTTTCGGGCCGCTGCACGCCCGGATTGTCTTGATGGACGTAAAGCTGCGCCACTTCCGCGCCCGCAACGGCGCCGGTGTTTTCAATTTCAAATTGCGCCGTCACGATTGCCCCGTTTGTGCCCCCGTCTGATTCGACCAATTTAAGATTTGAATATTTGAACGTGGTGTAACTCAAGCCGAACCCGAACGGAAAAAGCGGCTCGATGCTCTTCGCGTCAAACCAGCGGTAGCCGACGAGCAGTCCTTCCGAGTAAGTCACCGTGCCGTTCATGCCGGGATACGCATTCAGCGCGTGAGCCGGCGAATCTTCAAGCCGTCTCGGAAACGTCGCGGGCAGTTTGCCGGAGGGGTCCACATCGCCGAACAAAACCCGGGCCAGCGCGTTGCCGCCTTCCATGCCGGGGTACCATGCCTGCAACACCGCCGGAACCTGATCGAGCCACGAATCCATCTCCACCATCGTGCCTTCCAGCACGACAATGGTCTTGGGATTGGCCGCGACGATTTTTTGAATCAATTCATCCTGGCCGTAAGGCAATTTCATGTCCTTGCGATCACGACTTTCGCAATCCAAGCCGATGTCGTGGTTGAGACCGCCGATGAAGATGACCACGTCCGCTGCCCGGGCTGCGGCCACCGCACGGTCAGCCAGGTCCGCCGCCGAAAAGGGTTCGCCCGCCGCTTTGGGCCGGGTGCTGCGCGGACTGGCCGCCGGTGCATCATACCCCATGGCGTAGGTGACAGTCGCCTGACGATCCACCCGGTTGAGAATTCCTGCGAGCGGCGTGATTTCGTAGAAGGCCTTGATTTCGGAACTCTGTCCGCCGTGCGCTTGTAGCCGGGTGGCGTTCTCGCCAATGATGGCGATGGTTTTTATTTTTTCAGGATTGAGCGGTAGCAAATTGTTTTTGTTCTTCAAAAGCACAATGCCCTCTTCGGCGACACGGCGCGCAACGGTTTCGTGCGCGGCAGTATTGATCGAGCCGGGCTTGCGATCAGCGTCAAAGACGCGGGTTGCGAACATCACTCGCAAGTTGCGCCGGACCTTGTCGTCGAGGCCGGACATCGGATACACGCCGCTTTTCAAACCGTCCAGATAGGGCTGCGCAAAATAAAAATCGTCGTATTTTTTATCCGTTCCCATTTCAAGATCCAGGCCGTTGGTCACCGCTTCGCCCGTGTCATGCGCGCCCCCCCAATCGGTCATGACCAGCCCTTTAAAGCCCCATTCGTCCTTCAAAATTTTGTTGAGCAGATAATTGTTTTCGCAGCAGTGCTGTCCGCGAAACTGGTTGTAAGCGCCCATCACCGACCATACGCCGGCCTCCTGCACGGCGGCCTTGAACGCGGGCAGGTAAATTTCGTGCAGCGTGCGTTCGTCCACTTCCACATTGATGGTGCCGCGATCGAATTCCTGGTTGTTCAGCGCAAAATGCTTCACACATGAGGAAATGTCCTGCGATTGCGCGCCGCGAATGTAACCAACCACCATGCGGGAAGTCAGAAACGGGTCTTCGCCGAGATATTCAAAATTACGACCGCACAAAGGCGTACGCAGGATGTTCACGCCTGGTCCGAGCATGATGTCCTTGCCGCGCTTGCGTGCTTCCTGGCCGATAGCTTCGCCTTCGCTGAAACCGAGATCTGGATTCCACGTTGCCGCGAGACATATTCCGGCGGGCATCGCGGTGGAAAAATCATCGGTGTGTCCGGCCGGAGCCCAAGTGTCGGGACCGACATCCTCGCGCACACCGTGCGGGCCATCGGACATCCAGCGGCACGGAATTCCAAGACGCGGGATAGCGGCCGTGGAGAATTTAGAGTCGGCATGGACGAGTGAAATCTTTTCTTCGAGCGTCAGTCGCGACAACAGGTCCTCGACGCGCGTTTCGACTGGCTGGCTGCCGTCCAGATAAAGGGGCTGGGGTTCCGCGCCAAACGCGGCAGTGCTGGCAACGAGGCATAATGAGAACAGGTATGATTTCATAATTGTTTGAGTAACTGAAAGGGGCATTTACGGCTAATAGATTGGCGTTTGGCTTTTGGCGAAGATCACCTGCCCTGGTGTCGCGGCATCCACGGCATTGACCAGCAGGTTGTCAAAGCAGGCTGTGTTTCTGGTTCGGAAATCGCCGGTGACCAGTCCGACCATTCCATGTGAATAAAGGCTGTTCGTCGCGGAAAAAACCATCGCGCCGTCCACAAAGCCGGTGATGATTTCACCGGAGAATTGCAGTTTCAAGTTGTGCCATTTTTTGCCCGAGACATCGGGAGCAGTTCCTGCGGCAAGCTGTCTTCCATCGGTTTCATTTTTCGCCTGGGTGGTGGCGAACAAAGCGCAACTGCCGTCCACGCCGAGCCGCAGATAATAGCCTTTTGGCACGCAGCCATAGCCGGTGCCGACATTATTGACGCGGCCCATGACGCCGGCCCAGCCGCCGTTGTCCAGACAGATATCGGCGCTGACTTCGTAGTTCTGCCAATGCTCGTCTCCAATAATTGTGTAGGGCGTCCATTCCGGCGCCCAGCTTTGGGGCTTCTGGCTGATGACCTGACGCAAACATTTGCCAGTTTTATCCGGCCGGTCGGCGATTTCAAAAACGCCGGCGATGTCCGCTGCATAGCGCGGCGAATAACCAAACCGTTTTGGGGAGGAATACTCGCCAAATGTCTCATAATACGGAAACGGAAATTTTTGTTCGGCGGGAATATTTTCGAACGAGCCTTTCTGCTGGCCTGTGGTGGTGGAAATGGAATAGACCGAATCCGGTGCCAGCGCGATAGTGAAAGAACCGTTTTGGGGATTGATGCCTGCGTGTTGGACGAACTGCTCCTTTGTATCGCTGCACCATACACAGAGTCTGCCAGTGGACAAACCGCCCATGATCTTGAATGTGACGTTCTGGACCGACCTGGCGCCCTTGGTTTCAACAATGACGCTGTAATCTTTCCCTGGCGATTTCAATGTAATGAACGAGCCGCCATCGGCAAGTTTACCGCAACCGCCATTTAGATAATGCCAGCCGACTTTCGAGAATTGTCCGTAGTGCGCATAACCCCATAACACGTCGCGAGTATGATAATATCCACTCCAGGGCGAATTCGCGATCATGGCGGCCGGGTCTTCGGAATAAGGTTCCATCGGATATACGGAGCCGACAAGATACCAGTTCACAATTTTTGTCACGCTGCTGTTTAGAAAATTTTCATTGAAGGCTTTTACGAGGCTGATTTCGCAGTCGAAATCCTTTTTATAAACGTGCTCCTCGGTGTTCCAAATCGGTTTGCCGATTGAATCGGCAAGGTGCTTCACGTCTTCCGGCGTCGGGATGTCCGCCATGGTGTGATTGCTGAATATGGCCACCGCCCTACGCAACTCCAAGTCATTGGTCATGTGCCGTGCCCAGTCGAATTTAGTTTTATCCCAGTTGTCAAAACCGTGAATCCTAACTTCTTTCAGCCCATTGGCGTCCAGTGTCGCACGGAATTTTTTGACAAATCCCTCGTTGACGCCTTTTTCGTTGCGACAACCGATGGCGTCCAGGTTCAGGCCATAGACCGATTTGAGCCCTTGGATCCATTTGACGTAATAGTCGCACATGTCCTGCGACCA
>Ga0302320_10004133_pt1 | contig 33069 bp, 32 predicted proteins | sample Bog_T0_3_FD_202130 | JGI IMG/M metagenome (GOLD analysis project Ga0302320, IMG submission 202130) | Peat permafrost microbial communities from Stordalen Mire near Abisko, Sweden - Bog_T0_3 | ecosystem: Environmental > Terrestrial > Soil > Wetlands > Peat | place: Sweden: Abisko, Stordalen Mire... | reverse complement strand
AAGCCGTCGTCATCTACGACGAGCTCCTTCTTCGTGTAGATGGCATCAGAGCGGTTGGTGAAGGAGAACTCGAACATCTTCGACTCGGTTATCGCCTCGGTCGGACAAGCCTCGACGCAAAGGTCGCAGTGGATGCAACGCAGGTAGTTGATCTCATAGACGAACCCATAGCGTTCGCCTGGCGACACCGGGGCGTCCGGCGGGTTGTCGAGCCCGCGTACATAGATGCAGTCGGCGGGACACACGGCCGCGCACAGCTCACAGCCGATGCACTTCTCCATCCCGTCCTCGTAGCGGTTGAGGATGTGCCGCCCATGCATCCGGGGCGGTTTCGGCACCTTCTCGTCGGGGTACGAAGTGGTGACCCGGGGCTCGGCGACCTGCTTCAAGGTCACCGCAAAGCCCCCGAAGAACCCGAGCGACCTCTTCTTCGGCGGTTTCTTGGCCATCAAAGGCCTCCATCCGGCTCGGGGACGGCACGAAGATGGGCGTCTGAGGCGGGCCTGTCCCTCCAACGCGGCGAGTTCTCCTCCAAGGCCTCGCGTCGCGCCCGGGCAACGCGAATGGCCTGATAGAGGATCCCTCCAGCTACCCCGCAACCGACGAAGACGCCGAAGCCCCAGATGGTGCTGACCCTGAAGGCCGCCACGACCAGGAGCCACCCGAGCGAGAAGGGGATAAGCACCTTCCAGCCAAGGCTCATGAGCTGGTCATAGCGCAGCCGCGGGAGGGCAGCACGGATCCACACGTAGACGTACATGAACACGACCGTCTTGCCGACGAACCAGGCGATCGGCCACAGCCAACGCACGAAGTGGAACCCGGGCCCGTCGGGCCCGCCGAAGAACAGCGTCACCATCACGGCCGACATGGTGATCATGTTCATGAATTCGGCCAGGTAGAACATGGCGAAACGCAACGAGGAGTACTCGGTGTGGAACCCACCCACGAGCTCTTGCTCGCCCTCGGAAAGGTCAAAGGGCGGATGGTTGAGCTCGGCCGTGACCGCTATGAGAAAGAGCGGAAACGGCAGGATCCCGAGCCGGAAGATGTTCCAGTGGAAAAAGCTCACGGCCTGGGCGTCGACGATGGCGCGGGTCGAAAGCGAGTGGGTGATGAGGACGACGGTGGCGATCGTCAGACCCATGGCGGCTTCGTAGGAGATCATCTGCGCCGAAGCCCGGATCGAGCCCAGCAACGGGTACTTCGACCCGGACGACCAGCCGGCCAGCATCGTCCCGTAGACCGAGACCGACGACAACGCCAACAGGAACAAGATGCCTATCGGCGGATCGGCCACCTGCAGCTCGACCACGTGGTGGGCGATCGTCACAACGCCGCCGACGGGGACGATGGTGAAGATCAAAAGTGCCGGCACGAGGGCGAGAAAGGGCGCCAAACGGAACACGAAACGGTCCGCCTGGTCGGGCAGGAGGTCTTCTTTGAAGAACAGCTTGATTCCGTCCGCGAGCGTCTGGAACATGCCGTAGGGCCCGGCGCGGTTCGGCCCGATCCGGTTCTGCATGTCGGAGATGACCTTGCGCAAGAACCAGATGGCCATCATCACGCTGACAAGGATCACGCCGAACGCGACGAGGACCTTTATGGCGACGGTGAGCAGCACGGCAAGGCCGACGCCGTTCGCGAACAAAGGATCAGGCATCAGCTCACCCTTTCCACTGTGACCTCGAGGAAAGGAGCGTCATGGGCGATGAGGACCGAGGCGCTGGTCTCGTGTATCGCTGCCGCGTTGAACGGGACAAGGCCCACCCCGTCGGGGACCGCCCCATCAGACATGACCGCGAGGACGAGCTCGCCACGTGCCGAGCTCACACGCACCTCGTCACCGGGAGTTACGCCGAGCCGGTCGATCTCGGTGGGCGAGAGACGAAGCACTTGGGGACGGGCGAGAGATCCGAGCGACGCAGTCGACTGGACGAGCGTGCCGTGATCGTAAAGCGAACGCCGCACGACAAGACGCCACGTTCCATTGGCCGGGGGAGCGCCCGGAGCTGAAGACGGCCACGCTTCAGGGTCAAAACGCAAGAGACCCGGTGCGCAAGACCGCGTTGCCACTGGGTTGGCTGGCGTCGCTGCGCCGAGCGTCGCCTCTTTTGAAGCGACCGCATCGCCACCGGCAACCTCGTCGCCTTCGTCCCCCAAAGTGGCCTCCGGCTCGCCTCCGGGAGACGTCGCGGCCCCCGCAGCGAGCGGAGCGCCCTGCTCCTCGACGGACTCGATGCCCGGTGTAGCGATCGGGTCGAGCCTGCGCGGGCGCAGGGTGAGCCCCACCGGGGTTGATTTCAAGGGCACGACGATACCGTCGCCTGCCGAAGGCGCCGCGAGCGCCTGCAGGGTGCAACCGGAGTACGCCGGCGCCACCCGTTCGATCTCGGACCAGATCCCGTCCAGGGACTCAAAACCTAGGTCGGCGCCGAGACGATCAGCCAGCTCAGTGGCAATCACCCAGTCGGCGCGAGCAAGGCCCGGGGGCACGACCTTGGCGGCAAGCCGCGAGACGCGGCCTTCGATGTTCGTCGTCGTACCGGCACGTTCCGCGTAACCGGCGGCAGGCAGGACGACATCCGCGAGCATCGAGGAGGCATTGAGGACGGTGTCCACCGCCACGACAAAATCGACCTGTTCGAGCGCCCGCTTGGCGAGATCGCTGTCAGGGAAGTCCGATAGGGGGTCAGCGCCTAGCAAGATGAGGGTGCTGAGCTGGCCGGAAGCTGCCGCCGCGAGCATTCCCGCCGTGTCGAGCCCCGCCACGGTTGGCACGCTGCCCCACGACTCTTCGAACCAAGCGCGGCCATCTTCGAGGGCCACCCGCCCGGGCAGCAGCCCAGGAGCACATCCAAGGTCGATGGCACCATGCACATTGGCGCGGCGCAGCGCCGGTAGGAAACGGACCTGCGGCCAGGCGTTGGCGAAAACGGAAGCGGCTGCGGCGATCTCAGCTGCGGGCTCGCCTAAAGACGGCCTGCCTAGGACGACGACGACGCCATCGCCCGTCTCTGTCGCCACGAGAGAACGAGCCAGCTCGACCGCTTCGCCGGGACGGTACGGACGCCACGTGGCCACCTTCGAAAGGGCGCTTGCCACCGGCGAGCAGTCGATTATGCGCAGTCCGTCATTGGCAGCGGCCTGGCGAAGACGCAAGTGCAGTATGGGCAGATCCTCGCGAAGGTCACCGGCGAGGACGATCACGGTGCTGGCGGCGATGGTCTCCTCGATCGTCGCTCTCGGCAGGCTGGCGATAAGTGAAGCCGGCAGGCCGTCGCCGAGTTGAGCGTCGAAGTTGTCAGTGCCGATGACGCCCTTGGCGAGCCTCACCCAGGCGTAGGCATCCTCGTTCGCGAGCCGCGAGCCGCCGATGACACCGACCGCCCCGGCACCTTTGTCCCCAAGCGCAGTGGTGACGGCGTTGGCGACACGGCTAAGCGCCTCGTGCCAGGTGGTCTGGACGAACTCATGCTCGCCCCGGATAAGCGGCACAGTGAGCCGCCCGGGCGCCTGCACGGCCTCGAAGCCGAAGCGGCCCCGATCACACAACCAGCTCTGGTTAACGGGCTCTGAGTCGACACCGAGATGACGCACGAGCGAGCCGGCCGAGGACTGCGCCACGATGCGACAGCCGACTGCGCACGTCGTGCACGTGGTCTCGACCTGCTCAAGGTCCCAAGGACGCGATTTGAAGCGGTAGGGCGTCGCCGTGAGGGCGCCCACCGGACAGATCTGGATGGTGTTGCCGGCGAAGTAGGAATCAAAGGGTTCGCCGGGGAAGATTGCCACCTCGATGCGGTCACCCCGCTCGGCGAAGTCGATGAATGCCTCCCCCGCCACCTCTTCAGCAAAGCGCGTGCACCGGGCGCACTGGATGCACCTTTCACGGTCCAAAAGGACAAGGGGGCCAATCTCGATCGGCTTAGCCCAGTGCCGCTTCTCCTCGTCGAAGCGGCTCTCGCCCGGGCCGTGCGACATCGACTGGTCCTGCAGTGGGCACTCACCGCCCTTATCGCAAACCGGGCAGTCGAGTGGGTGGTTCAAGAGGAGGTACTCGATGACACCCTCTTGGACTTTTTTGACCGCGGAGGAGTCGGTCACGATCTCCTGGCCGTCTGAGACCTCTACATAGCAAGCCGGCTGCAGGCTCGGGCCCCTTGGGCCGGAGACCTCCACCAGGCACATGCGGCACATGCCCACCGACTTCATGCGCGGGTGATAGCAAAAGCGCGGGATGAAAACGCCCGCGCGCTCGGCGACGGCGATGATCAGCTCGCCTTTTTGTGCTTCGACGGTGCGGCCGTCGATGGTGACCGTTATCCCGCCCGGAGACTGCTCTAGGTCAGCCATGTCGCACCGAGTCCGCAGGGAACGGGCAACCGCCCTCTTTTACGTGCACAAGCATCTCGTCACGGAACATTTTTGCCACCGAGACGACTGCCGAGGGGATGGAGGGCCCGAGCACGCAGATCGTCGTCTGCTTGGGCGGCCACGACAGCCCTGGCGAGATGTTGTCGCAGGCATCGAGGACGAGGTCGATGTCCTTCTCGCGTCCAAGGCCCTGCTCGATGCGGTACATGATCTTCTCGATCCAGCCGCTGCCCTCCCGGCACGGGGTGCACTGGCCGCAGGACTCGCGATGGAAGAATTGGGTGATGCGCCAGGCCACGCGCAGCGGGCACGAGTCTGAGTCCATCACGACGACCGAACCCGAGCCGAGCATCGAGCCGGCCTTGCCGACGGCGTCCTGATTGAGCCCGAGATCTAGTTGCTCGGGCCCGAACCACGGTGCCGAGACGCCTCCTGGAATGAACGCCCGCAGTTGCTTACCGCCCACGATGCCGCCACCGAGGGACGGGTCGTAGATGAGGTCGCGAAAGGTCGTCTTCGACATCTCGATCTCGAACCAGCCCGGGTGCTCGACCCGCCCGGAAAGGGCGAAGAGCCTCGTCCCAGAAGACGAGCCCTCACCAAGCGCCGTGAAGGCGTCGGCCCCGTTGGAGATGATCCACGGCAAGTTGGAAACGGTCTCGACATTATTGACGACCGTAGGTTCGCCGTAGAGCCCGACGGCAGCGGGGAAGAAGGGGGGCTTTATCCGCGGGAAGCCGCGCTTTCCCTCGAGGCTTTCTAACAGCGCCGTCTCTTCGCCACAGATGTAGGCGCCGGCACCAGGGTGGATCACGATGTCCAGGCTGTAGCCGGTGCCGAAGATGTCGGCGCCGAGGGCGCCGTGCTCGTAGGCCTCATTGCACGCCTGCTGCAGACGCTCGAAGCCAAGGGCGAACTCCCCCCGGCAGAAGATGAAGGCCTGCACGGCTCCCGTCGCGTAGGCGGCGATGGCCGTCCCTTCGATGATCTGGTGCGGGTCACGCTCGATCAACATGTGATCCTTGAAGGTCGCCGGCTCGCTCTCATCGCCATTGACGACGAGGTACCGCACAGGCGCCTGACGCAGCATGGACCACTTGCGCCCAGCCGGGAACCCCGCTCCGCCGCGCCCAAGAAGGCTCGCCTTGTTGACTTCGGCCGCCACATCGGCCGGTGACATCGACAACGCCTTGCGGAGTGCCTCGTAGCCGCCGGTGGCGAGATAGCGCTCGAGGGTGAACGAGTCGTCCAAATCGACACGCGAGGTGACAATTCGGGGGGCTTTAGTGATCACGCCGGCACCGGTCCAGAGATCGGCCCGGGCGCCGAGTTCGAGGCTTGGCTGTCGGCAAGCTTTGAAGCGGCGGCGGGAAGCCCCACCTTGCGCTGCACCCTGCTCAGGGTCCCGTGGGCGGGCACCGTGTCCGCGAGTCGCCCTGAGCGCAGGTCTTCGATGAGGCTGTCCAGGCCCTCCGTGTCCAAGGGACCGAAAAAGCGGTGGTTCACCTGCACACATGGGGCGTGGTCACAGCCCGCTAGGCACTCGGCTTCTTCCAGGGTGAACTCGCCGTCTGCGGTGGTCTGTCCGACCGAGATGCCGAGGGCGGACTTGGCATGGTCGAGCACCTCGTAAGCGCCAGCGAGCATGCAGGCGATATTGGTACAGATGCTGATCACGTGCCGGCCGACGGGCTCGGTGTGCAGCATGTCGTAGAAGGTCGCCGTACCCCGCACCTCGGCCGGGGTGCAGCCGACAAGCTCGGCGATCTCCTCCATGGCCTCGCAGGTGAGCCAACCGTCCTGGGACTGGGCGAGGTGGCACAACGGGATGAGAGCAGAGCGCGGCCGCGGGTAGCAGGTCACGATCGCCTCAGCCTTGGAGCGGTTGTCGGCGGAGAAATGACCCATCAGCGGTCCACCTCACCCATGACGGGGTCGACCGAGGAGATGACGGCAATGGCATCGGCGATGAGCCCGCCCCTCAACAAAGGTGGCAGGGTCTGCAGGTTCACGAAGCTCGGACCCCTTATGTGCATGCGGTAAGGCTTGTTCGAACCGTCGGCAACGAGATAGCAGCCAAGCTCGCCCCGGGGCGATTCGACCGCTACGTAGACCTCACCTGCGGGGACCTCGAAGCCCCTCGTGAAGATCTTGAAGTGGTGGATCAGGGCCTCCATCGACTCGTCGATGCGCGCCCTCGGCGGGGGCGTCACTTTCTTGTCCTGAGCCCGGTAGTCCCCAAGGGGCATCTTCTCGACGCACTGGCGGACGATTTTGCAGGATTCGCGGATCTCGTTGAGGCGCACGGCGTAACGGTCGTAGGTGTCGCCGACGGTGCCCACGATGACGTCGAAGTCGACCTCGTCGTAGGCGAGATAGGGCATGTCGCGCCGGAGGTCCCAGGCGACGCCCGAAGCGCGCAGGATCGGCCCGGTCGCAGACATGGCGACTGCCAGCTCGGGGGAGATGATCCCTACCCCCTCGGTGCGCTGCTTGAAGATCGGTTGGCCGGTGAGCATCTCGTCGTACTCGTCAACACGCCCGGGAATGGTGTCGATGATCGCCATGACGTCGTCCTCCCACCCGTCGGGCAGGTCCGCCGCCACGCCTCCGGGCCGGATGTAGTCGTGGTTCATGCGAAGGCCAGTCGTCTTCTCGAAGAACGACAGCACCATCTCGCGGTCTCTAAAGCCGTAGATCATCATCGAGGTCGACGCCAGGTCCATGCCGTTTGTAGCCATCCACATAACGTGCGAGGAAATGCGGTTGAGCTCCGTCATGAGCATCCGGATCCAGGTCGCCCGGGGAGGAATGTCGATGCCGAGGAGAGCCTCGACGGCAAGGGAGTAGACGAGCTCGTTGTGCAATGGAGACAGGTAGTCCATGCGGGTGACGTTCGTCGCCCCCTGGACATAGGTGAGCTGCTCGCCCGTCTTCTCCATGCCTGTGTGCAGATAGCCCATGATGGGCTTGGACCTGAGCACGGTCTCGCCCTCGAGCTCGAGCATGATGCGCAGCACCCCGTGGGTCGAGGGGTGCTGAGGCCCCATGTTGATGATCATGGTCTCGTCGGCCCCGAACTCGACGTCGATGTCCTCAGGGTCGAATACGAGCCCCTCCGGCAGCCTTAGGGCGCTGCCTCGCTCGATCTCAAGCTCCTCGGGGCTCGTCTCGTCCAGGTCCTGCAGCTCCTGGAGGCCTTCGGAGGTCTCTGCTATCAGCTCCTCGTCGCTCACCGCGGACCTGGCGCTTCCTTGAACTGCACAGGCACCCGGCCCACCGAGTAGTCCTTGCGCAGCGGGTGGCCCTCCCAGTCGTCCGGCATGAGGATGCGGGTGAGGTCTGGATGCCCTTCGAAACGCACCCCGTAGAGGTCGAAGGCTTCGCGCTCCATGTTCTCCGAACCGGGGTAGATGTGGAACAGCGTCGGCACAACCGGGTTGGACTCGGGCACCTGCACCCTCAAGCGCAGCCTTTGGTGGCGTTGCAGCGAGAGCAGGTTTACGACGATCTCGAAGCGCTCCGGCGAGACAGCAGGCGGGAGCGGACGCTCGATGTGGTCGAGGTAGTCGACGGCACACAGGTCAGCACACATCTCAAAGCCACTATCTCGCAGCAGTGCGACCACCTCTAGATACTGCTCGCGAGCAACGTGGAGCACCTCTTGGCCGAGGGGGCCCGAATCGCCAATTGCACGGTCTCCCACGAGCTCGGCTGCGCTCGTCACCACGCCCGCCATCAGCGCGGCGTCCCCAGGCGTACCCCGGTCGGGGGAGCCACCCATCCAGTTGGTGCCGGCTCGGCAGCGAGGTCTATGCCCGCTCCCGTTTCGCCCGGGCGCCGCTTTGTCAGCTCGCCGAGGCGGATCTTTTCGTGCAGGGTCAAGATGGCGTGGATGAGCGTCTGCGGATTGGGCGGACAACCTGGGGCGTAGACGTCGACGGGGACGATCTGGTCGACGCCTTGAACGATGGCGTAGTTGTTGAACATCCCGCCCGTAGAGGCGCATACGCCCATCGAGATGACCCACTTGGGCTCGACCATCTGGTCGTAGACCTGACGAAGCACCGGGGCCATCTTCTGGGAGACCCGGCCTGCCACGACCATGAGGTCGGCCTGTCGGGGCGAGCTCCGGAAAACCTCCATCCCGAACCGGGCGAGGTCGAAGTCCGCCGCCCCGGCCGCCATCATCTCGATCGCACAACAAGCGAGTCCGAAGGTCGCCGGCCAGACGCTCGAGCGGCGCGCCCATTTCACGAGCTCCTCAAGAGAGCCGGTGAGAAAATTGTGGTTGAGATCCTGGAGACCCACGCCGACCCCTACGCTGCTTCGCCGCTCGAAGGCCCGACGCGGCGCACGGTCGAAGACGACGTGCGCACGGACTCGGAATCCATCGGTCGTACCCGCTTGACCGGACCCCAATCAAGGGCCCCATTGGCGACGAGGTAGACGAGAGGCACGAAGACGGTGGCGGCAAAGACGAGGATCTCGATGAGGCCGAAACGGCCAAGGCTGTTGGATACGACAGCCCAGGGGAAGATGAAGATGACCTCTATGTCGACCACGACGAAGATCATGGCGATCAGGTAGAAACGCACCGGGAAGCGCCGGGCAGGCTCGTGATCAGGCACGATGCCGCACTCATAGGGCGCCTCTTTGGCTGAGGTCGGGCGCTGGGGGGCGAGGAGCTTGGACGCGGCGAAGGAAAGGCCGGCGAAGGCGACCCCGAGCACGATCATGAAAAAGATTGGAAGGTAACTGTCCAGGCTGCCCATATGTCCTCGGCGGTTTTTAGCACGCACGACACTGGCGAGCACATCGGGTCCGGTCGCCCGCCAGTGCTTCTATCATGCTCGCATGACTGCAGCCAACGGTGCCGCGGCTGAACTGCAGCCTCCCCGCCCCAGCCAGTGGGACTGCGACGTGCTCGTCGTTGGAGGAGGCCCGTCCGGGACGGCAGCCGCCTACTGGCTCGCGAGCTCCGGCATCGACGTGCTCGTGATCGAGAAAAAACACTATCCGCGGGCAAAAACATGCGGGGATGGCCTCACCCCGCGCTCGGTCCACCAGCTCGAGGAGATGGGTATCGCCGACGAGCTCGTGGCGCACCATCGCTATCGGGGCCTTCGCGCGAACGCCTATGGCCGCACCGTCACGATGAGCTGGCCCGAGCACAGCGGGCTGCCCGGATACGGCTACGTGATCACGCGAGCCGACCTCGACGGGATCGTCGCCGCTCGCGCGGAAAAAGCCGGGGCGGTGATCTGGCAGGGCGTCGAGGCGCTGGAGCCTTTGTCAAGAGCAGTAGACAGCCCACAAGGAGATACCGGCGCCACGGCGCGGGCAGGAGGGGCCCTTGTTCGGGACTGGGCGCGCTCTAAGACGACCGAGGTCCGAGCGAAGTACGTGATAGTCGCCGACGGCTCCCTCTCCCGCTTCGGGCGTGCGCTCGGCACGACACGAAACCGCGACTGGCCCCAGGGCATGGCACTGCGCGGTTATTACCGCTCGCCGCGTCACTCGGAGTCCTACGTCGACTCGTTCCTCGACATCCGCGACTCGAATGGCAAGGTCGTGCCCGGGTACGGCTGGATCTTTCCCCTGGGAGACGGTCGCGTAAACGTCGGCGTGGGCCTGTTGTCCACCAAGGGCCTCTGGAAGAGCGTCAACACGTCAAAGCTCTTGGATGCCTTCGTCGCCCAGGCCCCTGCCTCATGGTGCCTAAGCCCGGAAACCGCGTGCGGCCCACCGACAGGCGGTCGCCTGCCGATGGGCCTGGCCGTAGGCCCGCGCGTCGGCCCGGACTGGATCGCGGCGGGCGACGCGGCGGGGACGATCAACCCTTTCAACGGCGAGGGCATCGCCTACGGCTACGAGACAGGGCGACTAGCCGCAGGCGCCGTCTCCGATGCCCTGGCCGCCGACGACCCGCACATGCTCGCCGCCTACGAGCAGTCCCTTCAGGACATTTACGGGCTCTACTACCGGGTGGCGCGTGCCTTCATCGGTGTCCTCTCCCGACCCGGGCTCATGCGCATGTTCGTCAACACAGGCATGTACAGCCAGTCCGCCATGGAGTTCCTGCTGAGGATCATGGGCAACTTCATGCGCCCCGACGAGCTAGGCCCAGCCGAGGCGGTCTACAAGACGGTGGCCGCCCTGGCGCGTCAGATCCCCGAGCGCTGAGCGCCGCCACCGAGCAGCTCTGCCACCTCGGCGGCGAAATAAGTAAGGATGAGGTCGGCTCCGGCACGCTTTATCGCGCCGAGGTGCTCTTGAGCCACCGCCTCCCGATCCACAAAGCCCCTCTCCGCCGCGGCGACCACCATCGCGTACTCGCCACTTACGTGATAGGCGGCCAGGGGCACATCGACTGCCGCCCGTACCGCTGAGATGACGTCGAGATATGCGAGCGCGGGCTTGACCATGACTATGTCGGCGCCTTCGGAAAGATCGAGTCGGACCTCCTCGAGCGCCTCACGCCTGTTGCGTGCATCTTGCTGGTAGCCCCGGCGGTCACCTCCACCGGCGATGGACACGTCGACCGCCTCGCGAAACGGTCCGTAAAGGGCCGAGGCGTACTTGGCCGCATAGGCAAGGATCCCCACTTCCTCGTGGCCCGAAGCATCGAGGGCGGCTCTGATGGCGGCGACCTGGCCATCCATCATCCCGCTCGGGGCAACGAGGTGGGCACCCGCCTCAGCCTGGGCGACGGCCACCTGCGCGTAGCGGAGGAGGGTGGCGTCGTTGTCGACCTCGCCCCGAGCGTTCAGCAGCCCGCAGTGGCCATGATCGGTGTATTCATCCAGGCACAGGTCGGGAATCATGAGCATCTCGTCGCCGAGCTCGTCGCGAAGTCTCCGGAGGGCGACCTGCATGATGCCGTCAGGATCTGAGGCGCCCGAGCCCACGCTGTCCTTGTGGCTCGGCACACCAAAGAGCACGACAGCCCCGATGCCGAGCGAGGCCAGCCGGCGAGCCTCTTTGACCAATGAAGCGACGCTGTGCTGCACGACGCCTGGCATCGAGGCGATGGGCATCGGGGTGTCGATCGCCTCGCGCACGAAGAGCGGGGCCACGAGATCGTCGACGCTGAGGCGCGTCTCGGCAACAAGACGACGCGAGACAGCAAGGCGTCGCAAGCGCCGCAACCTGCGAGTCGGGTACCCCATTTGGCCGAGACTACTGCCGCTCATCAGCACCAGCTCTGTTCGCTTGCCATTCGACGAGCGCGTCCACGAGCCCGGCCGCGGTGTGTTCTCGCGCCACGATCTGCACCGTTAGGCCGGCCTCGGCGGCGCTACGGGCCGTGATAGGGCCGATACAGGCCACGACGGGCGGCACCCGCCCGCGTCCGGCGAGCTCGAGGTAGCCGGTGACCGCTGACGACGAAGCGAAGGTGACGACGTCGCAACCGGCCACCGATTGAAGGATGTCCTCGTCGAGTACGGGCCGGAGCGTTCGGTACGCCTCGACGACCACGACCCGCCAGCCCTTGGCTGAAAGACCGTTCGCAAGAACCTCGCGTGCGTCTTTGGCACATGCCAGCAACACCGAGCCGGACCCATCATCTGGGGAGGCCGGGAAGACCTCCAAGAGTGATTCGGCGACGTAGGTTTTAGGGACAAGGTCGACTACGACACCTCGGGCGGCGAGTGCCTCGGCGGTGCGGGGGCCGATGGCGGCCACACGCGTCGAACCGAGCTTGGTATTGGCACCGAAGCGTTGCCAGCACCGTTCGACGGCGTTGGCCGAAGTAAGCACGAGCCAGTCGAACTCCGCGATCTTGGACAAGGCCGCGCCGAGCGCTGCACCGTTGTCGGCCGGGTCGGCGATCTCGATCAAGGGCGCCTCCACGGCTAGGGCACCGAGGTCGGAGAGTCGGCGGACGAGATCGGGGGCCTGGGTGCGAGCACGGGTGACCGCTACCCGCAATCCCGACAGCGGCAGTTCTACAGTCACGCCACCTCGGTACTCCCGGCCAGAATCTCGGCCCCCCCGCACCGGTCGAGGATCTCACGCGCGAGTGAGCGTCCGACCGCGAAGGCGTCCTCGCCGTTTTCGGCCCTCCTCAAAACAACGAGGCCATCGGGGCTGGCTATGAAGCCTTCGATCTCTACCAACCCATCGTCGTTGACAACGGCGTGCGCCCCTACGGGAAGCTCGCACCCGCCCCCGAGCTCTGCCAAAAAAGCCCTCTCAGCATCGAGGCAGCGGTGTGAGACAGGGTCGTCGATGGCTGCGAGCAAGTCAGCAGTCGACTCGTCCGCCAACCGGCATTGGATGGCGAGGGCACCTTGGCCGACCTGGGGCACCATCGTTGAGACGGACAGAACCTCAACCGCCAGCTCGACGAGACCGAGGCGTTGCAGCGCGGCGAAGGCCACGACGACGGCGCCGTCCGGCGGGATCTTGGCAAGGCGGGTGGCGATGTTCCCCCTCAATTCCTCAAATCGCAGGTCCGGCCTGAGCCAAGCGAGCTGGGCGCGCCTTCTCGGGGCACCGGTGGCGACACGCGCCCCAGGACCTAGATCGTTCAAGCACAAGCCAACTAGCGCGTCCCTCGGATCAGCCCTCTTCGGCACGGCCACGACGGCTAGTTCTTCGCTGCTTGTAACCGAGGGGAGATCCTTGGCTGAGTGAACCGCCAGATCCGCCCGGCCGTCCAGTAGGGCCCGCTCGACCTCTTTCACGAAGACTCCCTGGCCGCCGAACTCGCCGATTGGCCGCTCGAGGTGGGCGTCACCCGAGGTCTCGACGACAACGAGCTCGACCGTCGTGGCCTCATCCTCGCGTCGCAGGCCCCCGATGGCCTCGGCGACAAGCTCTGCCTGGCGCAGCGCCAGCTTGCTGCCGCGGGTGGCGATGCGGAGCTTTCTCATCTCATCGTGCGCCTTCCAGCACGGGCCGGACTAGGAACCGCCTCCCGGGCCACTTAAGGCTTCGGGGTGCACGACGTAAAAGGCCAGTGTCTGCAGCTCTACGGCGAAGTCGACGTTGCGCAGGAGCACGGAGGGCTTGACGTTCAAGATTGTCGGGGCGAAGTTCAAGATCGCCCCGACACCGGCATCGACGAGGCGGTTGCTGACGTCCTGAGCCGCTGGAGCGGGGCAGGCGATAACACCGATCGCCCGGCACGTGTCGCCAATCGACGACAGCTCCGAAAGGGGACGGATCTCGAGGCCGTCGACGTCCTCGCCAAGCTTTGCGGGGTCAACGTCGAACAGAGCCACGGTACGGAAGTTCTGCGTCGAGAACCTCTGAGAATGAGCAAGGGCGTGGCCCAGGTTGCCCATGCCGACGATGATTACCTGCCACTCGCGGTCGAGGCCAAGCTCATGGCGAACCTGGCCGAGGAGGAAGGTGACGTCGTAGCCGGTGCCAGGAGTCCCGTATGTGCCGAGATGCGACAAGTCCTTGCGAACCTTGGCGGCGTTGACACCGGCCGCCTCTGCTAGCTGGGCCGATGAGACTGTCGCGGTGCCTTCGCTGGAGAGCTCGCGCAGGGCGCGTTGGTATATGGGCAGCCGTACCACAGTCGGCTCCGGTATCCGCCTAGTTAAGCGCTCAGCCATGTCGCGCGAATCGTAACTACTTCGTGCACTCGCTCACAAGCGCGCGCCCGCTGCAAGCGGGCTAGGCGTCTCAACCTGCTTCGGTAAACCGCTCCGCTAGATAGCGGTCCACGTCCTCGTCCCGAAGCCTGAACGACTTGCCAACCCGCACCGCCGGGAGCTGCCCAGCCTTAATGAGTCGGTAAACCGTCATGTTGGAAACGCGAAGCGCCTGGGCTACCTCCGCGACTGTGGAGAATCTTGCCTTGGCGTACTCGATGTTTGACAGTTACATCACCCCTCTCCGCCAGTCACGAATGTACGCCAATGTGGCTGAAGTTCAAAGTGGGAGGCAACAGAGAAGGCGGCCTCGGCTCCTAGTCGGGCCCGCCGGCAGGCGCTCTCAGTCCTTGTGGCCGAGCTCGCGCGAGCGCTTAGCCGCCGCAGACACCGCCTCGAGCACGGCGGAGCGAAAGCCATGCGCCTCGAGAACTCGAAGGGCTGCGGCAGTGGTCCCGCCAGGAGAGGTGACCGCCGCCCGCAAAGCCTCTGGTGAGTCGCCCGTCTCAGCCAGGAGTCGGGCCGAGCCGAGCAAGGTCTGGACGACGAACATCCGGCTCACCTCCCGCTCAAGACCTTCGTTGACGCCCGCCTCGACGAGAGCCTCGGCCAACAAGAAGACATAGGCGGGCCCCGACCCGGACAGCCCTGTCACGGCGTCGAGCTGGTACTCAGGAAATCGTGCCACGACCCCGAGCGAGGAGAGCACCCCTTCGGCCCAGGTGAGATCTGACTCGGTCACCGACTCGCCCCCAGCGAGCGCAGACGCACCTGCGCCCAAGAGGGCGGGGGTGTTCGGCATCGCCCGAAGGATGATCACGTTGCGCCCGAGCCAGGTCCCGAGCTGGGCGAGGGTAACGCCCGCGGCTATGGACACGACGCGTCGCGCCCCAGAACCGGCGATTGTCCGACAGGCGGCCTGGGCATCGCCCGGCTTGACTGCGAGCACGGCCGCTTCGGCAGCGCAGCCGGTATCGCACACGATTACTCCGGGGTAGCGCTGCTCAAGCTCATGGCGAGCCGAGGCGATCGGCTCGACGACGGCAAGCTCCCTCGGCACCGCCCACTCCGAACGGAGCAGGCCACCGAGAAAGGCGTGGCCCATCCGGCCGCCTCCGACAACGAGCAGGCGAGTCACCATCGCAAGCTCAACACTCGACCAAGGTGCGCGAGGTCAAACGGTCATAGAGACAGCTCAACTGGCTGGCGGTGCTCGACCAGCTGTAGTCACAAGCCATCAGCGCTCCCCCGGCACCGAGCGCGGCCTGGAGCACGGGGTCCGTGCAAATATTTGCGGCAAACCGGGCGTAAGCCTGGGCGTCGCCGTCCTCGACGAGATAGCCGGTGCGGCCGTGCTCGACGAGGGTGGTCAAGCCCCCGACGGCGGCCGCGACCACGGGCGTGCCACACGCGGCGGCCTCGAGGGCGACGAGGCCGAAGGACTCCGAACGACTGGGGACTAGACAACAGTCGGCCGCCCTGTAAAACGTTGAGAGCAGCTCGTGGGGTTGCGGCGGCACAAAGCGCACGCTCTCGGCGAGACCTAACTCGTCCACCGCCTTGTGCAGCGTCGCCACCTCTGCATCGCCTCTCGGCCCACTCGGGCCGCCGACGACAACGAGCTTCGCGCTCGGTAGCGACCGGGACAAGAGTGCGAATGCCTTCACAGCTACATCGGCACCCTTAAGAGGCTGGATCCGGCCCACGAACAACAGCAGAGGACCGTCACCTTGAAGGCCCAGGGCGCGCCTTGCATGCGCCCGGTCGCCCGGTGAGAAAAAGGCATGGTCGACACCGAGCGGGACGACCTCGACGCGGTCCGGGTCGGCGCCGTAGAGCTCGACGAGCTGATCTACCTCGACTGAACATGACGCCAAGAGAGCATCCGAGCATCCGATGATCTCCGATTCAGCCCGGGCGCGGCGCCCTGGCTCGGCACTTTGCACCTCTTCGGGGCTCGCCTCGGCCTTCACCCGGTCAAGGGTGTGGAAGGTCGAGACCAAAGGCAGGCCCAGTCGGTGCTTTATTGCATGCCCGGCGAGCCCCGACAGCCAGTAGTTGGCGTGGATGGCGTCAGCCGGTACTCCAGACCCAAAAGCGGTGCTCCCGCGGGGGTTCGTCATCCTGTCGATGACCGACTCGGTGAACTCTTGGACGTAGTCCTGGAGCGTCTCTTTGGCAACCGCTGCGGGCGGACCGGCATCGACATGGTGGACGGCGAAACCTGGTTCGATCGTCACAACGTCTGCAAGCTCGGGCGACCAGCGACGGGTGTAGACGTCGCACATCACGCCTTTGCGAGCAAGCGCCGAGGAGAGCTCCCGGACATAGACGTTCATACCGCCACCATCCCCAGTGCCCGGCTGGGCAAGAGGAGAGGTATGCATGGATAGGACAGCCAGCTTGCGCATCGTAAGCCAGCCTACTGAGCAAGGCCCCCGATCAAGTCCCTGGGGTCTGCGTCCCGGCTCGCGGCGCCTCGGAGTCCGCCTCCCACAGGCCGTTCTCCCTCCGGAACGACAGGTAAACGCGCACTAGCGCCCGGCGCTGTTCTTCAACGAGAGAGGGATCCGTCAGGATATGGCGCACGAGGTCGTCGTCACCGCGCTCGTCCTCGAGGATCCCGGCGCGCACATAGAGCGTCTCAGCAGAGATGCGGAGCGCTTTCGCGATCTGCTGGAGGATCTCTGCCGATGGCTTGCGAAGCCCGCGTTCGATCTGGCTCAGGTACGGATTCGAGATGCCCGCGATCTCCGAGAGCCTACGAAGCGAGAGCCGGGCGGTGTTTCGCTGCTGGCGGATGAATTCGCCGAGGTCGGCCCAACGGTCAGACGGCTGGCTGACGCTCATCCAGCGCTCAACTGAGCAGGCTGTCGGTGTCCGCCGTTCCGACCTTGTAACGGCCGACGATCTCCGCCTGGAGGCGGTCGATCTGGTCATGCAGGATCCGGCGCCTAGACGAGACGTTCGTCTCCACGGTGCGCAAGGACTCGGCCAGCGATCTCAGCTCCTCGTCACCAAAGGCTCCGAGATTCGCCCCCGGCAGCAACGGTTGGCGGGCGGGATCGTCCTTCATCTCGGACGCGAGAAGCTCGACGACGAGGTCTTCTAAGTCGAGCTCGGTCTGCTCGGTCCAGCCCTCCGTCACTCCGGCAATGGTGAGTCGGGGCTCATGACTGCGCTGTGTCGAAGACACAGCACCGCGGCCCGCCAGGATTTTCGGAAGGTCCTCGATGAGCCGACCCGTGTCTCCTCGAACGCCCCTACCCCGGGCTGCAAGCTCCGCCGCCACTATGTCCAGCTCGCCTTGGAGCACGCGCCTGACATAGGAGAGCGCTCCTTCAGCCTGGTCGCAAGCCGAGCGCCGCCGGCGCAGCTCGTCGAGGGGGATCGATGCCAAGTCACTGGTCAACTCGGGTTCCAACAACCGCTTTACATCCGATTCATGGAGGCCCATCGCGTTCGAGCGTACCCCGCTCGCGCCTAGTTGCGGTGAGAGCCCGTGTCGCCTCATTCAAAAGCTTTGGGCAGCCGAGATCGTTGCCTCAGCTAAAAGCTCCGCTTGTGCGACGCTGTCAGCTAGGTCTGATCCATGGCTCTCGGGTGATTGGTGGTCCTCGGAGATCTGCCGGCAAGCCTTGGGCGACGACGCCTGGTCCATGACAGTCCGAGGCGTGGCTTGTGTCTCCTGGGTTATTGCGCGGAGGCCTTAAGGGCTCCAGTACGTGCCGGTGGGAAGTAGCGGTACACAACCTTGCCCACAAGCTGCGAGGGCGCCACAGGCCCAAAGCTGCGGCTATCGCGGCTGGAGGCGGGATTGTCCCCGCGCACCTCCACGCCGAACGCGGTGACCGAGGCAATCCGTTTTACAAGCAGTCGCCCGGGCTGTTGCGGGTCGTGAAGCGCAACGATGTCGCCTCGCCTCAAACGGGCGAACTTTAAGACGACGAGACGGTCACCTGGAGCAAGGGTAGGCAGCATGCTCGTGCCCTCAACATTCACCCTCCTCGGCCGCATTCGAACGGCGACCCCTACAAAGCTCGCGCCAGCTATGGCAACGGCACAGCCGGCCAGCACTTTCAACGTTTGCATGAAACCTCAGTTCGCTGCCGGATTTTGAGAGGCCGCGGATAAGGTGAGCCTGAATATAGACAACCGCCCCGACAAAGGAGCTGCCCCATGCAACTCACCACGCGTCTGCTCACAGCCATCGACCGCCTGAGCCGCCCTGTGACAGTGCACGCCCACTGCGACCTGCCATGTGGTGTCTACGACCCAGCGCAGGCGAGGATCGAAGCCGAGTCGGTCAAGGCCACCATGGAAAAGTTCAACGCCTCCAACGACGAGGTCTTCAAACAGCGGGCGATCTTGATCAAAGAGGAACGGGCGGACCTCGTCAAGCATCACCTCTGGGTGCTTTGGACCGACTACTTCAAGCCCGAGCACCTCGAGAAGCACCCGGAGCTCCATAACCTATTCTGGACAGCCACCAAGACCGCCGGCGAGACCAAGAAGACGACCGATGTCTCAGTCGGCCAGAAGCTGCTCGACCAGATCGCTGAGATCGACCGGATCTTCTGGGAGACAAAAAAGGCCTGACCCGGCGCCACACGGCGCCACAGCTCCTGGCTTCATCCGCCCGAGACGGGCGGGAGCACCGCGACCTCGTCCCCCTCGCCGACAAGGGTGTCGCGGTCCGCGGGGTCACCGTTGATCCAGACCGCGCTCGTGGCCAACACAGCGGCAAAGTGGGGCCCGTACCGCTCGGCGGCGGCGTCGAGCACCTCGCCGAGCGTGCTTCCCTCCACAGTTGCCTCGCTTGTACCAGCCGACTCGCGCGCCTGGGCGAACAAGCGGAGCCTTGCCAAGGTCTCAGATCTCGGTCCGCTGGCCCGCGCCCGGCAGAGTGCCGTGAGCTGTGCAACGCCGCGTGAGCGGCAGCTCGGCAAGCCGGTCCGGGCTTATCGGGGCGCCGCAGGCTTCGCAGGTGGCATACGTCCCCTCGTCTAGTCGAAAAAGGGCCCGCTCAACGTCCTCCAGCTCGGCCTCGGCACGGTCGAGCACGCGGAGATCGTCTCTTGGCGTTCGCTCGTCCATTAGCGAGAGCGTACCGAACCGGGTCGAAGGTATGCGGGAAGCGAGGCACTGTGGCAACCGGTATCTCAGTCCTCCTCGAGCCACCGGCGAGAAGACCCAACCACCTCGAGACCGGGCAGCGACCAAATAAATCGCTCAACCGCATCGAGGGTCTCGGTGACGACGCTCTCGATCGCCGCGGCTGCGGCCACCTCGACAACGGCGCGTTGATGCAGGTCCTGATAACCGGTTTCTGCAGCCGCGACCTCAAAGCGTGCCCGGGTACCTTCGACAACCGGCCGCAGCACGGCGCGCTTGTCTTTCAAAGAGCGACACGCCGGGAAGTGGAGCTCGACAATCAAGGCGCCAATCACACCCCAAGCATGCCCGAGCCACGAGCGCGCGCTTGGATCACTGCGGTTATGTCGGGGCCAGCCGACCTGAACTGATCTCACGGGCCGGGAGGGAACTGATCTCACGGGCCAAGAGGTAGAGTCCTGCTCAGAGGAGGCACCCCCCTACCGCGCATTGCGCGGTACCCGACGAGGAGAGCACGCCCCAATGGCACAAAGTGGCAACCGTCCCCCCCGGCGTGGCCAACCCACGAAAGGCGGAGCATCGAGCAACGATGTCCCCGCCACCGGCAACGGGCATGATGAATCGGCTGCTGAGCGGGCTCGCGAGCGCCTTGCTCAGCGGAGCAGCTCTGGTCAAACGCGCCAGACCGCCTCGGAGCGGGCGCGCCAGGCCACCGCGGCACCACGAACCAAGCAGCAGGCCGTGGCCGGGCAAAGGGCCAGGGCTGGTGGGCCAAACTCACGCCGCGGTTCGGATGGCCGTCCCGAGAAACGCTCCACCGCCATGACGGTGACCGTCTTCGGCACCGTCCTCGTGGTTCTCGTCGTTCTCGTCATCGTCCTCGTCTCTGTGACCGGCGGCAAGAACAAGACCTCGGGCAGCTCCTACGGCATGAAACCGGCCTCCGCCAGTGTCGTGAACGCCATCGCGGGTGTATCGCCGTCGGCCTTCGCGGCCGCCGGGTCCGTCGCGACCTCCTATGGTCCCTATCTCAACGGCATGATCTACCCGAAGAAACAGTCGGCGCTCACATTGGACGGAAAACCCCTCATCGTCTACGTGGGCTCCAACTTCTGCCCATACTGCGCCGCAACCCGCTGGCCCCTCACCGTCGCCCTCGCCCGTTTCGGCACTTTCAAGAACCTCAAGATCACCCAGTCCGGCCCGAGTCCCGAGATCTACCCGAGCACCAACACGGTCAGCTTCTACCATTCGAGCTACACGAGCCGGTACATATCGTTTCTCCCCACCGAGCAGTGCACCAACATAACGTCGTCAAGTACCTCGACGGCGGTAGAGGAATGCAATGGCTACCTGCCGCTCGAGCCCTTGAAAGGGACGGGGTACAAGGTCTTCGCCAAGTACGACTTCCCCCCATACCAGACCACCACCAACAAAGGTGGCATCCCCTTCCTCGACTTCGGTAACAAGATGATCGAGGACGGGGCCTTCGTCGACCCGACGGACTTCGCCGGCTACGACCAAGTCCAGATCGCCCAGAGCCTCGTCAACAACCCGACCGCAACGCCCGCCAACACAGTCCTCGTCGCGGCCAACTACTACTCGGCGGAGATCTGCAAGCTGACCGGAGGCAAGCCGGGCTCAGTCTGCAAGATGGCGGCCGTCAAACAGGCGGCTACCGCACTCAAGTCATGAGCCGCCAGAACGCCTCGCAGCGCGCACGAGGGCCTGTCGCTCAGGCGCCGCAAGGTGCGCGGGCAAAGACCAGCTCTCAGGCCGCCGCGGCCACGTCTGAGCCTCGTCGTGGCCTCCAGGTATTCGGGGGCCGACCGTGGCGACCGGTCGCCATAGCAGCGATCTGCCTGGCCGGGATAGGTATCTCGATCTACCTGCTCATCGTGCACTACGAGCCGAGCGCTCTCATCTGTAGCAATTCGGGTGCGGTCGACTGCTCGGCCGTGCTGAAGAGCCCTGCTTCGGTCATCTTCGGCATCCCCGTGCCCTATTTCGGGTTCGCCTACTTCATCGGGATGGGGGCAATATGCCTCCCTGTGGCTTGGCGCTCGGAAGCCGTCTGGCTTGCCTGGGGCCGCATCGCCGGCGTCGTAGTCGGTATAGGGATGGTCGTTTACCTCATCTACCAGGAGGCCCTCGTCCTCCACAAGATCTGCTTGTGGTGCACGGGAGTGCACATCCTCACTTTCCTCATGTTCCTCGTCGTCGCCTCGGGCTGGGAGACAACTGGCTACGCGCTCTCCCGCCGGCGGGAGTGACGGGCGCCGCGCGCGTCCTGCACTAAGTAGCCCGGCGCCGCGCGCCGATGGTAGGACATGTCCGCTATCGGTCCCATTGGAACTGGGTGCGTTTTCGCCATCCTTCTCTTTACCTGGGGCTGGACTGCGGCTGCACGGTTCCGCTCCGAGCGCGGCAGGTCGCCATGGGCGATACCCCCGGGGATTTGGGGCGCCTTGTACGTAATCGTGCCCGTCGGCTGGGTCCTTTTTGTAGCCGCCTCGCGCACGACCCGGGTCGTGGACATATCTCTGACCCACCGGGCTGACTCAATGATCGCCGATACCGCCGAAGAACGTGCGCGGCTGCACCAGATAGCCAGCGAACTGCCCTTGCTGCGAGCACCGGATCCCAACACACGTGGCTGGTATCTCGACCCACTCGGCCAGAAGCGGTTCCGCTTCTACGACGGGCGGAGGTGGACCCGCGACGTGACACAGGACCCCGCCCTCACGGTCTCGGCTGCCGGCGGGGACTCCAAAGCGGACCTCAAACGGCGGCTCCTGGCCATTCCGCCGCCTCAGGACAAATCGGCGTCGTGGCACATCGACCCGCTCGGCACCTACCACTTCCGCTACTTCGACGGCCAGGAATGGACCGAGGAAGTGCGCAGGGCGCGCGGGCCCTCTTGAGCTAGCTCCGGGGGGAGGGCTCGAACCTCCAACATCCGGCTCCAAAGGCCGACGTTCTGCCGATTGAACTACCCCGGAAGGAATCCTGCGTCTGCATTTTTACAGCAGTGGCGACCCAAGCTTCGCACGGCAAAGGTCACCACCGGACAATTCCCCGACGCTCGGCCGCACGCGCCAACGGGCCGACAAAGCTCCGATAGGCAATTCTTGCCCATCTTCGACTAGCGTTCCGCCAGCCATGGGATCACTAATTAAGAAACGCCGCAAGCGGATGCGAAAGAAGAAGCATAAGAAGATGTTGAAGCGCACCCGCTGGCAGCGACGCGCCGCCGGCAAGTAGCGGACCTCCCCAACCCAACCGGTCGAACGCGCCAAGTCCCTCCTCGTCGCCAGGCCGGGTGGTTGTCGCGCCCTTCAGATGGTCAGGCGGACGGAGTGCTCGAGGCGACTGTGACGAGGGCCCCGGCTTTCTCCGCCCGCACCGCTGCGGTCAGTTCGGCAGCGAGAAGTCTGGCCGATTCGCTCGCGCGCTCGAGATACCAGGTGCCGCCGCTGCCAGCGAGCCGCGGCCGCTCCCCGGCGACCGACGAGATGAGATCGCACCACCACGAGAGTCTGGGCTCGACGACAACTGCCGCTGGCTCGAGGTCGTTGCCGTACTCGCCCGTGGGGCCGCCGAGACCGTCCCAGACCCGATAGACCTCCGGGGTCGACACGGTGACGGCGGGGGTCACCAGCACGACCGTGAAAGCCTCGAAACCCATCGGCTCGACTCGCTCCCCGATTCCGCTAACGAGCGCTCTGCCACCGACGACACAAAAGGGCACGTCGGCACCAAGTCGGGCCGCCGCGTTCAAGTCGAGGATTCCCGCCCAGCGCAACACAGCCGCGGCGTCGGACGAGCCGCCTCCAAGTCCAGCACCGGCCGGGATGCGCTTTGTGAGCCTCACCCGAGCCTGGCGACCCGCAAGGACGAGCGCCCGTGCGACGAGGTTGTCCGCTCCATAAGGGACGCTGCCCGCCAATGTCCCCGGCACACGGTGATCGCTGGCGAGGGGCCGCTCGTCTTCGATGAATGCGACCTCGTCGATGACCTCGAGGCCCGTCGCGCCCGGTTCGATCTCGATGGCGTCGCAAAGATCGATAGTCGCCATTTCCGCCTCGAGGAGGTGGTAGCCGTCGTCACGGACGCCGACGACGCGTAGGCCTCGGGTCAGCTTGGCTGGCGCTAAGAAGTGCTCGACCGGCGACATGCGACTAGCTTGCCCCACTTCTCGATGCTCAGTTCCTCCGCCCGCGAACGACCATCGACTCCGGCAGCCAAGAACACCGATTCGTCGACAAGTCCCTCGAGCGATCGCCGTAGCATCTTGCGGCGACCGCCGAAGCCGGCCCGGAGGAGGAGATCGATCTCCTCATAGCTCGCACTGGCGGGATCCACCGGGGGCGCCTCTCGGCGCTCGATGCCGACCAGCACCGACTCGACCTTGGGACGAGGGAGGAAGACTCCTGGTGGCACGCGACCCAAAAGCGCCGCCGTAGCGAAATAGGCGACGCGCACCGACACCGCCCCGAAGGCCGACTCACCCGGAGCTGCAACGAGACGCTCCCCGGCTTCGCGCTGCACCATCACGAGCATGCGGCTCACGGCGGGCACTTGGCGCAGGATGTCCAAGATGAGCGGCGTAGCCACGTTGTAAGGCAGGTTCGCCACGAGCACCCAAACAGGCGACGCCTTGAGCAGGCTCGCCCAATCGCAAACCATGGCGTCTGCCTCAACCACCCTCACCCCGAGCGGCTCGACCATCTCACGAAGGACCGGAATGATGCCCCGGTCAACCTCCACGGCGGTCACCTCCGCCCCGGTTGCCGCCAGGGCGACGGTCAGCGAGCCGAGCCCGGCGCCAATCTCGACAACCCTGTCTCCGGGCCCGACTCGGGCGAGGCGGGCGATGCGCTCGGTTGTGTTCGGGTCGATAACAAAATGCTGGCCGAGCGCCTTGGAGGGACGAAGTCCGTGCTCGGCGAGGAGTCGGGCCACTTCGCCCCGACCGGGTGGTCGGCGGAACGAGGAAGAAGGCGGGCCGTTCGGGGCCTCGGCGATCTCAGCCTCCGATTGCGAATGCCTTGTCAGCGTTCATCCAGCTGACAGCCGCCAGGATCTCGGTCTCGAGGCCCTTCAACTGCGCAATGGCAGAGCCAACGAGGACCACGTTGCTCGGGTTGTTAGGGCGTCCGCGATGAGGCACGGGCGTGAGGAAAGGCGAGTCGGTCTCGACGAGAAGACTTTCGAGCGGGCAATGGACGACGACCTGACGCAGCTCTTCGGCGCTGGCGAATGTCACAATCCCGCTGAAGGAGAGGAACCCGCCCACGCGCAGGCATTGCTTGGCCTCTTGTTCGCCTCCCGTGAAGCAATGGAAGATGGTCCGGCTCGGGACTCCCTCCTGCTCGAGGATCGAAAATGTCTCGTCCCAGGCCTCGCGCGTGTGGATTACCAGGGCGAGATTGTGCTGGTTAGCGAGGGCGACCTGGGCGGCGAAGATTTCGCGCTGAGCCTTCCGAGGCGAGTTGTCATAGTGGAAGTCGAGCCCGCACTCCCCTATCGCCACGACGCGCGAGTGCGCAAAACCGCCCTGCGCCGACGCCTCGCCGATCAATGCCTGCAACGATTCAAGCCCGGTCTTGGCGTCGTGAGGATGAAGCCCGATGGTCGCGAACACCTCAGCAGGCCTTCCGATGGGGACCTCGGCCTGCGTCCCCGGCTGTGCAGGGGACAGCTCTTTAGCGAGCACAATGGCCCGCCGTGAGGATGCCTCGTCGGTCCCGACGCACACCATCCGCCCGACGCGGGCCGCCCGGGCCCGGGCGACGGTCGCAGCGGCATCGGGCTCGTCTTGCAGGTGGCAGTGGCTGTCGGTCCATATCGGTGTCGGCACCGAATGGCCACTTGAGCCTGGTAGCCGCCGCGGCTCGGCCTTGACAGCCGACTCGGAAACGCTGCTCTCCTGCTCTGCGGGGGAGGGGCGGCGTCCGCCGAGTCGCCGCAGCCAGGAGCCTTCTCGGCGGTCACCCCGCGCGTTGCCCTCGTTGGATTCGCCCACCTGTCCTCTTTCCCTCAACTGTCCGCGGCGCGCCGCGGGAAGAGCGGCTCGCCCTTGGTCACTTTCAGGCCCCCGGGGTAAGCGCCCCAGGCGAGATCCCCATCAGTGCCCGCTCTCCCGGGCTCGTCAGGACGGCCGGTGAGCCCGATGCGCCGCCATAGTTCGGCTGCCGCGCTGGGCATCACGGGCGAAACGAGGATGGCGACAATGCGAAGGACCTCCAAGGCGTCACCGAGGACGGCGTTGACCGCTTCCCCGGGCTCGAGCTTCCAGGGTTCAGCCGTCTCTAGTTCCCCGTTCGCCGCCCGTACGAGGCGCCAAACCGCTTCCAGGGCCTCGTGGCCGGCAAAGCTCGACCAGGCCCCATGCCAGGCGGTGATGACCTCGGCTGCGACTTCGCTCAGGCGGACGCCAGGCGCGGCGAGCCTCGGGGCAGGTCCGGTCCCCCCGCACTTGCTCGCCACGACCGCCGCCACCCTGGCCAACAGGTTCCCGAGGTTGTTGGCCAGGTCGGCGTTGTACCTGGCAATGAGCCCCTCGTAGGTGAAATCCCCGTCCGCGCCCAGGGTGACCTCACGCACTAGGTGGTACCTCAGTGCGTCTACACCGATGTCGGAGGCGAGCTCGACCGGGTCGATCTGGTTCAGCTTGGTCTTCGACATCTTCTCGCCGCCCACGAGAAGCCACCCGTGCACGATGAACTGGGCCGGCGGGTCGATGCCCGCCGCGAGGCACATCGCGGGCCACCAGACACAGTGGAAACGGATGATGTCCTTGCCGAGGAGGTGATGGACCGCCGGCCACCAGGTTGAGAAACGCTCGCGATCCTCGCCGTAGCCGATGGCGGTGATGTAGTTGATGAGGGCGTCGTACCAGACATAGACGACATGGGCGCTGTCGAACGGGACCGGTATGCCCCAGTCGATCGAAGTCCTCGTGATCGAGATGTCTTGCAGACCGCCCTTTATTATCCCGAGCGCCTCGTTGCGTCGGGACTCGGGGAAGATTGCCTCTGGGTGGCTCGCGTACCATTCGAGCAAGGGCTTTTCGAACCGGGAGAGCTCGAAGAACCAGTTCTCCTCTGTGAGCCATTCGACGGGGCGCTCGTGCACGGGGCACAGGTTGTTCTCGCCGAGGTCGCCTTCTGGGTAGTAGGCCTCGCAAGACACGCAGTACCAGCCCTCGTAAAGGCCTTTGTGCATATAGCCGTTGTCGTATATGGCCTGCATGAACCGCTGCACGCTCTCGATGTGACGAGGCTCGGTCGTGCGGATGAAGTCGTCGTTGGAGATCTCGAGCGCCGACCACGCGTCCAGGTAGCGGCGGCTCATCTTGTCTACCCATTCCTGCGGGCTGACGCCCTGGTCCTGGGCCGACCGGGCCATCTTCAAGCCGTGCTCGTCGGTACCGGTGAGAAACCAGGAATCGTCGCCAATCAGGCGGTGCCAGCGGACAAGGGCGTCCGCGTTAACCGTCGAGTACGCCGTGCCTAGATGGGGGGCGTCGTTGACGTAGTAGATGGGTGTCGTGAGGAAGAATCGGCCGGCCACGGCCCCCAAGTTACTGGTCGCCGTGGTCGAGCGAAGCCTCGTAGGCAAAGCGCTTCGGCACGCCGAGGGCCACGGCGACTTCGTTCGCGGCCTGGCGGCGGCTGGCCCCGGTTGACATCTTGGCCTGAACCGCGCTTTTCACCTCCGCCTCGCTCGGCAGGAAATCCCCTCGTGTCGACGCGCCGGCGACGACTAGGACGTGCTCTCCGCGGGGCTCGGCCGTGGCACTGTGCTCGCATGCCTCGCCTAGGGAACCGTGCCAGGTTTCCTCAAACCGCTTCGTGAGCTCGCGGCACACTGCCACCTGGCGGTCGTCTCCACAGGCCGCGGCGAGATCGGCGAGAGTGCCAGCCACTCGCCGAGGTGACTCATAGATGACGCTCGGGTGCGGAGCAGCCGCGATGTCACCGAGGCGGGCGGCACGCTGTGCGCCGCGTCGCGGCAAGAAACCCTCGAAGCGCCAGCGCGCCGTGCCGAGGCCGGCAATCACGACGGCCATCAGGGCGGCCGACGGGCCGGGCACCGCCGTGACTTTGTGCCCGGCTGCGATGGCGCCGCTGATCACGAGCTCTCCGGGGTCGGAGATCGCTGGCGTTCCTGCGTCGCTGACAAGAGCGACAACGGCGCCGCTGTCGAGCAAACCGAGCAACTCGCCCAGCCGCTCGCGCTCATTGTGGGCATGTAGGGAAGAAAGACGCTTCGCCCGCAGGCCGAGTCGGGCGAGCATTTGGCCGGTATGGCGCGTGTCCTCGCAAAAGACGACGTCGGCCCCTTCGATCGTCGCCGCCGCCCGCGGGGAAAGGTCGCCGACATTTCCTATCGGAGTGGCGACGACTACGAGCTCGCCGATGGGGACCCCTTCAGCCCCTTTATCGCTCGGGCCGGCGCCGGTGTCGCGGGGCCCGCTTTTTGCCTCACGGGTCTTGGCTGGTGTCAACCCTTCAGCTCCAACTGGTCGCCCGGGGCCAGCTGCCAGCGGGCGAACGCCCCTGCCTCGGCTTCGAGCACGCAGCGCCCTTTGCGATGAGGCAAGGCCAGCCGCTGGCGACCCATTGTGGTCGTAGCCACTACGCGCAGGTCGTTGGTCAAAAATGCGACGTCGATGGCAAACCGCATCCCGATGGTGTGCACCGAGCGCGTGTGACGCAAGAGCAAGGCACCCTCATAGCTCTTCTTGCCGAGCAGCCCACGCGACCTTGCCACGAGCGACGAGGCCACCTCGACGCTCGCGAGCACCTCGCCGTCACGCAACAGCCATGCCATGTGACCCGTCCCTGTAGCGCCCGAACCGTCAGCCGTGGCGCAACGCTACCGAACAGCTACCGGATCGTGACAAAAAAGCTCCAGCGTGAGAGCCACTACACTGCCCCCTTGTGTCCAAGCGAACTGTCAAGCGCAAGCTGCGCAAGAAGAAGAAGGCCAACCACGGCAAGAAGCCGAACTGCGGTCGCGGCTGACCGTCACCTTTCCCAGCTCGCTCCCAGGCGGTCGAGCTCGGCCGCCAGCACGCTCGGCTTGTCCGAGATGATCCCGTCGATTCCGAGCCCGACCAAATACTCCATCTCAGCCGGGTCGTCGATGGTCCACACATGGACCGCGAGGCCGCAGCTGTGTGCTGTGTCGACGAAGGCTTCGTCGACGATGGTGAGCGGCCCGAGGCGCGCTGGCGGTTGCAGGGCCACGTAACGCCCGATGTCGTCTTGCGGTCTCTCTCCGGCTTTGAGCCTGCTGTAGAACTCGGTTGTCGCCGCGGTGCCCGCCGCGAGCCCAACTTCGGGCGCGAACTTCGAGAAGGCCTCGGTTGCCACGTCGGAGAACGAGGCGACGATGACATCGTCGCCTCGACCGTGCTCGGCGAGCTCGCGGGCAAGGGCCTCTTCATAGGCAACGACATCGGGGGCGGTGCGCTTTATGTCGAGGTTGAGCACCACGCCCGGAAAGGTCTCGAGGACCTCGGCCAAAGTGGCGATGCCTAGCTCCCGATCGGTCGGCGCTCTGCCCCTCAGCACGTAGTCGCAGACGGGACGGTCCCTTACGACATCTTCGCCCGGACAAAACCAGTAGGCGTTGTCAAACTGCCGAAGCTCGTTGAGGCTGAAGTTGGCGATCTCGCCGGTGGCATTAGTCGTCCGGTCGACGGCTGGATCGTGACAGACGACGACATGCCCGTCGATGGTGGCGTGCACGTCGAGCTCGATGGCTGTCGCCCCGTGCTCGATCGCCTGTCTGATCGCGAACAAGGTGCTGGAAGGCGCTTCTTTCGCTCCTCCCTGGTGGGCAAAGGCGATCACCCGCCGCTCAAGCCACGGACTATCCGCCATCACCGGTGTTTACCAGCTGAACGCGCCCGATGTCCGACATGGCGGTAGCCTCGGCTGGCCATGATCGATCACATACTCCTCGACGTGATCGCGGCTCTTCGCGAAGCTTTCGAGGGCGCTTTGTTGGAACAGCAGGCGGTCGAGGAGCGATTCCAGATCGACGTCTTCCTCGGTGACGTCTCCTTCGAGACCTCCTACAGCCTGCCGGGCGAGGACAACCCTCCCCGCGTCAGGGCCGACCTCAGCCTCGACTGGCCGACCTGGAGCCAGAGTGCCTATAGGTCGTGGTCGATCGGGGAACCGCCAGCCGAGCCGCCCGAGCTCGTCGTCGAGATCGCCCTTCGCGTACAACGGCTTGCCACCACGCCCGATCCGGCACTCGTGCTCGCCGCCCTCGCCGGCGAGGCACCCGAGTTCGGCTCCGACCGCCTCGAACAGTCGGGGCCCATGATCGAGCAGCTCTACGAGCCCACTTCGTCGAGCCCCGCGTGTGCCATCGAGATCGCCTACCAGGGCAGCATCCGCCTCGAGGAGCCCTTGTTAGACGACCCGACGAAGCTCGACGGCCAAGTCACCGGCCTTGCCCGTTGGGTCGCCTCCGCCCTCGTGCGCCTCGCCGATCTCGACCTTGCCTTCCTGCCTCCCGACGACGACTCCGACAGGATCTGAGGACACGCTCACTTATTCGGCTTGGTAAAAGGTGGCGCAAGCCCCCTCTTTGTCGCCAAGCAGGCCAAAGAGATCTCGGGTTGGGCGCCGAGGTGCGAGACGATCTCGGCGGCCGCCAATGCTCCGAGGCGTCCCGCGACATCGAGCGGGGCGCCGTGCACCAGCCCATGCAGGACGCCGGCAGCGAAAATGTCGCCCGCCCCCGTCGTGTCGTCGAGCGGGCCCAGCGACCATGCTTCAACCCTGGCGCGCTCTGTGCCGTCGGAGAGCACGGCCCCCTCGGGACCGAGCGTCACGGCCGCGATGAGTCCGGGCCGCTCGAGGGCTGCGAGCGCGCCTTGGAGGTCGCTCGTCCCGGTGAAGCGTCGTGCCTCCTCCTCGTTGGCGAAAAGGAGGTCGACCTCCGATTCGACAAGGTGATGCAGTGCCCCGCCATGGCGCTCGACGAGGAACGGGTCAGACAAGCTGAGAGCGACGAGTCCCCCGGCCCGCCTCACGAGCTCAATGGCGAGCTCCATGGCGGCCAGTGTCCCAGGCGAGTCAAGCAGGTACCCCTCTATGTACACGGCCGCCGCGGCCGCCACATCGGCCCGATCGACGGCCTCGCGCTCGATGACGACGCCAGCGCCGAGGTTCGTCGCCATGGTGCGGCCCGAGTCTTTCGTGACGAGCACCAGGCACTGGCCGGTGGAGCGGCCGGAGGAGTCATGGCCGAGCACACAGCGCACCCCAACGCTGGAGAGGTCGGCCTCGTAGCGCAATCCGAGAGGATCGGCGCCGACCGAACCTATAAAGCTCGGCCGGTCGCCCAAAGACGCCAAGCCGGCCGCGGTGTTGGCGGCTGACCCACCAGCGACCTGGACCCATTCCGGCACGAGCTCGACAATCTTTGCCACCTGGGCCCCGTCGACGAGAGTCATCGACTCGGGCTCGACGCCAGAGGCGAGAACAGTGGCCGCGTCGACATGCGCCAGCCGGTCGACGATTGCGTGGCCGATACAGACCACCTCGGTCCGCGGCGCGCCCGCCGCATCGGCAGGCCAGGCGGGGCTAAGTCGGCTCAAGGGCTCTGACACGAGCCCCGACCGTAGCTTGTGCTGAGCCTCGGGCGACTAATCTTCGATGTTCGTGACTGCGAACACAAACGAACGAGACTTCAGGCTCCCCCGTGATGTCGTGCCGACCCGTTACGAGCTCACGATCGCCCCTGACCTCGACGGGGCAAAGTTCCTCGGCCACGAGCGGGTCGAGCTGGAACTCTCGGCTCCGACGAGTGCGATCGTCTGCAATGCCGTCGAACTGGAAATATCCAATGCCACGCTGAGCTGGCCCGGCGGATCCCTCCAGCCCGTCGTTTTGGACGTCGGGCTCGACGAGCAGCTCGAGCGCGTGACCTTCAAGACGCCACGCCAGGTCCTGCCGGGACCGTGCGTGCTCGAATGCGACTTCGCCGGCGTGCTCAACGACAAGCTCCGGGGTTTTTACCGCAGCACCTTCAAAGACGACGGGGGCGACGAGCACGTGCTGGCCGTGACCCAGTTCGAGTCCACAGACGCGAGGAGAGCTTTCCCGTGCTGGGACGAGCCCGACCGCAAGGCCGTCTTTTCCGTCGCGCTCGAGGTCGATGCCGGCTTGGCAGCCATCTCGAACGCCGCCGAGCGCCGCACGACCGAGCTTGCCGGCAGCAAACACCGTGTCGAGTTCGTCGACACGATCCCGATGTCGACCTATCTCGTGGCTTTCGTAGTCGGCCCGCTCGAGGTGACCGACCCTGTGGATGTCGACGGCACCGCCTTGAGGGTGGTGCACACCCTCGGCAAAGGTGGCCTCACGAGCTTTGCCCTCGAGGCGGCAGCCCACTCGCTGCGCTTTTACGCCAAATACTTCGCTCAGCCCTACCCGGGCGACAAGCTCGACCTCGTCGCCATTCCCGATTTCGCCTTCGGCGCCATGGAGAACCTAGGATGTGTGACTTTCCGCGAGGTCGAGCTGCTCACCGACCCCTCCCGCTCGGCGCGCCACGAGCTCGAGAACGTTGCCATGGTGGTCGAACACGAGCTCGCCCACATGTGGTTCGGCGATCTCGTGACGATGAGCTGGTGGAACGGCGTCTGGCTGAATGAGTCCTTCGCCACCTACATGTCGCTGTGCTGCCTCGACGACTTCAAGCCGGAGTACCAGTGTTGGGTCTCTTTCAGCCGCGACCGCGAGATGGCGCTGTCCCTAGACGGGCTGCACACGACAAGGCCGATCGAGTTCCCCGTGCGCACGCCCGGCGAAGTCGAGTCAATGTTCGACGCTCTCACTTACGAAAAGGGCGCCAGCCTGCTACGAATGCTCGAGCAGTACCTTGGCGCCGACCGCTTTTGCGAGGGCGTACGCCGCTACCTCGCCGCCCACCGCTACGGCAACACCGAGACGACGGACCTGTGGGACGCCATCGAAGAGTCCGCCGAGGGGCGCCCGATCCGTGCCCTCATGGACTCCTGGATCCGCCAGGGCGGCCATCCCCTCGTGACCGCACGGGCGCAGGGTCCCGACGTCGTGCTGGCCCAAGAGCCGTTCTCCTACCTGCCCGAGGCCGAAAGGGCGGCCGGCTCGGCGCCGAGCGCCATCGGCTCGGACTGGCTCGTCCCTATAGCGCTCGAGCGCCGGCCGAGCCCATCCGAAGGCCCAGCTACGGCCGCCTGGTACGAGCTTTTGCGCGAGCGCCCGGTGCAAGTGAGCAACGGCAACGGGATGCTCGTGGTCAACGTCGGCGGGAGCGGTGTCTACCGCCTGCGCTACGACGACTTGCTCTTGGATGACATCCTCGCCGGCTTCGACCGTCTCGAGCCCCTCGAGCGCTTCAAGCTCGTGGCCGACACGTGGGCCTGCGCCCTCGCGGGCTCGGTGCCCCTCGAGCAGTTCCTCTCCCTCGTGCGCCACCTTGAAGGTGAAAAGGATCCGAGCGTGTGGTCCATGGTCGCGGGCGCCCTCTCTTTTTTGGATTTCGCCGTCGCCGAAACCGACCGGGGGGCCCTCGAAAACTTCGTCCAGTCGCTGCTTGGGCCCGAGCTCGAACGCGTCGGATGGGACAAAGGCGCGGACGAGGACAACGACACGGCCCGGCGCCGGGCGGTTCTCATCGGTGCGCTCGGTACGGTCGGAGCCGACCGCGAAGTGCAGGCAGAGAGCTGTGCGCGTTTCTCGGCCATGCAACAAGGCACCGGGATCGACGCCGACATCGCCTCGGCCATCTTGCATGTCGTCGCCACCACAGCTGACCGCGCGGACTACAACGCTCTCCTCACCGGCTTTCGTTCTCCAGCCGATCCCCTCGAAGAGCAGCGCTATCTCGACTCGCTCAGCTATGTGAGAAATGACGAGCTCGCAGCTGAGATCTGCGAGTTTTG
>Ga0302320_10004131_pt1 | contig 33079 bp, 23 predicted proteins | sample Bog_T0_3_FD_202130 | JGI IMG/M metagenome (GOLD analysis project Ga0302320, IMG submission 202130) | Peat permafrost microbial communities from Stordalen Mire near Abisko, Sweden - Bog_T0_3 | ecosystem: Environmental > Terrestrial > Soil > Wetlands > Peat | place: Sweden: Abisko, Stordalen Mire... | reverse complement strand
CAACCGAACTGGTGAATGCGCTGATGGACGAGCACGCGCTGGCGATTGTGGCGCTGGACCGCGACGCCGCGCACCTGGCCGAGCAACTGTCGCTGAAGGCTTTTGTGCCGGTGGTGGCGCTGAGCAACGACAAGACGCTGACCTCGACCAATATTCCCTGGATCTTCCGCCTTCCGGCTGAGACCACGCCTGCGGCGGCGTTGCACCTTCTCAGGAGCGCCGCCGCCCGCAGCGGGCCCAATCCGGAGCGGATGCGTGCGGTGCTGGCTTCGGGCGACCTAGTTTCCGGAGTCGCATTTCTGCCCACTGGGGAGTTGAGGGGGCAGTAGTTCGCGGAGGCGCGGAGTGAGCCATTCAGCGGGCTTGCGGCGATGGAAGCGGGTGCATTCCTCGTGCCTTGAGGCGAGAATCCGATGGGTCAAAAGCGGCTGGGGGCTGAAGTTGGCCGCAAAAAAGCAAGACAGCCGCAGGGTTCCACGAGGCTGGTATTCCTCGTTTGTTGGAACCACTGCCGCTGCCGGCTTTACTGTTGCGGCGGATGAAAGCGCTTTCAGTGCGCCGCAAAAAGGTCTCTTGTCACTCTGCGGTCGAGTCGTTTTTTCGCGAGGACACAAACGGAGGGACGAACGGAGGGCGGAATCTTACGAGAGCTTCTTACGTCGTACGCTCTACACTCCGCCCAGCCACAAATAGGATGACATGCGGCAGATACGAATGACTGTGACAGCGGATACGCGCGAGGGGGACGCGGCGACGCTGCTGTTCCGCTTTGGAACTGTTTCCGCTTTAGACCGGAAAACAAAAGGGGCAGCCCGACCGCGGGCTGCCCCTTTGTGTTGGCCGAAGCCGTTGAGGTTAAGGGAGATAGTAGCGGAAGGAGGTCCAGAACATGTTGTCGATGCCCTTGGCGCCATTCAAGGTTGTGGACTGACCGCCCGCTGTACCTGTGCCCGACCAGCCCTCGCGAACCGCGTAGCCATACTGGATGCTCTGACGCAGGCGGCCGCGGTCGCCCTTGTAGAGGTCATACCAGTAACCGCCGGTGATTTCCTGCACGTTGCGGGTGTTGTTTCCGCAGCCTGAGCCTGCCGGGAGGTATCCAACCGATCCTGCCTGGAGGCCAGGGTTCGCAACGGTGGCGCAGGTGGCCGAGACGCTGGCATATTTTGAGCCGTAGCCGATGGGGGTGATGGCAGCGGTGTTGGTGAAGTGCGAGCCCCAACTGCCGCCGGCGGCCATCAACTGGGCCAGGGTTTGCGAGCCGTCGATGCTCTTCAGTTTTGAAGTGGCGGTTCCGGGCTTGTCTACAGCGCAATTGGCTGCCGCAGTAGTCGCCGTCACTCCGGACTCGCAGAAGGTGGGAAGGGGGTCAGAAAGCGTGAGAGCCGAGGTTGCGTAATCAGTGCGCGACGCATAGTCGCCGCCGTAGTTGACGTACAGCGCCAGGCGCGGTGTGGGATTGGCTTCCACCGTGATCAGTGCGCTGCCATTGTGGATTGGTTTCAGGTTGCCATTGGCGTCGTTGGTCACGTCAGAGAGCGTGGTGTTGCCGTAGCGGCCCATGCCCGGTCCATACAGGGCCTTGAAGCCGACAGTCAGCTTATCCTTGATGACCGGCACGCGGAGGCTGCCGCCGAGGCCGCCGAGTACGATGCTGTTCGAGTAGTAGCCGGTCGTGTTCGATGAAGCGACTGCGGCGGCGCCCGGAGTGCTGGTGCCAACCGTGAAGCCGGCGATGTCGGCAACACCACCATACTTGTAGGAGTTCTGCGTCACGCCGGGGTAGACCGTTTCGTGTGCGAAGCCGGCAATGCCGATGATTTCGTAGTGTCCCCAGCCCGGATCGAATGCGGCTTTCACAATCATGTCCGGAGCCTGGTTGAACGAAAGGTTGGCGATGTTGCTGTTGGCGTAGATGGTGTTCGGGTTGGCGTAGGCGGTCTGCACCAGGGCGCCGGCGGAGTCGTAAGAATTGTTGTTGGTGTAGCTCTTGATGTAGGTAGTGAGGCCGCTCAAGCCGCTGATGGCCGCGTTGTAGTTGCCGCCGTTGGCGCCGGCCGAGCCCAGAACCGCATAGGGCGTGTTGCCGGCCAGAGCGGCGGAGTAAAGCAGTTGCGGATTCTCAGCCGCCACGCCGAAGGCCACCTTGTCGAAGGTCTTGGTGACGCGGAAGCCATACTGGCGGGTCCACACAAAGCCCGCAACGTAATTCGGGTCGATGGTCTGGGGCGTCATGATGTCGCCGGAGAGGTTGGAGATGCCCTTCTTGTCTTCGGCTGCCAGGGACCACAATTGGCCGCCGGTAAAGGCCCAGCCGTTGTTGGTGGCCGCCTGCGCCCAAAGCACGCGCTGGCGCAGGACGTAGCTGTTGGACTGGTTGTTGTTGGAGGTGATGCCGGTGCCCAGCCAGTCAGCCTCATAGTAGCCGCGCAGGGTTCCCCAACTGGTCTTGCCCTCGGCCATCAGGGTTGCGCGCGACTGGCGGGCGCTGCCGTAGAACTCGCTGAGCGAGTAGGCGTCGGCGCCCTCGTAGGGGATGGCGCTGAAGGCGGTAGGAATGTCGCCGCCGGTGGCCTTGCTGCGGTATACAGTTTCACCCGCCAGGTAGCCGCCCGGCGCCAGGGTGATGCCCTTGTAATGCAGAACGCTGGGGCTGGCGATGTCTTTCTTGATCTTGGCGGTTTCGTCGGAGACGGTGGTAGCCAGCGAAACCTGGGCACCCTTGATGTCGGTCACGGAGGTCTGGAGAGTGGTGACGGCGGCGGCATTGTCGGTGACGGCCTGCTGCTGGGCCGTGGCTGCGGCATTGGCCTTGTCGGCGGCTGCCTGGGCGTCGGCCGCGGCCTGCTGCGCCTTCTTCAACTGCGCGTCCTTGTCAGCCAAGTCGGTCTTGAGGCCGTTGATCTGGTTCTCCAGGTCCTGCTTCAGCGCCTGAATCTGCTCTTCGACCGTCGGCGGCGGAGGAGTCTTGGCCTTCTTTGCCGCGGTGTGCTTCTTGACTGGGGTCGCCGGGCCGTCCGCATAGGCGGCAGAGCAAACGAGACTGGCTGCCAGGATTGCGGCGGCAGCGTTTTTGAGTCTGAAATTCATTGGGCCTCTCATCTTTCTTGCAACTCGGGTTGAATCGTGGCGCGCTCGCTTGCGATTCGAGCGGCCTCTGTTCCCGCATCCCGGAGATTCTCAAAATCAAGCCGGAATGTGCTTCCACCGTGGTGCGGGAGGGAGATTGAAGCCAAGGGAAAGCAGAACGCACAAGCGGGGCTTTCCCCGACCGCTTCCGAATCCAAGACTCGCATAGGGAGATGAATATTTGACTAATTCACGTATTTTTAACAATGCTATCCGCGCTAACTCAAGAACGGGAGCGAGTCACAAATTAACTCTCATTTAATACACGGCCGGAGTTTGATTCGAATAGGCAGCAATGAGCCTCAAGTGCCTACGGATGCCGCACTTGAGGCGAAACTACGCCTGCCACGCGATAGCCCGCACTGAGCAGGTTGGCAAGCAGACGATAAGCTCCTGGAACTAACTCGGGAAGCTGGCGGTAGAGGGCATAGGAGACATAGATATAAGTCCCATGGCCGGGATGAGCTATCAGGAGCCCACCTTTTTGCGGGTCCTGGCCCTGGTCGGCGGTCTCGGTGAGTGGTTCGTAGCCGGGGTCCCATGTGGTGAGAAACGAGTGGCCCCGCTCCTCGACCCAGCCGTCAAAATCCTCTGTTGTAATGAGGTTCGGCCAGCGCAGCAGGGAGTTGGCCGGGTTGAGCAGCTTCACCGGCGCAGCCTCGTCCACCACCTTCTCCGGCGAGCGGCCCATGGAGAGCGGCAGCGGGGCGGGGAAGTCGGCGCTCTGGTACTCGACGACGAGGGTTCCGCCGCGGCGGACAAAATCATCCAGGCGCGGCTGGGCGAGGGCCAGCTCGGACCGCACGGAGTAAGCGCGGATGCCGATCACGATCACGTCCCACTGGAACAAGTCTCCAGTCGCAAGGTCCTTCGCGGAGAGCAGGTGGGCCGTTGCGCCCAGGCCCTCGATGGCTTCTGGAACCGTATCTCCGGTGCCCATGACGTAGCCGATGCGCAGGCCGGGAGCCAGCTTCACGTCAATTTTGCGGGTTTTCAACTCAGCGGGCTTGTACTGGTTGTAAGGCCGCAGGCCGGTGTAGCCCACGCTCTGCCAGCCGGTTCTGTACTCATGGCCGCCTGCGTGGGCCACGGCCTGGATGCTGTACGCGCCGGGATGAGTTGCGGCTGGGGTCACGGAGAACAGGATGGGCTCAGTGTCCCCGGCGGCGTCCAGATGGAACGGCGCCTGGGCGGGGTCCGTGCGCCACCCGGCGGGGAGCTTCAGCTCGACCGTGCCCTCAGAGGCGGCCTGCGCATGGACCGTGACCTTGACCGGCAGAGCCGAGCTGTCGAGGGGCAGGATGCGGGCTTCGGGCTCCATGCGGACGCCGATGGCCGGGGTAACGACGAGCGGCTCGTAGATGCCGCCGGGGCCGGGAATGCACTGCATGGTCTGCACTACTTGCCCCAGCCGAATCGGCAGGCCGTCGAAGGTGAACTCGGCCCACGCCGAGAGCGGATAGGGCTCAAACGACCGCAGCCGATCCTCCGGCCGGGTGAGGTTGTAATAGGGCTGCTCGGTTGAGGGGCGGGTGAAATAGGGGGCGGTTGGCTGGGCATTGTCCGGCACTTGGACCCGGAAGAAGGGGTCGGCAACAGGGGAGGCTGGATCGATGGGAGCGGTCAGCTCGGCCTTCCACGGGTCGCCGCTTGAGCTCTCGAGCGAAACCTGGGTGAGCCGGGTCTCGGAGGTGGCTTGCGAAAGGTGGACCCGGACCAGGAGCTTCTGGCCGGGGGAGACGCTGCGCGGGGTTTCGTCGGGCGAGCCGCCGCGGAACGGTCCGCCGCTCTGGGCGCTGGCCGAAGCGGTGGTGAAGGAGGCCATGTCCAGGCCGAGGAGATTTTTGAGAGCCTCCTGAAACTGATCGACCTTGTTGTCGAGTTCGAAGAGCAGGCCGGCTTTGGCGTCCGGGCCAAGGCTGGATTTGGACTCTGGGCCGGCGTCGGCGACTTTGGAGCGCAGATCGAGGGTCTGGCGGTAGATTTCGGCGAGCTGGTGCGCGTCGGCGAGGCCGGATTCTGTGTGGCGCTGGACTGCGAAGGTGCGGAGCGCCGCGTCGGCTTGGCTGAGTTGCTCGGCGAGCCGCGAGGGTGCGGAGCTTCCGCTGAGCCGGGCCAGACCGGCAACGGTGGTGTCGATATCGACCTTGCTGTTGTGGAACAGGTCCGCGTTTTCCGGGTGTGAGCCGGACGTTGCCACCGCTTGCGGCGCCACCGCCCAGAGGTGGTAGCTGGTGGTCGCCGGTCCGCTCAGAGAGGGGTTCGCGCCGCCATTCTGCGACTTCTGGTCGCCCCAGCCCTGGCGCGCAATTTGCACATAGCTTCGGCCAAGCGCCGGGTCGCGGGCGCCGACCGGGAGGGTCACGTCGGTGGAGAGGGCGTCGGTGGTGATTTCGCCGGTGACGTAATTTTTGAACCGGGCGGGAGCCCATTTGCCGGTGGCGTAATCGAAGATGCCCTTCTCGGTCATGGGGGCAAAGGGGACCATGGAGTAGACGGCCAGCGGTTGCCAGGGCCGGAGGCCGTCTTTTAACTGCTCGGGAAAGACCGCGGGGTCGGCAGCCGCCTTGAAGACTTCCTGGGCGATTTCGCCGGAGACCTGGTGATGGCCGTGCCCGTCGGTGACGCCACCGACAAAGGTGGCGACGATCACCTGCGGCCGCTCGCGGCGGACAGCGAGGACGGCGTCGAAGAGCACGCGGTCGTGTCCCCAGCGGGCAAAGGCCTCCTCCATGGTTTTTGAAAAGCCGAAGTCCACCTCCGTGCCCCACAGTTGCTTTACGCCGTAGTACTCGCCGGCCCGCAGCAGCTCGTTGGTGCGCAGCAGCCCCAGGGCATCGCCGGTCTCGGCGCTCATGGCGTTCTGTCCGCCCTCGCCGCGGGTGAGGGTGAAGAGGATGGTGCGGACGCCCAGGCCGCGGCTGATGTAGGTCAAGAGTGCGCCGTCCTCGTCATCGGGGTGGGCCACGATCATCATCACGCTGGCGGTGGTTGAGAGACGCCGGATCGACTGCTCGAGGGCGGCAGCGCCACGGTCTTCGGGCAGGGGCAGGGCAACCGGGCTGGGCTCGGGGAGCGGAATGGTGGCAAACTGGCGGGCGACCGGAGCAGGTTCTGGCGCTGCCTGCTGCGCCGCCCCAGGAAACGCACTCGCGCCGGCCAGAATCAGCCCCGCCAGAATTAGCACGGTCGGGGCTGCGATCATCACTGCTCGTTGGCTTTTCTCGATAAGGAACATAGCTGCCGTCAGTGTACAATCCGGGGAGCGAATTCCGAGCCTCATGCCCCTGTCCCCCTCCATCTCCGCCAACGCCGAACCCTTGCAGCGCCGCATCGGCCTGCGCTCGGCCGTGGCCTTGAACATGCTGGAGATGATCGGGGTGGGGCCGTTCATCACGCTGCCTCTGGTGATCGCGGCGGCAGGGTACCGGCTCTCGGCCTGGGCCTGGGTGGTGGGCGCGGTGATCGCGGTGGCGGACGGGCTGGTGTGGGCCGAGCTGGGCGCGGCTTTCCCGCGCGCCGGCGGGTCGTATGCGTTTCTTCGCGAGATCTATGGCCCGCAGGGCGCCGGCAACTGGCTGAGCTTTCTCTACGTCTGGCAGGTGAGTTTCACCGCGCCCCTGTCGATCGCTTCGGGGTGCATCGGACTGTCGAGCTTTCTGGCCTGGTTCTGGCCGGGCCTGGACAAGGCTCCGATTGCCACGTGGTCCGCGCTGCACTACTCCAACCTTGCGGCAGCGGGCGCCTGCCTGCTGGTGACGGCGCTGCTCTATCGGAATTTGAGTTCCATTACGCGGCTGGCCTGGGTGCTGTTTGCCGGGGTTCTGGCGGCTATCGGCGGGGTGGTCGTCTCCGGCTTTGCGCACGCGGCAGCCACCGGCGGCTGGCAGATGCCGGCCTCGCCCACGCAATCGGTGGCGCTGGCGCTGGGCGGGCTGGCCCAGGCCACGCTCATCACCACATACGATTATTGGGGCTACTACAACATCTGCTTTCTGGGCAGCGAAACCCGCCGCCCGGAGCGCACCATTCCGAGGGCCATTCTGCTCTCGGTGCTGTTCGTTTCAGCTTTTTATGTGGCCATGAACCTGGCCGCGCTGCCTTCCATGCGCGACGCGGCTCAGCACGTCGCCGCCGGGGCCTCGGTGCGGCTGCAACTGGTGGCCGACATTGCCCAATCCGCCTTTGGCAGCGTGGCCGGCCACCTCATGGCCGCTCTGATTGTGTGGACCGCGTTCGCTTCGGTCTTCTCGCTGCTGCTGGGCTACTCCCGCGTGCCCTACGCCGCGGCACGCGACGGCAACTACTTCCGTTTTCTGGCCGCCGTCCATCCCAAGCACGGCATTCCCCACCGCTCGCTGGTGGCGCTGGGCCTGGTGGCTGCGGGCTTCTGCTTCTTTTCGCTGGCGCAGGTCATCACCATGCTGGTGGTCACGCGCATCCTGCTGCAGTTTTTTCTTCAGCAAATTGGTGTCATGCTGCTGAGGCGGCAGCGGCCGGAACTGGAGCGGCCGTTCAGGATGCCGCTCTACCCCTTGCCGCCGCTGGTGGCCATCGCGGGCTTCGTGTTCATCCTGGTCAATCGCAGCCATGCCTTCGGCGGGCTAGCAGTGGCCGCGGGCATCGCCGTGTCCGGGACGCTGATCTACCTGATTCGCTCACGGCGCCTGGGGCAATGGCCATTCGCCCCAGGCCGATAGCGCCGCAGTTTCGCGCCGTCATCGATCGCGGGCAGGGAAAAGACCTTGCTTCGATGCAACCCGAAACGCCACAGAAGGGACCGGCGCTCAGATCGTCAGCCGGTGGCTCGCGCGACCCGCAACGCCAGCGCGCTACAATGTTGGGCGGGTTGCGTGCAGGGTATGCGGAGCACTTGGCCGCACGAATGTGAGACAGTGGTGCAGGCAACAACGTGGGAAACAGCGAGGAATGATTAATGGCAGCCTATGCAATTCCTGAAGTGGTCACACCTGAGCCGGTGGCGCAGGACGAGGTTCTACTGATCGCGAGCGGCGATCTCCGCCAGTCGGCAAATGAAGTCTGCTGGGCCGCGCAGGCGGGTCTGGAACAGATGTTGACCGAGGCTTTTCTCGAAGAGGGCGTGAAGCTGCGCCGGGCGCACGCGGTTGACCCGGCACTGAAGCACGGGTTCATCCACTCGCAGCGCATGGGCATGCAGGTTTTCGAGCACATTCATCCCGACGCGCCGATCGTGGTGGCCGAAGCCGTGTGGCAATACAGCGCTCACGTGCTGGCCGGGCTACTGTCGCATCGGGGACCGATTCTGACCGTGGCTAACTGGTCGGGGCAGTGGCCTGGCCTGGTGGGCATGTTGAACTTGAACGGCTGCCTACTGAAGGCCGGGGTGCCCTACACCACGCTGTGGAGCAAGGACTTCAAGGACCCGCTCTTCAAGCGCGGGTTGCGGGAGTGGATCAGGAACAAGACTTTTGTTCACGACACTTCGCACGTTCATGCGTTCGATCCGGCGAAGGCCAGCGAAGCGGAGCGCGCGCTGGGCGTGGCGCTCGGGAAAGAGCTGGGCAGCAAGAAGGCGCTGCTGGCGGTTTTTGACGAGGGGTGCATGGGCATGGCCAACGCCATCATCGAAGACTCGCTGATGAACTCCGCCGGGATCTACAAGGAGCGGCTCAGCCAGTCCGGGCTGTACGCCGCGATGCGCGAAGTTTCGACCGAAGAGGCGCAGAAGATTCGCGACTGGCTGGACAAGAGCGGTATGAAGTTCGAAACCGGACCGAACGAAGCCACCGACCTGACGGACGGGCAGATTCTGGACCAGTGCCGCATGTACATTGCCGCGCTGCGCATCGCCGACCAGTTTGGGTGCGACGCGGTGGGCATTCAGTACCAGCAGGGGTTGAAGGACCTGGTTCCGGCCTCCGACCTGGCCGAGGGGCTGCTGAACAATGTGGAACGCCCGCCGGCCTACAGCCGCGACGGGCGCGAACTCTATGCCGGACGGGCGCTTCCGCACTTCAACGAGGTGGACGAATGCGTGGGCCTGGATGCCATCGTGACCAATCGAGTATGGACGGCGATGGGCCTCGACCCTGCCACCACGCTGCACGATGTGCGCTGGGGCGAGCGGTACGTGGCGGAGGGTTTCGACGAGTTTGTGTGGCTTTTCCAGATCTCCGGCGCAGTGCCAGCGTCGCATCTTGCCGGGGGCTACAAGGGAGCTGTAAGCGAGCGCCAGCCGGCCATGTACTTCCGTCTGGGCGGCGGCACGCTGAAGGGGGTCTGCAAGCCGGGCGAATTGGTGTGGAGCCGCGTGTTCGTCGAGAAGGGCATCCTCAAGGTGGATTTGGGCCGCGCCAGCGCCATCTCGCTGCCGGAAGGGGAGACACGGCGCCGCTGGACGGAGGTGACGCCGCAGTGGCCCATCCAGCACGTGGTTCTGCACGGCGTGGACCAGAACCAGTTCATGGCTCGGCATCCGTCGAACCATGTCAACGTGGCTTACGCGCCCTCGGCGGCAGAGGCCGACCGCGCATTAGCCGCAAAAGCCTCCATGTTCCACGAGATGGGCCTCGAAGTGCATCTGTGCGGGGTGGAGTTGTAGGCAGGGGCAGCGGGGTTGGCGGAGTCAGCAGGCCAGCGGAGGGCGACGGAGGGAGCGCTCTCCGAGTTCCCTTCCTGGTCTACTTGTTCGAGCGTAGCTGAACCGCTGCGCCTCTTGCGCCCCTTCCCGAATCGGAATCCTGCTGACCGCAAACTTGGGGAATCTCGCGGAATCACGATTTGCGATGGCTTCAGCCGACGGCCGGATGCAAAGATGGGAGCAACCATCCCGGGCACATTCTGGATTGGGGTTCGTTTTTTGCAAGGAATCTGCCCATGCGCCAGGTCGCGCTGATCCATAACCCGGCTTCCGGCCAGCTTTCCGCAGGGCATGGGAAGGCGATCCGGCAGGTGCTCGAAGTGCTGCACGGGGCGGGCGTGGAGGCCGAGGCGCTGACCACCAAAGGTCCTGGAACCGCTGGAGAATTGGCTGCCGAGGCCGTGCTTCGCGGCTGCGACACCATTATCGCTTGCGGCGGCGATGGGACGGTTCACGAAATCCTGCAAAGCCTGGTGGGAACGCCGACTGCATTGGGAGTCATTCCGCTGGGAACGGCTAACGCGCTGGCCTCCGATCTTGGGCTGCGCGGCTCGCCGGAGAGGGCGGTGCGGAAGCTGCTCTCCGCGGTTCCGGTGCGGGTCTCGGTGGGCAAGATTTCGTATCGGGAGGCGACAGGCGAAACGCGTTCGCGCTACTTTACCGTTGCAGCCGGCGTGGGCCCCGACGCCCTGCTGCTTTCGCGGCTGGACCCTGGGCTGAAGCGGCGGTTCGGCTATCTTCTCTACATGGTGGAGGGCTTTCGGGTGTGGGCCACGGACTCCTTTCCGCTTTTTGACGCGGCTTTTTTGGAAGCGGGGAGCAGCGAGCCGCGCGTGGAGCAGATTTCGCAGCTTTTGGCGGTGCGCATCCGCAATTTTGGCGGCGTACTGAATCATTTCGCTCCCGGCGCCACCCTGCGCAAAGACGATCTGCGCCTGATTGCCTTCAAGACCCGCAGCCGCATCAGCTATTTTCGCTTCTTGCTGGCGGTGATGTTCGGCCGGCAGACTTTCTCAAGAGAAATCGAGTTGCTGGATGCGGTCAGGGTGGAGTGCCGTTTTCGCAACGGCTGTTCGACGCGGGTTTTCGCGGAGGCCGATGGAGAGTTGCTGGGCGGCTTGCCGGCGGAACTGGACATTGTGCCCCAGGCGTTGACGCTGCTGGTTCCTCCCGGCGCGCGTCCGTGAGTCGCGCTGCGGCGGTCGGTTACTGAGCCGCGGACGGCGCGGGCAGTTGAGACTTCAACTGAGCCAGCTCAGCCAGTACATTCTGCCAGCGGGCTAGGTCCTTTTTGGTCTCAATGGGCAGGGAAGGGTCGGCATAGAAAGCCAGGATGTTGGCTCGCAACTGGGGCGATGTGCCGTTGAAGTTGCGCGCCGAGAGCCGGGCCAGCAGGCTGGCATAACTCCGGTCGGTGAGCGAGTATTCCCCGGCAGTGGTTGGATTGCCGCTGTCAAGATCGCAGTTGGGCAGCACCAGCTTGCCTGTCCGCACGTCTTTGAGCAGGGCCTGGTAGTGGTCCACGGTGGTGTTGATGCTCTTGATGTAGAGATCTTCTGTTTTCGGGGTGGGGTTATTGAACCCCAATCCCTTGAAGGGCCCAATTTTTGGCACCAACTGCAGAAGCGCGGAGAGGATGCGGGTACCCAGACCCGGCCGGGCATAAGTTTTGCCCCATTCCCGCTCGTAGTCCGAACGGGAGAGGCGATAGAGAAACTTTTGCCGGGCAAAGTCCGGCGACTCGCGGATCAGGTCCTTCTTGTGCATGGCGAGAGCCACCTGGGTCATGCGTGGAATGAGGCGGCTGACAGAGAACCGGTAGGAGCCGATGGCCAAGTCTTCGTGGGTTAACACGTCTTTCAGAGCCACCCCGTAAACGACCGGGAAGGCGCGCTCGATGAGCGGTTCGGAGACCTGGAATCCGATGAAATCGTGGTACTGCTCCGGCGCGTAGCGATTTTTGGCTACCTGCAGTGTGTCGAATCCGAATTCGGTCTTGAGGTGGGCGGTTTTGTCCTGGGCATAGCGGACCGAGTTGCCGTATTTCGCGCGCAGTTTGGGGTAGCGAAGCGCCACCGCCTCGTTGACGGCGGGGTGCCCGTCGATGTCGGCCACATAGTGCGACAGCGCGCCGAGCGCAAAGGCGTACTCATTGGCATCCTGGCTTTGAAGCAGTAATTCCAGAACGAAGTCCCCGCTTCGCACGTAATGGACCAAGTCGCTGAAGTCCCTGCTTCCGAAGGGATAGTAGCCGAGGTCCTGGATCACGGAGCCCCCATAGGCGTAGGCATGAGCCTGCTTGAGCTGGTCGTCGGACAAGCCGGGAAAGCGCTGGACGAGCAGGGGCCGAATCTCGGTGATCCAAGCCAGGTCGACGATTTCTTCGTGGGTCAGAACGGAGTAGGCAGAGGCGTGTCCGCAGGGTATGGACAGGGCGAGAAGCAGTGCCGCCGTGCGGGCAAGTCGAAGAGGCCAACCCCCGATCATCCTGACGTTCCCGCGGCTCAAATTCGGCCAAGAAGGAGGAGAATGACAATGACTACGATGATGAGCCCGACCCCTCCGGTTGGGTAATAGCCCCAGTTTCTGCTATGCGGCCAAGTGGGCAGTGCGCCCAGCAGCACAAGGAACAGAACCACGATCAAAATTAGTCCAAGCATGTTGCACCCCTCGCAATGTTGCCGTGTCCCGGTATCGGCTTGATGATGGCCCGATCACCGCGGCAAATCGAGTCTTCCACTGTACGGCTTCCCTGTTCTGTCCAAGAATATACAGCGAATTTGAGGCCTATTCCGCCGGCTCAGGCCTGGGAACTGCCCGCTGTTTGCATCGCCGGGCCCAGGGCTGCGATGATCGCTGCGACGTTTTCTTGCCGGGAGGTTCCTCGCATGAACAGGGTCGCCTTACTCGCCGCCACTGCGGCATTTTCTTCGACTCTTTCCGTCGCGCAGTCCGGTTGGCCGCCGACGGCTGGGCACGCCACCATTGCGGTGTGGCCCGGCGCCGCTCCGGGCGCGGTTGCGAATCCGCCGGCCGAGGCCGACACTACCACTGCCAAGGACAACCTGATCGCAGGGCGGCCGGTGGTGCGGCTGGGCAATGTTTCCACGCCCACCCTCACCCTTTACCAGCCCAAGGGACAGAACACAGGCGCGGCCGTGGTGGTGTTCCCTGGGGGCGGCTATAAAATTCTGGCCATCGATCTTGAGGGCGCGGAGGTTTGCGACTGGCTCAACTCGGCCGGCATCACTTGCCTGGTGCTGAAATACCGCGTTCCCGCGAGCGGGCCCTACCCCAAGTCCGCAGCGGCGTTAGAGGACGCACAACGGGCGCTGGGCCTGGTTCGGCTTCATGCGGCCGATTGGGGAGTCGATCCAAACCGCATTGGCGTACTGGGCTTTTCGGCCGGAGCGCACCTGGCCGCCGCGCTCAGTACCCATTTCGACCAGCGCCTCTACAAGCCGTTGGACGCCGCCGACAAGACGAGTTGCCGCCCGGACTTTGCGGTGATCGTCTATCCCGGCTACCTGGCCCTGGCCAACAAGGATTTCGCGCCCAATCCGGACATCGTCCCCACCGAAAAGACCCCGCCGCAGTTCATCGTTCAAGCGGAGGACGATCCGGTGCATGTGGAGAATGCCATGGTCTACTTTATGGCCCTGAAGAACGCCAAGGTGGCGGCCGAGTTGCACATTTATGCCGAGGGCGGGCACGGCTGCGGGTTGCGGCGCACCGCGCTTCCGGTGACCACCTGGCCGCAGGCGGTGGAAACCTGGCTGCGCACCATCAAGATTCTTCCGGCGTAATAGGCTCTACAATCTCTCTCATGCTGCTTGCCGTGCTGACCATCTCCGACCGCTGCTCCGCGGGCCTGCTCACCGACACGGCGGGCCCGGCGGTGGCTGCGCTGGTGGGGCGGCAATGGCCGCAAGCCGAAATGTGGAGAGGCCTGGTTTCGGACGACGAAGACACGATTGCCGCCACTCTGGACCGGTTGGCCGGCCAGGGGGCGGCCCTGGTGCTGACCGTGGGGGGCACGGGCCTGGGTCCGCGCGACCGTACTCCGGAGGCCACCCGCAGGACGATCGATCGCGATGCTCCGGGACTGGCCGAAGCGATGCGCTCGCTAGGAGCGGCGCGCAATCCCTTTGCCTGGCTTTCGCGGGGGGTGGCGGGCCTGAAGGGCAGTACGCTGATCGTCAATCTGCCCGGCAGCCGGCAGGGGGCGGAAGAGAGCCTGGCCTCGATTCTGACCCTTTTGAAGCACGGGCTGGACGTGGCCGCCGGGGGGCAGAGCCATCCTTGAACGCCGTGGTGTAAATCGAATTATCACGGGCTGGGGGGCTGGGAGTTGAGTTAGGCGCGGGAAAGCGCTTTCCCGGAGAGGCTCGCCAACCGCACCATGCAGCGGGACTCTGAGTTCTCCAAGTTGGTCGTGAAGATTCCGTAAGGGCTGGCCTTCAAGCTGTTTGCCGCGATTTTTTGCATTTTCACCACTGGCCGAGAAACAGTGAGTAAGCGTACAATCACCTCACCGTGAGCACCCCTAGGAGTACGCATCCAGAGCGGAGGCGGCCCGGAACCATCAGCATCCGCGATGTAGCCAAGCGGGCCGGCGTTTCCATCGCCACCGTCTCGCGCGCCGTCAACCGCATTCCCACCGTGGACCCGGAGCTGGCCAAGCGGGTCTGGGTGGCCATCGACGAGGTTGGCTACCTGCCCAACACACAGGCGCGTGCGCTGGTTTCGGGCCGCAGCCGCATGCTCGGCCTGATCGTCTCGGAAATCACCAACCCCTTCTTCCCCGAGCTGGTGCAGGAGTTTGAAAACCTGGCCGTGGCGCAGGGCTACGAAGTGCTGATCGGCTCGACCAACTACGAGCCGGAGCGCACCGAGTCTCTCATTCGCCGGATGTTGCAGCGCAACGTGGACGGGGTGGCGGTGATGACCTTCGGCATCGAGGAGGAACTGGTCCAGAAGCTGGTGGAGCGGGAATTTCCGCTGGTGTTTGTGGATGCCGGCCCGGACTTGCCCAACATTCGCGTGATCAAGGTGGACTACGGCGAGGGAATCCGGCAGGGAGTGCAGCACCTGGCCGCACTGGGCCATCGCCAGATTGCCTTTATCACCGGCCCGCTGCGTCTGCGCTCGGCCGTGGCCCGGCGCGACTCTTTCCTCAAATCCATGGCCGAGTTGGGGCTCACCGTGCCCACTGAGCACCTGGTCGAAGGAAATCACACCATGGAGGGCGGCATCAGCGCCATGGAGCAACTGACCGCCCTGAGCGATCTGCCGACAGCCGTAATGTGCTCGAACGACATGACCGCCATCGGCGTTCTTCATGCGCTCTACCGGACCACCCATAAGGTTCCCGAGGAAATTTCCGTGGTGGGCTTCGACGACATTCACCTGGCGCAGTTCATGCTGCCTCCGCTGACCACGGTGCAGATGTCGTGCAAGAGCTTGGCCACGGCTGCCGTCGAGGCGCTGCGCGTGGGCATTGAGCGGGATCACCCCAAGGCTCACAAGACCGAGTGGCACATACCTACGCAACTGGTGGTGCGGCAGTCTTCGACCTTCCCGCGTGGAACCCTGCCTGCCCTGGTGAGGCAGGCGGCGGGGAAGGCGCCGGGGACGAACTCGAGATAGAGGGGAGCAGCGGAGTTGGCGGGGACTGAGCGGCTTCTGCCCTGGGGCCGAAGTGGGAGTTACTTTTCCTGTCCGAAGCGCCAGGAGATGGAGCCGCCTGCCCACGAGACCATGCGAATGCCGACGCTCCGCTCGTTTGCGCCGCAATCGAAGTCGTTCTCGGCGCCGCTGGGGCCGGACCCAGCGGCGCAGTAGGGGACCGTGCCCAGCGTCCAGCCGGGATTGAAGGTTTCGGTGGTTTGGCCGGTGTAGCCGCGCGCCATCATGCCGTTCGCGCCCAGTTCCAAGCGTCCGTTGAGGAAGGAACGCACCACCGCCAGCCGGGTTTCGCCCACTGGAATGGCCTCGTAGGGGCTGGGGTGCTGGGGGTTGCCCAGGTCCAACTGCTTGTGGCCCACGTATTCGTACTCGCCGCGTGCGTGCAGGCCGAGCGGGAGCTTGTCCAGCGTAGCCAGGGTGTCGAAGATGGTGCGCGGGGCTTCCGGGGTGATTTGGGCCGGGATGGCAGTGCCGCCGATGGTGGCGCCCAGCAGGCGCGCGTCGGCCTTGGAGAGGACGGCCTGCAGAGTACCGAAGCCGCTGAACTGGCGGCGCACGCTGGCGGTGAGAAAGCTGAGCGTGCCCGGCCCCAGCGGCTGCTGGGTTCCATTGTCGGGATCGATCTTGCCCAGGGTACCGGTGGTTGTGGTCCGGCCCATGGTCACGCGCACGCCGGTCGCGGAGGCTTGCTTTTCCAGCACCAGTTGTTCGGAGTGGGAGCGCTCGAACGGGGAAGGCATCGGCCCCCGCGGGGTGGCAGCCTTCTCCACGGCAATGCGAGGGTCTTCGGTGAAAAAGGCCTGCCCGATGCTGAAAGAAGCCGAGGGCAGCCAGTGCGCCGGGCCGGCACCCGGCTGGCGGGTTCCAGGGGTCCAGGCCAAGGTGGCTTTAGGAGCCAGGATGGTCTTGCGTTCGTCGAAAGAGAAAGCGGGATTCAGGACGCTGGTGTTCTTCAACTCGACGGTGTCGGGCCGCACGCCGGCGTAGAAGCGCAGATGCTTGCCCAGGTCGCCATGGAGGGCCGCGTAGGGAGTCAGGTCGCGGAGGGTGACGTTGCTGGACAGGACCTTCAGGAAGGGGCCGCAGGACAGCGCATTGGCGGAGAGGTAGTGGTCCAGGTTGTCGCGATGAATGTCGTCCTCGTGGTAGTCGAGGCCGGCCATGGCCTGAAGGCCCGCTCCGTTCAGAAGAGTCGTGAAGGTGTGGGTTTCGCGCACCTCCGCGCCTTCCACGGTGCGGAACTCGCTCTGCCGGATCAGCCCCTCGCCGAAGTTGGAAAAGAGGGCCAGGTTGTAGGTGCGAAAGAAGCCGGAGAAGGAGACCTCGTCGTTCGGCGTGAGCTTCCATAGGTCGTCGACAGCGTGGATGGAGGAGTGGGTCTGGTCAAACTGGCGTGGATCGACGGTGTCGCCCAGTTTCAGGCCATATCCAACTGGAACCAGATTTCCCTCGTGCGACTTGCCCCAATATCCAAGGCTGAATAGAGTGATCTCGTGCCGGCCGCGTGCGAAGGCGCGCAGCGCATTCCACTTGAATTGCTGGCGGTGCTCCAGGCGCCTCATGAGGCCGTTGCCGTAGTTGGCTTCGAGAGCCAGCCACTCTTTTTTGGCGAGATCTTTGGGGGCCAGGCCGGCGGTCAAATCCCCGTCGCGGCCGTCGCCGGTGAGGGAGAGGAAGCGGCTCATTAGCGGGCGCAGGCCGTAGGTGGCGGCCAGATTGAGCGCGTGGTTGCCCTCCAGCACGTTGAATGCGCCGCCGTCGGTGGTCACGCTGCCCAGGGCTCCGGAGACGAAGATGTTGGGGTCGGCGTAGCCGTTGCCGTGGGCGTTGGCGGAGAGGTTGTTGGCGACCAGGTAGCCGCCCACCGCGATGTACTGAGCGATGGGTTCGCCGTGATCGCCGGCCACGCCGGGGACAAAGTACTGCGGCGCCTTGATGCCGCCGGAAGCGGTCTCGATGGGTAGGCCGGGAATAGAAATCGGCGCACCGGGCCGCCCTGGATTGGCGTCCAGCAACTCCTCGCGAACCAGCACTTCTTCGGAGGGATCGGGCGAGGTGAGGGCGACCTCGCTGATGTCGCCGGTGACGATCACCTCTTCGGCTGATGCGGCCACCTGTTCCAAGCGCAGCGTGAGATTCGCGCCCTGGCCTGAGGTTGCCGCGCTCAAGTCGAGCTTGTGGGCGACGGCGGCAAAGCCATTGGCCTCGATGCGCACGGTGTAAGGGCCCCAGGCGGGCAGCATGAGCGTGAATGCGCCGAGGCTTCCGGTGGTGGCGCGGAGCCGGGCCGCAGCAGCGGAGTCGAAGCTGACCCGCGCACCTTCGATCGGCCTTCCAGCCGGATCGAGCACCGTGCCGGAAACGCGGACGGGGGCGCTCTCGGCCGCGACCGCGAAGGTGAAGGTGAAGGCCAGAACGGAAAGCGTGAGTGCTACGAACTTTAGTTGTGTGCTACCGATTGCCAAGGTATTCTCTCAAGTTATTCTCACTTGCCGGCGGTGCTTGGGCTTTTCAGTGCTTATGGCTGTGCTTGTATCCCTTGTCGTGCTGAGGCGCGATCGAGTGCGCCGGAACAGTCATCACCAGACGCCCGTGCTGCACGCCCTTTAGACCGATGAGCCGGTCGGCAAACTGGCTGACCTGGGCCGATTTGCCATGCACGATCAGCACTTCGAGGCAGGAATCGTGGTCCAGGTGGGCATGGCTGGTGGAGACCACCAGTTTGTGTTGCGCGTGCTGCACCTCGGTCAGTTTTTCCGTGATGCCGCTGGCGTGGTGGTCGTAGATGAGCGTGACGGTGCCAACGACAACGGCGTTGGGGTTGGCGGTCTGTTCTGTGACCAGCCGGTCGCGAATGAGATCTCGAAACGCTTCTGACCGGTTGGTATAGCCGCGCCGCTCGATGGAGAGGTCAAACCGCTTCAGTAGGTCGGAATCGAGCGCAATGCCGATTCTGCTCAGGAACCCCAAACGCACCTCCGCAACCGCCGCTCGACTCTCCAGGGGAAGGTCCAGAGTAGCACGAAGAAGAGATTCTTGCTACTGCGAGCGCAGGAGTTCGCGAGGAGCAAGAGCCCCGCCGCGCGGGGTCAGCAGGTCAGCGGAGCTGGCGGAACGAGTGGGGCGGCGGGGTGGCAAGTCTGCTTCCGCCGCACGGGGCAGCGAGTGAGCGCCGCGAGGCTCAGAACAGCCAGACGCTGCCCAGGATCATGAGGATGGCGATAATGGTGAGGGCCTGGTAGGCCAGGCCCTCGGCTCGCCGGGCGTGGTCGGGTGTGCCGCCGGGTGCGGGCAGCGAGGTGGATGCGGTTTGGGGGGAGGGCTGCATGGATGGCCTGCCTTTCCAAGCCTTTCGGCAAGAGGTACGAGGTTGAGAGTTGACCGGTTCCCTGGCTTGTTGTTTATGACGCATGAAGAGCGGCGAGAATGTTGACCAAAAATGGACCTTTCCCATGAATTTCTCGCGTCGCGGAAAAGGCAGAGCAAAAGTTGATTGCGCGCTGGAGAAATGAGAACCCTGGAATGCAGGGCCGCTGCACCGATCTCGGCTCAAGCCCTGATTTGCTTATCGGCCGTTGGCGAAAGAACTTACCGCTATTCACAAGAACGCAAAAGGCCGGGAGGATTCCTTCGGTAACGGGTGTAGAATTTCGCTCGTGAGCACAGGTCCGGTACTCGTACCATCCGCCGGTAAGGAACCGCGCAACTGGCTGCCGCTGGCAGTGGCCGCGGGGATTGTTCTGGTTGTTGCCGGAGTGGCATTTTGGAGTCTTGAACACCAGAGCGCGCGCCAGAAGGGCGCCGCCGCGGTGACGCCGATCTCCGCGCCGCAGGATCCGTATGCGGCGAGTCTGGCGGTAACGCGGCTGGCCATGAGCGAGTCCGGCAACCTGGCGGGGGGCAAGGTCACTTATCTGGATGGGCACATCGCCAACCAGGGCCCCATGACGGTAACCGGGATTACGGTTCAGGTGCTGTTCCGCACCTACGCCCACGAAGTGGCGCAGAACGAGACCCAGCCGCTGAAGCTGATTCGGATGCGTGAGCCGTATATTGATCTCGAACCGGTGTCGGCGGCCCCGCTGAAGCCGGCGGGGGAGCAGGATTTCCGGCTCATCTTCGATGCCGTCTCGCCGGACTGGGATGGCGCGTACCCCGAGGTGCGCATCCTTCACGTCGAAACAAGATAGGCGCGTCGAGACCAACCGGGGACGTTCCGGGCGTTAAGAGAGGGCAGCACCGTCTGCGTCCGAATTACAAGGTAGAAACTACTCAGCCAAGCAACAATTACATACCTCGCGCACGCGCAAGGGCCTCAAAGCCGTCCCGCCAGAGAGAAACGTTCAAGCGCAAGTCCAACAAAATAAACACAATACATGACTTCGTTGCGAAGACGTCGGCTTTGGCACGGGCATTGCTACCTAGTGAGGCGGGCAGACAGAATCGCTCACCCGCGAAGGTACTGCGGAAGAGAATTCAAGAAGAGGATCAACACCCATGAAGGTCAAAGCCATATTCCGGATCCCGTTCCCTGGCCAGCTCGCTGTAGCTTTGCTGGCAACTGCGATTGCAGTGCCCGCCGTGGGCCAGACAGCCGCGCCCCAGGACCAGCCGCAGAGCGCCCCGGCGGCCACCTCGTCTTCTTCCCAACCTATGGATCATCCCCCGGCAGCGCCGGCTTCGGTTCAGAGCACCGATGCGCAGGAGGGTTTCTGGGGGAAGGTGAATCCATTTGCCCGCAAGAAGTGGGTGAACAAGCGGGTGGAACCGATCAAGGAACAGCTCGGTGAACTGGATGAAGTGAACGCCAAGAACGCGAAGGACATTCAGGGCGTGGACCAGAGGTCGCAGGCCGGCATTCGCCAAGCCCAGTCCGCCGCGGACGCAGCCAACCAGACGGCATCGGCCGCCGGCACCGAAGCCGGGAAAGCCAATTCAACAGCACAAGGCGCGGCGGGCCATGTGGATCAGTTGAACACGACGGTCAACGGCCTGGATCAGTATAAGCAGGCCACCGAAGCCAATGTTGTATTCCGCGGCGGACAGCCGGTGTTGTCGGCAGAGGCCAAGAAGCAACTGGACGATCTGGCCTCGAACCTGGCCGGTCGCCAGGGTTACCTGGTCGAAATCGAAGGACATTCTCCCCAGGCGGGCAGCCTCGGCATCCAGAGCTCGCAGAGGCTGGCTGAAGCGGTCAAGCGCTATCTGGTGACAGAACATGGAATTCCCGTCTACCGTTTGCATTCCGTAGCTCTGGGCAACGCAAAGCCCGAGACTTCGGACGATGCCAAGCCCGTCAGGGTGGCGAGCAGCGTGCATCTGCGGTTGATGGAAAACAGTTTGGCGGCCCAGGATTCCGCGTCCCCCCATGGCGTGGCGTCTTCGACCGGCGCGGATCGGCCCTAAACAGCCGCAGCCCTCCCCCATGAGGTACCTTCCGCGCCGGCGGCCCCCCAGCCGTTCGGCCGCCAATCAAGCTCTCGCAACACGAGAGAACCAAGGCAACTTGGCCCCCGCTCATCACGGGGGCCGATTTTTGTTCGCTGGTGATTGAATTGCTGTGCGATCGGGTGGATTGTCGATCGGCTGGAAGTATTTTGAAGTGCTCCCGTCCAATGATGTGAGGGCCAGCCAAGACTGTGACCGTCCCGTTAGAATCAGAGTGTATGCACCCGTTCAATCCCGATCCCGCCGCCAAAGTCTCCCCTGAATCCGTTCCCGACACGATTCTGGACGGAAGCCGCTTTGTTCGCGCCTGTCTGCGCCGTCCCGTGGACCGCACCCCGGTCTGGTTTCTCCGCCAGGCCGGACGCTACATGCAGGAATACCGCGACGTGCGCAAGCACCACACGCTGGTAGAAATCTGCAAACAGCCGGAGATTGCAGCCGAGGTCACGATCACCGCGGCCGAAAAGCTGGGCGTGGATGCGGCCATCATCTTTGCCGACCTGCTGCTGCCTCTGGAGCCGATGGGGCTGGATTTCGAATTTCAGGCCGGGGAAGGCCCGGTCGTCCACCATCCGGTGCGCACGGCAGAAGACGTTCGCGCATTGCGCACCGACCGCGCCGGCGACCTGGCTTACGTGGCCCGGGCCATCGAGAAGGTGGCAGCGCATTTTCGGGACCGGCTGGGGATCATCGGCTTCTGCGGCGCGCCCTTCACGCTGGCCAGCTACATGATCGAAGGCGGCGGCTCGCGGAACTACATCCACACCAAGCGCATGATGTACGCCGACACCTTGTCGTGGCGGCTGTTGCTGGACAAGCTGGTGAAGGTTTTGGAAGAGTATTGCCGGCTGCAGGTTCAGGCCGGCGCCGATGTCATCCAGATCTTCGATAGTTGGGTGGGCTCGCTGGGCCTGGCCGACTATCGCGACTATGCCTTCGAGGCTTCGCAGCGGCTGGTCCGCTCGGTGCAGCAGATGGGCGTGCCGGTCATCTATTTTGGCGTCGAAACCGCCGGCCTGCTTTCGCAGATGGCCAAGACCGGCGCAGACGTCATCGGCCTCGATTGGCGTCAGCCCCTCGACGAAGCCTGGCGCTTGGTGGGCCACGGCCATGCGGTGCAGGGCAACCTGGACCCCATCACGCTGTTTGCGCCGCTCGAAGTTCTGGAACTTCGCGTCAAGGAGATTCTTCGCGCCGCCAATGGCCGACCCGGCCACATCTTCAACCTGGGCCACGGCATCGTACCGACGACGCCGGTGGAAAATGTCCAGGCGGTGGTAAAGATGGTCAAGGAGTTTCGCCTGGAGCCGGCGCATGAGTAAACAGGCTGTCCTGCTGCTGGCGCACGGCACTCCCGAGACCGTAGAGCAGATTCCCGAGTACCTGCGCAACGTGGTCAGCGGCCGTCCGCTTCCGCAGCATGTGATCGAGGAGATTCAGCGCCGCTACGCCCTGATCGGACGTAGTCCGCTGACCGAAATCACCCTGGAGCAGGCGCGGCTGGTGGAGGCGGAACTTGGCGCAAAGGGCGAGCCAGTCAAAGTCTACGTGGGCATGAGGAATTGGCGCCCTTACATTCCCGATGTGGTGCGCCAGATGCGCGCCGATGGGGTGGAAGAGGCCGCTGTGCTTTGTCTCGCGCCGCAGAATTCGCGGACCAGCGTGGGCCTGTATCGCCGCGCTGTGGAGGCTGAGGCTGGCGGCCTGCGTATCGATTTCACCGCGGGATGGGCGCAGCATCCGCTGCTGATCGAGGCCTTTGCCGAGCGGCTTCGTCCGGCGTTGAGCAAGCTCTCTGCCGAGGTGGGCGCGCCGGTTCCGGTTCTGTTCACGGCTCACAGCGTGCCGTGCAGGACGATTCAGAGTTCCTCGGGGGCCGGCGAAGGGCAGCCGAGAATGTGGCCCGGCGAAGGCGCCGATCCCTACGCGGAGGAGGCCAAGCGGACCGCAGCGCTTGTAGCAGCTCGGGTTCCCGAGATTCCGCAGTGGTGGTTTGCTTTTCAGAGCCAGGGCGCGAGCGGTGGCCCCTGGATCGGCCCCACCGTGGAGCAGACGCTGGAATCGATTGCGGCCGCGGGGGTGCGAACGGTTCTGCTGCAGACGATCGGATTTCTCTGCGATCATGTCGAGATTCTGTATGATATAGACCATCTCTTTCGGGAGTTTGCCTTGAAACTCGGAGTGAGATTGGAGCGGCCGGAATCGTTGAATGCTTCGCCGACGCTGGCAAGGGCGGTTGCGGATCTAGCGCGGGCGGCGCTGGTGCGGCTGAAGGGGTAATTCTTCGGCAATGACCGCGCATTGGAATCAGGGGTGACGTTGGAAGGCTCCAGACCGGCCAGTCGTGGAGATTACCAAGGGTCCGGTTTTTGTTGCTAAAGTGATGTTTTACAAGGCGTTGCATCCCGATTAGAGTAATTACCACCCCGATCACCGCTTGAGAGTCCGCTTTCTGCCGGAGGGTGGAGGAGCGGGATCTCGATTCGGGAAGCGGTGTTGAGAGTCTGAAGGGGCCAATTCTCCAGTTGGCTTGGAGGGAGGCAAGATGAAGTTCGGATTTTCGTCGAAGGGCTCTCGGAGCAAGTCAGATATGGAATGCCCCGACTGCGGAATCAAGTACCTCCGCAGGGTCTATCGTAGAGGGTTCCTGCAGAAAAGAGTGATGGCGTTCTTCGGATACTATCCGTGGGAATGCCCGGTTTGCAGGATTCCCCACTATCTTAGGGGACGGCGCGAGGCTCGGCATACGGGCGCTGCTGATTAGGTTTGGGCTTGTTCTCCGTCTCCGCCTGGCTCGAGGCGCGGGTTCTCTATAATGCGGAGAGCCGATACTTCGCTTCGAGGAGCGCATCGTGCACCGCAATCCGACTCTGCTTCGCCGCTCGACAACTGTTTTGGCCGCGCTGGCTTGCGTGCTGCCCGCGTCCTTTGCCCAGACCGCCTCAGCCCCGCCGCCGGCCACAGTCTACATCAGGGCGGGTCACCTTTTTGACTCGACCAGCGACCAGTTGCGCGACAACGTGGTGCTGGTGGTGGAGGGGGCGCGCATCGCCAAGGTTGCGCCGGCCGCCGAGGCGGCGATTCCCGCCGGAGCGACGGTCGTTGACCTTTCGCAAGCCTGGGTGCTGCCGGGTCTGATTGACTGCCACACGCACCTGGAATTCCGAGCTGACCAGTATGACCCCATCAACGATGTCAAATTCACGCCCTTTCAGGGCGGCTTCAACGGTGTGGTGAACGCCAGCCGCACTTTGCAGGCCGGCTTTACCAGCGTGCGCGATGTGGGCTCGCAGCCCTTTTTCGCGGTGGACCTGCGGCGCGACATCGACTCTGGATTCATCCCCGGCCCGCGGGTGGTGGCCAGCGGCCCCGCGATCACCATCACCGGCGGCCATGGGGATATGAACGGCTTTGCCCCGGCGGTGGAAAACATGATGTACCCGGCCGAGCGCGACTACTCGATTGCCGACGGGCCGGAGCAGGTGCGGCACGTGGTTCGCGAGCAGGTGAAGTACGGCGTGGATGTGATCAAGATTCTGGCCACCGGCGGCGTGCTTTCGGCGGGCGACAAGCCGGGCGCCGAGCAACTGACCTTCGAGGAGATGAAGATGGCCGTTGACGAGGCCCATCGCGCCGGCCGCAAGGTCGCCGCCCACGCCCACGGCACGCAGGGCATCAAGGACGCGGTGCGCGCCGGAGTGGATTCGATCGAGCACGGCAGCCTCATCGACCAGGAGGGTATCGACCTGATGAAGGCCCACGGAACGTATCTCGTGGCCGACATCTACAACGACGACTACATTTTGGGCAAGGCTGTCGATTTCGGGCTGCCCAAAGAGATGGTGGACAAGGAAAAGACGGTTGGCCGGCTGCAGCGCGAGAACTTCGCCAAGGCTGTAGCCGCCGGAGTCAAGATCGCGTTTGGAACGGACGCCGGAGTCTATCCCCACGGGGACAATGCCAAGCAGTTTCATTACATGGTCAAGTTCGGCATGACCCCGGCTGGAGCCATACGGGCCGCCACGTCGTCGGCCGCCGACCTGATCGACCGCGCGCAGGACGTGGGAACGCTCGAAGCCGGCAAGTACGCCGACCTGATCGCCGTCACGGCCAACCCGCTGGAGCGGGTGGAGGTGCTGGAGCATGTGTCGTTCGTGATGAAGGGCGGGAAGGTGTACAAGGACGAATTGGGAGCGGCCAAGCCGTAGGGACTGCCCCCGGCCGCAAAGACAGAATCGCAACGAGATGGCGCCCGGCAAAAAAACGCCCAACTTCGGTCAGAATGACGGAGCTTGATGGGCTAGCGCCGCAACAGGTTCTTGAGGATGAACAGGACGTTGGCGGGACGCTCCGCCAGGCGGCGCATGAAGTAGGGATACCACTCCTGCCCAAAGGGGACGTAGACCCGCACCTTGTAGCCCTCGCGAACCAGTCTGCGCTGCAGGTCGCGGCGCACGCCGTAGAGCATTTGGAACTCGAAGTTGCCGGGTTCGACCTGGTGCTGCGCGGCGAACGACTTGGCCGCCGCGATCATGGCATCGTCGTGGGTGGCCAGGCCGTGATAGATGCTGCTGGCGAGCAACATGCAGCTTAGGCGGATGTAATTGGAGTCGGCATCGGCCTTGCGCGGAAATGCGACATCGGAGGGCTCGTTGTACGCGCCCTTGCAGAGGCGCACGCGGATGCCCTCGACCACCAGTTGCTCGATGTCCGACTGGGAGCGGTAGAGATAGGCCTGGATGACCACGCCGATGGCCCCGCGCACATCGGGCAGGGCGTTGAGGCGGCGCACGGTGTCCAGGGTCACCTGGGTCAGCGACGAGCCTTCCATGTCGATGCGGACAAAATTGCCCACGGAGCGGGCGTGGCGGCCGAGGCTCTCGGCAATGCTCTCGGCCAGTTCAGGAGACAGGTCCAGGCCCATCTGGGTCAGCTTGACGCTGATGTTGGCGTCCAGTTTGCGCTCGGCAATGGCGTCCAGCAGCCGGTGGTAAACCTCGGCGGCTTGATGCGCTTCGGTTTCGGAGGTCACGCTCTCGCCCAGCGAGTCCAGGGTGACGGCGATGCCCTGCCTGTTCATCGACTCGGCAACCCGCAGAGCGTCCTGGATCTCCATGCCGGCAATGAATCGCGAACTGAGCTTGATGCCCATCCGGGAATGTTCGCTGAATTGGCGCAGAAGTCGATTGCGGGACAGTGCGATGAAGGCGGTGCGAAGCAAGGGCATGAGTCGATCCTGTCGGCCAGGGCGCTAACAACCTCCGTCCAATTGCCGAGCAGATATTTTCGCACAACAGGCCCGGGGTCTGGGACTTGGCGAGCCAATGCGCGACACGCATGGGTGGGGCGGCATCGCGGGGCCGGACAGGCGCCCCCCTGTTTGCGGCACCTGACCAGTCCCGGTTCTATCGAAGCTCGTAGACCGTGCTGCCGTGGGCGGGCAAGGTCATGGTCACTTCCTTCGACTCCTTGAAGGCGCCTTCGGTCCACACATTCTGGGCCAGGTGCTTGGCGCCTTCCAAGCCCAACTGCTTCCAGGTGGCGCGCAGGGTCACGGGCTTGTCGTCGAGGTTGAAGAAGGCGAAGAACTCCGCGTAATTTCCCGCGCCGGGAGCGTTGATGGTGCCGCGCCAGACCCGCGCGTGCTCAAAGCCAGAACCCAGGCTCGCCGTATCGACGGGGCGGCTGTAGGTGAGGTTCTGATTCATGAAGAGCATGGTGTGGTTGGTGATCAGCGAGCGGGTAAAGTCGTCCAATTTGGTCAGATTGGCGCCCAGAATCAGCGGCGAGCGGGAGATGGCCCACAGCGTGAACTCGGTCTGCTGTTCGTCGTGGGTTTCCCGCGACTGCCGCGCCTCGCCCCATCCCGGATGCGGCCCCAGCCAGCCCCAGGGCAGCATGTCGTCGTCCGGCCAGTTGCCCGGCCGCGTATAGGGGAACCACTTGGCCAGGCGGTCGAAGGCGTCGCGAACGCCAAACGGAAACTCGCTCTCGCCGGGCTTGTGCTCGGCAGCCCAGACGTCCCAGTGGTCGTCGGAAATGCGCCACATCTGCGCCAGTTCGGCTACCTCGGCTCCGTGCTCCAGAGCCGTTGGCCCAGGGGACAGGCTGAGCAGAATCGGCCGACCGGTCTTCCGGATGGCCTCGGCAATCTGCTTGATCTCAGTGGGCCGGTAGGGGTGGTCGGAGATGCAGTCCACCTTGAGGAAGTCCAGTCCCCAGCCGGCATAGAGCTTGAGCATCGAGTCGTAATACGCCTGGCCAGCGGCATTGTCCTTCACGCCCCAGTTGCCCTCATCCCAGGGGCAGGGGGAACTGGTATCGGCGGCGTCGGCGGCATGAAATTTGCTTCCCGCGACGGACAGATTCTGCTCGACCACCTGGCGCGGAATGCCGCGCACAATGTGGACGCCGAACTTGAGGCCCTGCGCATGGACCCAGTTGGCCAGGGGTTTGAAGCCGGCGCCGGCGGCTGTGGAGGGGAAGCGGTTGGAGGCTGGAATCAGAATCCCGTTGCCATCCCAAACGTACTGCCGGGTGGCCACCTTGTCGGCGAAGGGGGCCTTCATGTACCAGCCCTCGTCGATGACGGCGTACTTCCAGCCGTATTCCTGAATCCCGGCGAGCACCTTGACGTTGGCCCGGTAGTCGTCCTCATTGATGGTGAGGCCATAGGCGTCCCAACTGTTCCAGCCCATGGGCGGGGTAGGAGCGAGGTTCTGGGCGGAGAGGGGAGCGGCGGCGGAAAAGAACGCGATAGCCAAGAAAAACAAGCAGCGACGGGCCATGTGGAAACGTATACCACAACCCCTGAGCGTTGCGCAGTGCGAGGGTTCCCAAGCCCCGATTCTGGGCTCGGGAAACCCTCGACCAGCGCCCTGGCCCTACAGTTGAATCTTCACCGGCCAGCTCTTCCATATGTCCGCGCAATAGTCGCGGATGGAGCGGTCGGAGGAGAACTTGCCGATGCGCGCCACATTGAGGATCGACATGCGCGTCCAGGCTTCGCGGTCCTTGTAGGCCAGGCTCACGCGGTCCTGGCAATCAATGTAGGACTGGTAATCGGCCAGCAGCATGTACTCGTCGCTGGTCAACAGTGAGTTCACCAGCGGCTCGAACAATCCCCGGTCGCCGTGCGAAAACTCGCCGTTCGAAAGCGACACCAGCACTTCGCGGAGCATGGGGTTGGAGTCGAAAATCGCGCGCGGGCTGTAGCCCTCCCGCTTGCGCGCTTCCACTTCCGGAGTGGTCAACCCGAAGAGGAAGAAGTTCTCCTCGCCCACCTCCTCGCGAATCTCGATGTTGGCCCCGTCCAGCGTGCCGATGGTGATAGCGCCATTCATGGCGAACTTCATGTTGCCGGTGCCCGAGGCTTCCTTGCCGGCCAGCGAAATCTGCTCGCTCAGGTCCGCGGCGGGATACACCCTCTGGCCCAGTTTCACGCTGAAATCGGGCAGAAAAACCACCTTCAGCCGGCCATGGACCAGGGGGTCGGAGTTGATGGCTTCGCCGACCGAGTGAATCAGCTTGATGATCAGCTTGGCCATGCGATAGCCGGGCGCGGCCTTGCCGCCGAACAGGAAGGTGCGCGGCACCACCTCGGCATCCGGGTCGCGCTGGATGCGCTTGTAAAGGGTGAGAATGTGCAGCACCTGGAGGTGCTGGCGCTTGTACTCGTGCAGCCGCTTCGCCAGCACGTCGAAGATCGACTCCGGATCGGTGGAGATGCCCAGCCGGTCGTGAATGTAGGTGGAAAGCTGCAGCTTGTTGTGCCGCTTGATGGCGCGCCAATCGTCGGCGAACTCTTTGTCGTCCACCAGCGGCTCCAGCCTGCGCAGCTTTTCCAGATCTCGCACCCAGCCCGTGCCCAGCCGCGCGGTGAGCAGATTGGCCAGGCGCGGGTTGCTCAACACCATCCAGCGGCGCGGCGTCACCCCATTGGTCTTGTTCGAGAACTTCTCCGGCGTCAGCGCATAAAAATCGCTGAGCACATGGCTCTTCAAAAGCTCGGTGTGGAGCGCGGCCACGCCGTTGATGGCATGGCTGCCCAGGGCCGCCAAGTGGGCCATGCGGACGAACTTCTCGCCCTCTTCATTGATCAGCGAAAGGCGCGCGACGCGGCCCTGGTCGCCGGGAAACCGGGCCCGCACATTGTCCAGATGCCGGCGGTTGATCTCGTCCACAATCTCCAGGTGCCGGGGCAGCAGCGAACCGAACAGGCTGCGGGGCCACTGCTCCAGGGCCTCGGGCAGCAGGGTGTGGTTGGTGTAGGAGAGCGCGTGCGTCGTCACGTGCCAGGCCGCGTCCCACTCCATCCCGTGCTCGTCCATCAGCAGCCGCATCAGCTCGGCCACCGCGATGGCCGGGTGGGTGTCGTTCATCTGGATGGCGAAGTTGCGGTGCAACTCGGCCAGCGGACGGGATTGGGTGGCCTGAATTTTGAGAATGTGCTGCAGGCTGCAGGAGACGAAAAAGAACTGCTGCGCCAGCCGCAACTGCTTGCCCTGCACGCCCTCGTCGTTGGGGTAGAGAATCTTGGAGATGTTCTCGCTGGAGACCTTGTCGGCCACGGCGCCGAAGAAGTCGCCGTGGTTGAAGGTCTCGAAGTCGAAGCTTTCCACGGCCTGCGCCGACCACAGGCGCATGGTGTTGGCGGTGTTGGTGCGGTAGCCCAGGATGGGCGTATCGTGCGGCACTCCGCGCACCAGTTTCTGCGGAATCCACTCCACGCGCAACCGCCCCTTGGCGTCGGTGTGCCGCTCGGTGCGGCCGCCCATCTTGACTTCAAACGCATCTTCGGGCCGCTCGAGAGCCCAGGGATTGCCCAACCGCAGCCACTTGTCGGTGGATTCCACCTGCCAGCCGTCGCGAATCTGCTGGTCGAAGATTCCGTACTCGTAGCGAATCCCGTAGCCGATGGCGGGAATGTCCAGAGTGGCCAGAGAATCCATGAAGCAGGAGGCCAGGCGGCCCAATCCGCCGTTGCCCAGGCCGGGCTCTTCTTCCTGCTCGATCAGGGTGTTCAGGTCGATGCCCAACTGGCGCATGGCCTGATCGGTCTCGTCGTAAATGCCCAGGTTGATGAGGTTGTTGGCCAGGTGCGGCCCGGTAAGAAACTCCGCCGAAAGATAGCAGACCACGCGCACGTCCTGCGCCTGGTAGTTTTTCACCGTCTGAATCCAGCGCTCCACCAAACGGTCGCGGACGGTGTGCGCCAGAGCCATGTAGAGGTCGTTTACCGTGGCCCGCTCGGTGGACCGGCCCTGCACGAAAAAGAGGTTGTCCAGGAACGACTGCGCCAATGCCTCCACGCCCAGCGCCGTCCTCTGGCCCTTCTGCGATCCCGCCTGCGGCGGCAAAGCGCTTGCCATTTCGGTCATGGTGATCCTTGTCTCCCGCAGCGGCGGGCAGGGCGCTCCCGGAGAGCGCGGTGACCTCACCATACCGCCCGGCTCGCCGGAATGCGGCGCAGAATGAACCATTAGGGAAGAAGAATCGCTTCCGTGACCCATTTCGAGAAGGTCAAACCCGTTTTGGTCGCCGGCCGGCGGCGCGGAGTTCAAACGCCAGCCCCGCGGAGCAGGGGAAAACCAGCTGATCCTCTGGTGCGATAAGCTGATGCGGGGGTACTTTCCATGCGATTCCGGCCCTTGAGGCGCGCAATCTTCCGGGCTCTGGCACTGGCTCTGGGGATGGCGGCGTTGGCGCAGCCGTTTCTTGCCCCGCCGCTCTTTGCCCAGCAAACCGGCGCACAGCAAGCGGGCTTCAATCCGGCGCTGCCCTTGGTCCATGCGGACAACGGGCTGAACTCGGAGGCGGCCCAGAAAGCTCACTATGTGGTGCTGGTCTCTCTGGACGGGTTCCGCTGGGACTATGCCCGGCGCGACGGCGCGACGCATCTTCTGGCCTTGGGCAAACAGGGGGTTTGGGCGCCGGAAGGCATGCTGCCCAGCTTTCCCTCGCTCACTTTTCCCAACCATTACAGCATCGTGACCGGGCTCTATCCCGAGCACCATGGGCTGGTGGCCAACAGCTTCTGGGACGAGACGAAACAGGCCCGCTACGCGATCGCGGACCCCAAGGCCGTTACGGACGGGTCCTGGTACGGGGGCGTGCCGCTGTGGAGCCTGGCCGAGAGCCAGGGGATGCGGACCGCCTGCCTGTTCTGGCCCGGTTCCGAGGCCAAGATTGCCGGTTTTGCGCCCACCTGGTACGCGCGCTTCGACTCGAAAACCGAAGCCACGGACCCGGTGCAGCAGGCGCGCATCGACAATGCGCTGGCCCTGCTGAGGCTGCCTGTTGCCGAACGCCCGCATTTCATCACCATCTACTACTCCGAACCCGATCACGAAGGCCACGAATTCGGCCCCGACGCCCCTGAAACCCGGGCCGCCGAGCGGAAGATGGACGGCATGGTGGGGAAGTTGAAGGCGGCTCTGGACTCGACCGGCCTGCCCATCGACCTGGTGGTGGTCAGCGACCATGGCATGGTGAAGATTGAAGGCCCGTGGGTTACCCTGGACCAGTTCGCCGACCTGAGCGGCTTTGAGACGGCCGGGACCCTGCTCTACGGGAAGAGCGAAGAAGATCGCCAGCGCGTCTATAACCAGTTGAAGAAGGCATCGGAAAAATTCGTGGCGTACCGCCGCAAGGACGTGCCGGCGGACCTTGAGTACAACCAGAATCCGCGCGAGGGCGACCCGGTGGTGGTGGCTACGGGCCCCTACGCCATCCGCGCCCATGCGCCGGCGGCGGGCAAGCCGGACCAGCCGCCGATTCCCGGCATGCACGGCTTCGATCCGCGCAAGATGGCACAGATGAAGGCCAGCTTTTTTGCCGCCGGCCCGGATATTCTGGCTGGCAAAACCGTAGCGCCGTTTGAGAACGTCAACCTGTACCCGTGGCTGGCGCACATGCTGGGACTCGTCCCGTCCAAGTCCGATGGCAGCCTGAACATTCTGGCGGCAACCCTCAGGGACGGCGGCGAAGAGGCCGGCAAGTGAAGAACTGCAAGTGAAGAACTGCAAATGAAGGGGCAGGCGAAGGATGAACGTAGTTCTGGGAATTGACGGCGGCGGGACGCGCACACGCGCTTCGCTGGTAGCGGGCGACCAGGCTTTGGCCTATGCGGAGAGCGGTTCCATCAAGCGGCTGCGGGTGGGCGATGACGTGGCCGAAACCAACCTGAGAGCGCTTCTCAAAGAGGTTTACGCACAGGCTGGCGTGAGCCAGGTCCACGCCGCCTCGGCGGGGGTGGCCAGCTCCACCATGCCCGGCGTCAAGGAGTGGATTACCGCGGTCTTTCGCGACTTTCACGTGGAACGTTCCGAGGTGGTTGGCGACGAGGTGATTGCGCTCGACGCAGCCTTCCGCGGGGGCCCGGGAATCCTGCAGATAGCCGGAACCGGCTCGAACACCATCGGGCGCGCCCCGGACGGCAGCCGCGAATGCGCGGGGGGGTGGAGTTCGCGGCTGGGCGACCAGGGTTCCGGTTACTGGATCGGGCTGCACAGCATCCGCCGGGCGCTGACAGCCTATGACCGCGAGGAGCCTTCGCAGGTTCTGGAGACGGTGGGGCGCATCTGGGGGACGGCAAGCATTGAAGAGCTGGTGAACCTGGGCGACAGCACACCGGGGCCGGACTTTGCGGCTCTGGCGCCGGCCATCGAAGAGCTGGCCGAGGCTGGCGACCCGGTAGCGCTGAGCGTGATCCGGCAGGCGGCCACCGACCTGGTGGATTCGGTGCTGCTGGTGCGGGCCAAGCTGCGCAGGAAGCACGGGCTCACCGAAGAAGTTCCCCTAGCCTGGATCGGCAGCATTGTGGGCAAGGCGCGGCTGGTTCGCGAGGCGTTTTTTGCCGGCTTGCAGGCTGAAGCGCCGCTGATGCCAATTGGGCAGGAGGAGACGGCGGGCATCGAGGGCGCCGTGTGGCGGGCGCAGCGGCTGGGGGAAAAGGCGGGGTAGGAATTTAGGTGCGGCGTGAAGAAGTGGCTGCGATGAAAGGGCACTGCTGGAGCCGTGCCCATTCAAAACATGACATTCCCCACAGGCTGTTAATACGGTTCTATCGCAATAAGGTGATTTTGCTATTCTTTGCATTGACAGCGAGGTGCAGAGCAATGAGACAGACGTTGAATCCAGTGGTGGCAAAGGTCTTGAAGCGCCTGCATTATCCTCTGGATGTGATTCTGC